>Ga0310342_100002405_pt1 | contig 12004 bp, 7 predicted proteins | sample S15DNA20500_MG_FD_206155 | JGI IMG/M metagenome (GOLD analysis project Ga0310342, IMG submission 206155) | Marine microbial communities from station ALOHA, North Pacific Subtropical Gyre - S1503-DNA-20-500_MG | ecosystem: Environmental > Aquatic > Marine > Oceanic | place: Pacific Ocean: North... | reverse complement strand
GGGTCCGTTTGACATAATTCCGCGCAGCGGCCCCCGGGAGGGGCTGCCACGGGTCTCGGGGCGGCTCCCGCTCAGGGCCTTTTCCAACCGGGCGCCAGATTAGCTCAGTGGTAGAGCACAGCTTTCGTAAAGCTGGGGTCATCGGTTCGAATCCGATATCTGGCTCCATCTCCCGGCAGGGGATTCGCCGCAGGGGAGGGGATGCCGTTGGGTCTCTGTCGCTCGCGAACTACCCGGAGTTCAACGGGGGGCCCCGATCTCATCGAGGCTCTTGATGACCCGGGGCTTTGGTCCCTCGATGATCCGATCGTGGATCGTCTGCAGTTCCTTGTCCCCGGGGAAGTACTCGAGGGCCAGCTTCGCGAGCTCGAGAGCCTCGTCCTCCTTCCTGATGGAGTGGAGGGCCGAGATCTTGGTGCGGATGAGCGGTCTTGACCTCGGGTCGATCGTGAGGCCGGCGTCCAGCTCCTTCAGTCCCTCCTTGGGCATGCCCATGGCGCACAGGGCGTTGGCCAAGTTGCAGCGTGCGTTCACCGAGTTCGGATCGAGCTCTACGCAGCGTGTGAAGTGGTCCAACGCCTCGGCCCATTCCTGACGCATAGCGAGGATCCACCCCAAGCGGCTGTGCGCAGCGCCGAAGTCCGGGTCCACGGCCAGGACGGCGCGGTAGCACTCTTCGGCCTTCGGATAATCATTCTGTTTCTTGTAGCAGTTCCCCAAGCGAGTGAGGTGATGGGGGTTGTCGCCGCGGTTCTTGAGCGCCCTTTCGTAGGCGCTTCGCGCCGCGTCGTACTGCTCCAGCTGGAAGCGGCAGTTCCCGAGCAGTCCGTAGATCTCATCGGACTCCGGACTCTGCTCCACCATCCACTGGATGAGGGGCAGCGCCTCCTGGGCCTCCTTTCGTTTCAGCATGGCGTTCGCGCGGATCATGCCCCTGAACACGTTCACCATGTCCCGCGGTTCTTTCAGTTCGGGGGGATCGTCGTCGATCGTGCCGGTCTTGCCGGCGACGTAGCCGAGGGAGGCGAGCGCCGCCGCCGCCTCGTCCGTGGATGTCAGCCCGATGGCCTCGCGGGTCGTCTTCGACGCGAGGTATGAACTCATCGCTTCGCGCATATCCGCGACCCGCTGTGGTTCCGCGCCGGCGAGGTTGTTGGTCTCGCCGTAGTCGACGGAGAGGTCGAAGAGCTCCGGGTTGGGGGAGTCGATGAGCTTCCACTGACCCATGACGAAGGTCCTGAGGCGTGACCAGCCGAAGGAGCGCCGCGAGTACTCGCACTCGGCGAAGAACGGCGTCTCCGGGGGGGAGCCTCCGTCGATCACCGGCACCAGACTTCTGCCGTCCATGTCTCCCGGGGCGTTCAGGTCGAGGAGCTCACAGATCGTGGGGGCGATGTCGATGAGCCCCACGCCGTCGTCGATCAATCGGTACTCGATCCTCCCGGGCATGCGCATGAGCAACGGGATGCGCAGCGTCCCGTCGTAGTTCAGGAGCCCGTGACTGCCCTCGCCGTGCTGGCCCAGGTCTTCGCCGTGATCACCCACGACGACGACGAGGGTGTCCTTGGCCTTGCCGCTCTCCTCAAGCCAGTCGAGCAGTCTGCCCACCTGGTGATCGACGAAGGCGAGTTCGCCGTCGTACGGCTCGGCGAGGTCCTGGAAGCCGACCGGCGGTTTGTAGGGATCGTGCGCGTCGAAGAAGTGGGCCCAGTAGAAGAAGGGCTGGTCCCCATTCGCCTCCAACCAGGCGAGGGTCTCGTCGGCGATTTCGTCTCCCGGGCGCTCGGCCAAGGCCGTCACGTCTTCGAGGTCCTCGTCCACGTCTCCGTACGTGCCGAAGCCGCGCGAGAGTCCGAAGCGCGCGGCGAGGACCCAGGCGGCCACGGAGGCGCCCGTCTGGTATCCGGCGCTCTGGAAGGACTGTCCAAGGGTGCGCACCTCGCCGGGCAGCGCGCCTTGCATGTTCACGTGGATCCCGTGGCCGGTGGGGAGAATGCCCGTAAGGAGGCTCGCGTGCGAGGGCAGGGTCAGGGGCACGTGGGTCCGGGCGTTGGTGAAGATCGCCGAGTCCATGGCGAGCGCGTCCAGGTTTGGAGTGCGCGCGCCTTCATGGGCCGCATAACCGAGTCGGTCGGCGCGGGTGGTGTCGAGCGTCACGAGCAGGAGGTTCGGCTGCGCGGAGCGTTCTTGGGAGGAACCTCCGACAGACGTCGTTCCGGTTCCGGTTCCGGTTCCGGATCCGCAGGAGGCGAGGATGATCGCAGCGAGGAGCGCTGTGCGGTGTTGGTCTCTGAACATGGGGAAATCAGGATAGAGGACTGGGGTGCCTCTTGTCTCTGTGGGAGAGGTGACGGGGCGGGAGGAGCTTGGCATCCTCTTCGTGATGCAACCATCGCTGGATAGACGCTTCCCCGTCGCCCTGTACGGTGCTACGGGAGTCGTTGGTCAGCGCTTTCTCGCGCTTTTGGCGGACCATCCCTGGTTCGACCTGGTGGAGGTCCGCGCTTCGTCCGAATCGGCAGGTATGAGCCTCGGTGAGCGCTTGGGTGAGAGCGTGCCCGGGGCTCTCAGGGATCTGGTTCTGAGTGATGTGGAGGACGACCCCGGCTGCCGGTTGGTGTTCTCGGCGCTCTCTCCGGCCGTTGCGGGCGAGCGGGAGACGCGGCTTTGCGAGGCCGGTCATCTCGTGGTGACGAACGCGGCTCCTCACCGCATGGACTCGGACGTCCCCCTCATGGTTCCGGAGGTCAACCCCGATCACCTGGAGCTCATCACCGATCCAGCGGGAGGCGCGATCCTCGCCAACCCCAACTGCTCGACCACCGGACTGGTTCTTGCGCTCGCTCCCCTGGCGCGAGCCTTTGGAGTGAAGGCGGTCCACGCCGTGACGCTCCAAGCGCTCTCCGGCATGGGGGGGGATGCCCCTGCGCTGGAGGAGTTCGCCGGGTCGATCTCACCCAGCATCCCCGGTGAGGAGGAGAAGATCGAGGCCGAGACGTGTCGGATCTTCGGTGTCCTGGAGGAGGGGAGGATCCGACCAGCCGAGCTCTCGGTCGCTGCCACGACGAACCGCGTCGCGGTCCGGGATGGACACACGGCCTGCGTCTCGGTCGCCTTCACTGAACCGGCGAGCCGGGAGCAGCTCCTCGAGGCGTGGGCCGGTTTCCGCGGAGCGCCACAGGAGCTTGGCCTCCCGAGCGCGCCGGAGCGACCAGTCGTCTGGTTGGAGGGGGACGACGCCCCGCGCCCAGACCTGCACGTCGACGAGCAGGGCGGCATGGCTGCCACGGTCGGGCGTCTGCGCGAGTGTCCGGTCCTCGATTGGCGCTTCACGACCCTCTCGCACAACGCCGTCCGCGGAGCAGCCGGCGGAGCCGTACTGCTGGCCGAGCTGGCCGTTTCCAGGGGTCTTCTCGAAGGAGCCTGACTCCCATCAGGGAGGGTGGCTGGTCCCCTTAGGGGGGCTGCGGTTGCACATTCCAGGCACCTGAAGGAGGATTGTTACGTCTGAGGCAGTTGGTGGGATCTCTGAGGGTTCACCTACCGTCAGGGATACTTACCTCCATGGGCTCTCCCTGGAGCCTTCCACCACACACAACCGCAGAGCAGGAAAGCCATGAAGCGCCACTTCTTCCCCCTCGTCACTCTCGTTCTCCTGGGCAGCATGGCCCAGGCGGACATCGTCGTAGTCAACCAGGCCAGCATGTCTTTCTCACCCCAGCACGTCACGGTCAACGCCGGAGACACCGTGCGCTGGGTCCACTCGGGCGGCAACCACACGGTGACCGAGGGCACGGACGGGAGCATTAACGGTGACGAGGCGTTCCACTCCTCCCTCACTTCAAGCAACCCGACGTTCGAGGTGGTCTTTGACGATGTCTTCCTCGCAGCAAATCCGCGCACGGACAACGTCTACGACTACTTCTGCTCGCCGCACTTCTTCTCTGGCATGGTCGGGAGCGTCACGGTCGCCTCCTCGGAGCCCGGCAGTTCGTACTGCTCTGGTGACGGCAGCGGCACCGCTTGCCCCTGCGGCAACACCGGCGGCGCCGGTGAGGGCTGCGCCAATGACACGGGCAGTGGCGGGCTCTTCTCCGCATCGGGTTCGGCGAGCATCGGCGCCGACGACCTGGTGCTCTCGGCGACGAATCTCACACCCGGACCGGGGCTCTTCTTCCAGGGCAACAACGCCGTCAACTCAGGCAACGGCAACCCCTTCGGCGACGGCCTGCGCTGCGCGGGCGGCAACGTCGTTCGTCTCGAGGTCCGCTTCGCCAACTCGGGCAATGGATTCACGACGCAGTCGACAATCTCCGTCGCCACGAAGGGCGGCGTGAGCGCTGGCCAGACGAAGCGTTACCAGTACTGGTATCGCGACTCCGGCACTTCCCCTTGCAGCAGCTTGTTCAACCTCACCAATGGGTACGAGATCACCTGGGCAGCCTGAATATCTCACTCTCGAGAGAGGGATGGGGCGACCCGGGCCCCAGATGGAGCGCCCTGGGCTCTTCTGACCCGTGAGCGGGTCGATTTCCAGGGGTAGCGGCTTTCATTAGGAAGTCGTAATATGTCGATCTCCCGGGCGCAGGGGCGTCCAGGAATTCGAAGGTAGGAGATGACAGAGGCCCTCCGCGGGGCCTCCACAAGGAGGAGATCATGCGGCCGATGGCCGTGGCAGGGCGCGTTGCGCGGGGACTCCGCGTGGCGCTGATCTCCCTGGGCCTCGCTTGGGGCGCCGGGGAGCTAGGGGTGCGTTGGCTCCTCTTCGGGGAGGGGACTGTCCCCGAGACCATGGGCGCGGTCCTGCGGGATCCAAACCGTTTCGCAGACGCCCTCTCGGACGACGACTTCTGGAAGCTCCAGCGGCGCTTCCAGGCCGACCGCGACAGTGACCAGTTCGAGCGATCGCATCCGGACCTCGGGTGGGTGTCCGCAAGTGTCCGGCCACGGAGCCTGGCCCACCGCGAAGAGCGGACCCTCCGCGGGCGGCGTCCGGTCCTGCTCTACGGGGACTCCTTCTCCGAGTGCGTGGTGCCGACCGAGGACTGCTGGGAGACGTTGCTCGACGAGAGCGCCCTCGCCGACGATTTCCGCATGCTGAACTTCGGGACCTGCGCCTACGGTCTCGACCAGATCGTCCTGCTCCTCGAGCGTAGCGTCGACCGCTACGTGAGTGAGGATCCGATCGTGGTGATCGGGATCCTCGTCGACGAGGACCTCGATCGCTGCGCGCTGTCCTTCCGGGGTCATCCGAAGCCCCGAGTCACCGAGGGCTCCGACGGCTTCGGCTGGGAGCTCCCGGGCGATGTGGGCGCGAAGGAGTGGGTCGAGGACCATCCGCCGGAGATCTCGAGCTATCTCGGGCGCCTGTTCATGACCTCGGGGTTCGTGCCGCATGCTTGGAGGGTGGAGGCCAAGGCGCCCATGATCGCGCTCAAGCAGCGCTCGGCGACTTGGCTGCTCGAACGGGCGCGAGAACTCCTGCGCGAGCGGGACCTCGAGCACTTCGTCGTCCTGTTCCACGGCGAGCGTCTCGCCAACGGACGCGAGGGGGTGGACTGGCGGGAAGCCTTCCTGCTGAGGAGCCTCGAGGAGCTCCAGATCCCATACGTCTCGAGTCGTGGCGCCCTGTTCGCAGACCACGTGGCGACTGGGCGCGTCGCCCATGACTACTACATCACGGAGGGCGCGTTCAGCGGGCACCTCACGGCTGTGGGCAACGAAGCGGTCTTCCCTGCCCTCGTCGAGGGTCTGTCCCTGCGCCAGCGGCGCTCCTCGAGAGTCGAGGTCGCGCAGGCATCGCGCTGAAGGCGCCATCGCCTTATCCTCGCGGCGTGATGACCCCGCTCTTCTCCTCCGATCGGCGCGCTCTCATCGGTGTCGTCCATCTCGGGCCGCTCCCCGGGGCTCCGGTCGCCACGGGTGATCTCGGCGAGGTCCTCGAGCGCGCACAGGTGGACGCCGAGCGCTTCGCGAAGGGCGGCGCGGACGCGATCATCGTCGAGAACTTTGGAGACACCCCGTTCCACGCGGGGGCCGTCCCCAGCGAGACGATCGCCGCCATGGCGCTCGCGGTTCGCAGCGTGATGGAGGCCGCGGAAGGTCTCGAGGTGGGTGTCAACGTCCTGCGCAACGATGCGCGCGGAGCCTTGGGAATCTGTGCGGCCACCGGCGCGAGCTTCTTGCGCGTCAACGTCCTCTGCGGCTCAGCTGCGACGGATCAGGGGGTCCTCACCGGCGATGCCGCCACCCTCCTGCGGGAGCGATCACGGCTCGCGCCCGAGGCGCGGATCTTCGCCGATGTCCACGTGAAGCACGCCACTCCGATCGGAGACACGAGCCTCGTGGAGAGCGCTGCCGAGACGGTGGAACGCGGGGGAGCGGACGCCGTGATCCTCACTGGATCCAGGACGGGAAGCCCGCCGGAGGTCGAGGACCTCATGAGCGTGCGTGAGCGCATCGGGAGCCACCCTCTCCTCATCGGCTCCGGACTCGACGCGGGAAACGCGCGAGCGCTGCTCGACAATGCTCACGGCGCGATCGTGGGGAGCTCCCTGAAGGAGGCGGGCATCCACAGTCCCGTCGACCTCGAGCGAGTCGCGGCGTTGCGCGCAGCGATGGACTCCCTCTCCTAGGGGCGATCGAAGAGCCCGGCGTCCAGCTTCTCGTGCAGGACGAAACCGCCCAGGTGGCGCACGAGGGGAGGCTCATCCATGGTCGTCGAGACCTTGGCGAACTCCACGAAGCCGGCGGTGGTCCATTCGGAGTAACGGGTGACCGTCTTCTCGCCGCCTGAGTGGATCGTGAGCGCGACGGGACGCCCGCTCTCGCCGACCTCCAGTGAGAAGCGCTCGCCATTGGGGAGGGTGCCGGTGAGCCTTCCGGCGTCGTCCAGATCCAGCTCCTTCGAGGCGCCCGTCGCGAGGTCGTGGAAGACCCGATATGGATTGACTCGAGTGCGCGCTCGCGCTCGCTCGCAAGCGTCGGGCGGAAACTCCCTGACCGTCGTCGTCGTGCGCGACCAGCCGCCTCGAGGGTTGATGATCATCGTCGTGTCAGCGCCCGCGATCTTGGTCTGGGTGCGACTGGAGGCATCCTCGAAGGAGATCCAGACATGGGATCTGATCTTCTGTGTGCCCACGGAGAGCCGGGGGATCTCCGAGACATACTCCACGCCATTGGCCCGGGCCCAGTGAGCGCGCGGACCGACAGCGCTGAACAAGCGGGTGAGCCATCCGGTCGGGTCCTCCGCCCCCGGGGGGCGGTCGAGCCGGATGACCTCTCCGAACTCCTCGAGCTGTGGTTCGAGCTCCTCGGCGGGCCCCACGGCGACGACGATCAAACGCTCGGCGTCGATGTGGCGGCGCGCAGCGGCGGCGACCTCTTCGGTGTCGAGGGTTGCGAGTCGCCCCCAGTTCTTGTCCCAGAAGTCCTTCGGGTAGTCATGCAGGACGAGGAGCATCGCCCGGTCGAGGACCTCGGCGGGTGTGTCTACCCGGAACACCTCCGCGTTGCGGTGACGTTCGAGGGCGTCGGTGAACTCCATGGAATCGAAGGGGTCGACGCTCTTGCGCAGAACCTCGACCATGGCGGAGAGCGCCTTTCCGGTTGCTTCGTTGCGCGTTCCGATGAAGCCGATCAATCGGCCCGAGTGCTCCCATCCCGGGCGGAAGTAGGCGCCGACGGAGTAGGCGAGCCCAAGCTCGGTGCGGAGCCGGACCATCATGTGGTTCGTCGCCCCACCGAGGCCCACGACGTCGGACCAGAGCAACAGCGGCGCGTAGTCCGGATGAAGGCGTCGGAGACCAGGTCCCGCGAAACGGAGCTCGGTCTGGGGCAGACCGGGGCGATCATAGAGATGGATCGTTGTGCGAGCGGGGACGTTGAAGACCGGCGCGGCGACGACTGGGGGATCAGGAACGACCTCCCAGTCCTCGAAGAGTCCGGCGAGCCGCTCGGCGAGGGAAAGCGCAGAGACATCGCCGGTCACTCCAGCGATGAGGCGGTTGGGTCCGATGTGCATCGCGTGCCACTCGCTCAGGTCCTCCAATTCGATGGAGTCGATGGTCGCAGCGGTCGGGCGTCTGGCCCACGGCGAGGAGGATCCGTAGGCGACCTGGAGAAGAAGCGCGTCCGCGAAGTCCCCGGCATTGTCCTCCTCCCGGTTGACGAGTGTGCGCGCGCGCTGTTTCCCGCTCGCCAAGACCTCCGAGGAGAACGCCGGTCTCTCGAGGAGGTCCACGACGAGCTCCAAGAGCTCCGGGAGGTCCTCGGATGCGCACGAGAAACGGAGAGTGAGGGTCTTCTCCGCGGGGAGGATCTCCAGGGTGGCTGCCCGCAGGTCCAACCACTCGTCGAGCATTGCGCCGGACGTGGCTTCGGACCCTCCTTCCCTCATGCAGTCCGCAGCGAGGATGGTGAGCCCGACCTTCTCCGGAGGATCGAAGACCGAGCCCGCTCGGAAGACGAGGGTTCCGTCCACCAGGGGGAGCGAGTGGTCCTCGATGACGAGGAGCTCCGCGCCCCCCGGCAGGGAGGCGCGCTTCGGCGCCGGCGCGCTGTACGAGCGCAGCGCCGGCGTGCTGATGTCGGCGGGGCGCTCGGGCAGCGCGTCCTGGGTCTGGGCAAGGAGTAGGAACAGGAGGATCACTCTTCGTCCTCCTCTCTCTCGGTGGTCTCTTTCACCGCGCCGAGTTCGACGACGGTCTGGTTGCTCCCGACGAAGTACTCACGCAGGACCCGCTGGACGTCTGCAGCGGTCACACTCTCCAGTTGGGAGATGCGTTGGAAGTAGTTGTGCCAGTCTCCGTGGGAGGACTGTGCGGACAGGAGCCCCTCGGCGAGGGCCGAGTGATGGCGCATGGAGCGCATGTGTTCGATGCGCGCCACCCGCACGACCCCCTTGAGTTCTTCCGGCTCCGGCCCGTTCTCGGTGAGGTTCCGAACCTCTTCAAGAATCGCGGCTTCGACGTCCTCCAACTCAGCGCTCTCGAGGGGCACGGCCAGGACGAAGGCCAGGTTGGTGTGCTTGTCACCGGGCCAGCCATTGTCCACGAAAACGCGGGCGCAGAGCGGGTCGTCGCGAATCAGGCGGCGTTCCAGTCTGGAGCTGCGCGCGGCGCCGAGGAGTCTCATGGCGATCTCGACACCCGGCGCATCCTCGTCAGAGGCGGATGGGACACGCCATCCGATCGAGAGGAGAGGTTGGGCGGGGAATTCGATCATGGCGCGCCGCTCTCCGCGCTGTTCCGGCTCGGGCGTGGGGCTCGCGCGCTCTCCCGGCCGCGCCGGCACGCGATCGAAATACTTCTCGAGCAGCGGGATGAGCGTCTTCGGGTCGACATCACCAATGATGGCGGTGGTGCAGTTGGAGGGCGACCACTTCGCCTCGAAGAAGGCCATCGCGCTGACACGGTCGTAGCGTTGGATGTCGTCCCGGGAGCCGATCACGGGGCGGCCGTAGGGGTGGACCCTGAAGGCGCTCGCGGCGAGCTCTTCGAGCAGCGTGCCGATGGCATTGGAGTCCACGCGCGTGTTGCGTTCCTCCAGCACAGCATCGCGCTCGAGGTAGAACTCGCGCAGGACTGGTCGCAGGAAGCGCTCGGATTCCAACCAGCACCACAGCTCCACCTGGTTCGAGGGCAAGGAGACGACGAAGCGGCAATTGTCCGCGGTGGTGCTGGCGTTGAGGCTTCCCACGCCCCCTGCGCGTTCGAAGAGCCTGGAGAACTCTTCGCGCTGGACGAGCGCATTCGCGGATTTCACGGCTCTCGTCCAAGCCGCTTCGAGAGCGTTCAGCTCGGTCGTGTCGCCGTCCGACTTCGCGCGCTGGAGCGCTTCGTGGAGACGGTCGACCTCAGCGAGCGCGGCCTCTTCGGCTTCCCAGTCGAGGCTCCCGATGCGATCCGAGCCCTTGAAGGCCATGTGTTCGAACATGTGGACGATCCCGCCCGAACCCTCGGGCTCGTCGGCGATCCCGACGTCGACGAGGGTCTCGAAGGAGACGATGGGGGGACCCTTCCTTTGCAGGATGAGGAAGGTCCAGCCATTCTCGAGGCGGTGCTCCACGACGGCTTCCTCCAGGGCCTCGGGGCCGAGGAGAGAAGCGCTGCCGGGACCTTGGAGCACGAGTAGGAGACCGAGCGCGATGGAGAGCATGGTTCAGGGGGCGGGCCGGCATTCTAGGCCTTGTAGGGCATCTCCTCGGGGGATCTCCCTGTTGCGGAACAAATTTCCGGGTTGGGCTCACCACAATCGCGACCTTTAGGAGAGTGCATTTACCCCGAGATGACCTTTGAGGGGTATCTTCGATATGGAAGCCCTGCAGGATCCACTCAACGAGGACCGCAGGGAGCCCCTGAAAAGCGGGGTCTATTCACGCGAGCGGTCTGGACGCGGGTCGCCGTCCCCAATCATGAACCTCGAAATGAACGCACGAAACCATTGCCGCATCTTCGGCATCGTTCTGTCCCTAGCGAGCGTTGCTTCGGCGCAGGACCAACTCTTCGACGTAGGCGGCGACAAGGCCGCAGACCACTTCGGAATCGCCACAGCTTGCGCAGGTGATTTCAACAACGACGGACACCCCGACCTCATCGTCGGCGCTCCGGAGGACGCCAACCTGTTCGTGTCCGGCGAAGGCTTCGCCAGGGTGCATTCGGGCCTCAACGGGGCCGTTCTGTTTACGGTGCAAGGAGCCGTGAACTTCGAATGCTACGGGGCCGAGGTCGAGGGGGACCTGGACCTGAACGCAGATGGCGTGGCGGACATCCTCATCGGGGCTCCCAGGTCGTCCATATCCCTGGCTGACGCGGGACGTGTGGAGGCTCGGTCGGGGATCTCGGGCGCCCTGCTCTACTCCATCAGCGGTCTGACAGCGGAGGAGTCGTTTGGCTTCTCCATCACGGGCCTTGGCGATGTCAATTTCGACGGCAGGGACGACTTCGCCGTCGGCGCCCCCAACGCCTCTGCAGGCCCGATCCACGATGTGGGTCGGGTGACGATCCACTCCGGTCTCAACGGGGCCATCCTCCACAGCATCTCAGGCTCGAGCAGCGGCGACCGCTTCGGGTATGACCTCGCCAGCGCAGGAGACGTCACCGGCGATGGCCGCGACGATGTGCTCGTAGGCTCTCTCTTCGGAGGCGTCAAGGTCCTCTCGGGAGCGAGCGGGGCTGTCGTGAACAACATCAACACAGGATCCTCGGACATCTTCGGTCGCTCCGTGGATTCGATCTCGGACCTGAACGGTGATGGAGTGAGGGACTTCATCGTTGGGGCCACGCAAGAGGACTTCTTCAACCCCGGCAGCGGCTATGCGGAAGTCATCTCCGGCATCTCCGGCTTCTCGATCTTCGTGGTGCAGGGACAGAATATCGGAGATGCCTTCGGACACGATGTCGCAGCGCTCGGTGACTGGGACGGTGACGGCACGGAAGACTTCGCCGTGGCGGCCAAGCCCAGCTCACCCTCGGCGAACAGCTACGTCCATGTCATTTCGGGACAGACCCAAGTGGTCCTCCTGAGTTTGTCGGGGGCGTTCGCGAGTGAGGACTTCGGCGCCTCGATCGCTGGCTTGGGAGACACCACGGGAGATGGGCGGTTCGAAATTGCCGTGGGATCTCCGAACTCCGACACGAATGGGGCCTCCTCGGGACACGTCCAGGTGTTTTCGAGCGGCTTCACTGCTTGTGGAGACGTCTCGCACTACTGCCAGACCTCGCCCAACTCGTTCGGGACGGGCTCCCTGATCCTGCACTCGGGGAGCGTCAACGTAAGCGACAACAACCTCGTGCTCGTCACGATCCTTTGCCCATTCAACCAGTTCGGGGTGTTCTACCTCGGGAACAACCAGCTCAATGTCCCGTTCGGCAACGGAGTCCGCTGCGTAGGCGGAGGGATCAAGCGTCTGCCGGTCGTGAACACGGGAACCTCGGGCTCGGCGGCGTCGGTCATCGATCTGCAGAATCCCATCTATGGAATCTCCGGCGGCGTCACCAAGAAG
>Ga0310342_100002404_pt1 | contig 12004 bp, 10 predicted proteins | sample S15DNA20500_MG_FD_206155 | JGI IMG/M metagenome (GOLD analysis project Ga0310342, IMG submission 206155) | Marine microbial communities from station ALOHA, North Pacific Subtropical Gyre - S1503-DNA-20-500_MG | ecosystem: Environmental > Aquatic > Marine > Oceanic | place: Pacific Ocean: North... | reverse complement strand
ACATAGTGCGTCAAACAGGATTAGGTATAACAGGACAAATTAAACTAGCCAACTTGGCCGAGATGTTCGGAGCAAACTGTCATGGCGGTAACCCCCATGTGGTAGCAGCTATCAGAAATGACGATTGGTGGGAGCATCCCGCGTGGCAGCCTACATCACCAGATCGTGTACTCACAACGGAAACTTCGAAGTTAATCAGGAACACCCATTGGATTGAAAACGGATATATGCACGTACCCCAAACACCCGGGTTAGGCAGAGAAATTAAATGGGCTCAAATCAAAGATCGAACCATACTCTCAATTTAAAAAGGACTAGACATGACGGTTGATTGGTCTACGGCTGAAAGGTGGCTCATGGGGAGTGCTTCAACAGATTCCCTCGCCAATAAACACATCAACACACTATGTGATTCGATCGGAATACGCTGGGGGGGATCCCAAGGTGAGCGGCACGCGTCAGAATACATACGATCACAATTTGAGTCTTTTGGCCTGAGATCAACTTCAATCGAAAATTTTCAAGTTAATTCTTGGAAAGCTACATCTGCTGATATTTTAATCAGTGATGAAACAGACCGGACAATTGATGCGAGAGCCAGCCTGTTTTGTCCATCTATAAACGTTACGGCACCGTTGATAGACGTCGGATTCGGAATGCCACATGAAGTCAAAGCCCTAAATCAAAGCCTAGAGGGAACCGTTGCCTTGATGTCAAGCGGTTATGAACCATTTACTTTGCCTGAATCGTTAACCCTGCGGCTCGAACGCCTATCCAGATTAGGTGTAGTAGGGTGCATTACTCCCCACGCTACCGGTGGCCGTCATACGGCACATGGTCATGCAAGTGACTGGCGTGACCATAATCCTAATGATGTTCCTTTGCCATTAATCCATACCTCCCGCGAAGACGGGGCGTTATTGATGCGTAGAGCCGCTGCCGGAGCTTCTGTAACTGTGCACGTTGATTCCAAGCAACTCAAGGAGACTTCTTCGAACGTAATTGGCGATCTGACAGGTAAAAACTGGCCAGATGAATGGATAATTCTTGGTGCTCACCATGACACCACCGTAGATTCTCCGGGTGCAAATGACAATGCTTCAGGTTGCACAGTAGTTTTAGAAACCGCGCGCCTACTCGCGCGACTACAACAGGAATACAACATAAGCCCCGGTCGATCTATACGTTTCGCTACATTCGGTTCGGAAGAACAAGGTCTACAGGGTTCTACAGCGTTTGTAAAAAAACACTATGGTAATGATCCAATCCCGAGATTAATGATCAATCTGGATGAACTCGCAACAGGTGCTATGAAAGGCGTCGCTCTCCAATTCCCAGAATTACGTCCGCTAATTCAACGAGAACTGGATGCTATGAATGAAGGGCTGACTTGTCATGTAATGTCACAGATGGATTCTTCGGGAGATATGTTCCCGTTTGCTTTAAGGGGAATACAATCGGGAATGCTCTGGCGCTGGAGATTCGTCGGTCGACACCCTGATGCGGGCTTTGGGCACAGCTCATCAGACACATTGGATAAAGTTCGAACTCGAGAACTGAAAGAGTATGCAGGACTACTCGCAAGATTGCTCTTGCGTGTGTCTCACACCACTCCTGATCAATGGCCTGAAAAGTCCCTTGACATCGACGAGATAGCAGCAAGAACTGCCAGCGAACGAGGGTCGGCTGCAAGAACCATGTAACGCTGTCGAACTTAATGGTTAAATCAAACCAGACGAGCGCACCGCTTGCAGACCTGCCTCATATTTATTCACCGTCTCATCTATGTCATGATCACTGTGGGTAGCCGAAAGTATCATCGACGCAGGATGCGTCCATAACCCTTCATTAATAATCGCAAGTTGTAGCTGATCCAAGACTTCATTTGCAACCGGGCGACCTCCCTGCTCAACACCAACAGGAACGGCATGCGGATCATCGGTATCAACTGGCGTACCAAGACTAACCATTACTATCGACGACACACCGTAAGCTCCACCAGGGATTTCCATAGACTGGAGAACCTTATTTATGCCATCCTTTAATCGCACTGCCTGTTTCTCAGCAGTTTCGACAATACCATCACGTTCAACTATCCCAAGAGCAGTACTTCCTGCAGAGGCTGATAAAGGATTTGCGTTGAATGTTCCCGGATGACGAATACCCCCTTCTCCAACAGTATCTATCACATCGGCTCTACCACCCACACATCCACCGGGTAATCCTCCTGCAAGTATCTTTGCAAACGCACTCAAGTCAGGGGTTATGCCGTACCGTCCCTGACATCCGGCATTAGACCATCTAAACCCACTTACAACCTCATCAAAAATCAACAAAACACCGTGAGTTGTCGTTAGTTCACGCAAGCCACGGATGAATTCGGGAGGAGCAATGTCGTTTCCCTGGAACACAACGGATGCAATATCGTCATGGCCTGTGAGAATTTCATCTATGGCATCAAGATCGTGGGGAGGAGCATTGATTATAGAATCGCTCGTACCACTAGGAATTCCATACTGGCGATCTGTCTCCGGATCCGTAACATAAGCTGGATCAGACCAACCGTGAAACGCGCCCGCAAACTTAACAATCTTCTCTTTACCGCTGAAAACTCTTGCCATCTTAAAGGCCATCATTAGGGCCTCTGTACCAGATCCAACAAAACGGAGTTTTTCTACCGAGGGGACCAACCGGCATACAGCATCACCCCATTCAACCTCGAAACGCGTTCCAGAACTTAAATGAGAGCCATTTGCCATCTGCAACTGAACAGCATTAACAACCGCCGGATGGGCTTGCCCAAGGATCATAGATCCGTGACCAGTTTTGTAATCAATGTACTCGTTACCGTCAACGTCCCATTTAAGTGGGCCTAATCCGCGCTCCATATAGACGGGATAAGGAAACATTTGACGAGAAACATGAGTTACCCCTTCGGCAAACAGATCGTTCGCCTTGTCAGCTAATGGCTTTGATTGAGGGTGTAACTCGACGAACTTAGCTTCAATGCGGTTCATTTTTTTTCCTTTGTTAAAGCAGAGACTTTAACTCATTTGGTTTCCAATTTAAGTCACTCATATCGACAAACGAAATACAAGCCATTTTCTTTATTAAAACTCGAGCGTATTCATAATCATACGGCACGCCCGGAGAACTAAATAAACAATCCGTATATTTATATAAATTTATGATATTGACGCCCGAGTACGTTCTACCGAAGCCTGATGTAATGTAGTCTGTTGAGCGTAACCCATCAAGGGTAACGATGTTAACTATTTTCTCAGGAGATACATTCAAAAATGGTATTCCGAAAAAAGGCTTGGCTTCTTGTCATTACCGCTCTGTCATCAGTCACCATGCTGATTATGGCTTGCGGAGGTGAAGCAGAAACTATCACTGTTGTAGAAACAGTAGTAGTTGAAAAAGAAGTCGTAAAAGAAGTCGTAAAAGAAGTTGAAAAAGAAGTCGAAGTCGTAAAAGAAGTCGAAGTCGTAAAAGAAGTCAAAGTCGAAGTCGTAAAAGAAGTCGAGGCTCCTCAGTCTGATGGCAGATACGGCGGTGAATTAAAAGTAGCCTTAGGTGCTGCTATATCCACACTCGACGTCCATCGAACCACTGGTACGACCGCTTATGATCCTTCATTTGCTGTTCAAGAGCGGATGATGGCTTATAACAGTGACTTACAAGCTACACCGCTCCTGGTGGATACTTGGGAAGTCTCTGCTGATGGTATGCAATGGAATTTCACGCTCCGCGATGGAATCAATTTTCATAATGGAGTTCCGTTCAATGCCGAGCATGCTGTCAAATCATGGGAGCGCTGGGCAGAACGTGACAACTATGGTTCACTGATTTTCGGTTTCGTTGATGACATATCCGTAACTGGTGATCTCACGTTTTCTATAGACATGGTCGAACCTACAGCTCTGATACTTGAAGCCTTAGCCCGCATAGGTGGATACGCTCCTGTAATGATGCCGCCTGAGATGTACGACGTCGCGGCGGCTGAGGGTGCTGATGTCTTAATCGGAACCGGGCCATATGAACTCGATGAATGGGCTACTGGAGATCATCTGCGTGTAAAGCGTTATGAGGATTACAGTCCCGCAGACTCTGCCGCTTCGTTTATGGCGGGTCGTAAAGACGCTTTCTTCGACACTGTCGATTACGTCGTTATCCCGGACTCCAATGCAAGAGTCGCTGCTTTGGAAGTGGGCCAGATCGATCTGATGCCTAGTGAAGTTCCTCCTGAAATGGTAGATACGCTAACGGCAAATCCTGATGTTAACATTGCGATTGCCACCACGAGCCCAGCTCGTGAAGGTGCATGGATTGACAACATAGACGGTCCATTCACTGACGCGAGAGTTCGACGTGCATTTGCAATGGCCTTCCCTGTAGAGGACGCGCTAATCGCAGGTCACGGAGACAGCCGGTTCTACACTCTTTGCCCATCGATGATGGCCTGTGCAGGCAAATGGGGTGGCTGGGCTGACGGATCTGAAGGGGTTTACAACTACCACGACAAAGGTGGACTTGAAGCTGCGAAGCAAACCATCAAAGATCTAGGATTGGTCGGCACGGACATAATTGTCCTTCAAGCTGGAGACCGTTCTAGGTTCTCAGGGCCGGCCGAAATCGCTCGTCAGACACTTGATGCAATGGGCTTCAACGTCATCTTCAAGCAGACTGACTGGGCTACTCAGACTAACTGGCGTGAAAAACCTGAATTATGGGATGTCTTCCATACAGCAGGTGGCGGCGCTTGGGCTGCTAACCCATTGCTCAACAGTTCTTTGGCCAAGAACAAGTACTGGAACAAGTACCAAGATGAATCTGGTGCTATGACTGCTGGGATGGAGAAGCTCGCACGAGCATCTTCAGCTGACGAACAGCTTGGCATCGTAAAAGAGATGCAAAATGTCTTCTGGCAGGACGTGCCATACATTTCCTTTGGTGACAGTTTTGGCGTCGGAGCAGTACGTGCTGACGTTCAAGGTTCTCAAAGCTTGTATAGCATGTCGTGGAACGTTTACAACGCTTGGCGGTCAAAGTAAATTCTTCTGACCGTTGAGTAGTAAGTACAGTTGATCACCGGCGGCGGGACTCGAAAGAGTCTCGCCGCCTGCTTGTCAGCACTACAACACGTGTATAACTAAACTTAACCAAACTAACTAGAACAATTAGCTGATCTCACAAATAGCTAGTTTTTTGACGGACTTCGCAGAGATTAGAAAATAAAGGTTTGAACGTTTAATTGACTGCTTATATTTTTAAGCGCGTGCTAGCCGTAATTCCAATATTGATCTTTGTTGGAATCGCAACCTTTTCACTAGTTCACATCGCACCAGGCGATGCCGCCAATATCATGGCAGGTGATTACGCCGGTCCGGATGATGTGAAACTCATACGGGCTGAATTGGGACTAGACAAGCCGGTCACCACCCAATTCGTCGAATGGGCTAGCCGTACCCTCAGGGGAGATTTCGGAAAATCAATATATTCGGGTAGAACAGTGGCTGAGCTTGTCAGTCAAAGATTAGAACCTACTATCAGCCTTACAATTGTAGGCGGTACCCTTGCGGTACTCCTCGGAATTCCTCTGGGAGTTTTTGCCGCATGGAGGGCCGGATCCCGGTGGGATCGAGGCATCCAAATATTCGCCGCTTTGGGTATTTCTGTGCCAGGATTCTGGCTAGGATTCATATTCATTCTAGCGTTTGCCGTATATTTGAGATGGTTTCCGGTGATCGGATATGTATCTGTAACAGAAGATTTCACAGGCTGGATAAGGTCAATTACATTGCCAGTGTCACTTCTTGCCATAAGCGGTTCATCGGTAATCATACGAATGACGCGCGGTTCAATACTTGAAGTGCTCAGAGAAGATTTTATTCGTACAGCCAGAGCCAAAGGGTTAGCGAACAGGCCGGTGCTATTCAGACACGCATTGCGAGCCGGCGCTATTCCAATTATCACGGTGATAGGGTCGCTGGCCGGAGCCTTGATTACAGGTGTTGTGGTAACCGAAACGGTGTTCACAATCCCAGGGCTTGGAAGGCTAGTTGCTGAAACCGTACAAAATCGTGATTTTCCAGTAGTTCAATCAATGCTTATGCTTCTGGCGTCGTTCTACGTATTTATAAATCTTATGGTCGACCTCGCATACGTTTTTTTCGATCCAAGAGTGAGGCTCTAATTGACGACTGGTTCCGAAACAACGGTAGATATTTACCAGGACCCTCCGCTCAAAACTCGTGTTCGCAAAGCATTTGCGACAAGTTGGAAGACATTAAAGTCCAATCCAAATCTGCTGATCGGGTCAATAATCCTAACCGTGATGGTGGGTATCGCTATATTGACTTTACTGCCCACCGCTTCAACAGTGGCACGTTATGATCCTACGGAACTCGCAGTACGTGAACGAATTAATGGGCCATCGGCTGATCACTGGTTTGGAACTGACAAACTAGGACGTGACGTGTATTCACGTACCCTTCACGGCACAAAAACATCATTGTATGTCGGTATTGGTGTCGCAATCATCGTGACCATAGTAGGTGTTTCGCTGGGCGTAATCGTTGGGTATAACCGTGTTGCCGACAATATAGTGATGCGGGTTATGGACGGCATGATGTCGTTTCCTACATTGATCCTTGCGCTCGCTCTTGTAGCAGCACTAGGTAGCAGCCTTACCAATGTCATTCTCATAATTGCAATTGTCGATACTCCCAGTATGACACGCGTAGTACGGGCAGTGGTTTTAAGCCTGCGAGAAAGAACCTACGTAGATGCAGCCCGCGCATCAGGTGCAAGCACAAAGCGCATTCTTTTCTTGCACATAGCACCCAATACACTGGCACCTGTAATCATTCAGGCTTCAATATTTTTTGGTGGTGCAATCCTAACCGAAGCAGCATTGGGATTTCTGGGAGTTGGAACACCAGAATTTATCCCCAGTTGGGGTAATATCATTTCTTCTGGACGCGAATTCATAAGGGTGGGTTTTTGGATAGCATTCTTCCCAGGGGTATTCCTAGCTCTGACAGTATTCGCTGCAAATATAGTTGGAGATGGACTTCGGGATGTTTTGGACCCACGTCTGCGAGGAGAAAAATAGATGAAAAAATTCGTAAATCAAATAATTACGTTCATATTCTCGGCTGTTCTTCTATCAGCCATTCTCGCATGTGGAGGATCAGATGATGGATCCGTTAACCCAGAAACTGCCACCGAAAACAACCCAACCAATACGAATAAAAACGGTTCAGAACATAATCTTATGACCCAAAAAGAGGAAATATCTCCAGTGATAGGAGCTCCCATTGAGCAATCAACAGTAGCTCCATCACCGACAGTTCAGAAAAAGGTTGAAGCCACTCCAACACCCACGCCACCAAGTAAAACCATTGACGAAGAATCTACAGGCGGGCTTGTAGATGAGCTATCTGCTGACGACTACACGCGAACCAATGCAAGGGACCTTGAAAAAGAATTCCGTAAATCACCTGATACTGCGAATTCGAAAATCGGCAAGCAATTCGTAGTGCAAGGTAATGTGCTGGAAGCCGGCACTAACACAGATGCCGAGTCGTATGTCAGCTTCAAGGCTGGTAAAGGACGTGTGACATGTATGTTCGAAGTCATCACCGATGCTGAACTTCGTAGATTCACGCCTGACGGCACTAATTCGGTCGTTGGGACGATTGATACATGGGATGCTGAGAACAGAATCCTTACCTTAACGAACTGCAAAATTGTACTTGGATATTAAAGTTGGACACGTATAAAGGACCAAAATGAATCCCATTAGTGCAGGATTTGTGTGCACCTCCCTAGAACGATCATCAAGAGGGTAATTGGCTATGTCGACATTGCTCGATATCAAAAATCTTTCGACCTATTTCAATACCTCCGCAGGAACAATTAAAGCAGTAAACGACGTTTCATTTGAACTAAGAGAAGGTGAAACATTGGGACTGGTTGGGGAAAGCGGATGCGGAAAAAGCGTCACGGCACTTTCCATAATGCGCCTCGTCCCATCTCCTCCGGGACGAATCGTATCCGGCGATGTAATTTTCCAAGGCCAAAACCTTTTGAAAATATCCGAAGAGGAAATGCAGAACGTCAGAGGGCGCGACATTGGAATGATTTTTCAAGAGCCCATGACGTCGTTGAATCCTGTGCTCAGTATAGGACGCCAATTACGTGAACCACTTGAACTGCATCTGGGTATGACCAAACAACAGTCATTAAGTAGGTCCAGCGAACTACTTGAACTGGTCGGCATACCCGATCCAGCAACCAGACTTAAGACATTCCCCCACCAGACTTCAGGTGGCCAGCGCCAAAGGGTCATGATCGCAATGGCCCTAAGCTGTGAACCCAAGTTACTGATAGCAGACGAAGCCACTACCGCCCTCGATGTGACCATTCAGGCCCAGATTTTAGAAATCATGAAGGACCTGACTGACAGACTTGGCACATCCGTAATCATCATCACTCACAACCTAGGTGTTGTGGCTCGTTACGCTGACAGTGTAAATGTTATGTATGCAGGAAAACTACGAGAATCCGGGAGCCTGGATCAGGTTTATAAAAACCCTAAACATCCTTACACCGTGGGACTTTTAAACTCTGTTCCTACATTAGATCTAGACGCTGATGTAAGGCTACAACCTATACGCGGTGAAATCCCAAACCTAATTGATCTGCCTGAAGGTTGCGCATTTATCGTTCGCTGTGATTACGCTGAACAACAATGTGAAGAATCTGACCCAGAGCTGGAAGAAGTTGAAGATGCGCATTTCGGAGCATGTTGGGAACACAAACGTGTTAGTAAAAGCCTACTATGAATAACTTCGTGACAACTACGACAGCTAACTCTACAAAAGACGAAACCATCTCAAACACACAATCTCCTTTACTAGAGATCCGAAATTTAAAAGTTCATTTCCCTGTGACTGAAGGTTTTATCCTGCAGCGACAAGTCGGTGTTATTAAAGCCGTTGACGGCGTAAACCTAAGTGTTAACCCTGGAGAAACTCTTGGACTTGTAGGAGAGAGCGGTTCCGGAAAGACCACTATCGGCAGGGCAATTCTCAAGCTGGAAAATGCCACCGAAGGTCAAATCTTGCTCAACGGAGAGGATATTACAAAATCCACTGGAAACCGCCTGCGGGATTTTCGACGTCGCCTAGGAATGGTTTTCCAAGATCCCTTCGGATCCCTAAACCCACGTATGTCAGCAGGCAATCTGGTTGGGGAGCCGTTAAAGATTCATGGCTTAACAACAACCAAGAGTGACTACAAACGAAGAGTTGCAGAATTATTAAAAATTGTAGGCCTCAACTCCATGATGGCCGGTCGATATCCTCATGAGTTTTCAGGTGGTCAGCGCCAGAGAATTGGAGTAGCGCGTGCATTGGCGGCAAAACCAGATGTAATGGTGCTTGATGAACCTGTTTCCGCCCTTGATGTATCGATTCAGGCCCAGGTTATTAACCTAATCAAAGATTTACAGACTGAATTTGGACTCGCGTATATATTCATAGCCCACGACCTATCTGTAGTACGCAATATAAGCGATCGTGTCGCAGTAATGTATCTAGGGAAAATCGTCGAGATTGGTTCTCGGGATGATATCTACAATCACCCAAAGCACCCTTATACGCAAGCATTGCTTTCAGCGGTACCCACAGCGAACCCTGAATTAGAACGTAGCCGTGAGCGAGTCGTCCTTGAAGGAGATATTCCCAGCCCCCTGAACCCGCCCTCGGGATGTGTGTTTCGTACACGTTGCCCGCTGGCTACCAAGGAATGCAGTACCCAAATGCCAGAACTCCAAAGTGTTTCAGGGAATCATCGCGCTGCATGCATAAAAGGCGACTGGTATAAATCTGACAGTTCAGAGCATGAATCAGTTTCAGAGGAGGCGTAAATGTTCGATGTTGTAATCCGTGGCGGAACATTAATAGACGGCACTGGTACCACGGGATATTCTGCTGATTTGGCCATTCAGGGCGACACGATCGTTGCGATAGGGAATTCTATAGAAGCAGAAACGCATCAATCGGTCGATGCAACCGGTAAAGTCGTAACGCCTGGCTTCATCGATCTACATAGCCATGCGGACATGTCATTTTTTATCGACCCAGACGCGGACAGCAAGATAACGCAAGGCGTAACTTTCGAGTACGTCGGAAATTGCGGTATTAGCTTTTGCGCCCCACTGATCGGTGAAGCTGCTTCCGACTTAAACACCCGCAAGGCTTGGTATGACACAGACTGGTCACCCGATTGGACGAGTTTCAGTGATTTTCTAGATGCCCTGGAAAAGACTGGTTCCAATATCAACGTAGCTACACAAGTAGGACACGGCACAATCAGAAAAGCCATCATGGGAATGGATACACGCGCTCCAGATTCAGGTGAGATGAAACAGATGCAAGCACTGGTATCGGAGAGCCTTGATGCTGGAGCGCTTGGATTTTCGACAGGCCTGTCGATGGCGCCGGGATACTACTCACTCGCGATCGAAGTATTCGAACTTGTTCAGGTGGCAGCTGACAGAAACAAGCTTTATTCATCCCACATACGTGACTCATCTACCGAAGGTCCCGGACTGTTCGTGGCAACTATGGAAGCTCTTGAAGCAGGCCGTAGAACCGGAGCCAAGGTACAGGTCTCACATCTCAAGGCCAATGGACCTTTACGAGGAAGATCCTCAGATCTAATAGAAATGATTGATAAAGCGCAAAGCGACGGTATCGATGCAGCCGCTGACGTTTATCCATACGTATCTGCCAGCGGACCAATGAGCGGAAACGTTTTTCCACGATGGGCTCTAGAAGGAGGAAGAAAGAAAGCTCTTGAGCGATTGCAGGATGCTGACCTGCGAGCCCAAATAGTTAATGGCCTGGAGCAGGCTTTTGAGAAATTTTCAGGACCCAGCAAAATAGCAGTAGCGAATTATGCTCCAGATCCAAGTCTCGAAGGGCAACGATTGCCAGAAATCGCCCGCCAAATGGATTGTACTGAAAGTGAAGCTTTAGCGCGGCTTTATGAAGGATTCGACGCACAACTCGTAATCACCGGAATGGCACAAGAAGACGTAGATCTAATCAGCTCTGCGCCGTCGGTGGCAATCGCCTCAGATGGCAGTTCTCTTCGATCAACGGGGCCTTTGAGTGCAGGCAAACCACATCCGCGAAGCTATGGAACTTTTCCAAGATTCCTAAAAAGGGTTCGAGAAACAAATCTCGTGACTCTTGAAGAGGCCATAAGGAAAATGACAACACTTCCCGCCGAACGTTTGCAACTTACACGCAGAGGACGGTTAGCTCCCGGATATTTTGCGGATGTCGTCATATTTGACCCTGCTGAGATAGAAGATATCGCTACTTTCGAGGAACCTCATAAATATTCGAGAGGAGTGGAAGACGTTTTTGTAAACGGAGTTGATGTAGTAAAAAACAGCGAAGTCACCGGAAACAGGCCCGGGAGAGTAATTCGGTCAGCTACTGATTAAACCTTCATCATTTAACAAAAGCGAAAATTTTTGGCAGATTATGACAAAACTTTATTTAATAGAAAGGTGGCTACATCATGAAGCTTGCAGGTAAACATGCTTTACTTCAGATGTTTGTAGCTGAAGGCGTCAACTATGTGTTTGGAAATCCAGGCACGAGTGAAACCCCGATGATGACTATTTTGCCTGAGTACAAAGATTTAAATTATGTCCTTGTGCTTCAAGAAGGTGTCGCCGTCGGAATGGCCGAGGGATATGGCAGAAGCACAGGGACGGTACCTCTGGTTTCTCTACACATTGACAATGGAATGGCCAACGGCTTATCAATGATGATTGACCAGTTGCGTTCTGGAACACCGATGGTAATGACAGCCGGAAACAAAGATATCAGGAAGCTAGGATCAGGGCGTTCCGACCTTGCAGAATTAGCTAGGCCATTCGCTAAGTGGAGTGCAGAAATAACACATCCTGGGC
>Ga0310342_100002400_pt1 | contig 12008 bp, 18 predicted proteins | sample S15DNA20500_MG_FD_206155 | JGI IMG/M metagenome (GOLD analysis project Ga0310342, IMG submission 206155) | Marine microbial communities from station ALOHA, North Pacific Subtropical Gyre - S1503-DNA-20-500_MG | ecosystem: Environmental > Aquatic > Marine > Oceanic | place: Pacific Ocean: North... | reverse complement strand
GTAGTCGGAGATATCGGAGTAGTCAGCAAGTGAAGTTTGTCCTGTGGCATAACTACCTGTTCCTTCATTTTGCAACCTCACCGCATTACTACTGCCATCAATGTATGTCTTCATCGTTTGACGGGAGCCATAGATACGGTTTCTTATGGTGTTACTAGAACCACCTACAATATCAACCTCTACTGAGGTGTTACTATGGTCATGTGCGGCATCAGTTATAACTACTGTGTTACTAGAACCACTTCCAGAAATATTGACATCAAGGTGATGGTAACTGCTAGTAGTATGTAAATAAGTTGTTTTGATGGAAGAGCCATTGTTGGAACCTCCTATATAACCGGTATAAGAACAATTATCACACTCAAAGTTTCCTTTGATGTAACTAATAGTCCCTGTTTGAACTTGGTCAATATCAATCGTTACATTACTACCACTAATAGTAAAGTCATTACCGGATGATGTCCCATACATTTCGTTATGGGCACTGGCCTGTTTGATATTGATGGTGCTGTTTGTGAGGTTATCAAAGTCCCCCCACAATAAGTTATGAGCACTTGTTGTAAGTGGCAGCAGACACGCCACTGCCACTAGAAACTTACTTATTATCTTTTGATTCATCATACATCCAAGCAGGATGGTGTTTAGACATATCGATTAGAGATACTACATCCTTGTCTATCTCTATATCTTCTACCTCTACTTCTTCAGGAATACCATCAACCGTTTTCAGTAAGGCCTCTAACTCATCTATGGTAAGTTCCCTATCAGGTTTCATACCATCTATTTCAAACTGATATGGGTCAGCATCTGTTATCTCCGGTCCCAACTCAGCAGGTCCTTGTTCTACATTGTCTTCAAGAGGTTCTATGTCTAACACAGCATTAAACTTATACTTCCAAAGTCCTTTCTCCTCACCCATCTCTACTATCTCTACCACACCTTTCTCTATGGCCTTTCTTACAGCATAACCAACAGGTTCATTTGTAGCAGCACCCGCCTCTGCCTCTAACAACTTAGTATCTGTATCTAAATATTTGAATACATCACCGTGAATGCCAGCACTAGCGATACTCTTTTCTACGATAGCAGTCAGCTCTACTTCACCACTTGTGACATTGATAAGTTTCAGTACTACAGTCACCACATCTAAACGATACTCTGCACTAGCACCAATGCCTAAGTAACGAGCACCAATACCACCTGTCAGTATGTTAGTATCATATCCAGTGATGGCACCAGTAAGATAGGCCCCAGCATACAACATAGGTCCTATAGGTTTAGCTTTATCTCCGTGTTGTATCTGTCGGGTGGTTCTAATAAGTTTGCGTTCTTGTAATAGACTTTGTAGTGTGTCTCTTTCTAATACTCTAAACCACTTACCACCACCCGCATCCATCAAGGCCTTGATAAGTAAATGTTGTGAGCCTTGTGTTACTGCCTTGGACATCTCAGCATAGGCCCCACCGGGTTTCTGTTGCCCGGTCTGGTCTGTGAAACCATACACGGCTAGTATAATAGGATTCTGGTCTGGTTCTCTTAGGTCTTTTAGAATACTATGATTCATTGTTTGAATTCTTGGAACTTGGTCCAAGTTCTTCATAGTCTTAGCCAAAGTAGAAGCACAACCCGATACTAATAAAGCAGCAGTTACTATTGCTATCAGTTTATGTATCATCCTTCTTCATCTCCCCAAGCCCAACCTTCCTTCTCTTGGAATGGCATAATATAATCATAGATAGTATTACCATTAGCATCTTTAATAGTTAATGTTGTACCATCAGCATCATTATTCGTGCCTGTAGATGCCCAAGTAATCGTGTAGCCATCTATTACCGTTGTGCCGCCATCTTGTCGTGTGCCGTCTGTACCAAATACATTCTCTATGATGTTTTTTGCCAGAGCGGTATAGAATCGTGACTCTAGATTCTTACGGAATAATTCTATGGGTGTATTCGCTAATTCATATTCCAATTCCTGTGCTAACTTCTCAGCTTCAAGTTCAGCTTTTGTTATAATGGCCTGTTTGCGTGTGGTTTCTAAGTTTTCTATCGTTAGATAATGTCCACTAGAACCGACGCCACTAAAACTGGGAGAATGGAAATGAAAGTTCACTGGCCCGGCATATGCTGGAACAGCAAACAATGTTAAAAACAATATGCTACTCCTTTTCATTTTCTAAGTCCTTTAATTTCTCTTGTTGTTGTTCTTCTCTCATTTCAAGCACCACATTTAACTTTTGGTCAAGTCTAATTAGGTCATTATCTAACATTCTTACTCGGTCAATAAGGTTCACTAATACTCCGAAAGCCTGACCAAGCTTTGGTTTTATTTGCATAGTCACATACTTCCAAATAAAGTATATGAAATAACCAAAGCCCCCTGCAACTAAGACTGGAAAGCCAAAGCGCTCGATAAATTCTGTTATGTCCATTAATCTTTCCTTGCATCTTTTTGCCCGTCCGTTCTTGAGATTCTATCCAAATCTGGTCTAATACCAACCATTTGGCAAATCAAAGTGTCTATACGGATCACCTCATTGTTCATTGTGCGTACTCTATTATCTAAAGCCATAATCATACCATGCAAAGTATTAGCCTGTCCTACAACAGACTCAAGGATGTATTTAATTAAGAGGACTATAAAGAATCCCATGGCCACTGCCGCTGCGACAGAAAAACCGAGTTCTAATAGTTGAATAAAAAGGTCAGGTTTGGGAGTCACGCTCATGTCTCCGGTTGACATCATTATTCAATTCACGGAGAATATCACTTACTGTTTTTTGAAACAGAAAGGGAAATATAGCATGTATAAAGGCGATAACAAATAAAAACAAAAAGGTGAAACTATACCGCAAAGCTTGGACGCAATGACGGATATATGTTTCACCTATATCATTTGGATGTTTAGTAAATATACTCACATCCCTATTTATTGATTTTATGACCAGAAAAAGGTCATAATGATAAGAAGCAGGGTAATACCTACAGCTGCTAAGAAGGTAACTTTCTCCATTACTATAGAAAGTAATGTATTGTTTTCGTCATAGTGTTGTGGGTCTCGGTGCTCATTTGGCCACTCAAACATTGATATCTCCATTAAAAATGTGGGGTTAATTCCCCACATTAATATTTAGATATCAGTTAGTGAATATTACACACCTATTCACACGATGATTTTTCAACGAACTATGAAATTTATTTACTCAATGGTAGACTCACAGGATGTTCAAAGCATCTTTGTGGAAACTCATCTGGAATAGTTTCAATTAAGAATGCAGTTTCTGGATCGTGTTGTCCCATTGGACATGAACATATTGCTAAACCATTAGCATCTATTTTACAGTTCCAACTAAAACAGTTTGATGCGTTCGCACCTTGTTTTAAACTTGCTGGACATTCCTGACTACTTGATCTCATGTCTTTTGGATTGTGTGAGAAATCTTTCTGTTGTCGTGGATAATCAAATCTAGGCCAGAAGGTACTCCACACATGGTCGGCATCAGTTGGTGCACAACTACCTTTCATATTGCCTCCACTTAAATCAGCAATGTTCTTACCTTTTAAGATAGGACATGTACACAGTACTTCGGGAAAACTTTTACCTGCACTGTTAGTAATTGTACCACCTGTTGGTACACAAGCACTGGCTGCACACAATGCAAACTGCCCGTCGCATATTGTAAGAGCACCGGCCGAAGCTGCACTGCTCAAAAGCATAAATGCTAATGTTAATAATATCTTCATGTTAGTTCCTTTTGTTTTCATTATCGTCAGCAAGAGTTTTAGCATCTTTCTTTATCTGTGCTTGACTTTCTTTATGTGTTACTGAGTCCAAAATAGATGCCAATTTCTTGTCAAACCAAATGCCCCAAGTAGTAGTTTGGAACCATTTGTAGAAACTGTTACCAATAATGCTGAATAGAATAGTTCTAATCAGCATCCATCCCAAAAGACCCATTAGGTCTGGGTCATACCGGCCGAACGAATAGCGAAACGACCAAAAGGTCTAACTGCCCAGTAACAGGGTTTAGCCTTCCACATCTTCACGGGAGGTTCAGCATGGGACATACCTTCTAGAAAAACACGATCCGCAACTGCTCTCATTTCATTAATCAACTTTACATCATGCGTGCCATGAGTTAATGCATCACGCAGGGCACCATACAATACATCATGTATGATAGCAGCTCTAGCTACATCCCAGGGAGCAACTAATGCCCAACCCGCTCTAGGAATAGAGGCAAGGTCAGTATCATAACCTTTAGGCGCATGAATTTTAGAATAACCAACATTACTTCTAGGGTCTGTAATTTTTACACCCATTTGTTTCCAAATATCGTGATGGGTATGAGCTTCTTGGGATAAAAACCACATTTCTTTATTAAGTTCCCAATGCATTTTACCATGAAAAATACAGTCTAAATTGCCCGACCAAACCTTTAAGTTATCACTCACCTTCATAATACTCCTTATATTTTTTTAGAATAATAACATACTCGCCCATCTTGGTTCTTATCTCAGCAAGGTTAGTTGCTAATTTGCCGTAGTCACCATCCTTCAGTGCAAACAAAGCCACACCCTTGTTATCTTTTTTAAGTGATTCCCACACGGCATCAATATTTTCTTGTGTGACGATGACCCAATTAACATCTTGTAATGTTACTGGTGTAGGAGTATCTATGTTTAGTTTAAGTTTTTCAATTGGTGTAGTTACAACATTAAGAGACTTAACTTTAGGAGTTGACGAACACCCTACTAAAAACAAGGCTAAGATTGCCACTATCAATGCATTTCTCATTATGAAGATTCCTTATAATTAGGATGTATACTGGGACATTCTCTATTGATTTGAGATTTCTTTGTAGCAGCAATTTCTTGCTCTGTAAGAGGTGACCCTGTTAGAATTTCAAAACATCTCTTGACTGCACCTGATGCCCTGTTAATAATCCTTTCTACTAACTGAGGTTTATTCTGAGCCAAGATGTCCAATTCATGTTTGCCAAGTTTCTTCGCAAGATTCTTTTGGTCGGCATGCAACTTGGTTGTTGTTTCACGCAACTCATTATTAGCTTTTTGGATTTCTTTTGCTTGACGATCCAATGCAGCAATAGTTTCTTTTTGATGATTAACAGAAGACTCTAAGACAATATTATTTGTCTCTAAAGTCTTATTCTCTGCTTGTAGTTTTTGGACCCAAGTATAACCTCCGAATCCACCTACACCCATCAATAACACCAATATAATAATCAACTGTATCATAACAAATCCTCTATTTTTATTTTATCAAGTCTTCGCCAGGTGCTCTATTGTCTTTATTCTGAATCCTTTTTGCCTGGTTATCTTTAAAGCGGAGAATAGCCTTTGCTTTCTTACTCATACCCTTTAGACTTGGTTTCAAAACAGTGCGTGTTGTAACAAGAGTTGGACTCCTATCCTCATCAACTTCTACTTCTTCAGAAGCTCTTTTAATACCCTTGATACGGTCATCCATCTTCTTACGATTAACTGGTCCCATATCTTGGGGGTCGTGCAATCGTTTTGATATATCTGAAGCAGCTTTCTTTGTATAACTTTTCTTTGTCGCTGGGGAAAGTTCATCTAACTCTGCTTCTTCTTTCTTTGCATCTTGCTCTTTTCTTTTCTTCGTTACTACAGATTTCTTCCAAGAGTCTCCACGAGCAATACTTGGTTCATTTGATTTACCTGTTAGAGCATATACTTTACCCTGTTCTGGTTTATCAACAGATTCGGGATGAATTTCAACAGACGCAGTTTTGATGGGATGTTTTTCTCTTTTAACATTTCTATGGCGTCTGAAACTTCCTTTGCGTAATTTTGGATCCCACTCATCGTCATCGGTCTTGCGTAAATATTCTTTCATATCTATTCTACCACGCTCTACCTCAACTTCTTCCTTCTTTTCACCACCAACATCAATTTCTGGATATTTTTTCTTTACTGCTGCCTTAATCTTAGCATACTCTGATGGAGTAGCATGTTGAGCACCCATTGATAAAGCCGCACGAGCATGGTCAATATCATTGATAGGATATTTTCTTTCTTTAGGAAAAACAAAAGCCGAATCAGGTAAAGATTTTCTTTCATCAGTAGAAAGTTCTTCTTCTTTTACCATTTCGGGTGGCAACGCATCAATAGCATCTTCAACACTCTTAAAATGATATGCATCATCAATAACTCCCTTTTGTCTCTGTTGAAGTTTTTTGGTCATTCTCTGTGTCAAGGCCTGTACACGAGCTTGGCGACTAGCAATTTTAGGATCACCTTCTTCGCCAGGTGTAATATTTTTAGTATAGTTTGCATACGCATCAGAACCTACACCTTTATCTAAAGCTTCAGCTTCCATACCTGAGGTTGATTTAGGTACAACTTTAACATTACCATTGGGTAGTGTAATCAACTTATGAGTCTTGGTATTAAATTGTGGTTTAATCTTATGTTTAGTTCCTATAGATGTATGCGTCTTAGGATCTACCTTATCAGTCTTTTCAGCAAGGGCGGTAATAGCCATTTGTTCTAAACTATTTTCTTTACTTTCTAAATACTTTTTCTTAGGAAGATGTAATATAGGACGAGTGTTATTAGGATTCTCATTAGGAGTAGTATTTAACGACGTAATTACAGCATCCTCGATGCTGCCTGTTTTTGTTTTAAGGTATTTTGATTCATCCATTATGGTATTTTCCTTGACAAAGGGATTAGTTGTAACGCCCCACATTGCAAACTTCTTTTTAATTGCTCGTTCATGTGCTTTAGCGTTTCTGGTTTTTATTCTTTTTACTACACTTCTATATTGTTTGGTACGTCCATCTAACTCTACATGACGTTTTCTTATTTTAGGTCCGCCCAACAGAGGATTCCAATTAGCAACAGCCGCACCTGTATGGTTGGCTGGTATTCCACCATCTTCCTCTTTATATATTCTTTTTTTCTTTATGGTTATTTTACTTGACACTGTGTAAATCTCTTAATGTAACATAAATTTCTTGTGCCGTGTTCTCACTGATTGCTCTAAAAATACTCTGGCCTAAAATTTCATCTATTGGATAACCTGTAGAGTAAACCACTACAGTATCATCTTCATATCTATATCGACCAGGTTTTAATGTTTTTACCGGAGCTGCTGCCTCTATTATTTCTTCTTCAGTTGCATAATTATTATCTACAAGCCAATTTCTAAAAGCAGTTTCAATGGTATCTTCTTCTTCTACTTCACTAGCAAAATGCTGTTTGAGTAGATACAGAGCGGTGGCATAAGTTCCTATCTTAGTTCTTACACCAGGAATTTTATTTAGTATTCTTTTAAGATTAAATACAAACCTATGAAGTAAAGTAAACGAAGCCTTTTCAGCTTCTGTCTTTAAAGTATTAGACTTTCGTAATAGTTTACCCTTATCATCTATGATGCCTTGTTTAAAGGCATCTTGTTTTTTCCATTCAGTTGTAAGTATGCGTAAAAATCTGTAAGCCACAAACAAATCAATCGCTCTACCTTCTTCTAAATGTTTTCTAGTGTTTTCCATACCCTTTCATCTATACCTATACTTAACATTTCAGTTTCTGGAATCATATTTAAATATAACATAAACGGTTTTAAAATTGTCCAATATTCCGGTTCTATCTTAAACAATAGTAAAGTACCGGCAGCATCTACTCCCAATACATTTACTAATACAATAATATGGTTAAGTATCAATCTCTCCTTTAACTCACCTCCATCATAGTATTTTCTAACGAGCCTCTTGAGATATTTAAATCTCTTGAGGTCATCATAAAATTCTTCTTCACCAGCCGCTTGTGGATTATCATAATGTTTCATCGCAAACATCACCCAATTTGCGGGAGTAATTTTTTCAAACATATACTATACTATTTTAGCATATACTTTCCAAGAATTGTTCCTTAATTCTTCAACCGTTATTTTTAAATCTAACCCAACATTTTCTGGTTCGTTTTCAAACTCATCAAACGGTGTAGTGGCCGTTTTACCAAACGTGCCGCCCCATCGTTGTAAAGGAATAGAAATCGTTCCATTACCTGTCGGCAACTGAATGCCCTCAGGGAAAGTAAGTCCAACCCTCTCCATAAAACCTTTAAGTTGATGTACCGCATTCTCTGGAATAAGATACTCTCTATCAGCAATAGAACCAACAAACGCATTTACATTTCTCAATACATCACCGTTGGATAAATCCCAAATACTTGTTCCGCCCATCTGATTAACGGGAAGAGCAACAGCACCAGCAACACTTGATTCGGTGTAAACTCTAGGACGCCATGTGTCCCAGATAGACTTTTTAGGAGTTTCTACCATTTCCTCGGGAAGTTTACCTTTAGGGCCAGTACGAGGACTTATTCTGTCACTAGTTTGTTTTGCACCTTTAATTTTTACACCTCTAGATTGTTTGTGTGGGCTATCTTTTTTACTACTTCTAGACCAATCTGGTTCATCAGTGTGGGCGCCATAACGTCCAGAAGTACCTTGACTTTTTCTAGGACCTGTACCCGCTGTGCCTCCACTTTTGTCTCTAAATACACTCGTAGCAGAACGAGCTCGTTCTTTTGAATCTTTTTTATCATCTTTTGAAGGAATTGTCTGGCCAGATGGCGTGTCTTTGTATTTCCACTTCATACCTTTTCGCTTACCTTCCGGACTCCAGTTTCCTTCATCAACTTCTACTTCTTCTTTTGATAGTTTATCAACTGCCTTTCCAATACCCTTCTGTCTTTTTACAAGCTTACCAACGTGCGTATCAACATCCTTCCGTGTTTGGCCACCCTTCTTATGGCTCGATACACCTAAATCAATACCAGCATGGGCGGCATCAGTGGATGCTCTTTTCACATAAGAACCCAATGTATTTTTAGAAAGTTCAGCAATTGTTGCCCGCATCAAAGGATTCATTTCTTCTACTTCTTCTTTTGGATTGCCTTTAATACTTTTCTTACCCTTTACTTCGCCAGAAGAACCTTTAGCATGTTTCCATTTTGGATCCATGGCATACTCTCTTTTTCTATCAACTTCAGCATCTGCCCGCATTTCTTTAGCACGGTCTGATCGACCATGTTGCTTATCGTAATCGGCAATATGTCTGTCTTTCCATTGATCCCGATAAAGAGCTGTAGCATGTTCGGCGTCATCAGCAGATACTTTCTTTGCTTCTGCTGTTGGGCGAGTCTTGCTTCGTGTACCTTCTTCTTCATCATCACGGTCACGGATGTTCTGGTCACCTTTGGTGCCTTGACCCGTACTATAGCGTTTATTAATTTTCTTCTTAGCTTCATCTATGTATGAATTATATGATTTCATTTTCCTTTTCCGCCTGTGGCTTTTTTTGCAACCTGTGCATCGGTAAGAGGAGTATCGTCTTCTTCAACCTTAACCGCCACTTTAACTACAGGTTCTGGTGTTGGTGCAAGCACAAGAGGGGCCTCTGTTGAATGGGCACCTACTTTACCTTGATAGGGGGCACCGCCCGCTCCATATCTAATTACTTCCTCACTCATCTTCCTTTTCCTCTTCGGTTTCACATTCTGTTATAAAAAAATCTACTTGTTGTATAGCACCACGAAGCGCAAAGAGATTTGCTTTTAATTGTTCTCTCTGCACCTCGATAGATGTTATAGTATCTTCAACTTTTTTTATATCTTCCTGTATAGTTCCTTTTCTTTCTTGTAATTTCTCAAGTGTTATCATAATATAAAAAAATCTTAACTGACTGTTACTAGACTATTTGCGGCAATAAGATTCCATGTTGAATTTGAATTTATTAATACAATTACTGCACCTGTGGCTGAAAAGGCATATACATCAAGACTTGTCGAAGCAGCACCAGTAACAGTTAGTGTAGACGTTCCACCAAGAGCGCCATCGCTACAAATAATAATTTTAATTTGACCGTCTTTTACACCGGTATTAGTAAGTGTTAAAGCAGATGCTCCAGCTGCTGTAGTTACATGAGTAATAGCAGTTGTAATATTGACAGCACCAGCAGCACTTAATGCCTGCGCCGTTTGGCCAAGAGCTAGATATGTAGGAATATAATTAAATACATTCGCTACTGTAATCTTCTTATTTACTGGTGTGCCTGACGGATCATCAATAATATGAAACAAATCCGCTGCATCTATACCACTTCCTAAGGCCGTTAAAGCTGTAATTTTCTTATCAGCCATTTTTCTTTTCTCCTATTTAAACCCTTTCGGGAATTCTACTCCATGCATACACATGGATCACATTTAATCATTATTATGTAGTTGCAGTTATGACACCGGCATCCAAACCAAGTGCTGCTGTGTTTGTAATGGTAGCATTTTCTGCATCTGAAACCGCCTTGATTGTACCACCATTCAAAGCTGTACAGTTAGCCAATACGCCACATATATCACCAACCCTAATAGTTGTTGCAGCAGCGGCTTGTACTAAGGTAAACAACAACTCCTTAGTTGTAGTACCTGAGGCATAAGTAAGTGTTCTCGTTGCAGCACTACCACCACCTTCTTGGCCATTGACCATTGTAACTCTTGGTGAACCTGTAACTACTACAGCCTGACTAAAATGTACTGTTACCTGTAATGTATAGCCAGCAGCCACGGACATTAAAGCTGGGCTTGCAGCAACAGTAAAACCAGAAACTACTGGTGTTAGTCTTGCCGCTAGGTTACGAATCGCTACTAGAACTTCGGGTGTTGTATTGGGGTTATCATTACCCGAATACTGATATGATTCTGCATCTTGTACACGCACCCAACCCGAACTAGTTGCGGTTACATTTAATTTTTGTGCTGCACTGAACGGCCGTGCACCTGTGGTATACGGCTTATGTAGCATTGACGGATCTGACATTATTCTTTCCTCTCTTTTCGGTTTATAACATCACCTACTCGGCATAATATATTCGTTATTATTATCTATTTATGAATTTTTTAAACTATACTTTCTTTGTTGTTGACCTAATAGCTGAAAAGTTTTTAAATCCGGATCTATTCCACCCTTTGGTATAAGGAACATTAATTTTTTTCTCATCCGGTTTCTTTTCACCCCTTACTTTTTTAGGAGTTCTTGGTGCATCATCTCCATATAAACCTTCATTCTGGTCTTTATACTTCTTCTTTAGTTTATCCTTAACGCCTGGTTTGTAATGTGGCTTGTCACCTTTATTCTTCATAGCCCACATCAACTTAAACATACTAGCCTTCTTGTCTTTGTATGTTTTGTCACCAGGTAAACCTTTAAACTTACCTGAGTCTAAATCTTTTTGAAACTCATGTGCCGTGCCACCTATCTTTGACTTAGGTTTATTCGGCTTAGTTTTCTCTTTCTCTGCCTTTGTATGTCCCCAACCAGGAGGTGCAACTTCATCTATTACTACCCATTCAGTAAAGGTCTTCGTGGGTGTTGATGTTAAGTAAGGCGCCATGCTAGGCGTGGTGGGATGTACCAACTTTACCAATCTTTTTATTTCTTTATCATCTAGTCTATCGTCATCACCTATAATTTTATCCAGTTTACGGACAAAATCCAAATAATGATATTTTTCTAGCATTTTATAAACTACATTCTTGGGAAGTCTCTGTTGGTCACCCCATTTGGCAATCTGTTTTGGAGTCATAGGGGTTGTAAAAGCTGCATTGCGGTCAGATGCGGTTACATGATAGATATCAATAAGACTTTTTACATCGTCTTCAATCTCTTTAAGTTTTCCTTCCAACCTAACTTTAAGTTCCACAATCTCATCTGGTTCTAAGTCAGCCAATTCTTGATAGTCTATAACATCTCTTTGAAGTTCACCCTTAATGATATCAAGTTTACCAACTTCAATATTAAACTCACCCATGTATCTATCAACATCAAATGACTTCTCAACTCCTATCCTACTCATCTTATTTTCTTTAATATTAAACGTGGCATCAGCCATCTTACCTGCCCGTTCAAAATATTCTTTGGTAATTACAGCAAAATAATTTACTGGATGTTTTGTCCCTGGTACA
>Ga0310342_100002399_pt1 | contig 12009 bp, 8 predicted proteins | sample S15DNA20500_MG_FD_206155 | JGI IMG/M metagenome (GOLD analysis project Ga0310342, IMG submission 206155) | Marine microbial communities from station ALOHA, North Pacific Subtropical Gyre - S1503-DNA-20-500_MG | ecosystem: Environmental > Aquatic > Marine > Oceanic | place: Pacific Ocean: North... | reverse complement strand
AGAAATATCCGCGCCCCGCCCACCTCGGCCGTCAGCCGCTCGGCAAAGTACAACGGGCTGGGACGGCCGACGTAACTGCCCAGCAGGTGGTCGAATTCGGCGACAAACACCGGATCGGCCTTCGCAAGCAGGTACTCGTCGGTCAACTCCTCCAGCGCCCGCATCAAGGTCTCGGGCACGAAGCGGCGCCCGAACGGGCCGAAGCGACCGAGTTCGTCGGGGACATGGCTGGTGGCGGGGGTCATCCGGGACTCCGAAGAAACCAAACCGCCATTATCCCGGTCATCCCCGAGCCGGTCAACGGCCTTGGCTACCCGGGCGTCACGCTGTTTGACACACCACCACCGGGCTCGCATGATGTCCGCCTGCGATCCCGGCAGCCCGTTTCGCTCGGAGAAGAACATGTTCCAGATGCAAATCCCCGCCGACGAGGCGGCCGTCGAACGTCTCTTCAAACGTGGTGAAGCGGTGATCCCCGGCGGGGTCTGCTCGAGCACCCGACGGAACAAGGCGTGGAACTCACCGGTCTACGCCCAGCGTGCCGCCGGCAGCAGGTTCTGGGACGTCGCCGGCCGTGAGTTTCTGGACTTCTCGATGAGCCACGGAGCCACGCTGCTCGGTCATGCCCCCGAGTGTCTGCGACACGTGTTCGACACCACGTGGGAACACGGGGTGCTGTGCAGCATGGACACCCCCTTCCACGTCGACCTGGCCGAACAGCTCTGCCGGATCATCCCCTGTGCCGAACGGGTCCGCTTCACCAACTCGGGGTCCGAGGCGACTCTGCACGCGTTGCGGCTGTGCCGAGCCGCCAGCGGTCGGGACAAGATCATACGTTTCTTCGGTCACTTTCACGGCTACCACGAGTTCACCTACATCGGTGGCCATCCTCCCGCCGACCAGCTCGATGCCCGGCCGCCCTACCGCGAAAGCGCGGGGATTCCCGAGTCGATGGCCGAGTTGATCATCCCGGTGGAGTACAACAACCTCGAGGCGCTGGAGGCCGTCGTGGTCGCCCACGCCAGTGAGGCCGGAACGCTGCTGGTCGAACCGGTCGACTACAACTGCGGCTGCATCACTCCCGCCCCGGGGTTTCTCGAAGCGACCCGGGCCCTGGCCGACGAGCACGACCTGGTGCTGTTCTTCGACGAGGTGCAGTCGTTCGCCAAGGCGAGTCCCGGGGGAGCCCAACAGGACTACGGCGTGACACCGGACATCTGCACGATCGGCAAGTCGCTCGGCGGAGGACTGCCGCTCTCGGCCATCGCCGGCCGGGCCGAGCTGATGGAACTCTACGCCCCCACCGGACCCGTCGCCCACTCGGGCACCTTCAACGCCCCGCTGCCCTCGATCCTCGGGGGCCTCGCCTTCGTCGATCAAATCCAGCGACCCGGTTTCTGGAAGACGATCGGCGGGCTGGGCGAGGTGCTGTTTGCCGGACTCGAGGACATCGCCGGCCGCAGCCGGCTGCCGGTCGTGTTCCAGCACCACGGCAGCCGCTTCGGAATCATCTTCGGCACCCGGGACCCGGTCACCAACTACTCACAGGCCCTGGTCCACGACCCCGAGACAATGCTCGAGTTCTGTCGACAGACGACACGCCGAGGGGTCTACTTCCACGACTACGGCGGGGGACCCTGCCACCACGGCTACTCGCTGGCACATTCGCTCGAGGATGTTGACCAGGCCCTCGCGGCCATCGACGATTCGCTGCAGGCGATGGGCTGATCGGGTCGAAGGATCGGGCTTGTTTTTGAACTGAACCTGCTACATTAGTCCCATGCCGGTCAAGGTCCGCTGCCGTAAGTGTGAGAAGGTCTTCGCCGCGCCTGACCGGGCACGGGGCAAGGCGATCCGCTGCCCCGAGTGTCGGGAGCCGGTCAAGGTCCCGTCGGGGAAGCGGAAGAGACCGGCCGAGGAAGCGGCGTCCGAGACGGAATCGGACGACGAGTCATTGTTTTCGTCGCTGGACCTGAGCCAGGCCGAAGACACCACGGCACGGCTGTGCCCGAAGTGTGCCGCGGAGGTCAGCACCGACGAACGCACCTGCCCGTACTGTCACGTCGACTTGCAGACCGGGGCTGTCAGTTCCCGAATGCAGAAGCGGCTCAAGCGGAGGGGACCCAACCCGGCCCTGTTCTACAAGTCCGCCTGGGCCGATTCCTGGCGGTTCATGATCTCCAACCAGCGGCTGGCCATCCAGACGTGGCTCGTCAACATCGTCGTCGTCACGATGCAGGTGGCCATGGTTTTCGTCGCTTTCTGGATCGTCGTCAACTTCCTGCCCGCCGTCCCGGACGATGTGCAGAAGATGGCCATGGGAGAAGAGGACGAGCAGGCGGAGAAGTTCAAGGTTCCGCTGCTCTCGGAACTTCTGCTCAAGAGCGGATTCAATATCCTGTCGGCGCTGTCGGCGATGGTCTACATGATCATCACCGGCTGGTTCTGGACGATGGCGGTCCAGATCGTGAGGACCACGTTGTCCCGCAAGACCCAGGCCAAGCGTCTCTCGTTCCAGATCGTCGACTCGCTGGCCAACGGGTTCAAGATGTATTTCTGGGGTGTCATCTTCCCTCTGCCGGTGCTGGTCGTGGCCGTGCCGGTGATCATCCTGATGGCCGGTGGGTCGACCATCCTCAGCGGCGGTGCCATGCCCGCGGCGACAGCGTTCCAGACGGTCCCGATCATGATCCTCGGCGGTGCCATCGGACTCGTGATCGTACTCTCGATCCCCTCGGCTCTGGGCCACATGGCCCAGAAACACACCTACAGGGCCTGGTCACTCCCCCTGATGGCCACCACCTCCATCCGCAACATCGCCCCCACTCTGTATCTCGGGCTGATCGGCCTGGTGGCGGCGATCGTACCGGTCGCTGTGATTGGCGGCGGAGTCGCCGTCAACTTCTACGCTCTCAAGGTTGCCTTCAACACGCCGCATTTCCTGGCGTGGACCCCGTTGAGCACCTTCCAGGGAGCCACCGAGGGGGCCGCCGTCAGCATCGAGTTTCCCTGGAAGGCCGTCGGCGGCTACGCCGGCACCGTCGTCGTCGCCTCCCTGGTCGGGTCCTACGCATTGATCTTCTGGATGCGGGCCGTGGGACTCTACACCTACTACTTCCAACAGAGGCTGGGACTGGTCAGGGCCACGCGGCCCGGAGAAATCGCCGGATTCTGGGCTCGGTACGTCGCCGCCCTGGTCGACACGCTGATCATCGCCGTGGTGGGGTGTATCTTCGAGCCGGTCGAACTGTGGAAGATGAACGAAAAGGGCAAGCTGGTCGCTGTGCTCTTCTTCGCACTGGCCGTCTCGCTGATGACCCAGTACGGGTTCAGCCGGGGACTCGGATTGAGTTACCTGGCCCTCCTGCCCATCTGCGGGATCAGCTACTTTGCCCGATCGGAGTGCTCCAAGGAGCAGGCGACGCTTGGCAAGGAAGCGGTGGGCATCATGGTCACCGGGCTCAACGGCGAGCGGCTGACATTCCCCCAATCGCTCACGCGGGCGTTCCTGAAGGTCCTGCTCGGGGTCGTCTCCTTCGTCGCCGGATTCACGCCTAAGAAACGGGCGCCCCACGACATCGCCGCCAAGACGCTGGTCGTCTTCCGAGGCGATCTCGACCGCGAATGACCGACCGGCGCCACCGTTGACACCTCCTCGGACCGACCTACAATTGGAGGTTGAGCCGCGTCAATTGCCTGACGGATTCCCCGTCGGGTTCCCGACGGGGCCTGCCAGGTGGCCCGGCTGGCCACCGCCTGCCCGTGCCCCACGGCGTCGATCCCGCTCCCGGATCTCCCGACCGTTGCGGGGAATCGTTCGTCGGCTCGGCCTAACAGAACCCATGTGGTCCAAGGCTTCACGCCGTTCTTTCCTTCACTCCCCTGCCCAGTCGTCTCCCCATGGTCACCAGGAATTCCAAGGACCTCTTCGACGAGAGCACAATGAGCTTCGGGGACCATCTCGAGGTCCTCAGAATTCATCTCTTCAAGGCCCTGACCGGGTTGTTCGTCGGAGTCATACTCACGCTGATCTTCGGCGACCGGCTGGTCGCCGTGATCCGCAGTCCGATCGACGACGCGCTGCGGGCCCAGGGCATCACCAGCCAGGATGACATCACCGGCTTCAACCTCTGGGACCAACTCCAGTCGTGGATGACCGGCGAACCGATCTACGACGGGAAATCTCGGATCACCGGTGAGGGCGTCCAGGCCCTCGCCACGTTCCCCGAGTTGAAACAGGTCGAACTGGCGGGCACCAGCGCCGGCACCAACGACCTGAAGAAACTCATCAAAGCCAGAACAGCTGCGGGAAAGCCACCGATCGAAATCCAGGCCAACGCCGTCGCGGTGGCCGGCCTGAGTGAGCTGAACCGGTTCGGGATCCGCTGTGAACTCAACGATCAGCACGAGGTCGTCCTGGTCGCACTCTCGGGACCGGAAATCAACGACGAGCACCTCGAACTGCTCGACCGCCGCCGCCTGCCGGCCATCACCACTCTCGATCTCCGGGACGCCAGCATCACCGACGACGGGCTCGAATACGTCATCCAGCTCGCTGATCTCCAACGGCTCAACCTCACCGGAACCACCATCACCAATGATGGGCTCGAGACGATCGCCGCCCTGAAGGAACTCAAGACACTGCTGGTATCCAGCCCCGAGGTGACCGACGACGGGCTCCGGACCATCGCCAAGTTGGAACGGCTCGAGGAACTCAATCTCGTCGGCACCTCCATCACCAACGACGGACTCGATCACCTCGTCGGGCTCACATCGCTCAGAGCCCTGGCGATTTCCGGACAGGGCATCACCGACGCGGGCCTGCAGAAGATCGTCTCGGGTCTCAAAGGCCTGACCCGACTCGAGTTGGCCGGAACCCGCATCAGCGACTCGGGGCTCGCCTCGCTGGAAAATCTCCCCGCCCTGAAAACACTCAACCTCAATGTCGATGCCAGCACCGGCAGCCAGACGGGCAGCGAAGCGTTCGTCTCGGTCAGCGAACAAGCCAGCCTGCTGGTCCGGGTCCGACCGAGCCAACTGGCCGAGGCGTTGCACCGCGCCGATCCCGAGCGGTTCGCCAAGCCGGCACCGGCGCCCGACGAGCGGCCGGTACCGCTGCAGTTGATCGCCGACGAATTCGCCGTCTTCCGCACCACCGCCGATCGCATGAACAAGCCGATCACGCTCAACGTGCAGGAGGCCTTCATGACCTACCTCAAGGTCGCCCTGATCGGTGGAGTCGTGCTGACCAGCCCGTGGATCTTCTACCAGGTCTGGCTGTTCGTCGCCGCCGGCCTTTACCCCCACGAACAACGCTATGTCTACGTCTTCCTGCCCTTCTCGCTGGTCCTCTTCCTCGGCGGGATTCTCTTCTGCTTCTTCATGGTCTTCCCGTTCGTGCTCACCTTCCTGCTGGGCTTCAACGACTGGCTCGGGGTCACACCGCAGATCCGGCTCTCCGAGTGGATCTCCTTTGCCGTGATGCTGCCTCTGCTGTTTGGAGTCAGCTTCCAACTGCCCCTGGTCATGCTCTTCCTGGACCGGCTTTCGATCTTCAACGCCCAGGCGTACCGCGAAAAGCGGCGGGTCGCCATCCTGGTCATCTCGATCGTCTCGATGATGCTCACGCCCGCCGATCCGGCGAGCATGGTGATGATGATGATCCCCCTGGTCCTGCTCTACGAACTGGGCATCTGGCTGTGCCACTACATGGCACAGCGCAACCCGTTTGAGCCGGCCACCATTTAGCCCGTCCACGATCGACACGTGATCGATTCTCCCTTCCTGACTCGAGAGGACAGTTCCGATGACAACCACTCCAGCCCGTGCACGTTCCGCCTCGATCGCCCTGGCCGCACTGCTCGGCCTGGCCGCCGGAGCCGTGCTGTTTGGACGCGGATCCGACGTGGCCGCAGACGAGTCCGACAAGAAACCGGCTCAAGTCTTCGAACTCAGAACCTACACCACAGCCCCCGGCAAGCTCGGAGACCTCCACAAGCGGTTCGCCGACCACACGATGAAGATCTTCTCCCGCCACGGCATGAAGAACATCATCTACTGGACTCCCGATGACTCCAAGCTCAAGACCAACACCCTGGTTTACGTGCTGGCTCACAAGAGCCGTGCGGCAGCGAAGAAGAGCTGGACCGCGTTTCGGAACGATCCCGACTGGAAGAAGGCGTTCACCGCATCGCGGAAGAACGGGCCGATCGTCACCAAGGTCGTCTCGCAGTTCCTCAATCCCACCGGCTACTCACCGACCAAGTAGTCTCCCATGCCTCTTCCGACCCTGGCCTGGACCGGCGATGCGGCAACCGGCCACCTTGTGCTGCTGGACCAGACCCGGTTGCCGCTGGAAGTCCACCAGCACGATTGCCGGCGGCTCGAGGACGTGGTCGAGTCGATCCAGAGCCTGAGGGTTCGGGGCGCCCCGGCGATCGGTGTCGCCGCCGCCTACGGCGTGGTCATCGGACTGCAACCGTTCTGCGAGATGCCTCGTGAGGACTTTGACCGGCACCTGGCCGAGGTGACCGCCACGCTGGCCGACAGCCGTCCCACGGCCGTCAACCTGGCCTGGGCCCTGGCGAGGTCGACCCGATGCGCCGACGACCGGCAGGAACTCGACTCCGCCTCGATCCTCGATCGACTGCTCGAGGAAGCTGCAGCGATCCAGGACGAGGACCGGAACACCTGCCAGGCAATCGGTCGTCACGGTGCCGAGTTGATGCCCCGCGGAGCCGGCGTGCTGACCCACTGCAATGCCGGCGGGCTGGCCACCGCCGGCTCGGGCACCGCGTTGGCGGTGCTGTTCGCCGCCGCCGATCTCGGGAGGGAGATCGAGGTCTACGTCGATGAGACACGCCCCCTGCTGCAGGGGGCCCGTTTGACCACCTGGGAATTGACCCGCCACGGAATCCCCACCACCCTGATCTGCGACTCGATGGCCGCCTGGGCCATGCAGCAGGGCCGCGTGCAGGCGGTGATCACCGGGGCCGACCGGATCGCCGCCAACGGCGATGCGGCCAACAAGATCGGCACCTACGCACTGGCCGTGCTCGCTCGGGAACACAGCGTCCCCTTCTACATCGCCGCACCACGCAGCACCTTCGACTTCTCGCTGGCCTGCGGGAACGAGATTCCGATCGAAGAGCGCGACGGCGAGGAAATCACTCGGGGATTTGGACGACAGACGGCTCCCGACGGCGTCGGCACCTGGAACCCCGCCTTCGATGTCACCCCGGCCGAGCTGATCACGGCGCTGGTGACCGAGCGAGGAGTGATCGAACCGGTCTCCGGCCAGCGGATCGCCGAGGTCCTGGGAACCGACGGAGACGGGTGATGTCGGTCCGCAAAGTCCTGGTGCTCGGCGATTCGCCCCACGCCGCCGAACTGCTCGAACAACTCGACCGCGACCCCGACAGCCAAAGGCAATCCGCCTCTTCGGAACTGCCCGACCTGGCCATCCTGGCCGGAGCCGAGGAAGCGGACCTGGCGGTGGCGATGTCGCTGCTGGAAAGCGACCGGCCGCTGGTCGTCGTTGCCGGACCGCATCTGGCCGCCGCGGCGGTTCATCGGCTGGCACTCGTGGCCACCGATGCCCGGGCCGCGATCCGCTGCTGGCTGCCGGCCATCCGGGAACTGGCCCCGCTCGTCGAGACACCCGGACCGCCCCCCCCGCTGCGGGTCGATCGGGCCGACAATCGCCCGGCCGAAGAACTGCTCTTCGACGATCTCGCTCGACTGGGACGGCTCGCCGGACGATTCGACCAGGTCAACGCCACGCTCGGCCCGTCGGCGACCGTCAGGCTGGAGTCCGACAGGGGACCGGACGCCACGTGGACGCTCCGCCCCACCAGCGGCCCGGCCGAAGTCACCGTGCTGGTCGGCGACACGCCTCTCGAACCGCAACGGCCGGTCAACGACGAGACGGAAACGGACGGAGAGTGGCTGGAGGTGGCCGATGGGGCGAGTCACCTGGAACTGGAGGAACTGGTCGACGTGGTCGAGACTTTCGCCGCAATCCGCGAATCGGCTCGCCGACGTCGAGCGATCGACCTGCACCACGAGCCGACATCCGAGCGGACCGTCTTCAAGAGCCAGATGGCGGCCGTGGGCTGCCTGCTGCTGCTGCTGACACTCCTGGGACTCGTCGTGCTGCTGATCCTGGGCGCAGCGCTCGATCCCACCGCCACACGTGCCGGACGGGCCGCTCGTGTCGGGTTCCTGCTCGAAGACGGCGACTTCCACGCCGACGCCGCAACTCTCTCGGCTGCCGGAACCGATCACCTCGAACGGATCGCCGGTCGAATCGAACACGTCCGCGTGCCGATCGTCGTCGCAGCCACCGGCAACGCTGGCCTCGACAACGACCGCCGGACCGTCGTCGAAAACCAGCTCAAGCGCCGAGACGTCCGGGTCCCCCAAGGGCGGATCATCACCGACAAACCGCCCGCCCAATGGGCCCAGACGCTGTTGCAGTTGGCCCGCATCGCCTGGCTCGCTCCGCTGGTCCTGTTCCTGGTGCTGCAGGGACTGATCCTGGCCACGAGACGAGCCGCCGTCCGCAGGACATCCCAGCCGGGCTGAACCGGGTCGGACCCGGATTGGGTCTCGACAGGTCACCGACCGCTGGCCTATAACCCCGCGGTGCGGATCGCGTCGACTCGCCATCTCGGTCACCTCTGCCATTCAGGATGTGTTCGATGAATCGTGCCACGTGTTGCACCGGCGGACTGTTGGTGTTGCTGGCGTTGACCGGATGCAGGTCGTCCATCTTCAACCCCGACCTGGGATCTCACTTCCGCCTGCCCGGCTGGCCGCTGGGGAGCCGGGACGTGCCCAAACCCCCGGAAACGCTTGATGGACCCGACACCGGCGTCGCCGCCGTCGGGGGACAGCCATCCGATCGCGAATCCCAACCGAATGCCACCCAGACCAAGCTCATCGCCGGACGGGACGCCTTCCGTTCAGGTCGGCTGACCACAGCCGCCGGACACCTCGAAGCGGTTCTCGCCGTTCAGCCCAATCACGTCGAAGCCCACCACCTGATGGCCCTGATCACCGACCGTGCCCGCGACTTCACTGCCAGTGATCACCACTTCGAGACCGCCATCGCCGCGGCTCCACGAAACGCCAACCTGCTCAGCGATTACGGTTTCTCGAAGCTGCAGCGGTCCGACCTGAAGTCGGCCGAAGCGCTGCTGACCAGGGCCCTGTCCATCGATCCGTCCAACTCGTTCGCCCTCAACAATCTCGGCACCGTCCAGGCCCGCCAGGGACGCTACGACGACGCTCTTGCGACACTCAGAAAAGCCGGCCCGAAAGCCGAAGCCAAACTCGCTCGCCTGTTTCCCGCGGGACGCCCCGCCGCGGACGACACCACGGCCTCCACAGGCCGCGTCTCCGCCGACTCGCCCAGGCAACTGCCGGACAATGCCGATGACCCGGTAACGGCCCGTTCGCAGTTCGCCGACCCAGCGACGTCGACCCTCGACACCGACGTGCCCCTGGTGCCGTCGGCCACCGGCCAACTCTCCAGCAACTCAACTCCCCCGAAAACACTCACCACCGCCGACCCCGCACACGCGTTGATCCCTGTCCCGCCCGGCTCCGCTTCGACACCGACGGCCGACCTTCCGTCACGGCCGATCCCCTGGGCCGGCACCACCGATTCGCTCCCGGGCGACCCGTCCGGAATCACCCCCGCCGGAGCGATCACCCGTTCCCGTCGGATCAGCCCCGAATTCTCACGCAGCGCCGCCCGACTCGGACTCGCCATCGGGCCCGGCTCGCTGGTCCCGCACGACACACGACACGCCGCGGCCCCCACCGAAACCATCCCGACCCAACCGGCCGCGGCCACGCCTGTCGAGTCGGCACCGGCTCCCGCTGTTTCGGCAGGCCCGATCACCGCTCCGAGGGTCGAGGCCAACCCGGACGATCCGCTCTCGATCTTCGAGAAACAGCTCGAAGACAACTCGTCGACCAATCGCAGCACCCCGTGACGGCGGCGGGTCCGGCTCGAGGAATGCCTCGGCCCAACGGCCGGGACGTCCACAGCGGCCCGGGTTCGATCAGCCGGCCAGCAACTGCTGCTCGATCGAATCGACGACTTCCTGCACCGACCAGGACTGCGTGCTGACCATCACCGGAGTGTCGGTCGACAGCCAGTCCTGGACCTTCGCCACCGCCGACATCACCGTACTGTGGTTCCGACCCCCGAAAAACTCACCGATCTCGCTGTAGGCCGCCTGAGTGTGCTTTCGGGCCAAGAACATCGCCAGCATCCGCGGCTGCACCAGGCTCCGCGTCCGACGAGACGATTTCAACTCGGCAGCCCCCACCCCGAACAGTGAACAGACCGCACGCTCGACATCTCCCAGCGCCACGATCCGGATACAGTCTCGCTCCAACTCGGCCAGCACCCGGCGTGAGACCGGAGCCGAGATCCGCTGGCGGCCCGAGGCGATCGACCAGTTCTGCAGGCAGTACAGGGCCCCCTTCAACTCGCGGACGCTGTGAGTGAACCGACGTGCGACCACTGCCAGAGCCTCGGGAGTGAACGTCACCGACATCCGCTCGGCCAACCGGCCCACTATCTCACGACGGGTCCCCAACTCGGGGGGCTCGATCCGGCAGACCAGTCCGGCCATCAGTCGCGAACTGAGTTCCTCGCTGAACTTCGCCAACAGCCGCGGATGCTGGTTGGCCGTCAGCACCACATGGCTGCCGTTGGCTTCAAGCTGCTTGAGGGTATGCAGAAATTCTTCCTGGACCCCCTTCTTGGCGTCCAGAAAATCAACGTCGTCGACCAGCAACACATCGATACTGCGGAATCTCTGGCGGAAGCCAGGCGTCGATCTCTCCCGCAACGCCGCCGTAAAGTAATTCGTGAATGTCTCGGCCGTCAGGTAGGTCACCCGCAACGATGGATACAGCCGCCGAATCCTCCGGTAGATGCCCTCCAGGAGATGCGTCTTGCCGACACCCACGTGTCCGTGCAGATAAAGCGGGCTGAGCCCCTCGGCGGGGGCATCGCAGATTCGCGATGCGGCTGTCCAGGCCAGGCGGTTGCTCTCGCCGACGACGAAGTCGCCGAGATCGGCGAATCGCCGACGGGTCGCGGAACGACGCCCGTCACCACCCGGTTCCCCTTCGCCAGCGGAGCTTGCGGTCCCGGACCCAGCGACCACCGGGGGCCGCTTCGCGACCGTATCACCTCCACCGACCACTTCGGGCATCACGCTGGGATCCACATCCAGCCGCATACGGGCCGAGGGTCCCAGCACGTCGGTGGCCGTGTCCTGCATCGCCTCACGGAACTGCCGCTGCATCCAGCTGACCACAAACGGACTGCCGACCCCGAATCGAACCTCGTCACCCTCGACGGTGACCGTGCAACGGCCCAGGAACCAGTTCTCGTAGTTCTTCGGCCCCACCCGTTCGGCAAGCCGTCGGAGCATCCTGGCCGACTCGGTCTGTTCGTGTCCGGCGTCGGGCTTCTGGCCCGGCCGATTCGGATTTGTCGTCGTAGTTGCGGGCTGCATCGTGCACCCCCCCGGGTCGACTGCGCGCAGGTCCCGCTCCTGTCAGCGTCGCACTCCCCGGGCGAGAGTCTCTGGCACTCCGTTGCCTGGGCGCGTGGCGCGGTGGAACTTCCTGTTGTGCGCGGAATCGTTGGGACGTGGTCAGGAAGAGCCACGGGAGGTCGAAATGGGCAAGAGATGCCCCCCCCCGCACCGGCTCCGTCATTCACTCAATCAGTCAGTGGCGACGATCCTACCGACGTGGATTCGAGTGTCAAACGTGCCGGGCGACAAATCGAAGACATTGATCCGATTCGTACCTCGCCGTCGAACAGGCAGCCGGAATCCGGCCGATCGGCCCCCCCCACACACGTCCCCGATCGGAGGCCATGTTGACAACCTGTCGACGACTTGACGTTTCCCACACCTCACCGGCCACTCTAGATGCGGCAGCAACTCGGACCACAGGGACCGGTTTCCGGGG
>Ga0310342_100002398_pt1 | contig 12015 bp, 13 predicted proteins | sample S15DNA20500_MG_FD_206155 | JGI IMG/M metagenome (GOLD analysis project Ga0310342, IMG submission 206155) | Marine microbial communities from station ALOHA, North Pacific Subtropical Gyre - S1503-DNA-20-500_MG | ecosystem: Environmental > Aquatic > Marine > Oceanic | place: Pacific Ocean: North... | reverse complement strand
GGCCGCAAGAAGGCCGGACGCAAGAAGGCCGGCCGCAAGAAGGCCGGCCGCAAGAAGGCCGGACGCAAGAAGGCCGGACGCAAGAAGGCCGGACGCAAGAAGGCCGGACGCAAGAAGGCCGGCCGCAAGAAGGCCGGACGCAAGAAGGCTGGCCGCAAGAAGGCCACGCGCAAGAAGGCTCGCCGGAAGAAGGCGACCCGAAAGAAGGCTCGCCGCAAGAAGAAGTAGAGGCCTCGGGCCAGCGGCGATCGATCTTCTTTGCGAGAAGGTCGCAGGACCCCGGCCGGCGTTTTGCCGGCCGGGGTTTCCTTCTTTGGCCGGGGCGCTACGCTGAAGCGCTTCCTTCCGGGTTCTCCGAAGGCGAGGTTCTCCATGGCGCGCATTACGGTCGAAGACTGCACCGCGGTCGTCCCGAACCGGTTTCACCTGGTGCAGATGGCATCCATCCGCACGAAGCAGCTGAAGAAGGGTGCCCGCGCGCTGCTCCAGAGCGAGGAGAACAAGGAGGTGGTGGTTGCGCTGCGCGAGATCGCAGCCGGGTACGTCCAGCCGGACTACCCCGCGGAAGAACCGCCCGAATAGGGGCTAGCCCACCTTCTGGATCGGTAGCTCGAAGGCGACTGTCGTTCCGCGGCCGATCTCGCTGGACAGGGAGACTGCGCCGTCGAGGAGCAGGACCAGTTCCCTGACGAGGGTCAGGCCGAGGCCGGCGCCGCTGTAGCGGGGTGACGAGCCCGCGTCGACCTGGAAGAAGTCCTCGAAGACCGAGGCTTGATCGTCCTGCGCGATGCCGACCCCCGTGTCGGATACCTCGCAGTGGAGCCGGTTTTTCTCCACCCGGGCCCGGATCGTCACCTTGCCGGCCTGCGTGAACTTCACCGCGTTCTCCAGGAGCAGGAAGACCAGCTGGTTGATCTTGGCCAGGTCGGACCGGATCTTGGGGAAGGGCTCGAGGATCTCCTGCTCGATCGCCAGCTGCTTGCGTGAGACCGCGTCCTGGACGCTGAAGATCGCCTCGTCCACGGTGTCGCGGAAGTTGATTTCCTGCAGCTCCACGGGCATTTCGCCCTGCTTCACGCGCCAGAGGTCGAGGATGTTCTGGAGCGTGCGCAAGAAGCCCGTTCCGTCGTCCAGGGCGTAGCGCAGGCTCTTCTTCGAGCTGTCCGCCAGGGTCTCGTTCTCGTTGGTCAGCACCCCGATGATCGCTTCGATGATTCCGTTGAGCGGCGTGCGGAGTTCCCGTGACATCCGCTCGATGAAGTCGCTCTTGAGATTTTCGACCTGGCTCAGTCGCTCGTTGCTGCGGAGCAGCTCGATGTCCTGGGCGAAGAGCGTTTCGGAGAGGTTGAGGATTTCTTCGCTCTTCTGCTCGACCCCCTGCTGGGTCTGGGCGATCTGCTCCTTGACCTGTTGGAATCGCTCGGACAGGTGGGCGTGGTCGAAGTGCAGGGCGAGCGCCTTGGCCAGCTGGCTGAGCGCTTCCTGGCGCGCCGAGTCGAGCGATTCGGGCCCGGCGACGGCGAGAACGCCGTGGATCCGGTCCCCGAAGAGGAGCGGGTGCATCACGATCCCGCCGCCGGCGCGCTCACCGAGCGCGGGCTCGGCCGCGAAGGAGCCGGCCTGCCGCGCCTCCAGCGTTTCGAGCACCCGGGGCATCAGGATGTCCGCGGCGTCCCGCGCCGCCTGGGCCGATGCGAAACCGGCCGCGGACCGCAGCCGCGTCCCTTCTCGCGGTGCGGCGGTGCCTGGCGCCGCCGCGAAGAGCAGCGCGAGACCCCCGCCGGCCTCGTTCATCGCGGCGGCGGTCGTCGCGCGCGCTGCATCACCGAGGCCCTGGGTTTGGGGCTCCTGGGTGGGGCGCGCGCCGGTGTTCTGGGATGCCGATCTCAACGGAGCCTCCGCACGGCTGGGTCTCTAGAAGCGCTCGTCCGATTCGATCTCGAAGGGACCGAGCACGCGCTCCTCGTCGGCAGACGCTTCCGGATCCGCGCCTTCGAGGGCGATCTTCGTCTTGAGGTCGGCGGGGTTCGACGCCGCCGAGAGCGCCGTCTCGATGGAGATCTTGCTGGCGCGCACCAGGTCGAGAATGTGCTGGTCGAAGGTCTGCATCGACTCGCCGCGGGTCATGTACTCCGCGATCTCGCTGGTCTTGGCGGGATCCTTGATGCACTCGCGGATGCTCCGCGTCGTGCGCATGACCTCGACGGCGGGAACGCGCGCCACCTCCTTCTTCGTGGGCAGCAGCCGCAACGACACGATCGCCTGCAGGTTCTCGGCGAGTCGCGCCCGCACGTTCTGCTGTTCCTCGGGGGGGAAGAAGGAGACCAGGCGGTGGATGGTGGCCGAGACATCGTTCGTGTGGATCGACGAGTAGACGATGTGGCCCGTTTCGGCGGCCTTGAGAGAGGTGTCGACCGTCTCGAGGTCCCGCATCTCGCCCACCATGATCACGTCGGGGTCCTGGCGCAGGGCGGAGTGCAGGGCGTCCGGGAACGACGCCGTATCCGTTCCGATTTCTCGCTGGGTGATGATGCTCTTGTCGTGGCTGAAGACGAACTCGATCGGATCCTCGATCGTGACGATCTTGGCCTTGCGACTCCTGTTGATTTCCTGGATCAGAGTGGCCAGCGTTGTGGACTTGCCCATGCCGGTTGCCCCGGTCACGAGGACGTAGCCGCGGCGCAGTTCCGTGAGTTCATGCAGCGCGATCGGCAGGTTCAGTTGCTCGACGCTGCGCACCTGAAGCGGGATGACGCGCAGGACGATGTTGTAGAAGCGGCGCTGTCGGGAGATGTTGACGCGGAAGCGCCCCTCTCCGGGCAACTCGAACGCGAGATCGATCTCGTTGAAGTCCTCGTCCAGGTTGCGTGGGTCCGATTCCAGGAGCATCCGGGCGATGGCCTCGGTGTCCTGGGCGGTGAGCACCTTGTAGCGGAGTTCGACCAGGTCCCCGTGGAATCGATACAGGGGCAGGTAGCCCACCTGGAAATGGACGTCGGATGCGCCCTTCTCGATACCGAGCCGGAGCAGTCGGTAGAGCTTCTCCCGTTCCATCGATCCCACGTCCTCCGGGTCGGACCCCGCTGGGGACCCGCTCCTGCGTATCGGCGACCGGTGGGGGCCCTTGACCGAATCCGCCGACGAATCGGACGTCCAAAAGGTGTGCCGGGCTTCGCTACACTCTGCGTTTGGGTCGTCGAGGGAGAGTGAACGTCGTGCGTTCCCACGCGAATACCAGTCTGCGCGGGCTCGGTCCCCTCTTGGCGGCCGTCCTGGTTGCAGGCGCCGCGGTGGCGGACCCGGGCGGGGGATCTCCGGTTCCGCTCCAGCAGCTGCTGAAGCTGCCCTCGGGTGCAGCGAGCGAGGCGAGCATCGACAAGCGCGGCGGGAACACCCGTTCGGAGTGGGAACAGCGCTTTCGCAAGGTCCGCGCGGACCACGAGAAGGCCGAGACCGAGCTTGCCGCGACCCGTGCGGCGCTCGAGAAGAAGGCCGCCACCCAGAGCGGGCAGTGGCGCGTATCGGCCCCGGGCCTGGGCGGGGCTGTGTCGGCGGAGGGCAGCGATTCCCCGCTCGACTACCGCCTGACCCAGGATCTGCGGCGCAACCGCGAGGAACTGGTGCGAAGCGAGCGGCGGATCCAGGATCTCGAGGTCGAGGCGAACCTCGCCGGTGTGCCCCAGGATTGGCGCGGCGAGCCGCAACCCGAGGAGTGAGTCGGACGGGCGCCTACCCCGGGTCCCCGGCGGACTCGCCGAGCCAGCGGCGCGCGCGCGGGAGGAAGGCGAAAGCGGGCAGCGCGAAGGCGCCGGTGAGCGCGAAGTAGCCAGCGTAGCCCAAGGCCTCGGCGAAGATTCCCGACGGAATGCGGAGCAGTGAGCCCGCCAGGTTGTAGATGGCGGTGAGGAGCGCGTACTGCACCGCCGCGTGCTCCTTCTCGCAGATTCTCATCAGGAACGACATGAACACGACGCCCGCCATCCCGGCGCAGAACGACTCCGTCAGCGAAGCCGCGTACACGCCGAAGCGGCCGGCCTCGGGGAATGCGGCGACCGCCGCGTAGGCCAGGTTCGATCCGAGGGCGAGCACGCCGATCCAGAGCAGCGAGCGCCCGATGCCGATGCGCGACACGATCGACGCGGCCAGCCACGCACCGATCAGCGTTGCCAGGCCCCCCAGCATTCCCGAGACCGTCGCAATCTCCTCGTTCGTGAGCCCGCGGTACTTCCAGAACGGCGTCACCATCGGTGCCATCGTGCTGTCGCCGATGCGGTAGAGAAGCACGAAGGCGAATACCGGCAGCGCGCCGTTGCGCGAGAGCCAGCGCCCGAGGGCGCTCCACATGGCCCGGCGCGCCTCGGGCGGTACCTCGACCCGCGGGATGCGCGTTGCGCACAACGCCATGGCGACGTGCAGCAGCGCCGCCGTGAAGAGCGCGCCCTCCCAGCCGATCCAGGCCGGCAGGAAGAGCAATGCGTTGGCGAGTCCGACCATGCCGATCCGGTAGCCGGTCATGCGCATGGCGTTGGCCGGGCCTTCGTCGCCGTGATCGATCAGGCCGATGGTGTAGGCGTCGATGGCGATGTCCTGGGTGGCGGACGCGGCGCAGTAGCTCGCAAGGACGAGCCATGTCCACGCCGCGAATTGCCCGCCCTCGAACCCGGAGAGGGCGAAGAGCGATGCGCCGAGCGCGACTTGTGCGCCGGCGATCCAGTGACGCCGCTCTCCGAAACGGTCGATGAGGGGGGACCACAGAACCTTGAGCGACCAGGCGATGGAGAGGCCGGCCGCAAACCCGATCTCCGCCAGCGGCACCCCGGTGTCGGCGAAAAAAGCCGGCCATACCCCGGTGAAGACTCCCATCGGAAAGCCTTCGACCACGTAGACCACCGCGACGATGAACAGCTTGCGCCGGAACGACACGATCCCACCCCAGTCGGGGCCCATCGCCCCGCCGGGCAGTATCGACGGGCGGCCGGAAGCTCGCTACGGTGCGGCCCGCAATTCTGGTCGGAAGCACAGCGATCCCGGCCGTAAACTCGGTGGAAAGCACAGCGGGAAGGGCTCATGCAGGACGAACCGCGCGGCAAGGTCGACCGGACGGCGATCCTCTACATCGTGGGGGGCATTCCGGCGCTCGTGGGCTTCCTGGTCGTACTGTTTTCGCTCACCCGGGCCTGCAACATCCCCGCCTGAAGCCGCCGGCCGTCGGGAAAGATGGCGGGATGCGCAACCGCACCCGCAGACCCCTGTTCATGCAGGGCTAACCATTTTTTCCGTTAGGAACCGGTAACTTGTCTCAATAGAGCCGGCCCGGGTGCCGATGCATCAGGGCGATGGGTGATTCGACAACCGGAGGTCATTCGGCCCGGTTCGCGGCGCTGGTGCTGTGCCTGACGCTGGGCTTCGGGTGTGCGGCGGTATCGCCGCGCGTGCTCATCTACGACTACTTTGCGGCCCCCGGACTCGACGACCCGTGGAGCCGGAAGATCCAGCATTGGCAGCAGCGCGAGCGCAGCGATACCGGAGAGGACGTGCTGCAGGCGCCCGCGCCGGTGGCCGAGCCCGGCACCGCAGAGCCGTCGGGCGAAGCGCTCCCGGCCAACCTGAGAGAGAAGTACCGGAGTTTCCGGGCGGACCAGAAGCGCGCCCAGGCGCGAGACCTGGCCGATTGGATCCAGGTCCAGGCGCGCGAACACTACGTGCCCGACGGCCCGATCGACCGTTGGGCCACGCTCGCCGAGACGCTCCGGCAGGACGGAGACGACTGCGACGGCCTCGAACTGCTGACGTTCCACCTGCTCCGCGAACTCGGATTCGACGACGACGAGGTCTTCCGCGCCATCGTCTACCGCAAGAGCGACGGCCAGCACCACATGGTGACCCTGTGGTTCGAGGACAGCGATGACCCCTGGATCCTGGACCCGACGGGTGCGATGACCTCGGGCATGCCGCGCATGTCCGAAGTGCCCGACTGGGTTCCGCTCAAGATCTTCGGCGTCGCCGCGGACTACAGCGTCGAACGCTCCCGTTTCGTCGCCATCAATTAGGACGTCCCACGCCTGCCCGGCTCCCGGGCCGTGAGCGCCCCCGTGGGAGCACCGGGCCGACGCAGGGGCGGTGCCCGTTGGAGAAACGCCTGAACCCGGGCTCAGGGCGCTTCGACGTCGGCCTCGAGCTGCAGGCGCTTGCTCTGCTCGGCGGCGCGCGCACGGGCCGCCGAGCGTTCCCTCTCGATCTCGACCAGCAGGTTCTTGCGCACCTGCTCGGCATGGTCCCGCTCCGCGGCGACGCGCACCTGCTTGATCGAGCGCAGGCAATCCTCGAGCAGGCGATTGCGTGCCGTCACCAGCTCCGGCGGTAGCTTCGGCTCGGGCGCGCCCGTGGCCAGGGTGACCCGGATCTTCTTCTGCCCCGTTGCGCCGTCGCTGGATTGCGCCCGCACCTCGATCTCGTTCTCGCCCGGGTCCATGGGGACGAAGCCGGCCCACGCGCCGTCGGCGGTGGCGCGGAAGAGGTCGGCCGGCTTGCCGGTCGTGAGGTTCTGGAGCGAGACCTCTCCCAGGTTCGCGAAGCTCACGGATTCGATCACCTCGACGAGGTCCCCGGGGTGGCGAACCGGCGTGAAGAATCCGTCCGTCCGCGACGCCATCTCCACCGTGGCCACGGGCCCCTCCAGGGCGTCCGGGCCGATGGCGAAGGAGTGGATGCGGATGTTCGCCCGACCGGCGCGGTTCGCCGCGCGCAGCACGGCGCGCACATTCTCGCGCTCGAAGCCCTGGTAGGGCAGGGTGGGTTGACCATCGGTGAAAAACAGCACGATCTTTTCGCTGCGCGGGTCCGCACGGGAGACAGATCCCCGCAGGCCGAGGAGTTCGATGGTGGCCTGGTCGACACCCGCAGCCATGTGGGTGGCGCCGGTCGGGTCCCGCGCGATGATGTCGTCGAGGGTGGTCTCGACTCGCCCGTATTCCGCGGTCAGCGGCTGGAGCGTGATCGCGGGGGCGCTCGGACCGCGAACGAAGACGCCGCCCTGCATGTCCGGCTGCTCGCCCGCAAACGCGACCACGCCGACGCGCGTGCTGCGCGGGTCGAGGCTGTGCAGCAGCTGGCGCGCCGCCGCGACCTCGGCGGCGAGAATCGAATCGCCGGGGTCCGTACTGCCGACGTCGAAGATCGTCCCGATGCGTCCGAGGTAGGGCTTTCCGATGATGCCGTTGCCGTTGATGTCGGCACCGGTCGGGTCGACCGTCGACCGCGAAGTGTCGATCACGAGCAATACGTCGAAGCGGCGCATCTCGCCGTGGAGCGCGATGGCGCGGCCCGAAACGAAGGCGCCGCAGGTGGAGTCGCCGATGATCGCGCCGTCGGGTGGGTAGTCGACGGTCAGGTGGACCTGGCTGGTGTCGAGGAATTGCTGGGAAATCAGCGGGCCTTCGGCCTCCGGGTACTGCCCCGCGACCGTGAGGGTGTTGCCCGAGGTGGACCGCGCCATACGCTGCGGGCGCTTGCGTTTCCCGAAGCTGGCGAAGCTCTTGCCCGCGCCTCCCTCGAGCGGCTCGCGCAGTGCATCGCGGACGCGCGCGATCGGCGAGACGATTACGCGCGACGTCGAGCCGCGCGGGAAGTAGGCCTGGAGCATGCCCACGACCGCGCCCGAATCCGCGTCGACCACGGGCGCGCCTCCCCAGCCGCGGAGGTCGTAAGGCACGTCGAGGTCGACGTCCATGCGCTCCGGGGTCGTCTCGACGACGGAGCCGAAGAGGTCGTCCTCGTCCGCGGGCACCGCGTCCGGCACCCCGAGGATGCGAACGCGCGTCCCCGCTTCGGGGGCCGCGCCGGCCTGGAGCGAGAGCAAACGTACGCCTTTCGGGGGAGCGTCGAGGGCATAGACCACGAAGTCGTCCGCCAAGCTCGCGCCGGCTGAGTCGAAGGGTCGTCCCGGCGGCACCAGGAAACCGCTCGTCCGGGCGACGACGCGCCGCGACTGTCCGAGGGCGATCTCCCCGCGCTTCACCGTCGCCAGCTTTCCGAGGTCGAAGGTGTGCGCGGTGCCGACCGCCGCGGCTCCGGCGGGTGAATCCGCCGGCACGAAGAAGACGAGGCCCCGGGTCTGGATCTCGCCGTCGATCGGAAAACTCGGGCGCGCCACAGCGGGATCGGCGGCTTGCACGGGGGCCGCGGCGGCGGTTGCGAGAATGACCAACAGCGCGCTGAATCGAATCACCAAAGCGCTCCCTCTCCCCCGCCTGGCCCCTCCGACCATACTGAAAGGCCAGTCGGGGTGTCACCCGGCTTCTGGGCCATCGGATTCACGCTACGCTGCAGGTTCGGAGGGCACAGTGGCACTGGGGGAGGGGAGCCGCAGGCTGGGCTGGAGCGCTGCACTGGGCGTCGCGCTCGCGCTGTGGATCACGGGGTCCTCGTCGGGTGTCTCCCAGACGGACCGTTTCGATGTCGTCGTGGTGGACGCGGGGCACGGCGGGTACGACGACGGCGCCAGGGGTCCGCACGGAACCCGCGAGAAGGATCTGGTGCTCGAGGTGGCTCGCGAGCTGGCCCGGGAGCTTCGGGCGCGCGGTATCGAAGTCGTCATGACGCGCACCGAAGACGTGTTCGTCGCACTCGAAGAGCGCACCCACATCGCTAACGACGCGCGCAGCGATCTCTTCGTGTCGATCCACGCAAACGCGTCGGCCGACCGCCGGATTCGCGGCACTGAGACCTTCTTCCTGTCGCTCGATGCATCGGACGACGCGGCGCGGCGCCTCGCCGAGCGGGAGAATCGCGCCTTCGGAGAGGCGGCGGCATCGATGCCGGCCGCGTCGGACCCGCTCGTCGCCATCCTCGGTGATCTGATCGCCACCGAACACCTGAGCGCGTCCCAGGAGTTTTCCGGCCTTGCCCAGGACCGGCTCGCGCGCGGGGACTCAGCGGTCTCGCGCGGGGTCAAACAGGCACCCTTCGTCGTGCTGTCCGGTGTGCAGATGCCCGCGTCGCTCATCGAGATCGGCTTCATCACCAACGGGCGCGAAGAGCGCACCCTGGGTACGGTCGCCGGTCGCCGCTCGGTCGTCGAGGCTCTGGTCGAGGCGATCGAGGTGTACCGGGGGCGCCACGATGCGCGGCGCGGCATCGGGCCGGACCCGGCCCGCGGCGCGCCGTGACGGCCCGGCCCGATGGACGGGGTGTCGGGGACCTGCGGCCCCTGCGCATCACCACGGATTTCACCGAAAACCCGCTCGCCTCGGTGTTGATCGAGATGGGGCGCACCCGGGTGCTCTGCACCGTCTGCGAAGAAAACGGAGTTCCGCGCTGGCTCCAGGGCCGGGGCCGCGGCTGGATCACGGCCGAGTACTCGATGCTCCCGGGCTCGACTGACACCCGCTCGGTCCGCGAGGTGTCGCGCGGGCGCCCATCGGGCCGCAGCCAGGAGATCCAGCGGCTGATTGGCCGCAGCCTGCGCGCGGTGGCGGATCTCGCGGCGCTCGGTGAGCGGACGCTCTGGGTGGACTGCGACGTGCTCCAGGCCGATGGCGGAACGCGTTGCGCGTCGATCACCGGCGCCTACGTCGGGGTCGCGCTCGGCGTGCGCCGCCTCATGGATCGCGGCGCCCTGGAACGCGACCCGCTCCGCGACACGGTTGCCGCCGTCTCCGCCGGTGTCGTCGATGGCCGGGTGGTGCTCGACCTGCCCTACGCCGAGGACGCGCGCGCAGCGGTCGACATGAACGTCGTAGCGACGGGCTCGGGCCGCTTCGTCGAGATTCAGGGGACGGGTGAGGAGGCGACGTTCTCCCGCGAGGAACTCGACTCGCTCACCGACATCGCGCTGGAGGGCATCGTGCAGCTCACGGGCGCGCAGCAGCGCGCCCTCCAGGCTGCGAAATGACCCCGCCGGGGGGCGCCGCGGGCACGCGGCGCCGCCAATCCGGCGCGCCCGTGGTGATCGCGACCGGCAATCCCGGCAAGCTGCGCGAGATCCGCGAGATCCTGGCCGAGCGTCCGTTCCAGCTCACCGGACTCGACGACGCGGGAACCGTCAGGTTTCCCGAGGAGGGCGACGACTACCGGGCCAACGCGGTTGCGAAAGCCCGGGCGGCGGCCCGTCAGCTCGGCCGCCCGGCGCTCGCCGACGACTCGGGTCTCGAGGTCAACGGTCTCGGCGGGGCGCCCGGCCCGCACTCGGCGCGCTACGGCGGGCCGGGCCTCGACTCTGCCGGGCGGGTGGCGCACCTGCTCGCCGAACTCGCGGTGCGCGAGGGTGCCGATCGGCGCGCGCGGTTCGTATGCGTGGCGGCCCTCGCGACCCCAGAGGGCGAGACCTGGACGGCGCGTGGCGAGTGCGACGGTGTGATTACCGAGTCGCCCGAGGGCAGCGGTGGCTTCGGCTACGACCCGGTCTTCCGGCCGCGCGGCGCCACGCGCAGCCTCGCGGGCTGGCCGGCGGCGGAAAAGAATCGGATTTCCCACCGCGCGCGAGCCTTCGGGGCGCTGGCGGACGCCGTAGAGCGTGTGTCGCGTGCGCGCACGGGAGGCTCGCCCGCCAGCCGACCGGGAACGCGCATCTGGCTGATCCGTCACGCCCAGTCGACCTGGAACGCGCAGGGCCGCTGGCAGGGCAGGGCGGATCCGCCGCTCTCCGGGCGGGGACGCGTGGAGGCGCGGGCGCTGGCGGAAGCACTGCGCGGAGAGCAGCTGTCCCTCCTTTTTACGAGCGATCTCTCACGCGCGACGGAGACGGCAGCTTGCGTCGGCGAAGCGTCGGGCCTGACTCCGCGCCCGCTACCGGCGCTGCGCGAGCTCGACGCGGGCCGCTGGTCCGGGCGCACGCGCTCCGAAATCGTGCGCGACGACGCAGAGGCGCTGGCGCGGTTCGACAGCGGCGATCCCGAGGCGCCGGCGGGGGGCGCCGAGTGCCGACGCGAAGCGTCGGCGCGCGCGCGCGGCGCCCTGCGCGAGATCGTCGAGACGACCGGCGCGCAGCACATCGGCGTGGTGACCCACGGTGGTGTGGTTCGCTCTCTGGTCCCGGAACTCCGGTTGGCCAACGCCGGTTTTGCGGTGCTCGATGCTGAGGTGCTGTTGGCGCCGGTCGGGCCCACGTGAGCTTGGGGGCGCTGGTAGCGGGCGCCGCCGGACTCCTGGTCGCCGGTGCAGTCCCGAGCGACGGCTGGTTCCCGGTGCGCTCGGAGGCCGACCGTTTCGCGGTCGTGCTGCCGGGCGTCGCGACCGAATCGACGGACACGCACTGGACACTCGCCGGACGGGTGCGCTCTAGAACCTGGGAGATCCGCGGCGCCGATGACTACCGGGTCACGGTGCACCGCTTGCCCGTGCTGGCGCGCACCTTCATATCCGAAGCGGGTCTGCTCGCCCGCGCCGGCCGGGACATGGTGGCGGATCAAGAGGGCATGGAGCTCAGCGGCGCGCCGGCCCACCTGGCGGGCCATCCGGCGCGTGTGTTGACGTGGCGCAGCCGAGACGGTCGCACCGGCGACGCGCGCCTGGTCCTCGCGGGAGACCGACTCTTCATACTCGTCGCACTACGCTCGGGTAACGGGGTTGGACTCGAGCGCTTCTTCGGCTCGCTCGAAGTCTGGTGACGGCCGCGCTCAGATTCCCATGCGCGCGAGCAGGTCCGCGATGCGCCCCGTCACGGCGGTGAGGTCGGGGTGCGATTCCTCGAAGTGCTCGGTCGCTGCCCGCAATCGATCGATCAGGCTGGGTGCTTCCGACGGCCCGTCGCCGAGCACCGCCTCGATTTCGCGGGCGAGATCCGCGAGCTGGTTGCGCGCCTCCGGATCGAGCGGCGGGTCGCCGGCCAGCTGCTGCTGCAGGGATTCCAGGTTTTCGCGAAGCTCACGCTCGGGCATGACCGGTTCCTCCTGAAGACGCCCTGGTTGCGCCCATCAACACCCGCAAGCCCTCGCCGACGACCCAGACATCGAGCACGAGGATCAGGCCGCCCATGACTGCGAGCAGCCACTGCTCCGAGAAATGCGTGAAATAGCC
>Ga0310342_100002397_pt1 | contig 12016 bp, 10 predicted proteins | sample S15DNA20500_MG_FD_206155 | JGI IMG/M metagenome (GOLD analysis project Ga0310342, IMG submission 206155) | Marine microbial communities from station ALOHA, North Pacific Subtropical Gyre - S1503-DNA-20-500_MG | ecosystem: Environmental > Aquatic > Marine > Oceanic | place: Pacific Ocean: North... | reverse complement strand
CACGATCGGACGAGGGGCCGAAATCGGGGGAACGGTGTTTCTAACGGAATCGGTCCCGCCCTATCACAAGGTTCGCATCAAGGGAACCGAACTTGAAGTGTCACCGAGCCGCCGGCTGCAACGGCGAGCCGATGCGCGGGTCGGTGCCTGAGGTCAACCATGGAACAGGAAGTTCTCCGCGTCAACTTCGCCCACCCGGTACCGCTGTTTCCACTACCGAACTGCGTCCTGCTGCCACACGCAACGATTCCACTGCACATATTCGAACCACGCTATCGCACAATGACCAGTGACTCGCTCGATTCACGCGGCTTGATTGCGATGGCCACCTTCGCCGGGAAAACCTGGAACGACGACTACGAGGGAAATCCCCCGGTACGGCCGCACGTCTGTGTCGGCTACATCGTGAAACATGATCGTTTCGACGATGGCCGCTACAACCTGCTGCTCCAGGGGGTGTGCCGCGCCCGCATCATCAACGAACTCGAAGAGAGCACCCCCTACCGGCAAGCCGTACTCGAACCGGTGGACACCTCGCAGACGATGGAAGTCGATCTGGACGATCACCGTCAGCGCATCGAAGCGTACCTGCACCACGACACCCTGAAGTCGCTGAAGATCGTCAACGCCATCCACCATTGGCTGACCAGCGATGTGCCCACAACCGCCGTGATCGACCTGACCATCATGGCGATCTGCGAGGAAACCGAGCAGAGGTACGCCATGCTGGCGGAAACCGACCCGGGGACGCGTGCGGCTTGGTTGGAAGATCTGTTGGCCCGTACCCGCACCACGATCGAAATCGCCGAGCGACTGGGTTCCGGCGAAGACATCGATGGGGTGTTCCTCAACTGACACCCGACCACGGCATAGGCTCCGCGAGGGGCCTGCCTGACGCCATGACCCCCGATATTCCCCCCCCCGATCTCGAACTGCTTGACGGCCTGACCAAACCCCAGCACGACGCCGTGACCCACGTCGACGGCCCTTTGCTGGTGCTGGCGGGGCCGGGGTCAGGCAAGACGCGCGTGGTGACTTGCCGGATCGCGTACCTCGTTTTGGGGGTGGGCGTCCCTCCGGAACAAATTCTCGCCATTACCTTCACCAACAAGGCCGCCGCGGAGATGCGTCAACGCGTCGGCATGCTCATTCCCGATTCGATGGCGAGGCGAGTCACGGCCAGCACCTTCCACAGTTTCTGCGCCCGCGTGCTGCGACGGTTCGGTGAGCACCTTGACCTGGCCCCCGGTTACTCCATTTACGACACCGCGGACCAAACCCGCGCGGTCAAGCAGGCGCTGGAAGACCTGGAGATGAGCACGACAAATTTCCAGCCGGCGTCGGTACTGTCGTCGATCAGCCAGGCCAAGAACGCCCTGCAGGACGCCGACGCCGCGGCCGGCGCCGCGTCGGACTACTACGACCGTCAAGTCGCGCGTGTTTACCAGCGTTACACCCAGATCCTCGCGAAAAATCAGGCCCTGGATTTCGACGACCTGCTCCTGACGTGCGTGCAGCTGATGCGCCAACATGAAAACGTTCTGCAAGCGCTGCGTCAGCGTTTTCGCTACGTGCTCGTGGACGAGTACCAGGACACAAACCACGCCCAGTTCGTACTCGCGCACGGCCTCGCAGGCGGACATCGCAACCTCTGCGTCACCGGTGACCCTGACCAATCCATCTACAGTTGGCGCGGCGCCGATATTCGCAATATTCTCGAGTTTGAACAGCAATATCCAGACGCCCGGGTTGTGCGGCTTGAGCAGAACTATCGCTCGACCGGCCACATCCTTGCCGCCGCCGACGCGCTGATCCAGAACAACACGCGACGCAAGCACAAGGCACTATGGACAGACAACGAAAAAGGTGAACCGGTCCACGTTTTCACCTGCCAGCAGGAGCAGGACGAAGCCATGACCATCGTGCGGATCTTTCGTGATCTACGCGACCGGGAGGGCTTCGGCTGGTCCGACTTCGCCGTCTTCTACCGGGTCAACGCCTTGAGCCGCGTCATGGAAGAGGTTCTGCTGCGGGCGGGCGTGCCCTACCAGATCGCGCGGGGCACGGCGTTCTACGACCGCAAGGAGATCAAGGACGCCATCGCCTACCTGCGGGTGATCGCCAATCCTCGCGACGAGGTGAACCTGCTGCGCATCATTAACACCCCGGCGCGAGGCATCAGCGCCGCGACGGTCCGCATGCTGACCGCGGCCGCGGCCCAGCGCAACACGTCGTTGATCGAGGTATGCCAGCAGGTGCACGAAGTCTCAACGCTAAGCACGCGGGCAACACAAGCGGTCACGGCGTTCACGACGCTGTTGCAGTCGTGGTGCCATGCCTGCAGTTCTGACACCGCCGCCCTCTTCGAGAGCACCAACGAGGTCGCACTGCCGGAGTTGGTGCAATCGGTCGTGCAATCATCGGGGATCGAAACCTTCTACCGCAACGACAAGAAAGACCCGGAGCAGGAACGGCTGGCGAACCTGGGTGAACTGATCAGCGCCGCGATGGCCTTTCAGCGAGAAGTGGAGGACGGCACCGCCACCGACCCCGAGCAGGCCCCGATGACCAGCACCGGACAGATCCTCCACGGATTCCTGGAACGCATCAGCCTCGTCAGCGATGTCGACGCCGTCGACGCCGAACAGGGCGCCGTGACGCTCATGACGCTCCACGCGGCAAAGGGATTGGAATTCCCCGCCGTAGCAGTGATCGGCGTCGAAGAGGGTCTTCTTCCACACACCCAGTCACAGGCCGACCCGCGACAACTCGAAGAAGAACGGCGGCTCTGCTTTGTCGGCATGACGCGTGCTCGCCGCTACCTCGCCATGAGCCACACGCAACTTCGGACCGTCTTTGGTCAGACCCAACCCTCCATGCGCAGCCGCTTCCTCGACGAGTTGCCCGACGATGACGTCGACCGGGGGCGCAGCGAGGCGTCCGGGACACTCTGCGAGGACGACCCCTGGCTACCGGACGAAGACCAGCGTCGCGACGCCGAAGAGGAAGCCGGCCAGTTTCCGCCGGGTACAGTCGTGCGCCATCCGCGATTCGGCGTCGGACGGGTCGAGACGATTGCCGCCACGGGGATGCATGCCAAGGCTCGCATCGCGTTCGAACGCGGTGGCACCAAGACACTGGTGCTCCAGTACGCTCGACTTGAGCGGGTCTGAATTTTTCTTCCCAAGATCTTAACCACGCGGCCAATCTTGGGCTCATGGGCGTTCGGCACGGTGACAAAGTCGTCGAGGTCGATGTGCGGCGGATGCAGACGGCTCACCACGACGGCCACCGCGAGAGCCCTACCATTTCCCGCCAACGTCACGGCCGTCAATTCTGCGTTTCCGAAAGTAGCAAAAAGACCCACCGCGGCCACCGCACCCAACACCCGGGCAAGCCGCATCATCGCGATTCATTGCGACATCCGTGGCCACATCCCGGTAGCCCGCGATCAGGGCCGCTTCCTCGGCCGCCCCCGCGGGCGCAGCGTCCACTCGAGGCCCAACCGTCGCACGGTGCCAGCCGTCCACACCTCCGATCCATACGGCGTTCCCCGCTGTACCGATCGTCGCAGATGTGCCAAGCTTTCCTCCGTCTCAGGCTGGTTGACGCTTTCAACCCATTGGCGAGGGCGTGACCCAGGCCTCTCGGCCAGTGGCAACCCGCCCGACGCTGAGACCTGGAGACTTGACCATGGCCACTGTTCGGCGCGTTGCACCAGACCACGTCGCACGGGATTCCGTTCCACGTACCGCAAAAGCTGGACCAAGTGTTCGTCTCGCTGTACGGGAAAGGCCTTGAAGCGTCCGCGGTAGAGATTCCCGCGGCCTGTCGTACCGTGGCGAGCATGCCAGCGCATCGCATGCGTGTGGGTAAGCCAGCGCAGGTAACGCGTCATTTCACCATCTTCGCGTGGCCACAGCACGATGTGCCAATGATCCGGCATGACGCAGTAACCCAACAGGCGTGTCGGGTGACGAGCCATGGCATCAGCCATCGCCCTCACGAACTGCGCGTAGTCGTCCGAGGTTTCAAAAAGCCCGAACCGGGACGTGGCACGGTTCAGTGCGTGGTAGACCAGTCCGCCGGGGGCGTTGCGTGGTCGCCGTGGCATGTTCGAACAATAGTGGCGGGCGTCTGCACAATCAACGGGATGCGTCCCCTGCTGTGCCGACAGGCGGTGACCCGTCGTGACCCACGCGCCCGCACCACGCGACGTAGGCAGACGGGGCGATCTCACTCGGCTTGATTTCGCTGCGCCCACCCCAGAACACGTTGGTGTAGGCCACGGGAATACCCGCCGCTTCAAGGTGGGCATCGATCGCCTGCTTGTGGTCGAGCAACCACTGTTTTTCACGTCCATGCGCCACGCCCATGACGTTCACGTCATTAAACGCCGCCCCTGCTTCTCGCCAATAGGCGTGCGTCATCACGTGGTGCCGTCCCACCTCGCCACCCGCTTCCAGTTCCCGCCCCGGCGGCACGGCCCAATGGAACAGGGCGTTGTATCGCGTGACGGTCGAGCCGTCGGCATGCTTCTTGACATGCTCAAGAAAAGTGGAAAAGCGTCCCACGACACCGCGGGCGTTCAGCGCCTTGCCAGCTTCAACAAAGGCTTCGGTGCTCATGCCGATGGCATGGGCGCGGGGCGTCCACGGATCCAGCATGATCTCTTCCGGAGCAAACGGTCGCTTCATGGCCACCAGCACCTGCCACTGCGACTCGTCAAGATCAACGACGCGGGCGAAATCAGGCTGGGCAGGCTCATCGGCGCGACTGCCCGGGGCCACGCCGCGACGCCGCACGTGGCCAACCCCCAGGGTAAAAAGGCACCGTGCCGGCATCATGCGAAAAGCCTCGGCGCCGATCTGGGCCGCCAGGAACCGGCAGTGGGCCTCCATCGAATGGGGGCGAGGCACCTTCAACGTCGTCCAGAGTCGATAGTCGGCGCCCGGCGTATTCCCCTCGGCTGTACGAATGACCACATGCCCGGAAAATGGGTCCTCCTGAAACATGTAGTCGAACGCCGCTGCCACCCGATCGGCAGGCAGACGCCACGCAACCAGCGCCCCCGGCGCAAGGTTGGTGGCCAGCAGCGTCTGCCGCACGCGGCGAATCGTGCCGGCCCGAAGCATGCCGGCAATGCGGATGACCACCTCGGCGGCGGGGACGCTCGACTGATCGGAGATCGCCCGAAATGGATCGGCCATGAACCCCGAAATTTGATCCTCGGAAACGGAAAGAATCCTCGCGTTCACCGGATCGTCGACCGTGATCGGAATAATCGTGGAATTCATGGGAGAATAAAAACGCCGGGGTGGCTCGTCGGTGTAGAGAAACAAAATCAAGGACAGAGATCAGGAACCAGGGTTCCTCAATATTGAAATCCGTTCTTCCGGATGTGAACCTGTGGTTCCCCGCCAAGGTACACTCCACCGACGATGCGGCCGACGAACAGATCGTGGTCGGCACCGGTATTCACATGATGCGCCACTTCGCATTCCAGATAGGACAGCGCATCGGCCAGGACAGGAATGTCCAGTTTCGTCTTGGGCACCATGTTCAGACCTAGAAACGGATCGTCATCGATGCCTACGCCCGAGGCGAAGCGTCGCATGAGCACCTTGTCACCCTTGGGAATCTGGCAAAGACCAAAACAGCGAGACCCGTTGACCAGCGCCAACAAGGGCCGCTCGCGTGCAATCGCCACCGACACCATGGGCGGCTCAAAGCTTACCTGCTGCACCCAACTGGCCAGCATCCCCGTCTGGCGACCGTCGTCACGGGAGGTCAGTATGAAGATGCCCGACGGGATCTGCCCGATTGCCTTTCCGACGGCTTCATCTGGTTGATCGCTCATGCTTCCGGATTCCCATGTGATGGCGAGTACCCCGACAACGCAAAGAGAATAAAATCGCCGCCGGGTCCGTGCAACGGGGCATCGGCTCCTCGGTGCCGAACGACCCGAGCCGCTTTGCCCTTCCCGGTCGGTTTGCACGGGGCATTCTCCAAGCTGACGAGCCCTTGTCGTGGCCTGGACCATGACCTTGGACCGGCCACACCGGATCGGGCTGCGTGGGCCGACGTCGCTGTACCATCTTCCTTCAGACGGGAAATTTTCATGCCTTACCGCGGTATCATGTTCGACCTCGACGGCACCCTGGCCGACACGCTGCCCGACATCCTCGCCGCGGCGAACCACGCCGTGACAACGATCGGCCTTCCCCCGATCAATACGGAGCAGTGCCGAAAGCTGGTCGGGTACGGAGCACGCCACCTGCTGGCCGGTGCCCTCGGCGACAATGCCACGGAAGAAGATATCGTCGCGGCCGCCGATCGGTTTCGGACTTACTACGCGCAGCGCGGCCTCGAATTCGTGCAACCCTACGACGGCATCTCCTCACTGCTGAACGCCCTGGAAGCACGTGGCATGGCGCTGTCGATTCTGAGCAACAAGCCAGATCCGGCGGTCCATCAAGTCACCTCACATCTCTTCGATACGACCCGCTTCGGTGCCATCCAGGGTGCCTGTGACCAATTACCCCTGAAACCCGACCCCACCGCCGCGATCGCCGTCGCCGCAAAGGTCGGCCTTCCAGTTGACCAGTGGGCGTACGTGGGAGACACGGCCGTCGACGTTGAAACCGGCCTCGCCGCAGGCATGCTCGCCGTCGGCGTCACTTGGGGATTCCGAGATGAGGTGGAACTTTCCGCCGCCGGCGCCGACGTGATCATCAATACGCCGATGGAGCTTCTCGACCATCTGCCGGCCAGCGCGTGAAAGAGGTGATTCAAGTGCCGAATGTCGTCGCGTCATGAGGATCCGCCGCAGGCCGGAAGGCCAGGAAGGACAAAAGAAAACCGTGTGTCGAGACAGAGGGAACCGCGGTTCGAACCAGAAAATGAAGGCGGCAATAGAAATTCTGCCCATGGGGATTTGATCGTCTACAAGTCGAAACAAGCCACGGCACCGTCCCTGTTCAAGACCCCGGCGCCAGCTCGAAACACCCACTGCCGAGCGCATCTTTCAGCGCCCCAAGCCACTCCATGTAGCGATAGTCGATGCCGTATTGATCATGAATCGCGCGAAGCTGGTCCAGCTTGCGTTCGTACAGTTCGTGCTGCCAGGCCTCGGTGCCTTCCTGGCAGAAGAAAATCCGACAACCCAGCGGGCGGGAGGCGTGGACAGAACAACGGCCCTGTAACTGGTAAGGGCACGCATGGCCCGACATCACCGGCTGAGGCGGCACCTCTTGATTCAGCACCCAGGCCACTTCGAGTCCCGTGACGTAGAGACGGTGGCCATACGCTTCGAAGTGACAGCAACGGCCACTGAGCAGACACCGTGCCCCGCGACGGCTGGCCACCTCTTCCAACGAGTCGTAGAGCTGGAGCAACGCCTCGTGGACCGACGCCCGGCGGGCCGCACCACGCCACGCCGGCCAGGCCCCCCCCCTCGTCTGCGAGGGCGTCACCTACCACCTCGCTTCGGGGCGGTGACCCGTTTCCCCGCGCGCAGGTTGCCGTAGAACGACGTCATGACTTGGGCGTGTCGTCTCGCAGAATGCGAATCTGGTCAACCGTGTAAAGGCGTTGCTGGTTCATCCCGGGGCAACCGCTCGCTGCCCGATCCCAAGCGGTACTGCTGCGAAGATTCTCCGGCCAGAAGGGCCAGGTCCGGCACTGCCGCGGGCGGGCCTCGTAAACGCCACAGCAGGCCTTCCCGGTTTCGGGATCACGTTGCAGGAAGACGCAGTCATACCCGTGCACGTGATTGCTGCGGACTTCGTCCAACGTCCAGCGTCCAAAAACACGTCTCGCATATTGCTCTCGAAAGCTTTCAATCGTCAGGTTGAGATGGCTCGCCAACAGCGCGGTCTCGTCGGCGTCGATCCAGACGTACCCCGGAGGTCCGGAACAACAATTCCCGCACTGAGTGCAACTGAACTTCAGGCCGTCCTTGAACCACGGGGTTTTATCGCTTTCGGACACGCGTCCATTCTAAGGCACTTTCAAAAATCACGTCCGGGGTGGACGCCAAGCCCCAGACGGCGCTGATCACGCCTGCATGGAGGCGCCTCACCGGCAAGCAAGGTGTTCGTCGCCGTCGGGGCACATCGCGACAACCTCGGGGCGGCAGACCCGCGCCGTTTCTCCAGTTCCAGGCGTCATAACCACCGGTACCGCGGCGTCCATGTCAGGCTGAACGCGGCTGCCCCTCTCGGTCCCGCGTGAGGGAGACAAGGACGGTCACGCCACCTCGCACCTGTTCGCCCTGGCTGACGCGCACACGAGGTCCGGACGTCATCGGCACGTACAACTCGGTCGTTGATCCGAGGATAATCATGCCGATGCGTTCCCCCCGCTGCACCACCTGCTCTTGGGAAACGCCGCAGACGATGGTGCGGGCCACCTGGCCAGCCACCTGCCGCACCGCCGCCACGTGGCTTTCGTCGGTCGGATGACGCAGCACGATCAGGTGCCATTCGTTCTCTTCGGCCGATCGGGGGTTCAACGCGCTGAGATGGCTGCCGTCGCCGTGCTGCATGGAGCTCACGATCGAGTGGCAGGGACTGCGGTTCACATGCACGTTGAACACGCTGAGAAAAATGCGGACACAAACGGCCGGACCGTCGAAAGGTTCGAAGTGCTCGACCTCGTGGATCGAGGTGACGCGCCCGTCAGCGGGGCTGACCATGACGTTCCGTTCGGTCGGAATGCGCCGGTGCGGATCTCGAAAGAAGGTCAGTACGCCACCGGTAACCAGCAGGACGATGATCGCCAGCCACCACCATCCGATGACGCAAAAGGTCACGACCGCCATCACCCCGATGGCGATGATCGTCGTCCACTCCCGTCTGGCGTAGGGGCTAAGTACTGGCGTCGGTCCGATCCGCAGCGCTTACTTCAGGATGGCCTTGCCGGCAACCATGCCCACGACACCGAAGAGGATGCTGACGCCGGCGAGAATGCCGCAATACATGTAGAGCGACGAGGAATCCTTGGCGACGGTGGTGGTGATACCGCTAGTCACGTCGAACAAGGCGGAAATACCGACGATGGTGGCGATCACGAGCGTGACCAGCGTGGCCAGCAACATGCCGAAGCTCATGCCGTCTGCGCCGGGATCGTAATCGTGGCCGTATCCCGGCGAAGCCACGGGGTTGGCGGGCGCCGGTTCGGCCGCTTCGATGTTGTCGATACCCACGCCACTGCCGATACCCTCCATGTCCAGGTCGGTACCGATCTCAGTCATCCCCGTACCGGAGAGCGATTCAAGCTTGGTGTCAGAGGCTTCGCCGTCGGGGTAGATCTCTTCGAGCAACTCGGCCCCGAGGCTGGTGTCATCGCTCTCGCGTGTCAGGTCGAGGAGGCCGCTACCCGACCCCACGCCCTCCAGCGCCAGTTCCTCGTCGTCGGCCGTGGCGTCGGTAACCTGGGTCTTGGCCATCGGATCGGCCTGTTCGACTTCGTCTGCATCGAAGACACTGATCCCGGTGCCCGAAATCTGCCGCTCATCTTCCTCGTCCGGTCCACTGGCCTCGGAAAGGTCGATCTGGTCGGTGTCGTCGCCTCCGGCCAGTGGAATCGGGCCGCCCGATTCTTCAAGACTGATCTCTTGGTCAGGGGAGACTTCCTGGGCCAGCGACTCCACCTGGTCACGCTTGAACATCAGGCGATTGCCATCGCGAAACTGCTGAAGCTTTCCGTCCCCGGCCAGTTCCTTGACTTGGTCCTCCGGCACACCGAGTTTCTCTGCCGCCTCTTCGAGCGTATAGAACATCCGGGCCATGGGACCGCTCCTCGTGCCGTGGACTGAATCGGATCGGGGCTACGGGTCACCGACAACCTTGGCTGCGGCCCCGCACCACCACAATCACCATAGGATATGCGACCGGCGCTGACAAGCACTCGCCACGCCAATGCACCATGTGTCCACCCCGCCGGAGCATGCCGGCCGACGGCCTCCTCGGAGACATACGCCCTGCTGGATCCGATCGACATCCATCTGCCGAACCTACCCCCCGCCATGGACGGGTTCCGGATCGCCCATGTCACCGATCTGCACGCGGACGTTCCGCGTCGCTATTACCGCGGCATCATCGATGCGGTGGCCGCAGCACACGTCGACCTGATCGCGTTGACCGGGGATTACATGACTCGCCGCGGACGTGAAGCCCACCCGTTGAAGATCCTCCGTACATTGTGCCAAAATGTTTCTCCACCGCATGGCATCTACGGTGTGTTCGGCAACCACGACAGCATTGCGTTGGTCGGCAAACTTGAACCCTTGCCCGTGCAGTGGCTCGGCAACGGGGCGGCAACGCCAAAGGCGCTGCCGCTGGAGATTCTCGGCCTTGATTTTCTCAACTTCGGGCAGTGCGACGCCTCGGCCACTTTGACGGCCCGCCCCCACGAGACCGACGCTGATCCGCACGAGCGGGCGGCCATCATGCTCTGCCATTATCCGACCTGCCTCCCCATTGCCGCGGACCTTGGCGTCGATCTCATGCTCAGCGGCCACACCCACGGGGGCCAATGCCGGCTGCCGGGGCCACAGGCCTTGATCAACTCGACCGACTGGCCCCTCCGCCTGACCAGCGGGGTGTTGCGGCACCGCGACACGCTCTGTGTCATCTCGCGTGGGATCGGCGAAGTCCATCTACCGCTGCGTGTTTTCTGTCCCCGCCAGATCCCGGTACTGACCCTACGGCGGGGTCCCCTGCCGGGCATCCGCACCGACACCATCGTCAATCTCAGGCCCTGGTGACGGTACTACCCTCCCAGCAGCGTGACGTCTTCGAAACCATAGATCACGTAGTAGAGACCCTTGAGAAAATTGGCCAGGAAGAAGTTCGAGATGATGATGGCCACGAAACTGGTCACGAATGAATCGGTGGCCGCACGCCCCACGCCGGCGGCGCCAGGTTGGCAATGGAACCCCTTGTAGCAACTGATCAGGCCGATGGCGAGGCCAAAAATCACGCTCTTCATGACGCCCGTGAAGATGTCATAACCCGTGATGAATGCCGCCGAAAACTGCCAGTATTCCGACGGGTTGACGCCGAATCCTTGCACGGTCACGGCATAGCCCCCGATCACACCGAGGATGTCGCTGAAGATGGTGAGCAGCGGAATCATCAGGACGCAGGCCACCACCCGCGGCAAGACGAGATAGGCGTACGGATCAGCGCCCATGGCGCGAAGGGCGTCGATCTGCTCGGTCACACGCATCGTGCCCAGTTCCGCACTGACGGAGCACCCCACCCGGCCGGCGAGCATCACGGCCGCTAGCACCGGCCCAATGTGCCGAACCACGGCAATATTGATCACGCCACCCATGCGGGTTTCCTGCCCGAAGGTGACGAACTGGTCGAACAGTTCAACCGATAGCACCATTCCCATGAATCCACCGAGCAGCATCACCACCGGCGCGCTGCGGGTGCCCACGTCGTACAGTTGCGGCATGAGGAGACTGGGACGCGACCATCGGCCAGCACCCCGGAAGAACCAGGTGAAGGTGACCCCGCAGAAGCGGGTAAAGCGTCCGAAACCGGCCACTTGCGCCACCAGTCGCCTCCCGATCCCTGCCACCTGATCGGCAATCACCATCGACGTCTCCCTCCCCGTTGCTGCGCACGGGAACCGACGCGCAAGCCGCGTCCCCCAATGAAGTCGTTCCGGATAACAAGCACGGCGTGTTCTCGAGGCCCGAGAAATCGATGGCGATCATGATAGTCAACCCCGCCATCACACGCGGGTCCACCCCGCAGGACACCGCGTGTCACGGGGTGCTCTGCCGGCGTCGCCACCTGATCACTGCCCCTGCACCCTCGCGATACAATTGTCCACACCTCCGAGAGGGCGCGAACCAGCGATGATCCGGACTTTTGAAGTGTACGGACAGGGCAAACCGCGATGCCAAGCGATCTGACGTACTTCACGATCAAACATGACCGCAACGTGCTTTGCGTCACGTTCAACAACCGCGACCTCGGTCTTGACGACGTCCCCG
>Ga0310342_100002396_pt1 | contig 12019 bp, 6 predicted proteins | sample S15DNA20500_MG_FD_206155 | JGI IMG/M metagenome (GOLD analysis project Ga0310342, IMG submission 206155) | Marine microbial communities from station ALOHA, North Pacific Subtropical Gyre - S1503-DNA-20-500_MG | ecosystem: Environmental > Aquatic > Marine > Oceanic | place: Pacific Ocean: North... | reverse complement strand
CAGCCAATGCCCGAGAGGATTGCCCCGAGCAAGAAAGCGGGTCCAACCAGTCCTGATTGGAGGCCTTGAAATAACACACGGAGAAAGTCCAAGGGGCTAGCGAGCCCGCCACCGAAGCCCACGCGATCTTCCTCTCTGAGGAAGGTCAGGATCTTGCCGAGGATACGGCCGTGAGCCATGAGGCTGAGCAACCCACTGCCCACAACTCCAGCGACGAGGGCGGTGGTTAGCGGCCAGTGGGTGCGTCGCCAGTTCGGCCAGCGTGCGAACACGAGCGGGTAGGCCGCAGCATGACCCAAGACAACAAATACGGTGTTCTGAACGCAGGTCGTTCCCAATGCCATGCATGCCGCATAGAGCAGCCACGTGCGATTGGAGTAGTTATGCAAACCTCGCAGGTAGATTCCGGTTCCCAGCGTGCAGAAGAACATCATGCCCGCGTACCCCCTGGCGTTTTGGGAGAACCAAACGTGATGGTACGAGACGCACATCAGCGCGGTCGCAAGCAGCGCCTCGCGCCTTGGAGTTATCGCCCTGGCCAAGAAATACAGAGCCCACAGGCTGGCGAGCCCGAACAGGGCAGCTGGCAATCTCGCCGCCCAGTGGCTCTCGCCAAATAGTCGGATCGAAATGCCGCCGAGCAGGGAATTCAAGAGGTGCTGATTGGGGGACTCGTAAGCTCCGAGGGCGTCCCAAAGGGAGAGGCGCATGTAGGTCACGAGGCTCACGACTTCGTCCACCCACAGGTCGGTGTTCAACCCGACAATGCGCAGCAGGGCACCCAAGGCGACGATCCCCAACAAGGGGCGCCAGGAGGCGTGGGAGACGTCAGCCTGTGGGACCAGGCCAATGGCACTCTCGGGCGCTCCTCGATGCCCGTGGTTATTCTCCGATTGTCGAGTGGCTCGATCCGTCACAGCCACACAATAGGAGGGGGCGGGGTGGACAGCCAAGTGAAAGTGACGGATGCCCCAGTGGAGTTTCGGGCCTGATTGCACGAGCGTCGTCGCGCCCCATTGTCAGGAAGGGCCTTGGGCCGGTCCATGAGTGTGTCGCCCGCCACGGTCGGGGCGTGGCGTCATCATTCGAACGTTATAGCAATAGCCTGGCTGAACCCCGACGGAGCACCGCCTACGTTTCGATGCCAATACTGGAAGTTCCAAGACTGGCCGGCCTGGAAGGACGCTCCCCCTGAATCTGGAATACCAAACCCAGGCCCCCCCGATGCAGAGTTGGAGATATCCACCGAATACGTTCCAGCAGCGGAGATCGCTCCAAGGTCCAACCTGTAGCGGCTCAAGAACCCACCCACCAGGCATAGGTCCCCAAGTGACCCCGCAGGGTTGTTCACAACACCAGAGTTGGCTCCCACCAGCAGGTAGGTGAACTCGCCGGCGGGTGCAGCACTCAGGTCAAGCGTAATCGGGGCAGACAGGTCACATCCACTGGCATCCAAGACGGCGACGTTGTTGATGCTGCCATCCGCCGGCGAGCAATACTTGGTCATGCACACATCGAAGATGTCGAACATGTACGCGGAACCAGACTCGATCCCCATGTCGCCATCCTGCTTGGCGCCGACGAGGAGGCTGCTTCCGTCAAGGACCACATCTGTACCAAACAGATCAAACGCCACCCCGTCAGAGGCTGTGAGCTTGGCCAACTCTTGTCCGGTCACAACGTCGAACAGGTACACTGCGCCGGCCTGTATGCCCTTGGTCGTCTCCCCCAAGGCACTGATTGCCGCAATGCCCCCATCGAGTGAGACGCTGTACCCGAACTGATCATACGGCGCGATATCGCTCGGCTGGAGCTTGAGCAACTCTTGGCCCGTAGTGACGTCGAATACATAGGCCGCACCGGCGTCAATCCCCGCTGAATCTGATCCCCTTGCGCCGATCACAACGATGTTCCCCTCCTGGGCTATCCGGTCTCCAAAGTAATCGCCAGGCAGGCCATCGGAGGGCATCATCTTCCGAATCAGTAGGCCGGTCGTCACATCGTAGGAATAGACCGAACCCGGAATTGTGTTTGGCATTCCTGAACCCGCGAGAGCTATGTTTCCCGAAATGGAGACCGACTTCCCAAATTGCCGGCGTTTCTTGCCATCTTGCGGGGTCAACTTGAACAACTGCGTTCCTGTGTTTGCGTCGAACAGGAATGCGGATCCCGAGCTCTGACCATTGTCCTGGTCTTCAAGCTCACCGATGATCAGGATTCCGTTTGAGATCGCGACGGCGTTGCCAAAGTGATCACCGATGTCGCCATCACTTGCATAGAGCGTTCGAATCAGAGCTCCAGTGGCGACATCATGGATCAACACGGATCCCGAGTTCGTTCCCAGATCGTTGTCGTGTGGCTTGCCGATGATGGCCAAGGACCCCTCCATGGCCACGTCGTAGGCAAAGATGTCGCCTAGTTCGGGAGCCTGATCATCAATGCGGTAGAGCTCGGCACCGGTGTACCTGTTGAACATATAAGCGGAGCCTGCCTTGAGATCATTGTCGCCATCATGGAAGGCGCCAACGAGAGCGTAGGACCCTTCGATCGCCACCGCGTTGCCGAAGTGCTCCATTGTCTGTCCGTCGGATGCGCTCACCTTCCAGAGTTCGGTCTGAGTGAACCCCGGAGATGCGAACACGATCAGGAGCAGAGGGCTCAGGCGGGAAGAGAAATGCGACATGGTAGATAGGGTTCCCAATGCGGATCTAGAGGGTCAACTCGTAAGGATAGAACGAGCGGCGCATCCCTGCAAGGAATACGGCGTCTCTTGGGAACAAACCTCTCCACGCAGACCACAACGGGACGGCCGCCGTACGAATCCCCCCCCTGCATGGCGGGAGAGACACTCTTCAGAGGGTTCGGTCAGCAGGGAAGCTCGACACGCTACCAACGACGAACGCGTGACCACCGCCATGAGGTGTACCAACTTGAGCCTCGGACCAGATTCGCCATGTGTACGACCGATGCGGCAGCCGCGTTGTGGAAGAAACGGTGATGAAATGGCCTTCGCCCATCCTCTCACAAGATCCTTCCTCGCCAGTTTCCTTTCCCATCGGACTTCAAGGTAGGCTTGTCACGTGCACACGAATCTACGAGACCCAACTCCCACGAACCCGAGGGGATTGGAATTCAGAGGGCTTGTAATTGTCCCACTCATTTTCTGCATGGTGGCTGCTTGTGGACCAGCAACCGTGGAAGAGGGGGGCGAGGCTCGTAGTGAGGACATTCCTGCGCCTACGAAAGAGGACCCGGCACCCTCCGCCCCAAGGAACGGGCTTTGGCACCCCTACCGACCAGACCGCTCACTCGAGGGGCTCAGTGCAGAGCAGCGGGCAGAGATCACAGCCTTGGAGGCGATAGGTTATGCGGATGGCAAGCACACCCTTGACGTTCCGCGTGGGGTCACGCGGCATGACCCCCAACGCACAGCTTCAGGAGTAAACCTGCTCAACTCCGCTCACGTGGCTGGGGCGCAGCTGATCGATATGCAAGGCAATTGTCTTCACACCTGGTCCCATAGCTTTCGCGATGTCTGGCCGGACTATCCTGGCTCCCACGTGTTCAAGTCGTTCTGGCGCCGTACGCACTTGTTCGACAACGGCGACCTCCTCTGTATTTTTGAGGGCATGGGCATAATCAAGATCGACAAGGACTCGAAATTGATCTGGTCCAGCCCTGTCCAGGCCCACCACGACTTGCAGCCCATGCCGGATGGAACCTTATGGGTGCTCACCCGCGAGGCGCACATGCTTCCGCGCATTCATGAGCGCCGCCCGAGCCTCGAGGATTTCGTGTCCCTGCTGGATTCAGAGGGGCGCGAGGTTCGTCGCATTTCGGTCCTGGAGGCCCTCGAGAAGAGCGAGTACCTCGATCTTTGGGATGGCAAGGTGCGTCGGGCGGGGGACCTGTTTCACACCAACTCCCTGGAGATTCTCACCGGCAGTATCGCCCACCTTCATTCGGCCTTTGCAGCGGGCAATTTTCTGATCTCGCTGAGGACTCTGGATCTCGTGGCCGTCCTCGATCCTGAAGAGGAGCGTATCGTCTGGGCGACCCAGGGCACCTTCAAGCAGCAGCACGACCCGACCGTGCTCGCCAATGGCCATCTTCTGTTGTTTGACAACAATCCGGACCTCCAAGCCTCCAGGGTCTTGGAGTTGGACCTTGGTACGGGTCAGGAACATTGGCGTTATGAGGGCCGAGAGAGCGAGCCATTTTTTTCGTCGGCCTGCGGCCTCGCCCAGCGACTACCGGGAGGTAACACTCTCATCACCGAATCGGATTACGGCCGTGCCTTCGAGGTCACTCCTGAGGGCGACATGGTCTGGGAGTACTACAGTCCCTTCAGTGCTGGTGAGAACGACGAGTTCATCGCCACCATGATGGAGATGTGGCGCCTGCCTGCGGACATGAATTTGGATTGGTTGACCGCCCCAGCCAAACAGAAACGGAATCAGGCCTCGAAGCGTTAGCTCCTTCAGGCCGAGGGATTTCGATCGGATTCTCGTACCCTCGTGCTGCCCCTGGCGGGCAAGACGCTGGTGCTGATAGGCTCGCCAGAATCGGGATCTGGGCCAACTCCCGGCAGCAGTCGCGACATGCCGTGATCTAAAAGCAAGAAGACGGATCTCCAGGGGAACTCGCGTCACCAGAAGGGCGGAATTCTGGGCCTTAGTGTATGTTGAGAACAACACTGAGCGTCTCTCGCCGGGGTGGATGCCTGACCGGTTTCGAGTGACTTCATGTTGCTGGGACCCGTTGAGACTCCTAGTAGAAGGCAGAAAGAACCTTGGCTCGCCACATCAAGAACCTGGAATACCTGAACCGAGACGGCAACGTACTGCCGTAGATTCCCGTCTCCGTCCCTGGATGAGCCCAAGCCCTTGCCCGAAGAGACAACCGTGGCAGCTGATCCTGCCGAACAGGACGCCTCTGGAGCCACGCCGTTGAACACACACCAAGAGCGCAAGAGCAAGCTCCCTTCGCTTGGGGAAGTCGGGCCCTCGGAGTCCGCCTGGCTGTTTAGGGGTTGCGTGATGTTCTGGGTCGTCGGGGCCTACTACAGATTCTGGGAACTCGGTGAGCAACCCCTGATCGGGGACGAGATGCACGCCTTCAAGAGCGCCACCCTGGGAACCCTGAAGAGCATCATTCTGGAGAGCGGGTTCCCGGACGTTGCGATACCCATCTCACTGTGGCAATACGCGTTGCTTAACACGATCGGTCTCTCTGAATGGGGCATGCGAATGCCGATGCTCCTGTCGGGGTTGGCCTTCTTGCCCCTGCTGACATGGTTCGTGCGCCGCCACATCGGAGCTTGGGAATCGTGGGTTGCGACTGGCTTGGCCTGCCTATCGCCCCTGCTGATCCATCACAGTCGCTTTGCAAGACCCTACATGCCATTGGTTCTTCTCTCCCTTCTGATCACAGTCTGCGGGATGCGGTACGTGGCTGGCAGGCGGCGGGCGGTAGCCCCCGCCGTGGTCCTCATGGGCCTCTCATTCGCATTGTCCCCAGTCAGCGTACCCGCGCTTGGGGGATTGGCTCTGGCCTGCGTCGCTCTCAGGTGGCGTCGTGACAAGGAGGAAGGCAAGCCGACTTTCTTGCACCGGATCTGGAGTCGCAATGGCCGTCTCCTGGTGGGTGCGTCTGTCGCGGGAATCGCACTGCTCTTATTCTCATTCAGGCAGGTACAGGAGATTGTCACGCTGCTCCCCGAATTCTTGCGTGACACACAAGAGGGAGGCAGGCCTGTCGACTGGGCAGTGGTTGGCAGGGGCCTATCCGGAGTGCGTGAAGTAGAGTTCCTGATCTGGATCGGCGCCACATCCCTATTGGGGGGGGTTGCTTGCTGGTGGCGTTCGCGTTCCTTTGCCGTTGTTGCTTGGTCCATGACCTTGTGCCAACTACTGACCATTGTTCTCCTCGTTCCCTGGGGGGACAAACCCGAGAGCATCGGCCGCTACTGCATGATGTTCCTGCCCAGCCTCCTCGTCTGGCTGGCTCTTGGGTTGGCAATGCAAGCCGATCTTCTCGTGTTCCTTCTAGCCCGGGTTGTCCCGGCCCCGGCTATCAGGGCTACGGCCCTCGGGGCAGCCGTTTTCGGACTGACTTGGTTGGGCCCGTTGCTTGGGACTTTCCGCTCACATAATTCCTTCACCGCCCTCATGTCCTCCAACCTCGACCCGCCCATGCCCTACGGCAATGAAGACACGCCGGGCTGGCCACGGTTCTACAATCTGCTGACAGCCATGCCGGACGACGTTGTGGTAATGGAGTCTCCCTGCGTATCAAACAACAGGCAATCACTGTCACCTTATGCCAGCTACCAATTGACGCATCGTAAACGTGTCCTTCTTCTGAGCAGGCGACTTCCATTCCGCACCCCTGGCGTGCAAATGGCGTCTACTCTGAGCTTTGATGAAGACAAGGGCGAAGAAAAGGGCCTGGGCGCAGCAAGAATGTTGATTGTGCACACCGACTTCGAAGGGGAGCGCCTACGGATGCACAAGTTGCTTGCTGCTCAGATCGGAGACGCACAAACACGTGGCGGAACCAGAACAATTCGTCCCAAGCCTCGGACCATGAAGACCGATGGAAAACTGGATGAGCGGGCGGTGGTGATCTTGAGCCTCTGTGCGGAAGATGAGACCTTGAGAGAGATCTACTCAGATGAGTGGATCCGAGTCCTCAGCCGGGATGAAGAGATCATCGCAGCAGTCGAGGCCTGGCAGGCATCCGAATAGCCCACTGTGATCGTCCGGTCGGCATCGCACTGGGCAGGTGTGTGCTCAGGAGGGGTCCGACTCGGTTCTTCGGCCCAACGCGATACCTGCATCCTCCGGAACTCCGCGTAGGAGAATCAAAGCCAGGGAGTAAGTCCCAACCCCTACGGGGATTGTGACGAGCAGAGATTGATCGTGGCCCACGAGATAGACGGCAGCTCCCATGATCCCCGCGGCGAGCAGTGGCCGCAGGATTGACCGCACTCCAGCCAGCAGCCCTCTGCGCCAGAGAATGAAGAAGCCGCAACCCAGAGAGAAGGCCTCGGCTGCGAGCGTGGCCGAAGCAGCCCCCATGAGGCCATGGCGTGGGATCAGAATCAGGTTCAGGCCGATGTTCACGATCGCGGCCGACACCTGCACCGCCGTTTCTTGCCGTAGCCGATCGGCGGCAACAAAGACGTTGTGCAGCACCCCGTTCAGGAACAGCAGGCCAACGCTGGCCAGGATCAAGCGAAACGGAGCTGTGCCGGGCAGGAACTCCTCTCCCATGATAAGACCGATCATGTGCCCCGCTACGAGGATGCCACCCACCGTCATGGGAGCGCCGACGGCCGCAGCGGAGGCGAATGCTCGCCTGCAGACTTGATGCAGGTCTTTCTTCCCTCGTTCCATCGCGCGTACGAATGCTGGCCTATAGCTGTCGTGGAGGACCACTGACAGGCTCATGACCATGAACGCGAGGCTGTAGGGGACGGTGTAAAGGCCCAACTCACGGTCCGCCGCTTCACCCTTGAGCAAGACCCCAAGGAGGACCACATCGAAGGTCATGATCAAGTGCCTCGAGATTTTCGACACCATGACCGGGGCGGACTCCCGCAGGATTGTGAGACCATCGCCGAACGCCAGGGCCTCGTCCTTGCCCTTCATGATGATGATCTGCAACCAGATCGAAATCACGAGATCGGCAGCGAACAGGCAGATCGGAACCCGCGAGAATTCCTCTGGTCCACCCACCAGGGCCAGGACCAGGAGCACGTATATCGACTGCTTGAGGATCAGAGCCTGGCCCACCGGGCGGTTACGTTCAACTCCCTTGAGGGCCCAGGATGGATCCAGGGCAAGTGAGAAGAATGAGAGCCCCGTCAGCACGAGAATGGGCCCGGTATCCTCGAGGGCTTGCGCCACGACGACAATGAGACAGAACGCCGGCAACGCGATGAGGACCCTGACCATGGTCCCGCTGGCCGTGATGCGTGCCACGTCCGCAGGCTTTCTTGCCACGGCTCGGGTGCCCACATCTCCGAACCCCGAGTGCACTGCCAGCGCGAGGTAGGTGCAGACCGCGGTTGCAAACCCGAGCGTGCCCATCTTGGCGGGGCCCAACACCCGGGTCAGGTACATCAGAGCGCCCATGGCCACCAGGCGGCTCATCAGCTCTCCGGTGGCTAGAGCGAAGAAGCTGCGTGCCACGCGTTCGGTCAGAGGGCCCGGAGGTGGGGGTGGCGATGGAGTAGTCATCGGAGGAACGGGGACAATGAGGAGTTCGAGGATCGAAGGTCGGTGTCGAACCTCCCCGAACCTAGGCACTTAGGCCCTCTGGAGGCTCACTCTTTCCTTATTGCATTACGCAGCAACGCCTGGGCGGTTCCTCGAATGCCCGAATCTGAGACCATTCCTCCGGCTCGCTACGCCAGCGATGAGCAGGGTCGAGAGACGTCTCAAGGGGGTACCCTGCTTCACCGGCACCTATAGACCTCGGCCCTGCAGAGCCTTGGCTAGAATGCCCGAGCCCCTCAGGTATTTGGCAAACAGCTGAGCCTTCAGCCGTGCACCTGCCTCTGTGACATGGCGGCCATCGGTGAAGTACTTGCTGTTGTCTGGGAACACAGCCGCAAAATCGAATAGGTGAGCCGTTGATTCTTCGGCGATCGAAGCCAGCTCGGCGTTCATCTCTTCGTAGGCGCCTACGTATTCGGCCGATGAAGCCGTTGGGCGGTTCTTGAAGCGAGCCGAATGAGCGAAGGTGGCCAGGATGGTCTCCACACCCGTGTGTTCTGCTATGGCGACCAGATTCTCGAGGTTGCGCCGGTAATACACAGGAGTGTTGGTGGCTAGCATCTGGCTTGCGCTCACACGCTTGAAGACGCCCTTTGGGTATCTGCCACGGCGGGCTTGCTGTTGGAATTCCTCCGCCAGATAAGTCTCCGGGTAGACATCGAGGCTATTGGCCATGGCATTCAGGGGCGCGATGAGTCCCTGCCGTACCAGATAGATGCGAGCCAGCGTGCTGAAGTCCCCCAGATGCGCCGGGCGACCCATCTCAGGCGGGCTCCTGCGGCCAGAGTTATCCCCACGGTAGGCGGATGACGGCCACACCAGCCGGGGGTGAATGTCATTGACGGAGTTGTAGACGATCAACATGTCGGGCTCGACATCCAGCACACGGAACTGGAAGTTCATCAGGTTCTCCCAGCTGCTGTAACCGGGGACTCCGGCGTTGATCACCTTGACCTGATCGAAGCCCGATTTGACGAGCAGGGACTCTAGTAGCGCGGGATAGGACAGGCGATGGTCCTCGACTCCGAGGGTGTAGGTAGTGGATCCACCCAGGCAGACGATTCGAAACTCGCCCTCGGGCTTGGGGAGGACTACCTCATCACCACGGAATCCCAGGGCATTGTGCCGATTCTGGTCGCTGCGGTAATCGGGATTCAGGCAGAAGCCCAAGTAGCGATGAGGCACTACCTTGGGCGGAAACCTCTCCTTCAACTGCGCCTCGCTTGCATAGAGTTTGAAGTTGCCATCAGAGGCGAAGGAGCCCACCCAAACGCGTGCAAGGCCTTCCATAAGAAGCAGAGCCAGCAATCCGCTCACGCTGGCGAGGAGAAGTTTGCGAATCACGGGTTGCACTGTGGTTCAGGGGTCAATCGGAGTATCCGAGGGCCTTGAGTTGTTTCCGGGTCTCTTCGTCATAGTCCTCGAAACCGCGCACGGGAGCCGTCTCGGAGAAAGGCGTGGCGATTACATCGAGCGGACTGCCGGTCAACTCCCCAAGGCGGTCAAGCAGCCTCCGCTCCAGATCTCGCAGGCGCTCGGGTTCCTGCTCCACGAGGTTTGTGGTTTCGCCCGGATCTTCGGCAACGTTGAAGAGTGCATGATTGCCATCACTGCCCCAGATCAGCTTCCAGCCCTCGCGCCGGATGGATCGCATCCGGCGCAGGTAGGGTTCAAGGCGATCAAACTGGTTCTCGTAGCCTCGACCTCGATCCATCAGGACCGACATGACCTGAGCGGGATAGCTGTACTCGGCAATCAAATCGAGAGGGCCCACCTTCTCGGCTCCATCGGCAAGCAGATCGCGCCCCTGGCTGTTGGGGGCGCGCAGTCCCGCCAGAGCCAGAATGGTCTCGTACAAGTCCACCGAACAGGTCGGATCCGATCGCCGTACTCCCTCGGGAAGGCCACCCCCGAGCATCATCAACGGAACCCGCAACAGCCCGTCATGCAGGTCGAACACGTGCCCCATGTGCCCGTGGTCGCCGATGTTCTCTCCGTGATCCGAGGTGATCACAATGACCGTCTCCTCCAGTAGATCGCGGGAGGCCAAGGCCTGCATCAGCTCCGCAATGGTCCTGCTCAGACCCGCCAGCTCGCCGTCATATAAGCCGCGCAGGACGCCAAGCTGCTGCTCAGTGAGGGGCTCGGTGTCCATGTAGAAGTGGTCCCACCCTTGGCGCGCCGCCCACGAAACGGTCTTGCGGTCCCACTCCTGATCGAGAAAAGGCTCGGCCAGCTCGCGTCGGGGCCTGTAAGGCGAATGCGCCTCGATGTAATTCAAGAAGACAAAGAAGCGCTCGCTCCCGCCGAGGGAATCCAAGAACGCCTGCGCCACGAGATTTGTGGGGTGCTGGCCCTCTGCCGGCCGCTTCACCTCGCGGCCAGTCTGCGGCATCTGGAGATAGGTCTGAAAACCCTGGTGGAAGTTGCTCTTGGCTGAGATCACCGCGTTATTCGTCGCCCCAAAGGTGCGGTACCCGCCGTCCTTCAAGCGCTCCGCCAGGGTGACCATGGAATCATCCAGGTGCAGGTGCTCCTGTGTGGCTCCGTGGGAGATCGGGTAGAGCCCAGTGAAGAGTGAAGCATGAGATGGCAAGGTCCAGGGGGCCGCCGAGTACGAGTTCTCGAACACCATTCCCCGCTTGGCCAAGGAATCCAGTTCGGGGGTCGTCACCCGTTCGTAGCCATAGCCGGCCAGGTGGGAGGCTGCCACCGTGTCGAGCACGATCAGGATGACGTTGCGGTTCTCAGGTGCTCGTGCCGCGCGCAGGCGCTGGCCCGTGATCCAGAAGACACAAGCCCAGAGGCCGCATGCCAGGGCCATCAGTGACCAGCCACGCCAGGAGAGTGGGGCATCTCGCGGCCCCACTCCGAGGGCGGCCAGGCAGAGAAGGCCCCCCGCCAGCGCGCCCAACCAATGCGCCATGGGTTGCCCCTGCCAGGCGCAGGTGATCCACCAACTCACGGCCAGGGCGATCGCGATTCTCATCGGACGCAGTCCACCGTCCGGCTTGCGAACGAATCCAAGCCCCAAGAGGGCAATGGGGAGCGTTCCCAGGAGAAAGGCCAGCCCATCCGAGGTCAGCCAGTCGCGCATTGCAAACCACGGTAGGTGGTTCAGGTTCGCATGGGCCCCGTCCCCTCCAGTTGATGGGAGAAAATGGAGAGTCACTCCCACAGCCAAAGTCGCACCGAGCGCCGGCAGCGCAAGGCGCAGGATGCAGAGCATCAGGAGTGGAACTCGACCTTTCGATCCGCGTCTCATGGTGTCCATTTTATGGTCTGAAGCGTGTCAGGATGTCCATCATGTACTCGATCCTGGCTTCGTTGTTGATCATCACCCACCCCAGAAAAAGGGCGAACAGGATTCGCGCAGGTAGGGCATGACGCCCGGCTACCAGCAGTACGCCGGAAATCAGGATGATCAAGGCCGCATGCCAGTGCTGGGAGTAGAGAAAGTACTCCTGACCCCAGATGGCATGAAACGCGAAGTTATAGAGCAGGACCAGCACCGCCCCGGTGCACAGAGATTTGTTCACGGGGGAGCTTCGCCACAGGGTCATGCCGCCAAGCACGGCCAACGCCAGCACCAGAGCTCCCAGCGGCCTGGTAGGCGAACGCATTGGTGGCGTCTCCAATGAGAACTGGTAATCACGCATGAGTCGGCGTTGCTTGCCAATTCGATTCTCGACGAGCCGGGGGTCGGCGGGGGAGATAGAGTCCGCCAGGGCCGC
>Ga0310342_100002395_pt1 | contig 12021 bp, 9 predicted proteins | sample S15DNA20500_MG_FD_206155 | JGI IMG/M metagenome (GOLD analysis project Ga0310342, IMG submission 206155) | Marine microbial communities from station ALOHA, North Pacific Subtropical Gyre - S1503-DNA-20-500_MG | ecosystem: Environmental > Aquatic > Marine > Oceanic | place: Pacific Ocean: North... | reverse complement strand
TGCTATCGAATCCGTGTTGATCATCTAGTGATGAACAATAAATCCCAAAACAATGTAGGCAGTCGCCCGGACGAGCTCGAGTTGGTCTCGCGACTAAAGGCCAAACTGCCGGTTGGCGACTCGGTGGTCGTCGGTGCGGGCGACGATTGCGCCGTGATCGACGCCGGAGTGCCCGACCGGTGGCAGCTTCACAAAACCGACGCCGTGGTCGAGGGCATTCATTTCACCAGCGACGCCGACCCGCGGCAGGTCGGCCACAAGGCGCTTGGCCGCGCGCTGAGCGACATCGCCGCGATGGCCGGCACGCCGCGCTGGGTCACGATCACGCTTGGTTTGCCGGAGGGCTTCAACGCCGAACGCGTCGAGTCGATTTACGACGGCATGGCTGCCTTGGCCAAGCGCTACGACGTGTCGCTGGTCGGCGGCGAGACGGTGGCCAACCCGGATCGGCTCTTCATCGGCGTGTCGCTCGTCGGTGAGGTGGCGCGGGACAAATGCCTCCTCCGCACCGGCGTGACTGTGGGCGACGGCGTGTGGGTCACCGGCGAACTGGGCGGCTCGATCGCCGGGCATCATCTCGAGTTCACGCCGCGCCTGGCCGAGGCGCGCTGGCTCGCGGCCCATTTTCAACCCAGCGCAATGATCGACCTCAGCGACGGCTTGGCCGGCGACCTCGGCCATCTGCTCAACGAAGCCAGCGCCGGTGCGGAGTTGCTCGAGTCCGCCCTGCCGATCCGCCGCGAGGCCCGGCTGCGCGCGCGTGAGTCGGAGGCCGCCAAGCCGCCTCTGCTGGCCGCCCTGACCGATGGCGAGGATTACGAACTGTGCTTCACGCTTGGCCAGGGCCAGGCCGTCGATCTGCTCGACCGGTTCAGACAGGAATTCCCCGACACGCCGCTGAGTTGCATCGGCAAAATCGTCGAGCAACCGGGACTCAAGATTTACCAAAAAAAGGGCGTCATGGAGATCGCCACTCGTGGACACGTTCATTTCCAATAGCCCGGCGGAGACCTTCGAACTGGGCCGGCGCTGGGCGATAGAGCTGCGGCACGGCTGGGTCATCGGCCTCAGCGGCGACCTTGGCACCGGCAAGACGCAGCTCGTCAAGGGCCTCGCCGCCGGGCTGGGAATTACGGGCACCGTCACCTCGCCGACGTTCGCGCTGCTGCACGAGCATAACGGCGGCTTGCTGCCGCTGGCGCACATCGATCTGTACCGGCTCGGGAGCCAGTCGGATATCGTCGGCGCAGGGCTCGAGCATTATCTCACGGCGCCGGTCGGTGTGACCGCCGTCGAGTGGTACGAGCGCTGGCTCGGCGGCGGCTGGCAGCCCGGCCAACCACTGCCCGAGTCGGCCCAGCCAGCCGATGGCCAAGCGCTGCGGCTCGTCCGGTTTTCAGACGAAGGTGAAACCAAGCGTAAGATTGAGCATGAAGATATTGGCCATTGAGTTTTCGTCCGATCACCGGAGCGTCGCCGTGCTGGATGGCGGGCGGCTTCTCGCGGAGCAAACGGTCACCGAGGGTCGAGACACTGCCGCGGTTGCGCTGATCGAGTCCGCGCTTGGCCAAGCCAAGGTCGGGCGATCGGAGATCGAGTGCATCGCAGTCGGCATCGGCCCCGGGTCGTACACCGGCATCCGTGCAGCGCTCGCGCTGACACAGGGCTGGCAACTTGCGCTTGGCGTGAAGGTGCTGGGCGTGGACAGCTTGGAGGCCTTGGCCAGGGGCGAGCAGGCGGCCGGGAGGCGCGGCGAGATCACACTGGCCGTGGACGCCCAACGCGGGGAGTTTTACCTGGCCAGGTTCGAATTGAGTGAAGATGGCATCCGAAACGTCGAGCCGACGCATTTGGCCAAGCGGGCGGAATACGAGTCTCTGCTCGCCGCCGACCAGCCCGTCATCGGCCCCGGCGTGGGTGACAAATTTCCCGCCGCCGGGCATGTCGGCCGACTTGCCGCAGGCAGAAAAGATTTCGTCGAGGCCTCCGAGCTTTCGCCGGTTTATCTCCGGCAAGTGGACTTCGTAAAAGCACCCCCCCTGCGCAAGATCCCGCCGGTTTAGCCGAGGGCGGCGTGGCTCAGCTTTCGATGACGTTGATTTCGACCGGCTCGACGCTGACGCCTTTGCGGCCGAGCCACGTGATGGCTTTTTTCACATCGGGGGCCAAGCCGTCAAGCTCGAGGCAGACCAAGCCGATTTCGTCCGTCACACTCGCCTGTCGGACGTTGGTGATGACGGGGAATTTTTTCGACAGCTCCCACACGACCGGTTTGGTGATGAGCTTGGGAGGGAACATGAGCCAGAGGCGCGCGGTCTTGCGGGCCTTGGCTGCCGGCTTGGCTTTGCGAGCCACCTTTTTTTTGGCTGCCATGTTTAGCCGCCGGCGATTGCCGGGATGATGCTGACGTCGTCTCCGTCCTTGAGCGGCGTGGCCTGGTTTTCGAGGAAGCGGATGTCCTCCTCGTTGACGTACACGTTCACGAAACGGCGGACTTCGCCGTCCTCGCCAACGAGACGCTCTTTGATGCCGGGGAACTTGCCTTCGAGTTCATCGATCGCCGCGCCGACGGTGGCGGATTCGACTTCGACGGTTTCCTGCTCGTTGGTGAGCTTCCGAAGTGGGGTGGGGATTCGTATTGTTGCTGCCATGCTGAAATGGTTTTTGGGTTATCTCGATTTGATTTTGTTGTCGGACTCGATCAGTTGCTCAAACTCGCGCAGGCTTGGTTTGATCTCGGCCGGCTTGCCGACGTGCCCCTGCACGGCGTCGAGCGTCTTGAGGCCGTTGCCGGTGACGCAGAGCACGACGGAATCCTCGGCGGGAATCTTGCCCGAGGCAACGAGTTTTTTAGCCACGCCCACCGTTACGCCGCCGGCGGTCTCGGTGAAAATGCCCTCGCACTCGGCCAGCGCCGACATGGCCTCGCGGATTTCGTCATCGGTCACGTCGTCTGATGCGCCGCCGGTTTCCTTCATCACTTTCAGCGCGTAAAATCCGTCTGCCGGCGTGCCGATGGCGAGCGACTTGGCAATGGTGTCCGGCTTGACCGGCTTGAAAAAATCCATCCCCTGCTTGTACGCGGCGGAGATCGGCGAGCAGCCGGTCGCCTGCGCGCCGTGCACGGTTGGCTTCGTGTCCTTGGCCAAGCCGAGCTTGATCAATTCCTGATAGCCCTTGTGAAGCTTGGTGAGCAACGAGCCGGAGGCCATCGGCACGACGGTGTGCTGCGGGAGTTTCCAGCCCAGTTGCTCGGTCACTTCGTACGCCATGCTCTTGGAGCCTTCGGCGTAGTACGGGCGCATGTTCACGTTGACGAAGGCCCAGCCGTACTTGCCGGCAATCTCGGCGCAAAGTCGGTTCACCTCGTCGTAGTGGCCTCGGATGCTGACAACGCGTGCGCCGTAAATCAGTGAGTTGAGAATCTTGCCTTCCTCGAGGTCGGCCGGAATGAACACGATTGCTTCCAAGCCGGCGGAAGCAGCGTTGGCGGCGACGGAGTTGGCGAGGTTGCCGGTCGAGGCGCAGGCGACGGTTTTGAAGCCAAGCTCTTTGGCGCGGCTCAACGCGACGCTCACGACGCGGTCCTTGAACGACAACGTCGGGTAGTTGACCGCGTCGTTCTTCACCCAAGCCTCGCGTACGCCGAGCCACTTGGCCAAGCGGTCGGCCTTGACGAGCGGCGTGTAGCCGACCCGCGTGCCGACCGTCGGCTCGTCGGCCACCGGCAGCAGTTCGCGGAAACGCCACATCGTCTCGGGCCGCTTGGCCAAGGCGGCCTTGGTCATCGACTTCTTGATTTTGGCGTAGTCGTAAACGACCTCGAGCGGTCCGAAATCGAACTCGCATACGTGGGTGGCCTCGAGCGGATATTCCCGCCCGCACTCGCGGCACTTCAGTGCCCGCATGAATCCCGCACTCTTGCTCATCGTTCTGTTTCCGTTGCGAATGGTTGGGAATGAGCAGGACAAAAAAGCCCCTTCCCGAAAGACGAGAAGGGGTGAAAATTAATTCCGCGATCTCGTCCCATTTTTCTCGGCAACGCGCCGGGCTGGAATTGGCACCTAGCCGTTGGCTTCGCGGGCCAACCGGTTGCCGTGGTGTCATCGGGCCAAATCCCTCAACCACTCTTAATGAGAACGCCGCCAAGGCGGCGACACGGAACGAAGCGTAAAACGGGCCAACTTGTCAAACACAATCTATGTTTTCCCCCGGCTTCGCCAGTACCTGGCCAAACGAAATCCGCACCCAAGCCCGCTCGTGCAAGTAGTAAACGACAAACTTGGCCACAAACTCAATCGCGCCGATTTGCAGTGCCTTGGCCTGTTCGCCGGTGATGCAATAGACGATCACGATCGTCGTGAAGGACGCCACCAAGCGCCACGTGAACCCTTTCAGGGCGCTGCGCATCGGCGATTCAGTCAATAATAGTGCGTCTTCTGTTTTCATTTCCAAGATGGATCCCGAGCGAAGCGCTTGGCCAAGCATCAGCAGAACAGGCAATATACGCCTTTAATCTCTACTAAGTCAATTGGGATTTAATTATTTTATTCAAAATCCTGATTATTCTTGTTGTTTTGTCTTTTTACCGCTTGGTTTGGGTCGTGCTTCGCCGTCTTTTCTTCGTTTTCTCTTGGCTTGGCCTGCTTGCATTGGCTCTTTCCGCCGCTGAGCCGGAGGCCGCCAAGGGGGATCTTCCACGCCTGAAACCGACCGAACCAGCCAAAGCTCTGGCAACATTCACCCTCAAACCCGGTTTCCGCATCGAGTTGGCCGCCGCCGAGCCGTTGGTCACCGACCCGGTGGCGATGGCGTTCGACGAGAACAACCGGTTATACGTCATCGAGATGATCGGCTACTCCGAACACCGCGACGACAAACTTGGCCAAATGCGGCTGCTCGAGGATAACGACGGCGATGGCCGCTTCGACCGATCGACCGTCTTTGCCGGCGACCTTGCCTGGCCAACGGCGGTCGCCTGCTACGACGGCGGCGTGTTCGTCGGCGTGACGCCGGACATTCTCTACTTGAAGGACACCGACGGCGACCGAAGGGCCGACGAGCGGCGTGTCGTGTTCACCGGCTTCGGCAACGAAGTGACCAAGCTCAACATGCAGTCGCTGATGAATAGTTTTCGCTGGGGGCTGGACAATCGCATCCATGGCACGGCCAGCGGCACGCCGGGGAAGGTGCGCGTCGTCGGCAGGCCGGAGTTGGGCACGGTCACATTCCGGCGTGGCGATTTTTCGTTCGACCCGCGCTCGCTGGACTTCCGGCTCGAGAGCGGCGGCGCACAACACGGCATGGATTTTGATGCCGCCGGACGGAAGTTCGTCTGCAGCAACAGCCACCACATCCAGCAGGTGATGTACGAGCGGCGTTACACCGGGGCGAACCCGAACTTCAGCCCACCGTCACCGCTGGTGGACATACCGGTGGACGGCGCCTCGGCGACGGTTTTCCGGCTAAGCCCGGACGAGGCGTGGCGGGTCATCCGTACGCGCTGGCGCGTCGCCAAACAGGTGTCCGGGCCGGTGGAAGGCGGCGGCCGGCCGTCCGGGTATTTCACGGCGGCAACAGGCGTGACGATTTACGACGGGCACACCTGGCCAGACGCGTTCAGCGGCGATGCTTTCATCGCCGATGCCGGGAGCAACCTGGTTCACCGGAAAAAACTTTACCCGGACGGTGTGGCTTTTCGTGCCGAGCGGCCGGCGAACGAGCGCGACCGGGAGTTTCTCGCCTCGACGGACAACTGGTTTCGGCCGGTCCAAATGGAGGTCGGCCCGGACGGCGCGCTTTACATCGCCGACATGTACCGCGAGGTGATCGAACACCCGTGGTCGTTGCCGCACGGCATCAAGCAGCACATCGACTTGGACAGCGGCAACGAACGCGGCCGGATCTATCGGATCGTGCCGGGAGTGTTTGTTAAGCCGAAGCTGCCCCGGCTTGGCCAAGCGACTGTGCTCGAGTTGGTTGAGACGCTCGATCACCCGAACGGCTGGCATCGCAGCACGGCGGCGCGGCTGTTGTACGAACGGCAAAACCAGACGGCCGCCGAATCGCTTCGCCGCTTGGCCAGGCGCGGCAAAACCGGCCCCGGCCGGATGGTCGCAAACTATTCGCTGGCGGCATTGGGGGCGCTCAAGAGCAATGACCTCGTTTTGGCGCTGGCCGATGAGTCGCCGGTCGTGCGTGCCCATGCCATTCGTTTGGCGGAGGATTTTTTTCCCAAGCTCAAGCCCGGTGTCGCTGGGCAGGAGGCGGTGTTCGACTCGCCGTTGGCTGCCGGCTTGCGCCGCTTGGCCGATGATCCGGATGCATGGGTGCGTTATCAGCTTGGCTGGACGCTTGGGGGGGTGCGCATCCCAGGCGAGGCGGTTGCAGTGGCAAAGCTGCTGCAGCACGGCACGGGTGATCGTTGGCAACAGGTCGCCGCGCTGAACGCCGCCACTGTGAACCACGCGGAGATCATCGAGTCCCTGACGGCTAACGGGGTGTTTGCCGCGTCGAAGATCGGTATCGAGTTTGTTACGCGGCTTGAGACGATGGCAGCGGGCCGCTTGGCCAAGGTCAGCTCCAGTTCGGCGGGCGAATACCACGCACAAGTCTTCAAACCTAAAACCAAGGCGAACCCGGATCGGGCTAGGGCGATCGAGCAGTTCCGGCCGGCCTTGGCCAAGCGAGGTAGTGTGGCCGCCGGCAAGGCGGTGTTCGAACTGCGCTGTGCCGTGTGCCACGAACTTGGCGACGTGGGGCGCGCCATCGGGCCGGACCTCAAATCGACCCGTGCAAACGGAGCCGAGAAAATGCTCGTCAGCCTGATCGACCCGAATCGCGAAGTGGCGCCGCAGTACCTGCTGTTCACCGTGCACCTGGCCAAGGGCGACGGGGTGCTCGTGGGGATGATCGCCAACGAGAACGCGTCCGTGGTGGAGTTGATACAGCCCGACGGAAGTGAGAGGAGTGTACGCCGTGCCGATGTGCGCTCGATCGAGTCCACCGGGCTTTCGCTGATGCCGGCGGGGCTGGAGGCGGGGTTGAGCACCGGACAGATGGCGGATTTGCTGGCGTGGCTGCTCGAGGGACATTAGGCCTTAAAGCAAAAAGGCAGCGCCGGGATGGCGCTGCCAAGTTGTTGCACGAGAATGGGCCGGCTCCGAAGTTGGAGGGCCACATTCCCTGGGTTTTCCCTCCTTGGAAAATCAGGTTCAGGTGATCAATTGGAGGGCTGCCTTGGGCATGATGTTCGCCTGGGTCAGCATCGAAGTTCCGCTCTGGACGAGAATGTTGAAGCGCGCATATTCGGTGGTCTCCTCGGCCACGTCGACGTCGAGAATCCGGCTGTTCGTAGCTGATAGGTTTTCGTTGAGCAGGCCCACCTGGCTGTGGGTGACATTCAGCCGCTGGATGTTCGCGCCGATGCGTGCGCGCATGTCGGCGAGATTCTGAATGGCCGTCTGGATGTTGCTCAACGCGGAGGAGGCGCTGGTGGTCGTGTAGACCGCAGAGGTGGCACTGTCAAACGCGTGGGCCAGGCCGGTTGCCGCCGTGGTGGAGTTCAGGTCCAGCGCGTTCATGGTGAACGTGTTGGCGTCGCTGTCGATGGTGACCTCCGTCCCTGTGCCGGCAAACAGCGTCACGCTGTTGAACTCCTTTGTCCCGATGTCGCTGATGTAGTTCTGCAACTGGGTGAACTCGACCGAGTAGTTCGAGCGATCCGTGTTCGTCTTGGTGATGTCCATGGCGAGCACGGTCAATTCACTCATTCGGTCGAGGGCGTGCTTCACTTTTTGGGCAAATCCGTCCTGTGTTTGTGAGAAGGAAACCGCGTTGGCGAGGTTATTCATCGCTGCCGAGTTTCGGCTAATTTGTGCGGTGAACCGACTGCTCACAGCCAGTCCGGCGGCGTCATCCTGTGGGTTGACGATCCGTGAGCCGGTTGAGAGCCGGGAGAGGGAGGTGGTTAGGTTTCGCTGGGAAGTGTCCAGCATGCGGGCGCCAGTCATGGCGGCCAGGTTCGTATTGATTACCATTTCGACAAATCCGTTTGTCTTTTACAGCATTGGCATCCGTGCCGCTGTTGAACCTTTGTAATGGGTGATTCAAAAACCCTTGAGGAACCGTTCCTCGTGCAACGCCAACATCATCGGCAGCGTACGGTTTTCCTTTAGGGATAAATTGAACTTTTTCTGCCTGGCGGGGCGAAATCACCCTGTTTTCCGGGGGCGTTTGCCCTTTTTAAGCAGCGACCGAAGGGTGGCCAGGTTTGCGATGTCCTCGTGCAGGTCGGGGGACTTGGGCGTCTCGAGGCAGCCGGGTGTGTCGGCGAATCTCGGGTCGTTGACGATGTGGGCGAACGCCTTTTTGCCGATCAACCCGTGGCCAATGTGGTCGTGACGATCGACTCGCGAATTGAGATCCGTCTTCGAGTCGTTGAGGTGAAACGCCAGTACCTGTTCCAGCCCGATCATTTGGCCGACCTCGGCGATCGCGGCGTCCCAGCCCTTGCGCGTGCGGATGTCGTAACCGGCGGCGAAGAAGTGTGCAGTGTCGAGGCAGACCCCGAGCCGCTCCGGCTGCTTGACGCGCTCGAAAATATCGGCGAGGTGGCGGATGCGGTGGCCGAGGCAGGTGCCCTGCCCGGCGGTGTTCTCGAGCGCGATGCGCACGGGTGACCTTTTCGTTGCACGAAAAATCCCGTTGAGCGCCCGCGCGATGCGCTTCACGCCGGTGGCGTCGCCTTGGCCAAGGTGTGCGCCGGGATGCAGCACGAGGAACGGCACGCCTAGCGTCGTGGCAATCTCGATCTCCTGAGTGAGCGACTCGATCGACTTGTCGCGGTTGTCGCCGTCCGGCCCGGCGAGGTTGATGAGATAACCGGCGTGGCCGAACACCGTTCCCACGTCGCCCTTCGCCAGCTCGGTCGCGAAACGCTCGGCGTCGTCCGGCTTGGGCGGCTTGCCGAACCATTGCATGTTGCTCTTGACGAAAATCTGCGTGCTTTGGCAGTCCACCAAGCGGGCACGCTCGATGGCCTTCCAGGCGCCGCCGCCGGCGGACATGTGGGAACCGAGTTTCATTTTCGCACCGCCGAGCTTGGCCAAGCGGGGCGGCAGTCTGCTCCGGGCGTCCGGCCCGGTAAAGCGCCGACCGGTGTGAGCGCGAATGCGCTTGGCCAAGCGGGGGGGAGTTCCTACCCTTGGCTGGCCAAGCGAACGCCCCTCGCATGACGAATCCAATCAACAAAGCACCATCCGCTGATCGTGCCGGGAACCCGGAGGTTTTCGATGATGTCGTGGTGGGCATTTTTCGCTCCACGGAGGAGGGCCGGTATGTCTACGCCAACCACCGGCTGGCGGAGCTGTACGGGTACGACTCCCCGGCGCAGCTGATCGAGGCCATCGGGGACATTGAGGGGCAGCTTTACGTGGAGCCGAAGCAACGGGATTTGTTCCTGAAGCTCATCCAGCAACAGGGGCGCGTCGAGCAGTTCGAGTCAGAGATTTTCCGCCGGGACGGCTCTCAGATCTGGATATCGGAGACGGCCCGGACGGTGCGGGACGCGTCCGGCAAGGTGCTTTTCTACGAGGGCACGGTGCAGGATATCGCCGAGCAGAAGGAAGCCGAGCTGGAGCTACGCCGCTCGGAGATTTTGTTTCACTCGCTGGTGGAAAACCTGCCGCAGAACATATTCCGCAAGGACGCCACCGGGAGGTTCATATTTGCCAACAACCGGTTCTGCGAGGAACTGGGCAAGACGCGCCGAGATATCATCGGCAAAACCGACCTTGATTTTTTTCCCGCTGACCTCGCTAAAAAGTACCGGGAGGACGACATCGGCATCATGGAGAGCGGCGAATCGCTGGACACGGTGGAGGAGCACGTCACGCCGGAGGGGGAAAAATCGTGGGTGCATGTCGTCAAGACGCCAATCCGCGACGAGGCCGGCCGGTGCACCGGCGTGCAGGGCATTTTTTGGGATGTCACCCAGCAGAGACGCACCGAGATCGCGCTGGCCCATGAGCGCGACCTGTTGCGCACGCTGCTCGACAACATCCCAGACCGGATTTATTTCAAGGATCGCGACAGCCGGTTCCTGATGATCAGCCGGGCCGTGGCCAAGGACTTCGGGCTCGACGATCCCGGGGAGGCGGTTGGCAAAAAAGACGCCGATTTTTTCAGCGAGGAACATGCCCGGCTCGCGCTCGAGGACGAGCAGGCCATCCTCGAGACCGGCCAGGCCATCGTTGGCAAGACGGAAAAGGAAACCTGGAACGACGGCCGCGAAGGTTGGGTGTTGACGACCAAGATGCCGATACGAAACGCCGACGGGGAAATCGTCGGGACGTTCGGCATTTCCAAGGACATCACCGCCCTGAAGGAGGCCGAGGCCGAACTGGCCCAGGCCCGAGACGCCGCGCTGGAGTCGGCGAGGGTCAAGTCGGAGTTCCTCGCCAACACCAGCCATGAGATTCGCACCCCGATGAATGCCATCATGGGCATGACCGGGCTACTGTTGGAAACGCCGCTGAACGAGCAGCAGCGCGAATTCCTCACCACCATCCGGCAGAGCGCCGACGCGCTGCTGGGGGTCATCAACGACATCCTTGACTTCTCGAAAATCGAGGCGCGCAAGCTGGTGATTGAGGAGGCCCCGTTTGACCTCCGCGAGACGGTCGAGAGCGCCGTGGATCTTCTGGCGGAGCGGGCCCAGAGCAAGGGGCTGCATCTGGCCTGCCTTGTGTTCGAGGATGTGTGGACGTGTGTCATCGGCGACCCGGGGCGACTGCGCCAGATCGTGACCAACCTTATTGGCAACGCGATCAAGTTCACCGAGCAGGGCGAAGTCACGGTGCGGCTCAGTACCGTTCGCGAGACCGGCCAGGAGGTGACGGTCCGCTGCGAGATTGTTGACACCGGCATCGGCATTCCTGCGGAGGCTCAAAAGCACCTGTTCCAGCCGTTCACCCAGGGGGACGGGTCACTCTCCCGCCGATACGGGGGCACCGGCCTTGGCCTGACCATCTCCAAGCAGTTGACCGAGATCATGGGCGGCCGGATTGGGTTCGAGAGCAAACTGGGACAGGGATCGAGCTTTTGGTTTGAACTGCCCTTGCGCAAGCAGCTCGAGTCCGGCGCGGCGGAGGCGCAGCGGCAACTGTTGGCCGGCCTACACGTGCTGGTTGTCGATGACAACGAGACCAACCACCAGATTCTGCGCCACCAACTACGCTCGCGGCGGATAAAGACCACCGAAGCCCGCGAGGCGGCTGGGGCGTTGCAGTTGCTCCAGGAGGCCGTCGCCACCGACCTTCCCTTTCGGGTGGTCATTCTGGACAGTGAAATGCCGGAGGAGGACAGCCTCGGCTTGGCCCGGGCCATCAAAGACGATCTGCTTTTTGCCGACTTGAAATTGATCCTGCTGACCCCGATGGGGAATGTATTGCCGCCCGACTCTTGGCAGGGTGCCGGCATCGATGACTGCCTCGCCAAGCCAGTTAAGCAATCCCGGTTGCTCGAGTGCATCACTCGCCTGATCAACGGGGAAGCCGTTTCTGCCGACCGGCCGTCCGCCGATGAACACGCAAAGGGCGAGGCCAAGCCGCTCAGGGTGTTGGTGGCGGAAGACAACCAAGTGAACCGCAAAGTCCTGCTGCTGCAGCTCGGGAAACTCGGCTACACGGCGGACGCCGTGGCCAACGGGCTCGAGGCGCTCGAGGCGATCCGCAAAACGCCCTACGACGTGGTGCTGATGGATTGCCACATGCCGGAGATGAACGGCAGCGAGGCCACCCGCGCCATCCGCCAACTCCCGGGACGCACCCGGCAAACCCGCATCTTGGCAGTCACCGCCAACGCCGACCCGGACGAAAAGCGCAAGTGCCTCAACGCCGGCATGGACGACTACCTCATCAAGCCGATCGACCTCGGGCAGCTTGGCCAGGCGCTTGGGGGGATCGCCGGCGAAGTGGGCGCGGTGCAGGGAGAGGCCGGCTCGGGCGATGCCGACTCCAT
>Ga0310342_100002393_pt1 | contig 12026 bp, 11 predicted proteins | sample S15DNA20500_MG_FD_206155 | JGI IMG/M metagenome (GOLD analysis project Ga0310342, IMG submission 206155) | Marine microbial communities from station ALOHA, North Pacific Subtropical Gyre - S1503-DNA-20-500_MG | ecosystem: Environmental > Aquatic > Marine > Oceanic | place: Pacific Ocean: North... | reverse complement strand
ACCGAGTTGGCCGTTCGACCGCTCGGCCTTCGTATTTTCGACACGCCTCGGTTATACGCTCCCGTTCAACTCGGTCGCCGACTACTCGCTCGATCTGCCCGAGGTCACGGCGTGCGACATCGAGTCGCGCTGTACCAACGTTGCGCGGCTCGACAACATCGATACCGACGTCAAGTTGCCCCTGACGGATCGCTACTTCCTGGGTGGCATCGGTTCGTATCAACTACGAGGCTACAAGTCGCGCTCCTTGGGCCCCCGCCGGCCGTTGCTGCGCCGCAACCAGTTGCTGGGCGATGGGCCGTTGTTCTTCCCCGTGGGAACCCAGCTCGCATCGGACGGCAGTGGCGGTCTGATTGCCGTCTGCAACGACGTACCGGCCCAGCAGAACAACGGCGTCAACAACCAGGGCAACCTGAATGGCCGCTGCAATGAGCTGGGCGACAAGGACATCAGCGACTTCGACGACCTCGACGAGACCGACGTCATCGGGGGCAACAGCTTCATCGCCAGCAGCCTGGAATACCGGTTTCCGCTCTCCCAGGAGGCCGGGTTGATGGGCATCCTCTTCCTCGACATGGGCAACGGCTTCTACGAGGGGGAGAACTTGTTCGACGTGACGAACTGGCGCTACGGTTACGGCGGCGGAGTACTGTGGTTTTCTCCCTTCGGCCCATTGCAGGTCGTGCTGGGATTCCCGATCGATCCGCTCGAAGACGAGAAGAGTCCCGTCTTCGAGTTCTCCGTCGGCGGCTTCGGCCAGTAGCGCATACTCCGTACCCGCTCGAATCCTCGAGAGAAACCTCAGGAGCAACCCCCATGAAGACCCAGACCCTGGGAAACCGGACCCTCGTCGTAGCCGCAGCGATCGCGCTGCTCGGCTGGGGTGTCGGTGCGATAGACGAAAAGCTCACGATCGGCGTCGTCGACCTCGATCAGGCGATTACTTCCACGAACGAGGGTCGCGCCGCCCGCGAGGAGTTCGACCGCAAGAAGCGGCAGGCCGAACAGAAGCTGATTCCCCTGATCGAGCAGTACCGCCAACAGCTCGATGCACTGGAGGCCAAGAAGTTCGTTCTGTCGGACGACGCACGCGTCCAGAAGCAGCTCGACCTTGCGGAGCTTCAGAACCAGATCGAGAACGGCCGCAAGGAGATGGAGGGCCAGCTGCGCGTGGATCGGGAGCGGCTGATTGCGCCCCTCCAGGCGAAGCTGATCAAGATCGTCGAAGAAGTGGGGCGCGAGGAAGGGTTCTCGCTGATCCTTCACCGCAACTCGCCGGGCATCATGTACTCGAAAGAGGCTCTCGACGTCACCGATCTCATCATCGCGAAGTTCAACAAGAAGGGTTGATGTCCCGCATCCATCCCACTGCCGTCGTCGAGCCGGGAGCGGTCCTCGGTGATGACGTCGAGATCGGCCCGCTCGCGGTCGTCGGGCCCGAGGTCGAACTCGCCGCGGGCGTGACTGTCGGCGCGCATGCCTCGATCATCGGCCGCACCCGGATCGGCTCGCGAACACGGGTCTTCCCGTATGTCTGTCTCGGGGGAGAACCCCAGATCAAGGACTTTCAGGGCGAAGCAACGCGCCTCGAAATCGGCCAGGGAAACGTGATTCGCGAGCACGCAACGATCCACGTGGGCTCGCCGGAAGGCGGCGGCTGCACGCGCATTGGCGACGACAACCTGATCATGAACACGGCCCACGTCGGCCATGACTGCGAGATCGGCTCCCACTGCATCATCGCGAGCTTTTGTGGGCTCGCGGGCCACGTTCGTGTCGAGGACCATGCCGTGCTCGGCGCCTACACCGGCGTTCACCAGCACACGCGTGTCGGGGAATCGGTGATGGCGGCTTCGAACGCGAAACTCTCGCAGGATGCGCCTCCCTTCGCGATGGTTGCCGGCGATCGTGCGCGGCTCGTCGGCGTCAACCACGTAGGGCTCAAGCGCCGCAACTTCTCGCGGGACACGATGCGGAGCGTCAAGCACGCCTTCCACATCGTCTTTCACTCGAGGCTGCGTCTCGACTCGGCCTTGGCGCGCGTACGGCAGGAACTCTCGGGCTCACCCGAGGTCGCGCGCCTCGTCTGCTTCCTGGAGACCTCCGACCGCGGCTTCTGCCGCTAGACAGGGGGGCTAGGGCCGTGCCTGCCGCACCGCTCGGATTGATCGCCGGCGATGGCGAACTTCCGCGCGCCATCGCGCGCGCGGCCAGGGCCCGAGGGCGCGAGGTCGTGGGCGTCGCGTTTCCCGGTATCACCGATCCCGAACTCGAAAGTGAGGTCACCCGGATTGCATGGCTGAGCCCGGGGCAGGTGGGTGGCTCGCTCGCGTTCCTCACGGCAGCCGGCGTGGGGGAGGCGGTGATGGCGGGCAAGGTGTCGAAGGCGGGCCTGCTCTCGGGACGTCTCGAACTCGACGATCGTGGCCGCGAACTCGTCGCCGGGCTTCCGGACTTGCGGGACGGCACCGTACTGGCGGCGCTCGCCTTCGCTCTGGAAGCCGAGGGGATCGATTTGCGTCCCCAGTCGGAACTGGTTCCAGAACTGATCGCTCCAGAAGCTGTCCTCGGACGGGTGGATCCCACCCCAGAGCAGCTCCGGGACGTCGCCTTCGGCTGGCCGATCGCCCGACAGATCGCGGCGATGGACGTGGGGCAGACCATCCTGGTAGCCGAGCGGTCGGTCGTGGCGGTGGAAGCGTTGGAAGGGACCGACGAGGCGATTCGCAGAGCCGGGAAGCTGGGACGCTCTGGGCTCTGTATTGTCAAGGTCGCGCGGCCCGAGCAGGATCCGCGCTTCGATCTCCCAGCCATCGGGCGGGGAACCCTCGAGGCTGCGGCGCTCTCGGGGGTAGGGCTCGTGGCAATCGAGGCCGGAAGGACAGTGGTGCTGGACCGGGAAGCCGTGGTGGCGCGTGCCGACGCCTCGGGAATCGCTCTGATCGGGGTTGCCGCAGAGGGTCTCGCTGTGGCGGACGCCGGGCCTGGGGCAGATGGAGAATCGGATTGAGGCAGCTCCGGATTGGAGTGGTCGGCGCCGGTCACATGGGACGGCTGCACGCCGAGAAGATCGCCGCCCTGCGAGACGAAGGGGAAGCGGTGCTGGTCGGCGGGATCGTGGACCTGAACCGCGGCCGGGCCGAGCAGTTGGCTTCGAAGGTCGGCACCACGGGGCACACCGACATTCGCGCCCTGTGGTCGGACGAAGATCCGGACCCGGTCTTCGGTACGCCGCGCGTCGACGCGGTGATCGTCGCGGTTCCCACCGATAGCCACTATCCGGTCGTCAGCGAGGCCCTGGAAGCGGGGCTCGACGTCCTCGTCGAGAAGCCGATCGCGGCGAACATCGCCGAGGCCAGTAAGCTGCTGGCGCTTGCCGAGGCCGGGGGACGGGTCTTGCAGGTTGGCCACCTCGAGTGGTTCAACTCCGCGCTCGAGAGCATCCGCGGCCGGATCGACAACCCGCGGTTCGTCGAGGCCCACCGCATGGGGCCCTTCTCGGACCGGGCGACGGATACCGACATCGTGCGGGATCTCATGATCCACGACCTCGATATCCTGCAGCGGATCCTGGGCGAGGAGCCCGAGCAAATCCACGCGGTCGGGCTTCCCGTGCTCAGCCCCACTCTCGACATCGCGAACGCGCGCCTCGTGTACCCCAGCGGCTGCATCGCGAACCTGACCGCCAGCCGTGTCTCCAACACGCCTCAGCGCAAGCTCCGCTTCTTCCAGCGAGACGGCTGCGTGTCGGTCGACTTCCTGGCGCAGTCGGCGACCGTCTTCCGGCGACTCCAGCTGGAGGGTGAGCTGCCCCAGATCGAAGTGGAAGAACTGCAGGTGGATCGCGTCGACGCACTCCTGTCGCAGCTTCGCGCTTTCGTTCGCGTGGTTCGCAACCGCGAGCGGCCGAAAGTGGACGGGCTCGGGGGGCTCGACGCCCTTCGAACGGCGGTTCGCGTCATCGGCGCGATGTCTCCCCAGGCCGTGATGGCTCCCGGGAATAGGGAGCCTTCAACCAAACGAGAGCCCTGAGCCGTGGCGACGCTGCTCGTCTCTGCGGGAGACGCGTCCGGCGATCTCCACGGCGCGGAATTCGCTCGTAGGTTTCGCGAGCGGCACCCGAAGTGCCGCATCGCGGGACTCGGGGGCGACGCCATGCGCGATGCCGGCGTGGAGTTGCTCGCCCACCAGCGTGACCTCGCTGTAGGCGGCCTTTTCGAGTTGGCGGGGAGCCTGCCGGCCCTGGCGCGAGTCTGGCGACGGATGGGTGCGGCCCTTGCAACTCGACGACCCGATCTCGTCGTGCTGATCGACTCCGGTGGCTTCAATCTCCCTTTTGCGAAGCGCGTGCGACGTCACTGCGCGGCAAAAATTCTCTACTACGTCGCACCCCAGGTGTGGGCCTGGCGATCGGGCCGCATCCGCAAGCTGGCCGAACGGGTCGACCGACTCGCAGTGATCTTCCCGTTCGAGCGGGATGTCTACAAGCACACGCAGCTGCCGGTCGACTTCGTCGGGCATCCGCTGCTGGACTCGCTGGCACCCCCAGCATCGCACGACACACAGGCTGCTCGTCGCGCCTGCGGGCTCGATCCCGTCGGTCCCGTCGTGACGCTGATGCCCGGAAGCCGTCGGAATGAGGTCGCGTCCCATCTCGGTATCCAACTCGAGACCGCGCAACGGCTGCGCGCCGAGACGCCCGGGGTGCGCTTCCTGCTGGCGGTGGCTCCGTCCCTGGGCGAAGGCGTGGAGATCCGGGCGGCCTGTGATCGCGCTCGTGGCTCCGGGCTCTCGATCACACTGCTCCAGGGACGCAGCAGCGAGGCGATTGTCGCTGCCGACGTCGTGCTCGCCAAGCCAGGCACGGTCACGATGGAATGCGCCTTGCTGGCGCGCCCCATGGTCGTGATGGGACGGGCGAACCCTCTTACCGCCTGGTTCGTGAAGCGCGCAATTCGAGTGCCGTCGCTCGCGATGCCGAATCTGATCGCCCAGGAGACGATCGTGCCCGAATTTCTGCAGGGCGATGCCGTCCCATCTCGTCTCGCCGATGCGCTCGGCTCCCTGCTGAGCGGTCCGGCCCGGGAACTCCAACTCGCTCGTCTCGCCGACGTGCGGGAGGCGCTCGGGCCGCGAGGCGCAGCCGACCGCGCGTGCGGAATTGCGGAGGAGATGCTTGAGGCCGCTCGCGCATAGCCTTGCCGCCCTCTCGGCGGTAACCGCGGCACCGCTCCTGCTGGGGGCGATGGCGCTGCGGCGGGAACTCCGGGTGGGGCTGCGCCAGCGGCTCGGGATCATCCATCCCCCCGGCCCTGGACGCATCTGGGTGCACGGCTCGAGCGTCGGCGAGGCGCTGGCCGCCTCGCGGCTCGTCGATTCGCTGCGCGCAGAGGGTCGCGGTGTATTCGTTTCAGCGTCCACCCCCACCGGACGCCAGACGATTCGTTCGGTGATGCCCGAGTTGCCGTCTGCGATTGCGCCCCTCGATCATCCCTGGTGTGTGGCATCGGCGCTGTCGAGAGTCGAGCCGAACTTGCTGGCCCTCGTCGAGACGGAGCTCTGGCCGTCCTGGATCGCCGCTGCGAAGAGACGCGGGACTCCGGTCGTCGTGGTCTCCGGCCGTCTGTCGGATCGATCTTTTCCCCGCTATCGCCGCGTCCGCCGGCTGCTCCGGGCGACGCTCCAGCGACTGGATGCCGTCGGTGCGCGCAGCGATCTCGATGCAGCGCGCTTCGTCGAGCTCGGTGTTCCGGAAGAACGAGTGAGCGTTACCGGCGATCTGAAGCTCGAACCGTCTGAGCGCGTCGCTGCGCTGCCGATGGATCTCGTGCGTGCGTTGTCCGAGGTACCGGTGCTCGTCGCTGGCAGCACGCACCCGGGCGAAGAGGACCTGGCCCACCGGGCCCTGATCGAGTGCGAACGGGTCGGGCTTGCGGCCGCCCTGGTGATCGCACCTCGACACCCCCAGCGAGCCAATCAGCTGCAACGCGAGCTGCGCGCTTCGGGGCGCCGAGTGCAACTCCGCACTGCACTCGAGGGGCGTCCCCTGGAGAGTGGCGAAATCCTGTTGCTCGATACCCTGGGCGAGCTGTCCGCGGTCTATGCGGCGGCTTCCGCGGCTTTCGTCGGTGGCACCCTGTCCCCCGTGGGCGGCCACAATCTCATCGAACCGATCATTGCGGGGTGCCCAGTCGCGTTCGGACCCCACACTCACAACGTGCGCGTGCATGCCGAGCTTGCAGAGACCAGCGGCGCAGGGACCTGCGTGGGGAGCGGCGACGAGTTGGCGGCGGCGATCGTCGAAACACTGCGGGATCCGGAGGCGCGTCGCAAACGCGTTGCGAGAGGACAGCAGGCCCTCGCCGCTCACCGGGGAACTGCACGTCGCACGGCATTGCTGATCGACGCCGTGCTCGGACCGCGCGGCGGCTGACACATGCCGTCTGCTTGGCTCGCGGAGAGAGACGAAGGCGCTCTTGAGAAGGCGTTGCTGCTTCCATTGGGGCTCGCGTCCCGTGGTTACTCGCTCGGCGCGCGGCTGCACCGGGCCGCCTATTCCGGGGGTTGGGCCGTGTCTCGGCAGTTGCCCTGCCGCGTGGTGTCGGTGGGCAGCCTGCTTGCCGGCGGATCGGGTAAGACGCCCGTGACCGCGTGGGTGGCGGGCCGCCTGCGGGCGCGCGGTCATCGCGTCGTGATCGCGACACGCGGGTACGGCCGAAGCGGGCGCGACGCGGTCCACACCTTGTCGGACGGCAGTCGAGTGCACGGCGACGTGGTCGGCGTCGGCGACGAAGCCCTCGTGCTCGCGGCTCATGCGGCGGACGTTCCCGTCCTCGTCGGCAGGGATCGGGGCGTGGTCGGCCTGCGCGCTGTTTCCTCGTTCGACGCCGACGTGCTGGTCCTCGACGACGGCTTCCAGCATCACCGACTCTCGCGCGACGTCGATATCGTGACTCTCGATGCGGGCAGCGGCTTCGGGAACCGGCGCATCCTGCCCCGGGGTCCTCTGCGAGAGCCGGCTTCGGCTCTCGCGCGGGCCCATGCGATCGGAATCATCGACGGCCGGTTGTCCGACGGAGACGCGGCTTTTCTCGAGCGGCACGCGGTGAGCCCACATGTCTTCCAGGCCCGACGTCGGGCCGCGCGGCTCTGCCGGATCGGGGTCCCCGCGAAGCAAGGCGAGTCGGCGACGGCACTGGCCGGCGAGCGCGTCGGGATGCTGGCGGCCCTCGGCCAGCCTGCAGCATTCCGGCGCACCCTCGAGGAGCAGGGGGCGACGGTGATTGCCGAGCGCACTTTTCGGGACCATCACCGCTACCGGGCACGGGATCTGAGAGACCTGAAGCGCGAGGCGCAAGTGTGGGTGACGACTCAGAAGGACGCGGTGAAGATCCTGCCGCGCTGGGTGCGCGGCGTCGATCTGCGGGTCCTCACGATCGATCTCGCCGTCGCCTCCGAGGACGTCTTCCTCGACTGGCTGGAGGCACGCCTGCGCTAGCGGCGGATGCCAGCCTTGCCGAGCCTTTGCGTCTCTCGCCCCGAGTAGGGGCGTGCCACTCAGTTGCGCCAGATGAGTGCGTGCACTGCACTTCGGATTCGCTCGCGCGCCGCGTGGCGTGCGAGTTGATCGCGGAGTTCCGCATCGCCGTGCAGGTAGCCCTCCATGAACGTGCTGCGTATGTCTTCGAGGCGAGGTTGGCTGCGGTGGTGCTTGAGAAGCGAGCGCTCGAAGCGCATCAACTCCCGCATCCGACGCGCGGGCGGGATCGTTTCGAGGCAGCGGGCGCCGTCGAGGTCTACCACGGTGACGGTGTCGGCTCCCACGAGCAGGTTGCCCGCGTGCAGGTCCCGGTGGCTTCCGCCCGCGTCGTGAAAGCTGCGAACCGCGTGGCCTGCCGCGAGTGTGGCCTCGATGATGCGGGAGCTATCGGCAGTTGCGAGCAGCCAGTCGTGCGCGGTGCTCGGCTCGACGAAACGTGTTCCCACCTCGATGTGCCAGAAGATTCCGCGGCGCCGCGCCACGACGAGCACTGGCTCCGGCACCGGAGCGCCCGCCGCACGCAGCTTTTTCGTCGTCTCCAACTCGGCCGTCGACCGGGCGGTACCGAGGAAGCGCCTCCCCGTGACGGCCCGTAGCCAGCCACCGTGTCGGAGCGGGCGCAGGTGCACCGGCGTGCGGGATGTCGGCAACTCCACGCGAACGCTTCCTCCGCGTCCACCTGGGACGGGCGTTCCGGTCGCGCGCCAGCGCTCGACGCCGTCTGTCTGGTCGAGAGACAGCGCTCCGATTTCGTCTCGGAAGCAATCCGCGATGGTCAGCCGAGTCGACAGAGCAGGTCTCCGGATGCGAGGGTGCGCGAGGCACGCATGCCGGGGTATCGTATCCATCTCCCCCGGACCCGGCGAGGCTCGCTGCTTGCAGGCCGCCTGTATCAACCCCCTCTCTGAGCCGCCCCACGCCGAACGAATCCTGGTGATCCGTCTGGGTGCCATGGGCGACGTCGTGAGGACGCTTCCCGCCTTCGCCGAGTTGCGCTCGCGCTACCCGCATGCGCGGGTGGCTTGGCTGGTAGAGCGCCGGGCAGAGAACGCACTGCGCGAACAGCCCGGCCTCGACGAGGTGATCCTGTTTCCAAGAGAGGAACTCGAGGCGCACTGGCGAGCGCGTCGGCTGATTGCGCTCTTGCGGGATCTACTGCGCTTCGTTTCGGTCCTTCGCGGGAAGCGTTTCGAGGTCGTCCTCGACTTTCACGGCATCCTGAAGAGCGGACTGCTCGCCTGGGCCTCGGGCGCGGCGATCCGCGTCGGTTTCGCGGCACCCTTCGCGCGCGAGGGATCGGCGGTGTTCGCGAATCACCGAGCCCGTGTCGAGCCCGCGAGGATCTCGCGCTTCGAACGAAATGCGGCACTCGTCGACTTTCTCGGGATTGGCCAGGCGACGGTCCCCAGGGCAGCAGAAGGAGACGGGGCCGGCTGGCCCCGGGACACAGAGCGCTTGGAGCGGATGCGAGCGGCCCTGGCGAGTGAAGGCCGCCGGGTCGCGTTGATTCACCCGGGAAGCAGCGCCGCGACGCCCTACAAGCGCTACCCGGTGTTGGCCTGGGCGGAGGTCGCCCAGGCGCTGAGAGATGACGGAATCGCGTGTCGCATCTTGGCCGGGAGCGAGGAGGAGTTCGAGACCGCCCAGGCCGTGGTCGCGGCCAGCGAAGGCGCTGCCGAGTTGGCTCCTCGCACCCCGGAACTCGCAGACCTCGCCGCGCTTGCAGCGGGCAGCGAACTCTTCCTCGGCAGCGATTCCGGACCGCTCCACGTCGCGTCCCTCGCGGGTACGCCGGTGGTGCAGGTGCTCGGCCCCACGGATCCGGTCGAGAACCGTCCCTGGGCCGGTACACCGTCGCGCTGCGTGCGAGTGCCCGTGGCTTGTGGTCCGTGTCGACGCGGTTGCCGAGCGGCGTCCTGCATGAACGTGCTGCCGCCCGGCGTCGTCGTGGCCGCGGCACGCGAGTTGCTCGCGGCTCCCGGGCTCGAGAGACAGCGCGCGTGAGTGTCCCGCGGATTCTCGTGCGCGCACCGAATTGGCTCGGCGATCTCGTCATGTCGACTCCGGGCTTTCGCGCCCTACGCGCCGCGTATCCGGATTCGCACCTCACGCTTCACGTGCGCGAGCCCCTGTTGCCCCTGCTGCAGGGCTCACCGTGGTTCGACGACGTGCTGCCGCTGCGCTCCTACCACGCCGGGACCCTCGCGATGTTGAGTGAGGCCAGGGCATTGCGAGCAGCCGGTCGCTTCGACCTGGGCATCTGCATCCCCGACTCCTGGTCCTCGCTTCTCCTGATGCGTGCAGCCGGGGTCCGGGAAGTCGTCGGCTACGACCGGGCCGGCCGGGGTGCGTTCCTTCACCGACGCGTCCCGGGGTTTGCCGATGCCGGTCCTCGCCGGCTCGTAGCCCGCGAGCGTCACGTGCTGGGGCTGATGGAGTGCGTCGGGGCGCCCGCCCGAGGCACGGAACTCGAGTTGTTCACGACGCCGGACGAGGAGGCGAGAGCCGAGTCGGCTCTCGTGGCGAGTGGAGTCGATCCGGAGGCGGGCTGCGTGGCCCTCGCTCCGGGCGCCTCGTACGGCACCTCCAAGCACTGGCCGGCCACCTCGTTCGCCCGCGTCGCGGACGAGGTCGTCGCGCGAGGTCTACAGGTCGTGATCCTCGGCGCTCCCGGGGAGGAGGCCCTGGCTGCACGGGTCGCAGGCGCGATGACGGCCAAGGCAGCAGTCCTCGCCGGAGAGCTGGATCTGGGAGCCCTCAAGGCAGTCGTCCGCCGCATGCGTATCCTCGTGTGCAACGATGCCGGGGCTCGTCACGTTGCGGTGGCATTTGGGGTGCCATCGGTGGTCATGATGGGTCCTACCAGCCTCGCCAAGACCGACTGGAACCTCGAGCGCGTTCGGGTCATCCAGACCGACGTCGATTGCCGGCCCTGCTACGCCCGCGACTGCCCGATCGATCACCGCTGTATGATTCAGCTGACCCCGGATCGGGTGACCCGGGCGGTCGACGATTGGCTTTCTGCCGAACTTCCGGGCCAGAAGCCTCGACGGCAAGCCGAGAACGCGGGAACCTGAGGGGCCCGAAGAGCCAGGAGAGAGCACGATCGATGTCCCACGCAGCGTTGCTGACAGACGAACGGGTCGAGGAGATCCTGGCTGCCTTCGCCCGAGTTCGCCTGCTCGTCGTTGGGGATGCATTCGTTGACGAATATCTCTACGGAGACGCGCTGGGCGTCAGTCCCGAGGCTCCGGTTCCCGTCGTGCGGGTCGATGACGCCTCGACGGTTCTCGGCGGCGCCGGAAACGTGGTCCGAAACATCATCGCGCTCGGTGGCGCGTGCGAATTCGTCTGTGTGGTCGGCGACGACGACGCGGGTGATGCGGTCGTGTCGCTGCTTGCCGACCTCGGCGTGGACACGCGCGGCGCGGTACGCATCGCCGGCCGCCCGACGACGCACAAGACCCGGTTGGTCGCGCGGCGACAACAGATCGTTCGCTTCGACCGCGAGACGCGGGTGCCCCTGGCCTCCGGTGATGGCGAGAGCGTCCTGGCTCGAGTCGCGACGGCCCTCGACGGGGTCGAAGGGGTCGTGATCGAGGACTACGGCAAGGGGTTGCTTTCTGTCGAGGTGGGTCGTGCCGTCATGCGCGCCGCTGCGGATGCCGGGCTTGCCGTGAGCGTCGATCCCAAGGAAACCCTCGAACCCTTCCCGGGTGCGTCGCTCGTCAAGCCGAACCTTCGCGAAGCAGAATCTCTTTCCGGTCTGCGAGCTTCGGAGGCCGGGATCGAGGCGATCGGACGGTGTTTGCAGAAAGCCGTGGGCGGCGGAGACGTTGCGATCACGCAGGGTGGCTCGGGCATTACGATCTTCGAGGGCAGCGAGGCGGGAGTCTACGTGCCCACCGTGCGGCAGGAGGTGTTCGACGTTCAGGGCGCCGGCGATACGATCATCGCTGCACTGACCCTCGCCCGCCAGGCGGGAGCCAACCTGTGGGAGGCGACCGTGATCGCGAACGCAGCTGCCTCGGTGGTGGTCGGCAAGACCGGAACCGCCACAGCGGATCGTGACGAGGTCCGCGAGCTACTGCCCGTCATTCGCGCGGCGGCCTGCGAGGAGAGATCCCGTTGATCCGGAGCATGACTGGGTTCGGCCGCGAGGCCTTCGAGGTCGACGGTGTTTCCTACGAGGTCGAGATACGAACCGTCAATCATCGGCACGTGGACATCCGCGCGCGCTTGCCGCGCTCCCTGGCCGAGTGCGAGACGGAGATCAAGTCGCGCGTCCAGGATGCTCTCAAGCGCGGCAAGGTCGACATCAGCGTTGGGGCTGCCGCGGGGACCCCCTCGTCGCCCAGCCTGGAGATCGATCGGCAGGCGGCCGCTGAGCTCGTCGAGGCCGCGCGAGAGTTGACGGACGCCCACGGGCTCGAGGGTGGTTTTCGGGTTGCAGAGCTGCTCGCGCTTCCGGGCGTCGCTCGCTTCG
>Ga0310342_100002392_pt1 | contig 12032 bp, 10 predicted proteins | sample S15DNA20500_MG_FD_206155 | JGI IMG/M metagenome (GOLD analysis project Ga0310342, IMG submission 206155) | Marine microbial communities from station ALOHA, North Pacific Subtropical Gyre - S1503-DNA-20-500_MG | ecosystem: Environmental > Aquatic > Marine > Oceanic | place: Pacific Ocean: North... | reverse complement strand
GAGGTCGAGTTCAAGGCGGACATGGTGTTTCTGGCCATGGGATTCCTGGGACCGGAGCAGTTGCCAGCCGAGCAACTGGGGGTGGCGACCGACCAGCGATCCAATTACCAAGCCGAATTTGAGCGATACCAAACATCGGCTGAAGGCGTGTTCGCAGCAGGTGACTGCCGGCGGGGTCAGAGCCTGGTGGTCTGGGCCATCAACGAGGGTCGCGGGGCCGCACGTTGTGTGGACGAATATCTCATGGGGTCAACGATCCTGCCGTGACCGCTGCGAGGGGGAATGACGCCAGGACAAGACGATGAAGGGGCGATGATCCCCTTGCCGGTGGGGACATGTTGGTGATGTGGTCGAAGCACACGCCACACGCCATGCGCCGTGTTCATCCTGCCATGGCGAGGGGGCGGAACGTGACATATCAGAAACGGATTAGGATCATCTACTTGGCCTGCGCCAGGTAAGCCGCAAGCAGGTCGCGGCAGGCGTGCAGGTCGTCAAGATGAATCATCTCGGTGATGGTGTGAATGTAGCGGGTAGGGCAGGAAAGTGTCATCGTGCGGCGCCCGGCCCCGGCTCGCTGCATGGTGGCGGCATCGGTCCCGCCGCGGGGGAGGATCGATCGCTGGCAGGGAATTTTCTTTTTCCGGGCGGCAGTTTCGAAGGCTTCGAGCAGATCCAGATCGGCGATTGAAGCCATGTCCATGACGGTCAGCGCCGCCCCTTTCCCCTGGTGGGTGACGCTTTGTTCATCGGGTACGCCGGGCGTATCCACGCAAAGCGTCGTATCGATGGCGATGGCGATGTCGGGATCACCGGCAAACGCCGCGGTGCCGGCGCCGCGGCAGCCAACCTCTTCCTGCACCGTGAAGGCGCAGTGAATCTCACAAGCGTGTCGCTTCAGCTGTTGCAGTGCACGGATCACGATCCAGCAAGCTACGCGGTTGTCCAGTGCCTGGGCCACGACGGTCCGGCCCACACGCTGGAAGGCCGCACGGATGACGACCATGTCGCCGATCTTGACCCGCTTCTTCACGGCCGCCGCGGCCATGCCAAGATCGACCGTCAAGTCGGCGATGTCAGGTACCTTGCGGCGGTCTTCCTCGCTGGCAATATGAACCGGCCGCCCGCCGGGATTGAGAACGCCGACCAGATCACCGGCTTCCGTGCAGACGGTCACGAGACGGGCGAACAGATTTCGCGTGTCAAAACCGCCGACGGCGTTGACACGCAGGAATCCCTTGTCGTCGATGTGGCGCACCATGAAGCCGATCTGGTCCATGTGAGCGGCGAGCATGATCTTCAACGGTCGCTTGCGCGGCTTGCCTGCACGTGCGGTCCGGGGCCGCCGCACGCCGACCATCGTTCCCATGGGGTCGATCGATATGTCATCGAACAGGCCGTCAATTTCCTTAGCGATCAGGTCTCGCACGCGGTGTTCGCGACCGGCAATACCCGGTGTTTGTGTAAATGCTTCAAGCAGTTTCATTCTGGGTTTTTCTCAAAATTCAATAGGCAGGGTGCATGGGATCAATGACATACAGTGATGGATTATCCCGTGGCGTTGGATCCCCACGGCGCGACGGCATCCGATACGCCGGCGGCCAGATACCCACCGTCGACCACGAGCGTGTGACCGTTGACGAAAGAGGCCGCGTCGCTGGCCAGGAAGATGGCGGCACCTGCAATCTCATGCTGATCGCCGAAGCGGGCCATCGGTGTGTGTTCGAGAACGCGACGACCACGATCCGTGTTCGTGATCAGGTGGCGGTTCAAATCGGTGGGAAAGAATCCCGGTGCAATTGCGTTGGTGCGGATTCCGTGGGGGGCCCATTCGTTGGCGAGGCTCCGCGTCAGTCCCATGACGGCGCTCTTGGCCGACGCATAAGCGGCTACTTCGACAAGGTCGACAAAGGAACTGATCGAAGCGATGTTAATGATCGCGCCCTGGCGCTGTTCGCGAAAGATACGGCCCGCAGCGTGACAGCAGCGCAACGAACCGGTTACGTGCGTGTCGTACATCTTGTTGAACTCTTCCGCCGTCAACTCGAATGTAGGCTTGCGTAATTGGAAGCCGGCACTGTTCACGAGGATATCCAGCCGTCCGAACAGGTCTATGGCCCTGCGGCATGCGCGTTCCACGCTGCTTTCCACGGTCACGTCGAGGGCTACTCCGCCAACCATCGTGTCGGGAGACGATGCGCCGGCGGTCATCTCGGCCACGGTTTCCTCCACCGTGGGCCGCCGTCGCGATCCGATAAGAATCTTGGCGCCGTGGTCGAGTAGTCCCTGGGCGACAGCGCGGCCGAGACCGGTGGCGCCGCCGGTGACCAGGGCCACCTTTCCGGAGAGGTCAAAAAGATTCTTCTTCTGGGTCATGACTGACTTCTCCGGGCGCTACACATCATCGTCGCCCCCGGTGGGGCGACGGAATGTGCGCAGGTCGATGGACTTGAAATAGGCGATGGTGCGTTCGAGTCCCTCCTCCAACGGGACGGCCGGGGTCCAGTGGAGATGTTCCGTGGCAAGGGTGATGTCCGGCCGCCGTTGCGTGGGGTCGTCGGCGGGCAACGGCGCGAAGAGGATCTTGCTTCTGCCCCCGGTTTTCGCCACGACCATGTCAGCCAATTCACGAATCGTGAACTCCGACGGGTTGCCCAGGTTGACGGGTCCGATGAAATCGTCGGATCCCAACATCATGCGTTCGAGCCCGTCCACGAGGTCGTCGACATAACAGAATGACCGTGTTTGCGTGCCGTCACCGTAAATGGTCAAGTCCCTTCCCTGCAACGCCTGGACGATCAGGTTGCTGACCACCCGCCCATCGAATGGATGCATCCGCGGACCGTAGGTGTTGAAAATGCGCACCACGCGAATGTTCACGCGGTTGGAGCGGTGGTAATCAAAAAAGAGCGTTTCAGCGCAGCGTTTCCCTTCGTCGTAGCAGGCTCGGATTCCGATCGGGTTTACGTTGCCGCGGTAGGATTCGGTCTGCGGATGTTCCGTCGGGTCACCATACACCTCGCTGGTGGACGCCTGCAGAATTCTTGCCCCCGTCCGCTTGGCCAGGCCGAGCAGGTTAATGGCGCCCATGACCGAGGTCTTCACCGTCTTGATCGGGTTGTGCTGGTAGTGCACCGGCGATGCAGGGCAGGCGAGGTTGTAAATCTGGTCCACTTCCAGCCAGATGGGCAGCGTGACGTCGTGCCGAATCAGGTCGAAGTTGGCGCGGTCCATCAGGTGGAGGATGTTCGTCTTTTCACTGGTGAAGAAGTTGTCGAGGCAGGTTACGTCGTGGCCCCTATCCAAGAGCCGTTCGCAGAGGTGCGAGCCGAGAAAGCCGGCTCCGCCGGCGACAAGTATGCGTTGCCTTTCAAGCATGGTTTTGGCTCTTGGGATCACGATGTCGGCACGAAAAGTGCGTTGGGCTCGATATCAAATGTGACGAAATCGCCAACGCTGAAATCGCTGGCGTCCTGCCCGCACCCCAAGCGGCATCGCACGGGGCAGGCGCAGCGCACGGTGACGCGGCCCTCGGTTGTGTCGACCCCTGTCACGCGCCCCTGCAAGCGCCGGGGTCGCCCGTAAATCGGTTCGATGAATCGGCCGCCGGCGGCGGTTTGATCCATGCGCATTGCCTGCGCTTCGATGCTGCCCTGCAACGGCTTGCCCTCGGCGGTGTCGATCGGCACATGAACCTTTAAGTGCAGACAGTAGTCCGTGCCAGGGAGGCCGAAAACGATACCGCCGTCATGCTTTTCAAGCAGCACGCCGCGCACCGTTTCAAGGTCGGTCGCTACGCCATGGTCCATCGTGTACGAGTCCTTGCCCGCGAGACGCCAGTAGCCCATTCTGCGTGGCGACCGGCGGGATCCTGACCGCGGTGCGGTCATGGCATTGTAGCGAGACGAGGAACGGGCGCAGCGGCTGCTCGCTGCGCGAATGGGTGCAGGCGTCACTTGCCGAGGACAAAATCCATGGTTGGCAACTGACGGTCCAGGAGCATGCGCATGTAAGCGCACAGAAGTTGGTTGGCCCGCTGGACCGAACACGTCGTGCCCGTGGCCGTGCCCGTGGCCGCCGTGCGAAGCAATTCCACCGTCTCGCGACGAACACCCCACACCCCATGTGCGGCGGGTTTTCCCGTGGTGGTAAAGCCCCCGCGGATGGGTTCAAACGTGTAAGTGGCACGGGCGGGCAACGCCTCGTTTAACACGACGTCGATATCGAGCGCCGGCCGGTATCCGCACGCTACCAGTAACGACCATTGGAATCGCAGCAGAGCCCCAGCGTGGGACTCGGGCTCGGCGAGACGTCGGAGGAATTGTCCGAGGGCGGTGTAGACCTCCGGATGGGGATCGTCTTCTGCCAGCAGAGCATTGGTCACATCGGCGGCATACATCGCCAGTCGCATGGCGCCGAGATGTTCGTGAAGGTGCGGGAATGGTTCCTGGAGGTCCCATTCTGTCAGCGTGGCCAGTTCGGTTGTGGGGCGGGTCGTGGCCACCACCTCGCCGGCGGTAAGCAGGTCGACACCTCCGGAGAAACGCGCGATCCCGCTTGGGCTCATACGCTTTGCCCCTTTGGCAAGGCCCCGGATCTTGCCGTGGTCTTCGGTCAAAAGCGACACGATCTGGCTCGACTCCGACCAGTCGAGGTGGCGGATGCAGATGGCCTGGTCCTTGAATCGGGGCATGGCTTCATGCGAAGGCGCGAAGTTGCTCGCGCAGGCGCTGACCCTCCTTCTCCGAGGCCGCAAGTTGATCGCGTGTCTGTTCGACGAGATGGGCCGGTGCCTTGTCCACATAACCGCGGTTGTTGAGGCGTCCGGTCAGTGTCTTGATATCGCGATCGACCTCTTCGAGTCGCTTTGAAAGTCGGCGACGCTCTTCTTCCCGGTCCACCAGTCCGTGCAAGTGGACCGTTACGTCACCCGCGGTGGTGACCACGGCATCGTCGGGCGGCGCGGATGCCGTGTCGACGGCGAAAGAAGCAAGATGGGCCAGCGTGGCCACCAGATCGGCATGGGCGGCGATGGATTCGACCTGGCGTGCCGGGGCGGTGGCCGAGGCGTCAATGGCCTGGCGAGGTGGAATCTTGTATGTGGTTCGAACCTTGCGAATGGCGGTGACGATAGTCTGGACCCGCCCGAACGCATCCTTGGCCGAGGCGTCGATGCGGGCGGTGTCCACTGCGGGCCAGCGGGCGGTGGCCAGGATCGCCGAAGGCGGCAGCGTGATGGCCTCGGTACCACGCTGGGGGGCGACCTGGTTCAACGTTGCCCAGAGTCGCTCCGTGATGTAGGGCATGACCGGATGCAAGAGCCTTAGCGTCACATCGAGGGCGGTGGCCAGCACGTAACGTTGTCCCGCGTCGGTCGGCAGCGTCGGCTTCACCGATTCAATGTACCAGTCGCACAGGTCACGCCAGATGAAATCGTACAGTCCGTCGGCGTAGGCCTTGAACTCAAAGGTTTCGAGATATCTTTGCGTTTCGGTCACGGTTTCCACCAGGCGTGCCATGATCCAGCGATCGGCCAGCGCCATCACCGCGGGATCCGTCGACGATCCATCGCCCTCCTCCAGGTGCCCGATGGCGAAACGAGCCGCGTTCCAGAGTTTGTTGGCAAAGTTGCGCCCGAGGTCGAACTTCGAACTGGTGTTCCGTGCCAGCGGCGCTGCATCGCTGGGCTCGGCCTTGCCCGAAGCCATGCCATATGACGAGACCATGCGCTTCGACTTGTCGCCGGGGCTGGTCAATTCGGGTGCGGCCACGCGATGGCCCGCCCCGTCGTCTACGAAGTTCGGGGTGAACACGGCCCCGGTGTGCGGGCAGACGGCATCGACCGGAAGACGGACATCCTGTGTCTGCGTCGTCATTGCCGCCAGCGTGAACCGCATCGCGTCGGCACCGTGCGAATGAATGATGTCGAACGGGTCCACGCCGTTGCCAAGACTCTTCGACATTTTCTGTCCGTGCCCGTCCTGAATCATGGCGTGGATGAAAACGTCGCGGAACGGAAGACAATCGCGGAAGTAGAGATTGAACATCACCATTCGCGAGACCCAGAGCGTGATGATTTCCCGGGCCGTGCAGAGCGTGTCGGTGGGATTCCATCGGGCCAGGACCGGGTTGTCGGTCTCATCGGGCCATCCCATGGTGGAAATGGGCCAGAGAGCGGAACTGAACCAAGTGTCCAGGACGTCTTCGTCCTGCGTGAACCCGGCCGCTTCGAGTTCGGCGAGGAAGCCTGTTTCGTCGTGCCGCAGGCAGACATAGGTGGTCTGGCCAAACGTGGCCGTGGCGACGTCGGGATGATTCTGCCACCGTTGGGTATCGACGTCGCCGTCCGCCGACCAGATCGGGATGCGGTGTCCCCACCAGAGTTGGCGGCTGATGCACCAGTCGCGGATGTTCTCGTGCCAGTTCTGGAAATTGCGTGCGTAGCGGGCGGGATAGAACTGCAAGCGGCCGTGCCATGTGTGGTCTGGCGATGACGCCGGGCGGGGCGACGTTTCAGGAGATTCGAACTGGTCGTCTGCCAACGCTCGCAGCGCAGCGCCGGCGAGACGGTCGTCGGTGACCCGCACGTACCACTGATCGCTGAGATAGGGTTCGATGGGCACGTGTGACCGGTAGCTGTGCCCCACGGCGTGACGGTAGGGGCGCACTTCCTCCAGCAGATCGTGCTGGCGAAACCAGTCGACCACCGCCCGGCGAGCCTCTTCTCGCGACAATCCGAGAAAACAGCGTGCGGCCTCGGCCTGTCCCGAGGCGAACTCTGTTTCGGGCCAGCCGTGGTCGGCAGAGATGGAGCCGTCGGGGGCCATGATATTGATGGCACCCAGCGGGATCTGATCGGCGTGACGTTGCCACACGTCCCAGTCGTTGGGATCGTGCGCGGGCGTGACCTTCAGAAAGCCGGACGAATAACGGGCCTTTTCGTCCGCCGAGTCCGGGTCGGCGGGTACGACGTAGTCGTCGGTCACGATCGGGATCAGGCGGCCTACGATGGGTAGCCGCACGTGTCGCCCGGCCAACGCCTCGGCCCGTGGATCATCAGGGTGCATCGCCACCGCCGTGTCGCCAAGCATCGTCTCTGGCCGCGTGGTGGCGACGGTCACGTAGCCCGGCGTGTCGGCGTCACCATCCACCACCGGGTAGCGGAGGTACCAGAAGCTGCCGTCCACGTCGCGCATTTCGACTTCGTCGTCGGCCAGCGCCGTTTGCGTGGCGGGATCCCAGTTCACCAGGCGCTTGCCACGGTAGATCAGGCCATCCTGAAAAAGGCGAAAGAATGCTTCTCGCACGGCGCGACCACATATCTGATCCATGGTGAAGCGCTGCCGTTGCCAGTCGCACGAACAACCCATGCCCTTGAGCTGGTCGGTGATACGTTGCTCGTACTGGTCTTTCCACGCCTGGATGCGGGCGATGAACGCATCGCGCTGGAAGTCGGTGCGACATTTCCCCTCCTGCTGTGCCAGCCGTTTTTCCACCACCGTCTGCGTGGCAATACCCGCGTGGTCCGTGCCCGGCATCCACAGCGTGTTGCGCCCTTCCATGCGCCGATACCGCACGAGGATGTCTTGCAACGTGTTGTTCAACGCGTGGCCCATGTGGAGGGCCGCGGTCACGTTGGGTGGGGGAATCACGATCGCGTAGGGTTCGCCCGGATCGGCTGGGTCGGCGTGAAAGACGTCGGCTGTGTTCCACAGCTCGTTCACGGCCGATTCCACGTCGGGGGGTGCGTATTTGGGGGCAAGATCATCAATCATGGCGATGTCTGTTTCAGGCCTGGCCCCCGATGCGGGGGCCGCGCAGCCGCTGACTTTACCTCACCAAGCAGCGTAATGTCGATGGCGTGGCGGTCAAGGTTCGGATGCGATATGTGGGCCCTGACACCGGGCAACTCGAAGCAGGCCGCTTCACGGTGATTACGCACCAAGAGGTAATGACCCGCCAGTGCCGGGCTGTTCCAGGTCCGAGCATTTAGGGCAGTGAAACGTCCTCGTTCGACGTGGGTGTCGGGCGAGGCGGCCACCAGGGTCACCGTGCCGTCTTCGCACTGCACGATGAGCAGACCGTCGGTGCATAGCAGTTGACCGTGGCCGTAACGGCCTGCCTTCCAGGCACGATGCCCCGTGATCATGTCGAGACAGACGAGAATCCCTTCGTCGAGACCGTAGAGATGTCCTTCGTGATAAACCGGGTTGGTGAATTTCGCCTTGAGGTTGCGGTTTGACCAGACGATCGTGCCGGACTGGATGCCCTCCGCGTCGGTCACGATGTGAAGCAATGCGCAGCCGACGCCGTAACTGGCCGCGATGAAAAGACGGCTGCCAGGAAGCAATACCGGTTGTGCCACCTTCGGCTGCTTGCCTGGCCAAGGCACACGCCAGAGAAGGGATCCGCTATCGGGTTCGTGGCCTGCCACGGAACCGGCATTGACGATCACGACCTGTTCGCGGCCGCCGAGCATGGCACGGGTGGGCGAACTGTAGCTTGCCGTATCCCCACCGCTGGCCCAGAGTCTGCGCCCATCGTCCATCGCGTAGGCCACCAGCGAATGGTCTGCAGTGCCCGCCGGGTTGACGATGACCCGATCGTCCCACACCAACGGGGAGCCGGCGGTGCCCCAGTCCTGGTTTGTCCCGTCGTTGTCAAAGAGCACGTCGACAGACCAATGCCGCGTGCCGGTAGCCAGATCGAGGCAGTTGAGAATCCCCGTGGCCCCCATGGTCACCACGCGATTGCCCTGAATGGTGGGCGTGGACCGCGGGCCGTTGCCGGCAACGGTCGACGCAAAGCGTGTCCGGTCGCGGTATGTCCACTGCGGCGTCCCCGTGACCAGTTCGTAACAGACCACCACCTCTTCCTCGCCATGTTGCTCCTGTGTGACGGCGCGGTTGCCAGCGACGGCAAAGGCGGACCAGCCTTCCCCCACGTCGCGTCGCCAGACCAGGCGTGGCTGCGCCTCCCACGTCCGTGCGAGGACCGGACCGTGGGCGTGACCGTTCCTTTCCGGACCGAGAAACTGAGGGTAGTCGTTCGTCGCGTCCCCGGGCGTTCGGAGGGCCGGAGTCGGTTCCGGCCACTGCACATCATGCCTCGTCCAGCGCCAGCGCAATTCCGGTAGCAGGTTGCCGTCCACACCCTCGATCCGCAGCAAGCAAAGTGCCAGGGTCCCCGCCACCAGCGGCAGCACCGCCACGAACAGACGTGCCTGGCGAGGCGTTGGCGCCAAGACCACCACCCAGAGCCACGTTGCTACGGCGGCGGTGGCTAACACGTAGGTGGTCTGCACGTACGTGGCCTGGCGCATTTCGAAAGCCAGCCACGCGTGGACGAGGCCGGCGGTGGTCGCAGTCGCCACCAACACGATTATGATCGGGCGCCGCAACGTGGCCATGAGGATGTGGAGGCCCCGTACCATCACCGTTCCAGGGCTGCGGGTAAGCTTTCGAGATCGATTGACCTGTGTCCCGCGTTCACCGCGAGATCTGTGATCTCCACCGGTGCCCGTTGGCCGGGCCTTTGGATGTCGGTTTCGATGGCGAGCATGCGTTGGTTCTTTCCGATCGTGGTGGTGGGCCTTTCCCGGCGCCAAGACCTTCTTCAAGGCCGCCGTTGCCACGGCAGGCGGCCTGGTGCGACCTGCCGTGCCGCATTGGTTGTCAAGACACTGTGTTTGGACTTGTGACTCGCTAGAACATCTCGTAGATGTCGGACGAGATATTTGCCCGCTGCTCGTAGCGTTCGAAACGCCGTGCCAGCTTCACGAAGGGCTTGGCCATCGACTGCATCGCCGTGCCCTTCCACTGCGTCTGCAGGGCCGCGACGATCTGCCTGGGATCCGATAGGCGCAGGTCAAAATCTTCGGGCCGCATGCCCGTGTTGGTGCGGTGGACGAAGAAAGTGTCGCCCGTCCCGCGGCGCGGTTGCTCACGTTCCGCCAGCGGGGGCACGCCGCGTGCTGCCAGCGGCATGATCCACTTGCGGTGGAATCGGGACAGGGCTTCGGATTCGAGGGCGCTGGGATCAGTCGAGCTCATATTCATCGCGCCAATTGGCGTCGTCCTTGAATTCGGGTTGCTCGTGCTTGTAGAGCACGAAGTTTTCTAGAACCAAGACGTCCATGTCCGTCCGCATAAAACACTTGTAGGCATCCTGCGGCGTGCAGACGATCGGCTCTCCGCGGACGTTGAAGGAAGTGTTGACGACGACGGCCGAGCCCGTGAGTTGCTCAAATGCCGAAAGCAGTTGGTGGAAATCGGGCTTCTCGGCTGCACCGACCGTCTGGACCCGCGCACTGTGATCGACGTGCGTGACGGCCGGGATCGTGCTCCGTTCCTGGTTGACGATCGCGATCATGTCCTCGCCCGTCGCCGGCGGTGTCTCTTTGCGGATCTCCTCGCGGACGGGAGCTACCAGCAACATGTAGGGACTGTCTGATTCCAGGTCGAAGTAGTCCCGGCACCGCGTGTCCAGCACCGAAGGGGCGAAGGGGCGGAACGACTCACGGAACTTGATCTTGAGGTTCAGTACCGATTGCGTCACGGGATTGCGTGCGTCGGCCAGGATCGAACGAGCACCCAGGGATCGGGGGCCGAACTCCATGCGACCGACCATGTAGCCGACGACCTTGCCCTCGGCCAGCACGCGAGCGAGGTGCTGGGCGCGTTGCGAGTCGTCCATCTCATGGTACGTATAGCCGCCATGCTCGAGCATGGCCCGGATCTCTGCGTTGCCGTACCGCGGGCCTAGGTAGGAGCCCTGCTGGGCGTCGCGGTCATGGTGGGGGCGATGCCGTGCTACGCCGAAGTGGGCGTACGTTGCCATCAAGGCCGCCCCGACCGCGCCCCCGGCGTCGCCCGCCGCCGGCTGGATCCAAATCGCGTCGAATATCTTTTCACGCTGCACGACGCCGTTGGCCACGCAATTGAGAGCGACGCCGCCTGCGAGGCAAAGCCGGGTACGCCCCGTCAGTTCTCGCAGATGGCGGCAGAGCCGCACCATCACGTGTTCGGTGACCTTCTGTACCGAGGCTGCCAGGTCCATTTCTCGCTGCGTAATCTGTGATTCTGGCTCGCGCGCGGGCCCGCCCAGCAGATCCTCGAAGTGAGAATCGGTCATATGCATCGAGCGTGTGAACTGAAAGTAGTCCATGTTGAGGCGGAACGATCCGTCCGCCTTCACGTCGATGAGTTGATCAAGGATCAGTTCCGCATAACGCGGTTGCCCGTAGGGGGCCAGCCCCATGACCTTGTATTCACCGGAATTCACCTTGAAGCCGCAGTACTGGGTAAACGCGCTGTAAAGCAACCCCAGGGAGTGCGGGAAATGAATCTCCTCAAGGATCTGAAGATCATTGCCCTCGGCCGTGCCCAGCGTGGTCGTGGCCCATTCACCGACCCCGTCCACCGTCAGCACTGCCGCGTTTTCGAAAGGGGACGGGTAAAACGCGCTGGCGGCGTGGGAGAAGTGGTGCTCGCAGTAGAGCACCGGCACGTCGCACTGCAATTCCTCGCGGACCAGGCGTTCCACGAAGAGCTTGGCGCCCAGCCATCCTGGCGCCCCTGACAGCCACGAGGCCAACCCGGCCTCCCCGGCTTCTGCCAGGGTGTGCATGATCCGGTCGAGTGTCAGCAGCGGGTTGTCGTAAAACACGACAGCGTCGAGCTGATCGGCCTCGACCTCCCCGGCCTCCAGGCAATACTGGATCGCGTGGGCGCAGAAGCGAGGGTCGTGGCGTTTCCGGGTGAATCGCTCTTCCTGGGCTGCGGCCAGGATCTGACCGTCCCGCGTCAGGCACGCCGCTGAGTCATGGTAGAAAGCGGAGATACCGAGTACGGTGACAGGGGATTGCCCCTCGCCGTTCTGGGGTGCCTGTGTTTGGTTCATAACGGGCTGCCCGTCACTGCCCATGGGATTTCTTCCAACGATCGTAGTGAGGTCGAATCGTCTCGGCCAGATTCAGGGCGATCCGCTGGTGGCCGGCGGGCGTGGGGTGGTCGTCCACGGCGAACCGGCAT
>Ga0310342_100002391_pt1 | contig 12033 bp, 13 predicted proteins | sample S15DNA20500_MG_FD_206155 | JGI IMG/M metagenome (GOLD analysis project Ga0310342, IMG submission 206155) | Marine microbial communities from station ALOHA, North Pacific Subtropical Gyre - S1503-DNA-20-500_MG | ecosystem: Environmental > Aquatic > Marine > Oceanic | place: Pacific Ocean: North... | reverse complement strand
ACCTCCTGCCTGCTTATCGGGTCCAGTGCGCTGGTTGGGCTCGTCACTTTTGGCGCTCCTCAACTAAAGTATAGCTGACGGTGGGGCCAAATACTCGCATAGAATACCGAACAATGGCGAGAAATTCGTCGTATTGGTCCGGGTCTGCGAACACCTGACACCCCGCGGACCACCGGCTGACTTTGTGAGAGGTCCGGTGCTCGCTCGCTCGATGGCAAGCAATGCCGAACCGTCCAGTTTGTTCCGCACCAGTCAGGTCAATCGTTGCGTTTTTGTCGTTGTCACGCCACAGGGTACACTCACCCGCCTGGACCAGGGCCTCATATCGGCCCTTAAACATGCCCAGCTTCCAGAGCCCGCGATATTGCCCGGGCTTGAGAATCCCGCACCCGTTGACGTTCATTGGATTCACTCTCCAATAGACGCCAGGATCGGTGGTGATGGGCCATCGTCGAAAGAACCACATCCCGCAATCATCCAACCACGAGAGCGTCATCCAGTCGTTGAAAGTATTCGTCTGCAGGTCTGCGGTACGATAGCCCACCACGTTCACCGAAAACGGCTTTTTAAACCAGACGTGCCCCCCGTCTTTGACGAGGTTTCGGATGACCGTCAGGGATGGCGCGGAGTTAGATCTTGCCATCGGACTTTAGCCTTTCATACACTTTCTGGACCTGTGGGCGCACCAATGCACCAAATAGAGCGTGAATAATAGGACCATCGATAGCCTCAAGAGCCAGCCCAATAATGCCCAACGAATCCCATTTGAGAAAGTCGTCAGCCTCTTCAGCCAGAGACGCGCAGACCTCGGCCATCTTATCCGGTCCCGGTATTTCATCTTTCACCATGTCTAAGATCAGGCCTTCGGCGGTGGCCAGAAGCCCATCCCAGTTGATATTTATTCGAAAGCCCTTCTTTGGTCTTTCTGCCCGTCGCTTCTTTCGTAGCGCCCGCTTCTCTTCAGATGAGAGCGCCTTCCTTTCCTGTTTTGTTAGCAATGCCACTGTATCCTCCTATTGATAGTCGCCCGGATCTGGAGCCCCGTCATCGGGGTTGGGTCCGGTTGTTTTCTTGGTTCTGGCCACATTCTCAACGAGTTGCAGCGTCAGCTCAATCCGGCCTGTGTCGGTCAGCGTCGTACCTTGGACCAGCGACACGATATCCGTCAGGTGGATATCCGAGTCCGTTAGCAGGACCACGTCGCCAAGCTCCAGATATGAATACTCCTGGGGCACCTCATAGGTCACAGACCGGTGACTGAACCCCTCCGCTATCACCCTCCAATTGACGCTCTGGTGTGCCGTTGCGGTGTCTGTGATCACGTCGGTACTATATGAGGACTCCGCGGTGACCCCGTGGCGCAATTCGGAGCGCTTGGCGAACACACTGGTCACCTGTTCTTTATCGGTGAGGTCAGGGCGTGGTGTATGAATCACAGACCTCTGATGTGAGTCTTCAGTCAGGTCAAAAGCATACTTTAGAGTGATCCTATTTCGGATCTCACTGGGCTGGCGCTCGTATTCAACACCCGTGACGCGTACCACCCCGGGGCCCCACTCGATACGGTCAACTGCGTCTGATTCAGTGGCGGCCCAATCCCAGAACACCGGAAACACCCCATCTGGCCCGCTGTGCATACTCACCGGCATCAATGGGAGAAGGTTGTCTGCTATCCAGTCCCAGGGTTGGACAGTATCATCTAGAAAGCCGTCTATCAGCCAAGCGTTCATCCGGGCTCTGGATGCGTTGAACCGCCCCCAGTCCACCCGGAGCGTTGAACGTTGAAGGGCGTATTGAAGAACGTCACCCGCGCCTCGGATCGCGGTGGTCTCATCATCCCACACCAGTCCCCCGTTGGTGCCAAACGCGGCGCCGCTCCAAAGCACTCGGAAGGTCTGGGCCCGTCTGATGTCGTCCACAAATAGCGCTAGACCGCCCGGAGCCGCCCCAGGCTGCATCAGGGACACAACAGACACCCAGTTGCCCAAGGCGTCCTGGCGTTGCTCCACGGGTGCGTCAAAGCCGCCCCAGTCCCCCAGATTGAACAGGTACCCCTCCTCTGGACTGTACCCGGTTGCGCCCATATATTTGATACGGACGGTGGGGCTCTTTACCTTGTGACCAGCGATCAAAAGCGTTGAGGCCAGGGTGGTGTCTGTGGGGTCTGCCTCGACCACCAGCGCTCTGGTTCCATCCCCGTTAACGGTGCTACCGTCTGGACGGCTGAATATCCCAGGGCGGCCCAGGACCTGGGGATATATGTTGCCCGACTCCGAGTCTTGGAACGCAGTCCAAGTCCCCTCACAGACTCTATGTGTTGACGATGGCCACTCGCCAACGTCTTGAAATGGGGCCTCTTCAATGGTAAAGCTGACGGGCTCACCAAAGGCGCCGTATATGGGCTGCCTGACGCGACCAGAGACAAGCACCTGTCGATCTGGAAAGGACCCGCCGAATACCCAGCACGATAGCTCTCCGGTCGCGGCGCTCAAATCGTGGCCCTCCGCTATCAATCCAGCCACATCCGATGGCCAGAGAAGGTCAAGGCTGACGGACGCCTCATCTGGCGCCGCGGCGAGGGTCTGGAGAACTGTCCCATATTCCAGGGCATTGAGCCCCCCGCCGAACACTAACACCTCCCCAGACTCGTTGAGCATTGTCACGGGCTGGGTACTCCAGCGGAAGGTCTGCCCCGCAAAGTCTACCGTCAGAAGCATATAGACCGCATCACGCGGGCCCAGCTCACTCCAGAACAGCCTCCGCGTCGACTCGAACGGCATTATACGTCCTCGGTAAAGGTCACGGTAGCGACCCGCAATACTTCGTCGGCGGACTCCTCGCCCTGGATGCTTTCCAGGCGGATGGGAGACGTGATTCGGCAAAGGGCGTGCTGATGCTTCCGCACCAGCGGCTCCTCTGTCCCGAGGTTCTGTTTTGTGACCCGGGGGATGTAAACGACCTGTTTGTCAGGTCCTGCCAGCAGGTGAAAGACCCCATCAAAGTCCCAGGGGGCGATATCTTTGAGCGCCACCGCTTCAGATGTGGCGGCGCCTGCAGCCATGACAAAGTCTGGATCAGAATCCCCCGCTGGGTTCATCCCCGCAGTGGTGTCCACGCCATCGGTAAAACCATACTCAATGATCCTGCGGGTGGGGGCCACTTTGCGCGATCTGGTGGTCCGGTCGCGGGCCTCCTGTAGTTCCGTGCCGCTGGATGACTCTAGCACCCTCCCCCATGACGTTCGGTCGCCGTGGATGACAACCGGGCCGATCAGGGCCCGCCCTATCTCAAAATAGCTGTCAGCCATCCCGGGGGTTGCTATGCCCGGAGCGGTCAGGGACAACCTGTAGCCCTGATAACGGGCGCCCTGGAGATGCAGGATGAACACTCCATCCTTAGACGATATCGATCCGTTGGCGCCGCTTGCGGGTTCGGCGCCTGTGATCCCATCCAAGACCAGAGACACGGGGCGAGTGGTGGCGGCATCGCTCCACTTTCCTGTAAGTTGAGCAGCGATCTTGTGCCCGCTCCCCGCAGGCTCAAACGACCACAGGGCACCCTCGAATTCACCCGCGTATATCAGGGGCTGATTGGCACCTGCCCCGTTGGGGCGAACGCTGTCAGCCTCCCGGACAAACGGCAGAGCGCTCATGCCCTGGAATAGCAGGATATTCCCGATGGTTACCCAGGCCGCAGCGACGGAGTCATATCCCTGGAGGACCGCCGCAGGCCAATTGCAATTATAGAGGGCTAGACCGATGCAATCACACAGGGGGTCTGTGTTTCCCAGAGTTGAAAGTTGCAACCCTACCGTCTGATTGATCAGGGTGGTACTTCTCCAAGTCCTTCGCGGATTGGGGTCCAGCATGGCGGATAGAGGGTAGTCATAGCGGGTCGCGATCTGCCACTCATCGGCGCGGATGGTAGTCCCGTCTGTACCATGGACCGATACCCCGTCATCCACATAGGTCCCCGTGGCTGCATACGGGTGCTGAAATAGCTCGTTAGGGTTGATCTGGCCCCCGGCGAGTTGGAGCCCCGTGTATTCCCCGGTCACCATCTGGAAGGTATGCCATCTGGACTGGGTGGCTGCGGAGAACCCATGACCCCAGAAGATGGCGGCAGACCCACCGCCACCGCTGTTTGTCAGGGCCGCGGACGTAGGACCAACGATCCAATTTCGGTCTGAAGCTGAATTGCGCGGACGCACCCAGCTTGCAAACCCGGATGAGACCATCCCGACCATAACATCAAGGCCAGCGCCCACTGCGGAGAGGGGCACGGTGCCCACTGTTGCAGATGACACCCCGTCCACAAAAACGACTTCAGCGACCCCAAAACGGACAATGACAGCAAAACCATTTACGCCCCCGTCATCCAGATCGCAACGGATCACAACATCATCAGTCACAGACGACCCGCCCGCATCAATGGATAGACTGGCGTGGAAAATAATCCCCTGCTCGATGGTGTGCCCCGCGGGCAGTCCTGTTGAAGTGTACGTTCTGACACCCGGAGCGCCCCCGCCAACCTGCAGATATCCGTCTGTGAGTGTCTCCGCAGCCGCGCCCGATGAAACCCAGCCAGCACCCCACTGGGTGGGCGTGACGGCGGGCAGATCGAACGGCAGATAGGTGTCCTCAAAGTTGACGCGCCGGTATCCAGTCTGGAAACGCTGGAACCCGGGGAGGGTGACCGTGCTGGACCCGCCCAGGTAGCTGACTGATAACGATGGCTCGTCTATCGTCCCTGTCACGCCTGGGCTTGCTTTCCAGTTGTGGAATACAGCCATCCGACCACGGGAGTGGGTCATGGCGAGCGCCCGGGGGCAGGTTGTGGCGTTGTTGCCGTTGTACCAGACTCCAGACAGCCCAGACAGTCCGGCGAGTCCAGAGAACTGGCCGATAGCGTTCCAAGTCAGGCCGAAGTCATCAGACCGGAACATGACGCACTCGCCGTCCTCATCATACGCGCTAAAAGTCGAATTCGGGACGGCGCGGCCTGTCACGTAGATGGGCCCGGATGGAGTTGTGGCCATCGCCAAGTCCCCCTGGATAATGTAGGGGGCTGCGTACTCACCGAAGGCAGGGCCCAGCGCGATCAAGTCATGGGGGACTGACGTGGTGGGCTGATACGCGTTGCCCAGCCGGAAGCCCTTCGCCTGGGCGTTACTGGTTGGCTCCACGCTGATGTATCCGACCACGAAGTGATCCCCAGAAAAGACCAAATCAGGAAACCCGCCTGCTCGTCCGGTTGACAGCCCGTCCCACTCCTCAATGCTATCGAATGAGTTGCCATCGTCTGAACTGGCGTACTGGCGGACAACATCACGGGAGTCATAGGCTGGGTTCTGGGATACCAGATGGACCAGAAGAAGTATCTGGCCCGACCCGTACGCGGCCCGGATTCGGCGCGTTCCATATCCAGAGGCGGCGGCGGATACGTCCACCGGGTTGTCCAGCACATTGTCTTGACCGATGGCCCAGGTGGCCCCATCGTCATCCGAGAACCACATCCGTATCTGTGTCTCTTCGCGGACCACGTCCATTATCCAATGGAATAACAGCACTCTGCCTGATGGCAGCACCAATAGACACGGGTTGGGCTCGCCCTTCCCCACCACTGGCGGCGTTGCTGTCTGGTAAACCCGGGTGTAAGCCCAGGCCCCGCTGGGTTCGCGTCCAACGGTGACGCAATAGGGCTCCGCGAGACTGTCATCTCTCTCATGAAAAGCAACCAACATCGAGTGGTCTTGTAACGTGATGCAATGCGGCTGAATGTACCACTTGACTGGGACGGTCAAGTCGGTCCACTTCAGACACTCATAGTGTGAGATGGCGCCCGGTACATCGTGACCCCGCCATAGCGTGTCCGCTGCGTAGCGCCAGACAAACCCGGCCCCGTCTGGCTCCGAGAATCCACCGCGCTGGGTTCTGATCCGCAGGTCCTTGTCCGCCGATTGCGCACCTGATGCCTGTAGCGTCATCCCCGTCTGATTCAACGGTTGCGGAACGCCTGGACGAGGCCCGCTCTGGGTTGCCGTGGTCTCCGCAGTCCAGATATCAACCCGGGGGTCCTCAATGAGAAGCCCTTGATAGTGGTCCCGGCTTTTATCGCTTCCCATCGTCTACCCCTTGTGGCCTACTTTCTTCTGGCCCTTGATTGCCCGCCTTAAAGGCGAGTTTACCATCCTGACGTCATCTTGGATGAAAGATCCAAAGGCCCGATGTTGATACTTTTGGACCACAACCAACTCTGGACCAGAGCCGCCACGGTTTAAACCGTTGAGGCCGGCGCGTCCGCCGATTGCTGCCATTCCCTGGGCGGATAGGACTCCCTCGCCGCTTTTGGCTCTGATCGTCACCTCGTCAGGCGCTACACCAGAGGATCCAATCCCTCCACCAGTGTGAAAGGTAGGGGGCGGGGTACTCATGACGGTTGCTAATTGAACCGCACCAGTCACACCCACCGCAGCCGCCTGGATGGGCCCGAAGGGTGGCAGGATGGTCAGGGACTCCATTATGGCCTTTGCGGTCGCCATCGTGATCTGCGCGATTGCGGAAGCCCTGGAGATAACAAAGCTCGCCATAGCTGCCTGCTTTTGGGCCTTGGTGCCGTCCTTTGCGTTCTTCGCCTGCATGGCCGCGAACTTGCCCAGGGCGTCCATAGACTTGAATACCGCGGCTATTGCGGCCTGTTGTTGCTGTTGCTGTTGTTTCGCCTCAACGTCGCGGATGGCTTTAATCTGGGCAGATGCCCCCGCTATCAACTGAACCCGGGAGTCCTCAAATTGTTGAAGCTTTCCAAGCGTCTGGGCCAATTGTTCACCAAGGAGGCCCGTGTCCACGCCAAAACGCTCTCCTATTTCTATCGATTGCTCCAGGCGCTTCCTCTGCTCCTCTAGCGCGCCGCGGGCCTTTCCAAACGCCTTCAGGTCCCTCTCAAGCTGTATCTGGATCTTCTGGACTGGGGTCGCCAGCCCGTCCTTCGCTTTTTGCTGGAACCCGGTGAAAGATGAGATCAAGCCGCCCGTTGCCCTCGCAACCCCGCCGAGCCGCTTCGTAAGCTCTTCCAGTTGCTTCGCTTGCTTGTCAACCGCGCCGCCGTTCTTCTCCCTCGCAATGACCTTGTACAAGCTCGCTATCTCTTTGTCATACTTGGAAAGACTAGAGGCGGCATACCCGACGACCCTGCCCAAATCCTCAAAATGCGCGTCAACACCGCGTTTTATAAAGCCCTCGATCGTGTCATCAACGTACTTCAGGGCGTCACCCATCTTTTCAATCACTGGGTTCGTTATGCCTAGCGCCTCATGCATCATGACGATGGTCTCACCCAGGTACTGGATAGCCCCGACTGGGCCAGTCAGAAGGCGGACGAGATGCTTTATTATCTTGGTCAATCCGACGCTGACCAAATCGTTGGACTTTGACCATCCAGTGAAGGCATCGCGGGCCAGAAGTCCCAGCCGCAGGAGAAGGTCCCCGGCTTTTGCTAGGTACGGCGCAAGCTCACCCGCAACCGCAACGGCAATCTGCTTTATTACCACCCCGACCAGACGCATCTGATCATTGAATTTCTCGATGGCCTCTTTCTGCTCCGGGCTGATCGCATCCTTGAATCCACCCACCCTGTTGAACTTCTCGATCTCCTTGTTTAGATCGTCAGCCTTGAGAACGAGCCCCACAGCCGCGGCGGTTGCGGCAACAAAGCCCAAGGTGGCCACCGCCGCGAATGCGGCCACTGCGAGTGTGGCCAGCCCAATAGGGCCCGAAGCCGCGGCGAACTTGACCATCCCCTCACCCAGAGCAAACACCCGGCCCGTTGTGGCTCCGATTGAGCCCTGGGCGGCTTCTCCAAACTTTTTGAAAGACTCAATCTTGTCCTTCGTGGCCTGACGGATGGCGCGGAGCCCCTTCGCTGATTCCCGCTTCTCTTTGTCAGAGATTCGCTTGGCGATCCGACCGGCGGCTGTCTCTCGTTTTTTCAATTCCTTCAAGAGTTGCTTAGTCTGCTTTTCGTTCAGCCCCTTCTGCTTGGCCATAGCGGTAACCAATTTTGAGATATCCGCTTCCCAGGCGATCTTTACAACTTCTTCTCTGGCCATCACTTCACCTCGGTCAGAGTCATGAACGCATCAACCATCTCACCGATGACGGCCTTGGTTCGTTTTTTAAACGGCTTTCCGAAATATTCATTCCATACGGCCTTTCCGCGGGACTTCTTTGTCCTGATGGCGTATGGATATGGATACCCGTCTGTTCTGCTCCGGGCAGGGTTGGACACTGACGTGACAATGACCCCAGATGACCGGAAAGATGCAGGCTCGAAGTCCATAGCCCGGGCGCTTCGTCCCGTCGCATACGGGTGGTCTGGACCGGGGCTCGGCCACTTGCGCAGGCCTGAATCATAGAGGCTCCCCATCTCGCTTGTCATGAGTTGGGATAGGTCAGGCGCGAACTCTTTAGCTATCTGATCTGCCTGGACCTCTAGCGTGTTGGATATGGTGACAGAAGCGGAGCCAGCTTTGATCTTGGTCCCTTTACGGGTTCGCTTGATGCTCATTCTTTACCTTCCACCAGCCCAGCAGCTTTGTCTGTGTTTCTTCGTCCAGGGATGAGAACCAGCCGGGGGACTTGCCCCAGGCCCGCTCAACGTCCAAAATCACCCAATCGAGTCCTCCGATTGGGCCGCGGTAAAATCCGCGAATGCGTCAACGTCCTCCTTTGACAGAATCCCCTGGAGGCAAAGCATGAACGCCTCGCCCGCGACCTCCACCACCGTGTCCACCTCTAGACCCCGATCGTGCATCTCATCAAAGACCGCCTGCCCATATCGAGCGAAGTCAAATTTAAAAGTTGCGATCTTGGTCTTGGGCCTCCCCGGGCCGCGCCAGCACGCGCCGAGCGCTGCAAAAAGCGCGTAGATCTGATTGCCATCTGCGGCATTAACGATGGAATACCGCTGGGCCACCGATGAGGGCGCGGACAGCTTAAACTTGTACTCACCTCCATCATGCTTCAACGTGTACTCCTTGGGCCCGTCGGGCTTCTTCTTCTTTGCCATGGTGTCCTCCTGGCGGTTGATTATTCAGACGTTGCGAGATCGCCCGTGATTGACCCGTAAACCGTGAAGGAGATTGAAAACTGGTCTGGATCTCCCTCACTGAAGTCAATAGAGCACTCGCAATCGTTCATTGTAAAGGTGGAATCTCCGGAATCGCCGTGGTCAGTCCCCTCGCAGGTAAAGACGAGCTGGAGGCAGTAAACGGTTGCAGATGCTGATCCCAAGGTGCTGACAGCCGCCGAGAATGCGCCGTTTTTCAGAATGGCGTCCGCGACCGTTCCAACGGTGGCCTCTGACAAATCTGCCATCATGCAACTAAACGACCCTGTTGGATAGCTCCGGGTTGTGTGGCGGACTGTCCGAAGAAGCCCCCGTGTCTCATAAGGGTTAGTCTCTGCCAGTTTGGCCTTGAGTCCGCTAATAGCGAAGTCTCCGGTGTCAAATTGGACTGTGATGCTGATGGGTACGCCCGTCCCGTCATTTATGACGAGGGAACCATCCCGCATGTTCTTAATTACGTTTGAAAGGGCGATAACGGCCTCCAGGGCTGTGTCAGGTTAGGGCTAATCGGTGCTCCGTTCTGAACAACAATTCACCCATGTACCAGTTGCCGTCAGAAAAGACGGTCCGGGTGGGGATTGAGTCCAGGCGAATATGTAAATTGACCAGTGATGTACTCATCACAGCGGCCAATAGGTCCTCCTCTGCATCGAGCGCGGCATCGTAATCTGTCAACTGGGCATCAGCGCGGATGCGCCAAGCGAACCGGACTGACAATAAAGTCTCGACCACCGTGCCCACAGCCACGCGCTGACGGTCTCCGATGGGGGTACTTGTACCGACACCCACCGAGAACACCCGGGGCGCGATCTGGTCTGTGTCCTTGCCGAATAGATCTGGAACAAAACGGGATGGACGCCACCCCTGTGGGGATAGCGCTGTGTTGATCCTGTCTTGAACGCGGCGCCTAACGTCGGACACTGATAGAACCGCCATCAGCGCCTCCCACAGAGCCAGACAGAAGAGGTAGCACCGCGGCGCAAGTCGCTATTTGCCACCCCGTCCTCATCGCCAGAGTCATATCGGAACTTCAGGGTGGCCCAGGCAGCGCTGAAATTGTCATAGTACCTATCAGCGTGCTCCAGATATGCCTCGTTCAGACGCGTTGACAGATCCCGGAATATCAAAGACAGCGACAAAAACAAGTGCACGTCGCGAAGTGAGGCGGGACTTAGCACCAAGTTCGGGCGGTCTCCACTGGACCACAGACGGAGTTGGATGGTAACCCATGCCTCGGTAAGATAGTCCTGATAATTTGAGACCGTGGTGATGGGATTGGACCCGGCTGGGTTTAACGAACTGGCCCGCCTGTAAAGGTCTTGATCATTCACCACCGGGTAAAGCTTCCGCCTGACCACTGCGGCCTCATTTCTAAAGATGTAATTCTCGCCCGTGGTGAGCGTAATATCCCATTCACAGGTCCATCCGTCATCATAGTCAAAGGCCGATGAACTGGCATCGAGGACCGTTATTGACGGCTTAAGAGAAACAACTGCGAACGCGGATGGGCCAATCTTGGCCACCCCAGACGGATCAAACAGGGTAAAGGTCCCCGTGGTTGCAGCGTCTGTGATCAAGGCGCCCTGATACCACGCGTCCAGGGTAAACGTGTTGTCCATCCCCCGCTCCAACAGGTCGGGCATTTGAAAGCGTGCGGTGGGCTCGTTGCTCATTTCTGCCTCCGGTCTTCTTTCTTCGCGGCGGTTACCGCTATCTGGCGGGCCTCGTCTGGCGCGTATCCGTTGGACACCAACTGTCCGGTGAATTCGTCTATTCGGTCAGGCATGGGGCGGGCCCCTGATGGGGCACCCTTCACCGCATCAGGTAGGATAGATCGCCAGAATTTGAGACCGCTATCCATCCGTTTCAACCTCTGGGGGTTTCTTCGGCGTGGACCGTGTCCGCTTCCGCTTGGTCTTCGGTTTGGGGGCGGGTTGACGCATTCCACAAGCAACCTCGATCGCGTGCAGCTTGGCTATCTCGGCCTCATGTATCTTCTTTCCTGCTTCCGTCGCGGTATGCGGCGCGGACCTGTCTACGGCGGCCTGGGCTCGCTCCACCAGTGTCTCCAGGATATGCTCCATCGGGGGCTGCAGAACCCCGCGCTTCATCAAGTCGCGCAGGAATTCCCTGTATCCGGTGGTGTCAACCTTCGGATCGTACGCTCGAAGCCCATGCTGACGGGGTGTCTCCCATTTTGTCAGGTGGATCGGGCCAAATGCACCTTCAAACTTCCGAACGTAGCCGCCCGGGATAACGTCATGGGGGATGATGGTCCACCCGTTTTTGACTTTCACACCGATGGCACCGCTCATATCCCCCCCGTTCCTGGGGGAAACGTTCGCGACCCCGGGGGACTGCTCCAGCTTGTGGAGAACGGGCAACACCTCACCGTCCATTATTTGCCACCGCTCTGGATGATGGCAGTATAGGAAGTTTGGCGACGGGGGCATCCGCAGGCGGGTTGTTGAACCCGCGCCGGTAAGCGCCTCCGCGGTGCTAGTGGCGAAACCGCTGGTGGCGGCTGTGGTGTTACCTGTTCCAAAATCATGACCCATCTTTGTGTCCTCCTAAATTGAGACTGGCCCAGAGCCAACCCGGAGGACACCGCAAGCGGACCCCGAGCCAGCCCCAAAAGCTAGCCTAGCGGTCTGTGATAATCGCAACGCCCATGCCGTCCTGCAGAACTGACACGCCGCAATAGTAGTTATGTACCAGCGTTGTAAGGGCCCCACTGGCGCTTCTCTGGATCTCCGTGAAGATTGGAGTTCCAGACACGGGGATGACCTCGGACCCTCCGCGGATGCTGGTCACGCTCATTTCAATGTATCCGATGGCGTTCTGAACAGCCATGAAGCCCGCGCTGTCTGCTCCAGCGTTCGCGGTGGGGACCTGGGTGGACACGTA
>Ga0310342_100002390_pt1 | contig 12033 bp, 9 predicted proteins | sample S15DNA20500_MG_FD_206155 | JGI IMG/M metagenome (GOLD analysis project Ga0310342, IMG submission 206155) | Marine microbial communities from station ALOHA, North Pacific Subtropical Gyre - S1503-DNA-20-500_MG | ecosystem: Environmental > Aquatic > Marine > Oceanic | place: Pacific Ocean: North... | reverse complement strand
TGAAACTGCCCAGCATCTAATCGTTTCTTGGTGATCTTACGAACCAAGCCTTCGATGCGTGCCGGTGCCGGGTCTTCCAGGGAACGACTGGCACTCTCCACGGCATCCGCCAGCATCATGATACCAGCTTCACGTGACTGAGGCTTCGGACCGGGATAACGGAAATTCGCTTCATCCGTTTCCACTCCATCCGGGTCGTCTTCGTTCCGTTTTGTTGCTTCGCTATAGAAGAACTCAACCAGCGTCGTGCCATGATGCTGTTCAATGAAATCAATGATCGACTGAGGCAGGTTGTGGTGTTCCGCCAGGTCTGCCCCGTCCTTAACGTGAGCAATGATGACCAGTGAACTCATCGCCGGCAACAAGGACTCGTGACGATTGTCGTCACCAACCTGGTTTTCGACAAAGTACTCTGGCTTGAGCATCTTGCCGATATCATGAAAATATGCTCCCACCCGAACCAGCAGGCTATTAGCGCCAATCGCAGCAGCGGCGGCTTCTCCCAGCGAAGCGACGTTCATGGAGTGATTATAGGTACCCGGAGCCCGACGTGATAATTCTTGCAGTAACGGATGCGCTGCGTCGCCGAGTTCCAGTAAGCTGATGTCCGTCTGGACATCAAACAACCATTCCACCACCGGTAATAAACCCGTCATCAAGAAGCCGGCAGTTAACGCGCAACCGCCGTACCAAAACGCTCCCTGCAAAAGACCGCTAACAAACGACAACCGTGGATTCCAAAGCACCTCGGCATTGTCCATCGTCGAAAAAACGGAAACATCTGAAGCGCCGAACATTTGCCCCACCAGGGTCCCCACGCCGATCGTGGTCAGAATCACCACGACTCCGCTACATAATCCAACATAAATCAACTTCGTGCGACTGCGAATGCGCGCCAGCATCAGAACACTGGCAGCCACTGCCGAAAGAAGAATTAACCATTCAGTTAAAGCCGATCCCTGGGAAACCGCATGAACCAGCGAGACCGCCGCCGCCAGTAACAGCCCCAATTCTCGGTGGTAGGCAATCGTGATTGTCATGGCAAACAAGGTAATGGGTACGATCTCCACGCGCCAGTCGTCCCGCGCAGCCACGTGCATCAGACTTCCCGTGATAACAACAAGACTAAGGATAGTTGTTAAGTGCCTGAAATCACTCAAAATCCGCGGTTCGTGAAACAAGATGTAACAACCGCACAACACATACAAGGCACCATACATCCCGAAGAATGCCAGGCTGCAAGAGACTATTCTACCCCAACCTGCCTGCTCCGTCTGATGCTGATACTCGAATCGCAACAACTCCAAATCCTGACTCGAGAGAGGCTTACCGCCTTCGGCCAGGAGTGTACCCGGACGATAAACCAGGCGGGCTTCACCAATCCGTTCCATGGCTGTTTCATATTCCTGCCCAGTCCGCTCCAGGTTGAGTTCCAGAGTCACCGGAAGCCGCTGGTGCTGCAGCCACTGATTGACCAGCACGGCAACATGCGAGGACTGCTCCTTGGTAATCGGCAAACTGTTGATTTCCTGAGTGACCCGTGTGGTCAACAAACCAGCCACCTCAGCAATGCGAACGTCTCTCACCTCGACCTGGTGAACTAGTTTTGGATTGCCCCGCGGGTGGACCAGGATCGCGATCTGACTGCCATCCTCTAACTGGTGTCCCAGATTATCCAGCAACCCGTCCTCTTCAACTCTCTGAAAAGCGCGCTCAATCGCCAGTTTAAAACTGGCCAATTTCATATCCCCGCTAAACGATTCCTGAAAAGCCTTGAAAATATCTTCTTCTGTCATTCCCTTGAAAAGCGGTGATATGTCGACTGGAACCTTCCTCTTTGAATCCGCAGACTCGTCGTCAACAAAGAACTCATCCCAAACACTCTTTTCCAGCGACTCAAAGGAAGATGCTCCAATCAGCTGAAAAACTTTGTCCTCTAACGCCTTGCGCAACTCTGCCAGTTGTTGTCGATCGTGCGAGTAAACACAAAGTGTCTCGCGCCGAGCCTGTTCACGTTGCCGCTTGGTTGCTTCCGGGTCCCGGACGGCAAACTGCACACTCGCCACGATATCTCGATCGGGAATGTAACCTCGCCGAAAGGGAAAAGATCCTTTCCAGCCACTGGTCAACCACCACATCATGACGGCTGCTAGCAGGCAAGCACCGATTCTCAGCAAAACGCCCACGTGTTGCAGGTAGTCCAGCATCTGTGCCCACGGACTTGGCGGCAGCGAGAACGATCCCGTTCGATCCAAGAGTTGACGTTTCTGACCACCCGTCGACATAACAGTTAACTCTCACAAGAGTCCAGAACTCATTTACGCCGGGAAGACGTAGAGCGGGATGGAACAGAAGCCGTTTCATAAGCTTCCACAATTTCTTGAACTAGCCGATGGCGAACAATATCATTCGCAGTCAACGTGACTTGACCAATGCCCTTGATATTCTTCAATCGAGAGACAGCGTCGATCAGTCCACTGGAAGCCGTCCGAGGCAAATCGATTTGAGTGATGTCTCCCGAAGCAACAATCTTTGACCCTTCACCCATCCGGGTAAGAAACATCTTCATCTGGGAAACTGTAGCATTCTGGGCTTCATCCAAGATAATGAAAGCGTCATTGAGAGTTCTCCCCCGCATGTAAGCCAGTGGTATCACCTCGATGACATCCTGCTCCATAAACTGCCTGATTTGTTCATGGTCTATCATGGCATGTAATGAATCGAGCAACGGTCTTAGGTAAGGATTTATTTTCGCCTGAAAGTCGCCCGGCAAAAAACCCAAACTCTCACCCGCCTCAACCGCAGGACGGACCAGCACGATCTTCTTGATTCTCTGCTGCTTTAAAGCCTCTACCGCCATGGCCACGGCCAGGAATGTTTTTCCAGTCCCCGCCGGTCCCACGGATAATACCAGTTCATGGTCACGGATAGCCTTCATATATCGTCCTTGGCCCGGAGTCCGGGGACGTACCTGTTGGCTTGCCTCAAAAACATCAGCCTGCATCTCCCGGCAGGACCAGGTACCGGTGACGTGCGACAAAACCTCTTCCACGTCCTCGCGAGAAAGGGCTTCCCGGCGTTCCACCAGTCCACGCATTTGTTCCAAGACATGCGTCGCCTGGGCAACCGTCTTTTCATCACCAAAGACATGCAACTGACCGTTACGATGCGTGATGGAAACACCAAGAGCATCACGAACCAGTCGCAAATTTTGATCGCGAGCACCAAACAGCGTAAGCAGCTGTTGAGGTTGCGATAAGGAAAGCGTGGCTTCGAACATAGCCAATCAATGATCGCCTTGAATGAGAAACAACGGACCAGCGACGATCCACGATACTCGCATCAACTATACTCAATCCCTCAACTTGTGAAAGCTCCGAACCGGAAAATTGGAGCATAAACCTTGACTAGATCAAAGCTTGAGACAAATGAAATGATCCGTAAAAGTCTTTTTCTCCTCAGACAGGCCCGACTAATCCAATGGCCCAGCAACAATAAGCTGGCAGAGCTGCCACCAGCAGAGAATCGAGCACATCCAACACACCTCCAAGACCAGGCAACCAGCGACTGGAGTCTTTCTGCTGGGAATCGCGTTTCCACAACGACTCCGCAAGATCTCCAATCATGCCGGCAACGGTTAAGATTAAGCCATAGAGAATCCAGCAACCGATCTGCAGACCGTCAGGCGTCCCCAGATCCAAACCGAAAATCAAGGGAACCAGCCAGTAAAAGTAGACCAGCGCTGCGAGGCTACCGAAAACTAGCCCGCCCAAAGCACCTTCGATCGTCTTCTTGGGACTCAACTTGGGAGCCAATTTGTGCCGCCCGCAGGAACGGCCGATAAAATACGCGCCGCTATCGGAAACCTTGACCACGGCGACCACGGAAATCAAAGCGACCATCCCCCATTGATGGTCATGGAATCTCCGCAAGGCAACCAGGAAGCTAACTAGCAGCCCTACATAGACAATCACTAGCAAGCCACTGGCCACGTGCATAATGACGCGCCCGGGTTGCTCATAGCGCAACATCTCTGAAACAAATAAGACCATGAGTGCCAGCCCGGTCATCACCGTCGGCCAGCCCAGTTGGCCAAAAGGACAGTCAACCGGGTAAGTCGATCCCGTCCACTCGTAGAAAATCGGAATGGCTGATCCCAAGACGACCATCAGGGTACCGCCATAAACGGCCCAGGGAACGGGGTTCAAATCGCTGGCCTTGAGCAACCCTAACGCCTCGGAGGTTGCCAGCACGGTAACCAGCAACAAGAGGGGCAACAGCCATAACCCGGTGGGAGCATCCCAGGGATGCGAGTAATCCAGGCAGATAAAACCGAGCAGCACTGAGATGATGATCAATGCCGACAATAATCGCCAACGCAACACGAGTCCACTCTCCTGGTTAATCACTCAAGTAAGATCCGAACCGAGACCACCGAAACGTCGTTCCCGGTTAACAAAAGTCTGGATCGCCTGTTGCAAATCATCTTCCGCGAACTCTGGCCAGCACTTTTGCGTAATCCATAGTTCGGCATAACTGCTTTGCCACAACAGAAAGTTACTGATGCGCATCTCGCCGGCCGTGCGGATTAATAGATCCGGTTCCGGCATCTGGGCTGTATAGAGCGACTGAGAAATCAGTTCTTCCGTAATCTCGTCCGGTGCCAACTTACCTGTTTTTACCTGCTGAGCAAGTTCCTGGACAGCGTCTACGATTTCTGCCCGACCACCGTAATTGATCGCCAGGCACAAGCGCGTCTTTTGATTATCTGCACTCATGCGAATCGTAGTTTCCATTTGTTCCCACGTCTGTTCTGGGATGCCGTCTCGACGGCCTATGACGTGCACTTGAATCTGGTTTTCCATGATCGTACGGCGTTCTTCGATCATGTACTGTTCCAGTAAATGCATCAGGAAATCCAATTCCTGCTGAGGTCGTTTCCAGTTTTCACTGGAAAGGCAATAGAGTGTCAGCTGTTCGATCCCCAGGCGAGCACACTCTTCGACAGTCCGGCGAACACTGGCAACTCCCATCCGGTGACCTTCGATGCGCGGCAATTGTTGCCGTTCGGCCCAGCGGCCATTACCATCCATGATGACGGCAATATGACGAGGCAGTCGACTCGCGTCTATTTCACTCAGCTGACCGTTGGCTGTTGTCGACATAGGCACCTTGTACCCTCGTCTAAGTCGCGAAAAAGAGCAGGCTGCCCTTCTGGAAACGTTCAGTTTCGCTGATCCGCTCTAAAAGGCAAGTTCAGAACCGAATGTTTTTATTCGTCGGAGGTAAAAATAGTCTGCTCGCGGTCGGGACCGACCGAAACCACAGCCACGGGTCGCTGAATCAACTCGCTCACCCGGTCCAAATAACGCCTGGCACCTGCCGGTAAATCCTCTAGCGTACGAATACCCGTTACGTCCTCTTCCCATCCAGGGATCGTTTCATAGACGGGCTGAACCCGCCGTAAGTCATCTGAGTGGCTGGGCATGTAATCAATCTGCTGGCCGTCTAATTCATAAGCCGTACAGATCTTTATTTCCGGCAGCAGGCTCAGGACATCAAGCATCATCACCGAAAGGGCATCAATACCACCAAGCCTTGCCGTGTAACGAACCGCCACAGCATCAAACCAGCCACAGCGGCGGGGACGACCGGTCGTGGTACCGTATTCCTTCCCTAACTCGCGAATTCGGTCACCGACTGCATCCTCCAACTCGGTCGGGAACGGACCACCACCGACACGCGTGGAATAAGATTTTATTACGCCCAAGACACGGTTAATCCAACGACCAGCGATTCCGGAGCCGGCAGAGACACCGACTCCCGAACTATTACTGCTGGTTACGAAGGGATAGGTCCCGTGATCAATATCCAACAGTGATCCCTGGGCGCCCTCGTAGAGGATGCGACGATCCTGTTCGACAGCATCAAGCAAGTAGGTGGTCGTATCGGCAACAAAGGGCTTCAGTTGCTCGGCATAGCCACGGTAGTCTTGGGCAATCTGTGCTGCATCCAGGGAAGCGACTTCACCGTTAACTGCGATACTGGCCAGGATCTGGTCTTTCGCAGTTACAATCTGCTCCACCTTTTCAGTAAAATTTTCACGATACAAGTCACCCAGCCGGACGGCGAACGAACGACCCACCTTGTCACGGTAACAGGGACCAATTCCTCGCAACGTGGTGCCAATACTTTCCCCGTTGACTGGACGATCATTGAGAACGCGATCTTCCTCCAGGTGCCAGGGGAATACAACGTGGGCACGATCGCTAATCATCAAGCGACCGTCAAGTTCAATACCCCGCTGCTGCAAGCCACGGATCTCTCCCAGAATAGTCAGCGGATTAAGGACGACCCCGGGACAAACAAGATTGACTGCGTTCGAGTTAAGAACACCACTGGGAATCTGATGCAACTTGTAGGTCTCATCGCCAATCACTACGGTATGCCCCGCATTGGCACCACCCTGATAACGAACAACAATATCATGCTTGGCTGTCAGAATATCAACGAGTTTACCTTTGGCTTCATCACCCCACTGCAGACCAATTACACAGGTTCCAGGCACCGCTAATCTCCCTCTCGCACCATTGCAGAATTCCAAACGAACCAGTCTATGCCCTGATCCCCCGGGTGGTCAAGCGTTCGTTGGCAGCTACCTTGAACTACGAACCGCTGCAATACGACGGGCATCCCGATTGACCCCGGTCAAAACGAGTGTTAGATTGACTAACTGTTGAACTGCACGGTTAACACTGCCCGGGTGGCAACCGTGACTACCAAGTTCTTTATTAAAGTGCAGGGCGAAGGAACTATTCCTGTAGCCAGGGTCCCGCTGACCGCCAACTCTGCTCTCCAGAGTAGTGGTCTTCACTGGATCTGCCGCTATTGCCCGTTTGAATTCAGAAAATCGGGAGTTGATGTTATGGCCAATTCGATGGTTCAATCGTTGATCGAATCAGGAGTACATTATGGGCATCGGTGCAGTCGCTGGAACCCGAAAATGGCTCCCTATATCTACGCTCGCAAGAACCAAATTCACATTATTGATATCCGCGAGACCATTCGCGGATTATTGCGAGCCAAGAAGTATATAACTCAAGTTGCCAGTAAAGGCAGCCTGGTCCTGATCGTAGGGACCAAACGACAGGCCAGCGGTACTGTCGAACGAGAAGCCCAACGGTGTGGTATGCCCTTTGTCAGCCAACGCTGGCTGGGTGGCGCCCTGACTAACTTCCGAACCGTTCGCAGTCGCTTAGGACGACTGGAAGAACTGGAAGAACTTCGCGCCGGTGATCAACTGGATCAATACTCGAAAAAGATGCAGTCCTCCTTGAATCGCGAATATCGCAAAATGTATCGCAACCTCAATGGCCTGCGAACCATGAACCGTCTGCCCGAGTGCGTGGTCGTCATTGATCCCAACAAGGAAAAAAACGCTGTTCGTGAAGCACGCAAGCTGGGGATCGCTACGATTGCCCTGATCGATTCCGACTGCGACCCTGACATTGTCGATCTTCCCATCCCGGGAAATGACGACGGAATCCGTTCGATCGAAGTGATCCTGCAACATATTAGTGAAGCCGTGCTGACTGGCAATCCGCAAGCCGCCGTGGCCCAGCAGGAAGCAGCCGCCGAGCAGGAAGCAGCTGCCGCTGCAGCAAAACCGCCTGTCGCCGTGGTTAGCGAAGCGACCGAGGAAACTGCAGCCACCGAAGAAACCACCGAAGCTGCTGCCGAGGAAACTGCAGCCACCGAAGAAACTGCCGAAGCTGCTGCCGAGGAAACTGCAGCCACCGAAGAAACTGCCGAAGCTGCTGCCGAAGCTGCCGAGGAAACTGCAGCCACCGAAGAAACCACCGAAGCTGCTGCCGAGGAAACTGCAGCCACCGAAGAAACTGCCGAAGAACCTAGTGAAGAAGGAACCGAAGAAGCATCTTGAGCTGACAAGCCTTGCCGCTCACTCCCCCTTCACTTGGGCTGAAATATACTGTGCTTAAGATCAAGTTGGCCTCGTTGTCTCGACAAACGCGTGTGAAACCAGACGAAACTTTCACACCCGCAACGAGGACCGGTCCAGTCAGCCAAAATCAAACAATTGAAAGAAAACCTGAAGGAGAATATTCATGGCGGAAATCACTGCCGCAACCGTAAAAGAACTTCGCGATCGTACCGGATTGCCAATGATGGACTGCAAGAAAGCACTCGACGAGTGTGATGGAGACAGTGATGCAGCCGTGCAGTGGCTCCGTGAACGGGGTGCCCAAGTATTCAGTAAACGCGCTGACCGCTCAACAGATTTCGGACGTTTCGGCATTATCGCCGGACATGATCAATCCGTGGCAGCCATGGTTGAACTGAAATGTGAAAGTGCACCGGTAACTCAAAATGAAGAATTCATTCAGCTGGCCGAAGATTTAGCCGTCGGTTTAGCTCAATCCAATGCTGGTAGTGTCGATGAATTACTGAGTCAGCCATCGCCGAGTGCCGAGGGAGTGAGCCTGCGCGAGCAAAAAGACGAGCTGTTTAACCGGACCCGTGAAGTCTTCAACATTGGCCGCATGGTCCGCATCGAAGGAACCTGTGGTGGTTACTCTCATAATGCAGGAACGGTGGCTGGTGTCCTGCTGGAAGTTGAAGGGGGCAACGATGAAGCGGTCCGCGACATTTGCATGCACATCGCTGCCATGCGACCGGAGGGACTGACTCCGGCAGATATCCCGGCAGAAAACGTCGAGCAAGAACGTGAAGTTCTCCGGCAAGCAGCTCTGCAAGAAGGAAAACCGGAGAGCATTGTCGACAAAATGGTTGAGGGTCGGCTGAAAAATTTCTTCGCCGGCAAAGTCTTGAGCGCTCAACCATTTGTTAAGGACGATAAATTAACGGTTGAAGAATATGCCGAAGCAAACGGGATGAAGCTGAAACAATTTATCCACTGGGAAATGGGAGCCGAGTAATTCATGGTGTCCCGGCACCAGGTTTCCAATCACCCGCATGAAGGAGACTGCCAGCGATGAGTGACCAGCCGCTGTCCGCTGCCAAGCCTGCCTATCGACGTGTTATCCTTAAACTGTCCGGAGAGAGCTTTTCGCATGCCGGTGAACGCGGGATCAGCATGGAAGAAGTGCGCACCATTGCTCAACAGATCCAGCAAGCAAAAGAACTCGGCTGCCAGCTGGCCATTGTAATCGGCGGTGGCAATATCCTACGCGGCGCGCAATTCAAGGATGAAAACAGTAGCATTCAGGAAGCAACCGCCCACTACATGGGTATGCTGGCCACCGTCATCAATGGGCTGGCCCTCCAGGACGCACTCGAATCGCTGGGGTGCCAGACCCGCCTAATGTCGGCAATCCGCATGGATGGTATCGCAGAACCCTATATTCGCCGGCGCGCTCGACGACACCTGGAAAAAGACCGCATTGTCATCCTGGCCGCCGGGACGGGAAGCCCGTTTGTCACCACCGACACGGCCGCCGCCCAGAGAGCGTTGGAGTTGGAAGCTGAAATCATGCTTAAAGCAACACGCGTCGATGGGGTCTACAGTGAAGATCCTGAAGTAAATCCCCACGCGGTCTTTTATGCAGAGTTGAACTACCAGACCTGCCAGGAAAAAGGGCTCCGTTTCATGGACAGCACGGCAATCGCCCATTGCATGGAGCATGATATGCCGGTGCTCGTCTTTAACTTCAAGACCCCGGGGAACATCGAACGGGCCTTAATGGGTGAACGTGTGGGAACCCGTATTTCTGCGGACATTTCCTCTGCTGACGAAGACTAGAATCGCTCCTGCCGACGATAACGCTCGACAGCCGCAGGACCACCCTTCCATTTCCGCTGGCGAATTGATAGCAAGAAGCGTATTATATAGCCCAGTTGGCCGTCCCGGCGGCCTGTTTTTGCTCTCTCCACCATGGGAACCCGATTATGTCCGGTGATGATATTCTCCTCGACACAGAAGACCGTATGGAGAAGGCCGTGAGCCATCTCAAGACCAGCCTGGCGGGAATTCGCACAGGACGGGCCAACCCCGGCCTGGTCGATACCTTGCGGGTCGAAGTTTACGGATCGCCCACTCCCATCAAACAACTCGCTTCGGTCGGCGCACCGGATCCTAGCCAGATCGTTGTCCGCCCCTATGATCCAAGCACGCTGAAGGATATTGAAAAAGCAATCATTGCCAGTGATCTTGGCTTCAACCCTCAAAACGATGGACGCCTCATCCGGATCATCATCCCGCCACTTTCCACGGAAGTTCGTCGTAAGATGGTTTCCCGTATCAAAGAACTTACCGAAGAAGGACGCGTCTCCGTACGTAATGTCCGTCGAGACGGGAACAAGGCGGCTGACCAGGCAGAAAAGAAGAAAGAATTGAGTGAAGATGACCGTGATTCTATCAAGAGTGACATTCAAGATTTCACCAAGAAATATGAAGATCAAATCACGGAACTTTCCAAAACTCGAGAAAACGACGTAATGCAAGACTAAGCTGACTTCTCTACCCGGGAGCACCGCGCAGTGCCTGAGTCAGACTCTGAAGCAACCCTGCATTACACGTGTCCAAGTTGCCAGGCAAAATTACGAGCCCGTAACAGCGATGCGGGTCAACGTCGAAAATGTCCTCAATGCGGGCAGCCGATTAAGGTGCCCGGAATTCCTCTCGCCGAAAGAAATCCCTTCTCGGTTACTGGCAACTCAGCTACCTCAAGCGAAGTTGGTCGAGCGGTCACTCCAACCGGCGCGCGAATCATCTTTCCCTGTCCCCTCTGCAAGTCGCGTCTGCTGGCCCGACCCAACCAGGTTGGCCAATCCATCCTCTGTGAAGAATGCCTGGAAACTGTTGTCATTCCAGAAATGTCAACCGCGGCTGATTCGGCACGGCAGGAAACCACTTCAACCGAACCGACTGAATCAGTACCTCCCCCGCTGAAGGTTCCTGAACTGGAAGGGCAAGAGGATCCCCAGCAGCCAAAGCAGACCGACAGCAGCACAATGGAAACCGTCAATCCCGAGTCGTTCGCTATTCTCTGCGCGGTCTGCGGCACCCGACTCTATACACACCAGTCCAAAATCGGGTCGCGTATTCCTTGTCCCGACTGCTATGCCACAACGAAAGTCCGAGCACCAAAACCAGTAAAGCAGCGACGAAAGCCAGCAAAGAAGCCACCGAGCGCGACACAAGCACCAGCCAAACCACAGAAAACACCTGCTGAGTTTGCTATCGAAAAAGCTCAACAGGAACTGCAGGAGCAAGCAGAAGTTGCTCAAACGCGAGTAGCTAAATCCCGCTTCGAGAATTTATATCACTTTCTCCTCCTTCCCGACATCGCGCTGAGACTGATCGTCTTTTCCTTCCTGATGAGCATCACGCTAGGCCTACCTGCACTGGCAAATCAAATGACTGGTGGACTGATGCTTTTCGCGACGATGTTGCTAAATACGGCCAGCCTGCTGATCGGTGTCCTGACCTTACTGGTTGCTATGCCAACCGCCATCGTCATCATCATCGAGACCGGTAACGGAAATTACGAAGTTAACGACTTGCCGGGAACCAATTTCATGGAGGTTTTTGGCCACTCGCTGTCCATGATCATCTGCCTGCTGGCGATACTGATTCCCCACACGCTGCTGACTCCCGTCGTGTCGCCCCTGGGCGGCTCCATCACGCCGCTGGTCGTAACACTGCTTTGCGCCAGTGCCTTGCCAGTTTTCCTGCTGTCTACCCTGGAAACGAACTCCCCGTTCATCATCTGGTCTCCGGTCATTTACCAGAGCATCCTGGAAGACACTTCCTGCTGGCTGGCGCTCTGGCGCACGACCGCCCTGCTCTTTGTCGGGCAGTTCCTGCTGGAGCAACTGATTCTGAAACACCTGCCCATTCCACCAGTGCGACTGATCATCCAGTCTCTACTGTCCGTTGCCGTGGGACTGGTTTACTTCCGGGCCATCGGACTGCTGGCCTGGGAAACCTCCAAAAGCAGCGACCAGGAATCAGCATAACACCAGCCACTCGCTACTTGGCTGCTGGCTGCT
>Ga0310342_100002388_pt1 | contig 12037 bp, 13 predicted proteins | sample S15DNA20500_MG_FD_206155 | JGI IMG/M metagenome (GOLD analysis project Ga0310342, IMG submission 206155) | Marine microbial communities from station ALOHA, North Pacific Subtropical Gyre - S1503-DNA-20-500_MG | ecosystem: Environmental > Aquatic > Marine > Oceanic | place: Pacific Ocean: North... | reverse complement strand
GTCTCACAGATTCTCAATCATGCCCTCTACAAGGCACCACTGTTCATTCTCGCCGGCGCCATCGGGCACGTGGCCTCGCGCCAGCTTCCCGAATTGCGAGGCTTCTTTCATACCGGCGGCACGCACCGCATCATGGCGGTGCTTCTGTTGCTGGCTGGTTATGCGTTGGCGGCCGGGCCGCTGACAATCAGCTTCACGGCGAAGGAGTTTTTCTTTTACCAGATCTGGCACGGCTACAAAGCCACACACAGTCCCTGGTTCTACGTCCTCATCGCCGCCGGTATCGCCACCGGCATGTTCAACGTCGCCATTTTCATTCGCCTCGCCCGCACGTTGCTGGCGCGACCTGAAACACATCCCGGCGTCTCACACCACGGCGGCCCGCACCACCCCGATCACGAGACAGGACCCTGGCCCGCGTTTCTCTGGATTCCCGCTGCGTTCATCTTGGCATTCCAATTCGTGGGCGGCATCGTGCCGGGCGCGTTCGAAGCGATGTTCGGATGGCTCGATCCGAGCACGGGCAACTACGACTTCCACGCATCGACCGGCGCGTTCCCCATGACCTGGGAAGCGCACCTCGGCGTGCCCTTGTTCATGAGCCTCGCCGCGATCGTCCTGGGCGTTCTGCTGGCATTCACCCCATTGCTTCGCAAGGTCTTCGACGACCCGCACGACCGGACCTACCCGCTGTTCTACGCCCTCTGTACCCGGGGCGGCGGGCGGGTCTTCGCACTGATGCAGACGGGCAACACGCGCACGTACCTGGCGTTCATCTTTGCCGCGGTGGTGGTGATCTTCCTGGCCGCCGTCCGATGGGACGTGACGACGCTGACGACCTGGCCGGACGGGGCGCACCTTGAATCGGACTTGACCGGCTACTTGGTGATCGCCATCGTCTGCCTGACCGCGATCCTCATGCCCTTCGTCAGCAGCACCGCCAGCCGCGTACTGGTGCTGGGTGCCTGCGGTTTTTCCGTCACGGCACTCTACTACGCCTACCGGGCGCCCGATCTGGCGTTGACGCAAATCAGCATCGAGATCGTTTCCCTGATTCTTTTCCTGTTGGTTCTCTCACTGCTACCCGGTGACTCCCGTGCCGATCATCGCCTCGCGGTACCACGCATCGCCCTGGCCGTGGCCGTCGGCGGCATTATGTTCTGGTTGACGCTGCACAGTTCACTGGGTCGGCGGCCGACAATGCCCTACCTTGACCACGCGGGCAAACCGCTGGCCCATCTGGGCGATTTCTTTCTACGTAACAGTAACCACGCGCACGATACGCAGGCTTGGGACCAGACCAGCGGCGACGGCGTGGTGCATCGCGGTCCCGGAGAGGATGGCCGTGGGGTCATGCTGCACCACGGTGGTGGCGGCAACAACGTGGTCAACGTCATCCTTGTCGACGGCCGCGGCTTCGACACGCTCGGCGAGATCACCGTCCTGGCCCTGGCCGCGCTGGGGGTGTGGACTTTGATCCGGCGCCCGCGGCGAGACGCAAAGCTCGGTGACGACTGCGGCGACAGTGGTGATCCGGAAAATGAGACGCTGAACCGCATGCCGGCGACGGGGAGGTTGCCGACATGATCAAGACGATCATCCTACGCACGGCGTCTCGCCTGATCGTGCCATTGAGCCTGATCTTCGCGATGTTCATCTATTGCAAGGGCCACCAGACACCGGGCGGCGGATTCGTCGGTGGCCTCGTCGCGGCGGTGGCATTAATCCTGCATCGCATGAGCGAAACCGAATCGAGCCGGCGGCAGATGCTGCCGGTGCGCGAGCGGACGCTCATCGGCTGGGGACTGCTACTGGCCATGGGCACTGGTGGAGCATCGCTACTGGCCGGATTGCCCTTCCTGACCTCCGGACACACGGCGGTGGCGCTGCCGACCGGCCCGGGCGAATCAACCGTTCAGACGTTTGAAGTGGCCAGCGCCATGGCATTCGATCTCGGGGTTTTCTTCGTGGTGACCGGGGTCGTGGTGGGCATGATCAACGCCCTGACGGATGAAGTCGAATGAGTGTCCTGATCGCTGTCACTGTTGGCGTGCTCTTTGCCGTCTCCGTCTACCTGATGCTCGGCGGCGAGTTGCGTGGTGTCTGCATGGGCGCGTTGCTGCTGGGGCACGGGGCCAACCTGGCCATCCTGGCCAGCAGCACCTCGCCCGCCGGCAAGTTGCCCCCAATCCTTGGTGATCACGTCGATCTGGCGATGCTTGTCGACCCCTTGCCACAGGCGTTGATCCTCACGGCCATCGTGATCGGGTTCGCAGTGCAGGCATTCCTGCTGACGTTGTTGGTACTCACGTGGCGTCGTGGCCGGGCACTGACCGTGGACGATCTGGCGATGGACCCCGCCTCGCAAGGCGACATTTCCGACGCCGCAGCCTCACCCGAACAAACGAGTTGATATGCAGGGCCAACTGATCATTCTCTTTGTCCTGCTTCCGATGACCGCCGGCATCGCGACAGTGTTGTTGCACCGGTGGCGGATGGTACAAAACGTGGTCGGCGTGGCATTGCTGGCTGCGAACGTAGGCCTAGCGCTGTACACGCTGGCATCGCTGTACCAAGGCGTCGACGCGGACGGGACGCCGCTTCCCGGTTCGCTATTCGTGGCGCAAATGGGCAACTGGCCCGCCCCGTTCGGCATCACCATCGCGGTCGACCTGCTCTCGGCCCTGATGCTGGCGGTCGAATCCATCGTCTGCCTGGCCGTCTTCGTTTACTGCATCACGCAACTTCCATCACCCCTGCGCGGTGGCTATTTCCATCCGCTGTTCCACCTGCTGATGCTGGGCGTGCAGTGGAGTTTCATCACCGGCGATTTGTTCAATCTCTTCGTGGCCTTCGAAATCATGCTGATGGCCTCGTACGCCATGTTCTGCGTGGGCACAACTCCCAGCCAGATGCGTCAGGCCTACAAATACATCCTGTTGAACCTGGTCGGCTCCACGCTCTTTGTCACCGTGGCCGGGTTGCTCTATGGACAACTCGGGACGCTGAACATGGCCGACATTGCGAGAATCGCCACGACGCCGGGCGCTCTGCCGGCGACGTCGATTCCCGTGATCGCCATGCTGGTGGTGGTTTTCGGGCTCAAGACCGCGATCTTTCCCCTCTGGTTCTGGCTGCCCGACACCTACCACACCATGCCCCCGGCACTCGGTGGCCTTTTCGCCGGCTTGCTCACGAAGGTGGGGGCCTACGTTCTGATCCGTGTGTTCGTGATGATCTTCGGAGCCGCTGAAGCCGTCACGGAAGTCGTGGCCCCGATCATCCTGATCTCGTCCGGCGTGACGATGTTCGTGGGCGTACTCGGTGCGGTGTCCATGCACACAGTCCGCCGCATTCTTTCGATCCACATCATCAGCCAGGTCGGCTACATGATCATGGGCATCGGCATCGCCCTCACTGCCGGCGTCGTGACGCAAAGCCGCGAACTGGCCGTGGCCGGAGCGATCTTCTTCATCCTTCACAACATGGCGGTGAAGTGCTGCCTCTTTCTCTGCGGCGGCCTGATGGCCGACCATGCCGGCAGTGACGACCTGGATCGCATCGGCGGCCTGCTGCGTCGGGCCCCGTGGCTGGCGGCCCTGTTCCTCATCGCCGCCCTGTCGCTGGCGGGCCTGCCCCCCCTTTCCGGCTTCTTCGGAAAATGGGTTCTGATTCGCGAGGGGCTGAAAGGGCAGTTCTACATCCTCACCGGCTTTGCCATCGCCACCAGCCTGTTGACCCTGCTTTCCATGCTGAAGATCTGGAGCTACGGCTTCTGGTCCCCACCGTCGGGCGACCACGCAGCACGACCGGACCATCGCCCGCGCACCGCGGGAGGCGTCGCCGCCATTGCCGCGTTGGTGATTCTTTCGCTTTCGATGGGGCTCGGCGCCGAGCAGTACATGAACGTCTGCCGTTCGGCCGCTCGGACACTGGTCGATCCAACCCAATACATCGCCGCCGTCCTCGGTCGTGAACACGTTCCCGATCCGGAGCTTGCCGCGCCTCCGACGTTCACGGTATCCACACGCACCGCGGTCCGGAGCACAAGGCTCGGGCGTGCCGACACCCGGCCGGGAGACGCACCATGAGCACGCTGGGCTTTTACCTGACCAATGTCTTCCTCGCCCTGCTCTGGATGCTTTTATGGGGCGTGTTTGACATCTACTACCTGGTGGCAGGGTTCGTGCTCGGCTACCTGCTGCTGGGCCTGATCAGCCGCACGATCGAAGGACCAGGTTACGGCACGAAGGGCTGGAAGCTGCTTTCGTTCGCGATCTACTTCGTACGGACCCTTATCAAGGCGAACATCCAGGTGGCCCACGAGATCGTCACCCCGGGTTACGGGATGACCCCTCGCGTGATTCGTTACGACGTGCAGGGACTGACCCCGGGCCAGATCACCTCGCTGGCCAACACGATCACCCTGACCCCCGGCACGCTCTCGGTGGACGTCGGCGATGATCACCGCTTTCTCTACGTGCACTGCATGTACGCCGCGGACCGCGACACCGCGGTACGGGAACTGGACGAACTACGCGACCGCCTGATGAAGGAAGTCTTCGGATGACAAACCCCCTGACAACCCTCGGCGTTTCCAACTCCGGCATGGATGCCATCGTGAACATACCGCAGACCTGGCACGGGTGGCTGGCCATCTGGGCCGTGGATGTCGGCATCGTCTGCATCGCCATCGCGATGGTTCTTTGCGTCTTCCGACTGATTCGCGGGCCTCATCTCGCCGACCGAGCCCTCGCCGTCGACACGCTGTCGATCGAGCTGATCGGCCTGGTGATCCTACTTTCGATTCGATGGCGCACGACGTGGTTCATGGACGGTGTGCTAGTCCTGTCGCTGCTCGGCTTTGCGGGAACCGTGGCGATGGCCCAATACATCGCCCGTCCGCACCTGCGCCAGGCACGCATCACGGGCATGCCACAAGGCAAGGGGGCATGACGGCAATGCTTGTGGACCTCCTGACTGTTTTCTTTCTGGCGTTCGGCGTCTTCTTCATGATGGTCGGCGCGCTGGGACTGGTGCGCCTGCCCGACGTCTACCACCGCATGCACGCCGCCACCAAAGGCGTGACCCTCGGTGTCAGCGGCATGATGCTCGCCGCTGCATTCGCCACCACCACCCATGACGGGGCAGCGCCGTCCTACCAACTGATCACGACGGTGGCATTGGTCATCATGTTCCAGTTCGTGGCCAATCCCGTCGGCGCGCACATGCTTTCCAAGGCCGCGCACCTCGACGGATGTCCGCTCTGGGAAGGAACGTGCGGCGACGAGTTGCGCGAAGACGAGGGAAAGTGACAGGAATGGCAGAGCACAGGGCCACGCATCGGCCTATGACATGACGCGTCCGGCATTTCAAGGCGACATCCTGAATTCAGCGTTCAACATTCCCAGGTCCGCCTCCTGCCTTTCCTCCTTTCTTGACGCCCCGCCGCGACCGCTGATACAGTTTCCATTCCTCTCGGCCGGGTAGCTCAGTTGGCAGAGCAGCGGCCTTTTAAGCCGTGGGTCCTGGGTTCGAGTCCCAGCCCGGCCATTCAACGCAAACGCACCAGCCATCACGTGGGGCAACCGCGACACCCCGTGGCGGCCAATACCGTTTTCTGTGCGTCTACGTGAAAGTTCCTTTCAGCTTATATTCTGGGTACGTCCAGAAGATTCATTCAGATTAAAGAAACCGGACACCCCCCATGCCCCTGAAGATCGCGACCTGCCAGTTTTCCGTAGACCGCAACATCGATCGGAATCTCCGATTCATGCTCCGGCAGATGAACCAGGCCAGGGTCGAAGGAGCCCACGTCGCCCACTTTTCGGAATGCGCCCTGTCCGGATATGCCGGTATTGAATTCCCTTCATTTCGCACGTTCAACTGGGACAAACTGGCCGCCGCGACACGCACAGTCTGCCAGGAAGCCGCCCGCCTCGGCCTGTGGACGATCTTCGGCTCCGCCCATCGCCTCACCGGCCGACACAAGCCGCACAACTGCCTCTACATCGTCAACGAGCACGGCAAGCTGGTCGACCGCTTCGACAAGCTCTACTGCACGGGCGATCGCACGCAACGCTCGGGCGACCTGCTTCATTACAGTCCCGGCGATCACTTCAGCGTTTTCACCATCCGCGGCATTCGTTGCGGAGTATTGATCTGCCACGACTTTCGTTATCCGGAACTCTACCGGGAATACCGCCGCCGAGGTGTCAACCTGGTCTTCCATGCGTTCCACAACGGCCATGTCCCGGATCACCGGTACCGAGCCATACAGCAAACCATGCCCCTGCAAAAACTGAATCATGGCTCGACAATCTGGGGCATCACCGTCCCACCGACTTTGCAGGGACACGCGGCGAGCAACGCCATGTGGATCAGCGCCAACAACACCTCGGCCCGTGAATCGGCCTGGTCTTCCTTCTTCGTGCGTCCCGACGGCCTCATCACCGGCCGCCTCGTGCGCAACCGCACGGGCATCCTCTTCAGCACGCTCAACCCGCGCCGGAAATTCTACGACGCCTCCATCCATTGGCGCAACCGCGCGATGCAGGGCACCTATCACAGTGGCAAACTGGTGAAGGACACGCGTTCCGCGGCACGCACGAAGTGGTAAGCCAGCACGTCACCGCATGCCAGGTCCGCGAGCTGTTGCCTGCCTTTTCGAATATCCGGACCGGTTCCCCACAAGCCGCTGCCGGCCCGACCAATGAACAACGCCGAGAGTGCCGATAAAGAAAATCCATACCGCCCCTTCCACCTTGCAAGGGGGCATCGAAAGACATTGTCCCACTGCATCACGCCATGGCCGATCACCACTCCAGCACCGCCGCCTGGCCCACCACTGGCCCCGTCCTCCGCTGGGTGTTACGGCTCGTGGCGCTGGCCGCCGCAATGATTTCCGCTTACCTGGCCTACGTGTCGATCACCGGCACCGACGCCATGGGATGCGGCCAGGACACGGCTTTCGACTGCGCAAGTACGCTGTCCAGCCGCCACGCCAAGTGGCTGGGGATCCCGGTCAGCGGCGCGGCGACAGTCCTCTACGGTGGACTGTTCCTGGCGACCTGGCTGCTTCCGGTGGCAGGTAACGGGCGGAAGGGCTCCGGTTGGGGTTGGCCGATCCTGATCGCAGGCGGCACCGCGGCGGCCGGGGCCGGACTCTGGTTCATCGCGCAGCAAATCCTGCTTGAAAGCTTCTGCGCCTACTGCCTGGCCGTACACGTCTGCGGCCTGATCCTCACCGCCTCGGTCGTGGCAGGCCTCGTCGTCGGCACGAACGACAGCGGCCGGCCATTCCCCCGATGGCGGACTGGGGCTGGCGCCGGGTTGGGACTTCTGCTCGTCGTCGTTTTGGTGGGTGGACAGACGCTGTTCCCCGGTGATCAAACGCTTTTGGCCAAGGGCCCTGACCTGCCCCCCGACCAACCCGGCGTACTCACCGTGCTCGACGGACGGCATCGTCTCGATCTGCAAGACGTCCCGATCATCGGATCGCCCGACGCTCCTGTCGTGATCGTCAAACTCTTCGACTATACCTGTGCGCACTGCAAGAAGATGCACACCGTGCTGGACCAATTCGACAAGCGTTACAGCGATCGCGTGGCCATCGTGATGGCGCCCGTGCCCTTGGCGAAAGCCTGCAACCGCCTGATGAAAGGGACCCACCACAAGCACAAGGACGCCTGCGCCTTCGCACGCTACGGCCTAGCGGTCTGGCTCGCTGATCAGACCAGGTTCAATCAGTTTCACGAGTGGATGTTCCTGCGACCCGCCTCGCCAACACTGAAGGCGGCCCGCAGCCATGCGGTGCGGCTGGTGGGCGAGCAGGCTTTCACCACAGCCCTGCGTGACCCGTGGATCGATGCCCGCATCAAGCAGTTTGTAAACATTTGGGAAGACTGCGAACCCCACCGCGTTCCCAAGATCCTGACCCGCCGCCACGAAGCGATCTTCGACCCACCCGACACCATTTACCCCTTCATCGCAGAACTGCTCGCCGCGGCCGAAACCACGGCGAACCCGGGATTATCCGCTGCGGACCTTGGCGGTGACGCCGCGCCCTGATCATCCACGCTCGGCGCCCCCGCCAGGCCGGACACAAGGGAATCAGCACCGGCGGCAGGGGCGGTGACCTGTCCACGCTGCTGGGCAACTGGTTGCTGTCCGTGCCGGCCGAAAATCCTCCAGCGGCAACGGGTGGCGGTTCGACCACCTCCCTGCTAGCCGACACGGATACCGAAGCCCAGGCAGCGCCCTTCGCAGCCGAGACCCGCGCAGACACCGGTAGGCAGCAACGGCGACTTTTCGACCGCGTGGCTGTCGCCGCGACCCGCACCTTGCCGCAGGCGTGGCTTGGCCGTTTCCCCCACGTCGGCCAACGGCAGGTTCTGCCGACAATGTCTAGAATGCAATGAAGCGACCGGGAGTTGCCGTCGCATTCAACCGGACAACCGAGGATCATGGGAATGGAATCGCTGCAAGGCCACCTCTTGGTGGCGTCCCCGCAACTGCTCGACCCCAACTTCGTCAAGAGCGTCGTGCTGATGATCCAGCACAACGACGAAGGCGGGTTGGGCCTGATCCTGAATCGGCCCCTCGACACAACGATCGCGGACGCCTGGGAAAAGGTGATGAGTTCACCGTGCCCGAACAGCGACCCGCTTCACCACGGCGGACCGTGTGAAGGCCCCCTGATGGTCCTCCACGGGCACGAAGACTACTCCCAGGTGGAAGTGTCCAGCGGCGTGCACTTCAGCACCGAAGAAGAGACGGTACGCTGGCTGCTCGACCACGACGAGGTACCTTTCAAGTTCTTCGTCGGCTGTACCGGCTGGGCACCCGGACAGTTGGAAGGCGAACTGGCCACCGGATCGTGGCTCACCGCCGCGGCCCATACCGAGGACGTCTTCCACGGCGACGACGACCAGTGGTTCACAGTCACCAAGCGCATCGCCACCAAAATGGGATTCCCCACACTGAACCCACGACTGATTCCGCCCGATCCCTCCTACAACTGAGGCCAGCATGTAGAATGGCCCCACCAGCCTCACCCACGGGGTGTAGCTCAGCTTGGTAGAGCGCCTGCTTTGGGAGCAGGAGGCCGCAGGTTCAAATCCTGTCACCCCGACTTTTCGCAGAAGAAAGCCCTTCGAAGAACACATCAAAGGGATCAAGGGGCGCTGAAAACCGGCTGGGGCCGGTCCAGGTGGCTCCTTGATCAGAACTGAAAATCACATGCGGGTCAGTATGTGATTCGCCGTAATTGGCCAGCATGATGAGCCGTTGCTTCTCGGGCATGTACGCCAAGTACGGAACCGCGGCCGAGCAGTCGAGCTGCTCGGTGACATTCTGCAGGAGGGCAGGCGCCTTGTGCACACCGGCCGGCAAAGAAAGATCGACCCGGAAGACGCGGTGACATCGCCACCGGCCTTTCAACTTGCTTTCCATGGGATCGTCCATCGACGCACTCCGAGTTGCTTAGCCTTTCACCGCTCCCAGTCGGATGCCTTCCACGAAATAGCGATGACCGAAGATGAACACGATCACCCGCGGCAGCATCATGACCAGCGAGCCGGCCATGAGCAGCGGCCAATGCGATCGCCGGTGTTATGATACTGGGGTTGCCCCGGCACTCTGAGGTGAGCGTGCGATGCCACCGGGGAGCCAATAGTATGCGCTGCCTCTCAGGATCTGAACCATGGCCTCGAACATTGATTTCATGCAACTTCATGCAATCGACATGCATGCCCATCTCGGAACTTATACCGGGTTCAAACCGACCCAGTCGCACTTTGTAAACGCGGACGCGGAAGAGGTCGTGAAGCGTGCCCGAGACTGCAACATCGTGAAAACCGTCGCCTCCGACCTGGGCGCCTTCGACCCCGCCCCCGATCGGCCGGTCGATGTACATGCGGCCAACGAGAGGACTCGCAGGGATGTCGAACAACACGATGAACTGTGGTTCTACACGGTCGTCAACCCGAAGCTTTCCGGGTGGGAAAACCGTGCCGACAAGATGCTCGAGCACCCCAAGTGCGTGGGCGTGAAGCTGCATCCGCGGTGGAATTACTGGTCGGTCGAGGAGCACGGCGACCGCCTCTTCGCCTTTCTGAACGAGCGAAAACTGCTGACGCTGACTCACACGGGGAACGCGGGCAACGAGCCCGGCCGCTTCATTCCCTTCGCCGACAGATATCCGGACGTGCGTCTCATCCTCGCCCATATCGGCCACTCGGAGACGGATACGTTCGATCTTCAAGTCGAAGCGGTGAAGAAGTCGACGGCGGGAAACGTCTGGGCCGACACCTCGTCCTCCAAGTCGATGATGGCGCGTGTCATCGAGCACGCCGTGGACCAGCTTGGTGCCGACCGCGTTCTGTTCGGCACCGACACGCCTCTTTATTTCGCGGCAACTCAGAAGTCTCGTATTGCCTACGCCGTCATTCCAGACGAGGCCAAACGCATGATCCTCTACGAGAACGCGGCGCAGCTTCTGGCATGACTCACATGACTTGATGGACCTTGGATTCGCAGGAAGGCCGAGCCATGATCACCGACTCGCACATGTACTGTTTTGAGCCGCTGGACCAACCCGGCGGGCATGCCAGTGGCCAGGAACATCTGCGGTGGGTGCAGCGCTCACATGGACAGCACCATCAACCGGCGTGGCGCGTCCGCGATCGTGCCCCGGCTTTGTCCGGTGTCATCAGTCCGGCCGATCCATCGTGCCCGGAGGAACCGCCGGACGTGCCGGTGCATGCGTGAAAACATCGAATTCATCATCATAGAGATATCATGATATTGATCGATATACCAGGCCTGGGAAAAAGGGAACTTCATCGTGTCGTCAGTGACTACACGGGCACGCATGCATTCTCCGGCACACTGCGACCGGGCGTCAAGGAGCGACTGACCCGGCTCGCCGAGCTTGTGGAGATCCACTTCCTGACGTCGGATACGTTCGGGACCGCGAAAAGGGAGTTGGAATCCCTGCCTGTTTCACTGCATCTTCTCAGTGGCAAGCAACACGATAAACAAAAACAGGCGTTCGTCGCCGATCATGAGCCGCAGCACGTGGTTGCATTTGGCAATGGCAATAATGACCGCCTTATGTTGCGCACTGTCCGCACAGCGGAAGGTCTTGCCATCGCGGTCGACAACGGCGAAGGCTGCGCCATCGACACGATGGTCGCGGCCAATCTCTTCATTAATGGGTCGGAGCAGGCACTGGATTTACTTCTGAATCCCGATCGGTGCAAAGCCACGCTGCGATTCTAAATGCGATATCCTGGCCAGATCCTCATGCACGCAAGAGGCCCTAGGCCAGAATCCTTAGAATGAACCGATGCCACGTATAACCGCCTGCGCAACGTTGGGGTATGCGGCGTTCAACGTCGAAATCGCCGTTGCGAAAATTGCCGCCGCTGGCTTCCGCCGTATCGAGATCACCGAATTGGGCGCGTATTGCCGCCATTTCCCCTACCAGCAGGCGTCCGCGGCCGAGTTGCAGGTCCTGCTGGAAACACATGGTCTGGCTCCGGTTGCCATGAACGTGTCTTCGAGCCGAATGGTCGACGGCGCGTATTATCGCCCCCGTCTCAGCAACCCACAGGAAGCTCCCAAGATCGTGGCATACGCCGATTGGTTCCTGGCATCGGCACGCGAACTCGGGATCCGCGAAGTCACGTTCCCCATCGGCCCGCGGGTGCCGGACGCGGGCTGGCATACAGAAATGGCGGCGGCGACCGCGACCTATCGGAAAATCGCAGATCGCGCTGCCGCCTACGGCCTGTTCGTCAACCTGGAAATGCCGCACTTATTCCAATTCACCGATTCCACAACACATTGCCTGGCAGTGCTCGACGAGCTTGATCACCCGGCCGTCGGCGTGACGGTGGATGCCAGTCACTGGGGCATTCTTCAATACGATCTCGACGCCTTTTTCGCTGCGATCGGTCCGCGCCTGCGACATGCACACCTGCGTGACAGCGCCGGCGCCGACACCCGGGATTTCCAGCAAGAACTCGAAATG
>Ga0310342_100002387_pt1 | contig 12037 bp, 9 predicted proteins | sample S15DNA20500_MG_FD_206155 | JGI IMG/M metagenome (GOLD analysis project Ga0310342, IMG submission 206155) | Marine microbial communities from station ALOHA, North Pacific Subtropical Gyre - S1503-DNA-20-500_MG | ecosystem: Environmental > Aquatic > Marine > Oceanic | place: Pacific Ocean: North... | reverse complement strand
CCACGCCGATCGACGACGACCGGGTGATGTCGCGCTGGCTGCTCACCTGCACCAACAACCTGGTGGACCTGGCGGGTGAGGAGTTCATGACCGGCCTCACCCAGGGCGTGATGCAGGACTTCCCGATCTGGCAGAACAAGGTCTACCGCTCGAAGCCGGTGCTCTGCGAGGGTGACGAATACCTCGGCGAGTTCCGCAAGTGGGTGCGCCAGTTCTACACCGACCCGGTCTGAAGACCCGGGCGAATTCGAGGGGAACCGCATGGATCGCTATCTCGTCGTCTCTTCCGACGGTCACGCCGGCCCTCAGCCCGAGGTGTACCGCGACTATCTCGATCCCCGGTTCCGGGAGGCCTTCGACGCGGCGCTCCCGATCCAGCTCGAGATCACCGAGCAGATGGAGAAGATCTTTCTGGTCGACGAGATCAACGCCGAGTGGCGCAAGGGATGCGAGGTGGCGCTCACCGGCGCCTGGGACTCGGACGAGCGCAACAAGATGCTCGACGGCGACGGCATCGCAGCCGAGGTGCTCTTCCCGGACGGCATCACCGAGCACAACGCTCCGCCCTTTGGCGCCGGCTTCTCCATGCCGACGGACAACATCGTTCCCGAGCTCCAGTGGGCGGGCTCGCGGGCGCACAACCGCTGGCTGGCGGAGTTCGTGCAGATGGCTCCGGAGCGGCGCATCGGCCTGGCGTGCGTGCCCGTGTTCTGGGACATCGACGAGGCCGTGCGCGAAATCGAGTGGGCCCGTGCAAACGGGCTGCGCGGCATCATCCTGCCGCCGATGTGGGGCGCGCAGGCGCCCTACCACCATCCCCGCTACGACCCGGTGTGGGCGGCCTGCCAAGACACCGGCACGATCATTCACTTCCATTCCGGTCCGGCGCCGACCAACGACTACTTCGGCGCGGTGCCCCCGACGGAGAACCTGCCGGGGGCCGTGGGCATCTACGTGACCGAGGTGGCCTTCTACCTGGTTCGGCCGCTGACCTTCATGCTCTGGGGCGGCGTCTTCGAGCGCTTCCCCAAGCTCAAGGTCGCGATGACCGAGGGTACGTCCGTCTGGGTGCCCGAGTATCTCCGGCTGCTCGAGCAGCGCTACTCCGAGACCCACTATTCCCAGAAGCTCGGCGACTACCGCAGTCACCTCTCGATGTCCCCGGTGGGCTACTTCAAGCGCAACGTGCGCGTCGGTGCGTCGTGCATGCCCCGCCGCGAGGCGGAGCTGCGCTACGACATCGGTATCGACAGCATCATGTGGGGCAGCGATTACCCGCACCCCGAGGGCGCGTGGCCGTACACCCGCCAGCAGCTGGTCGAGACATTCCACGATCTGCCGGACGCGGAGATCGCGGCGATGCTCGGCGGCAACGCCGCCGCGTTCTACGAGCTCGACACCGAGAAGCTCGCCCCCATCGTCGCCCGCATCGGTCCCGAGAAGGGCGAGTTCCGCAGCGGCGCCGCCCCGGCCTGAGCCGCCGATTCGGTCGCCCCCCTCTCGCCTCCCGCTTCGTTTAGGATGGGCACGGGAGGACGGCGAGATGAACATCCAGACCGTGACCGGAGAGATCGCGCCGGACGGCCTCGGCCGCACGCTCATGCACGAGCACCTGCTCGTCGGCTACGCCGGCTGGGAGTCCGACACCATCAGCGCGGGGGAGAGCGAGGCGGAGCGCCTCTCGATCTGCGTCGACCGCATCGAGGAGATGAAGGACCTCGGATTCACCTCGATGCTCGACCCCTGCCCCAACGACCTGGGGCGCGACGTGGAATTCATCGCGAAGGTGGCCCAGAAGACGGGCTTCCAGATCATCTGCGCGACCGGGCTCTACAAAGAGGCCGAGGGCGGCGTTCCCTACTGGCACTTCCGCTCGAACTTCGGCTCGACGGTCGACGCCATGGCCGAGCTCTTCATCCGCGAGCTTACCGAGGGCGTGGGCAGCACCGGCGTTCGCGCTGGCATCATCAAGGTGGCCACGGGCCCGGGCGCGATGACCGACTACGAGCGCGGCATCTTCGACGCGGCCGCGAAGGCCGCTGTCGAAACCGGCGCCCCGATCACCACCCACACGGACCAGGGCACCATGGGCGACCTGCAGCAGCGGGTGCTCGTCGAGGGGGGCGTCCCCGCGCACCGCGTCGTGATCGGCCACTCCTGCGGCACCTCGGACCACGAGTATCACCTGGGGATCGCCCGCGGCGGCTCCTACCTGGGCTTCGACCGTTTCGGTCTCGACATGATCCACCCGGATGTCGAGCGGGTCGATGCCCTGGTGAAGCTGATTCGGGCCGGTGCCGGCGACCGCGTGGTGGTCTCCCACGACTCGGTCTGGTGCTGGCGCGGCCAGCCCATCCCGCCCGCGGTCTTGGCTGGGATGGCGGAGGTCTGGAACCCCACCCACTTCAGCCGGCGCATCGTGCCGAAGCTCGAGGAGGCGGGCGTGACCGGTGAGCAGATCGACGCGCTGGTCGTCGAAAACCCCCGCCGTTTCTTCGCCGGCGAGAAGCTCGCGACGCTCGCCTGACGTGCGCGCGCAGTGGATCGCCGTCCTCCTGTTCTGCTCTGCGCCGGCGGCTGCGGCCGAAACCCGGCCGTATCCGGTCACCGAGGAACGCGCGGCTTGCGCGGCCTACGAGTCGCTCCGGCGCCCGTTCTTCGGCGACACGCACGTCCACACGGCGTTCTCGTTCGACGCGAACACGCAGGACACGCGGATTACGCCGGACGAGGCGTACCGCTTCGCCAAGGGCGAGGCCCACGGCATCCAGCCCTACGACGTGGACGGCAAGGCCACGCGCAGCGCGCAGCTGCGCCGCCCGCTCGATTTCACGGCGCTCACGGACCACGCCGAGCTGCTCGGAGAGGTGCGCATCTGCACCCACCCCGGGCTGCCGGGGAGCGAATCCGATCTCTGCTGGGTCTACCAGCAACAGCCCATCGCGGCGCTGCTCGCACTGGCGAACCGCGCGATGGTCGACCGCGAGCGCTTCCATTTCTGTGGCAAGGACGGCGCCCGGTGTCTCCAGCAGAGCGCCGTGGTGTGGCAGGAGATCCGGGACGCGGCCGAGGAGGCCTATGACCGCAGCGCGGCGTGTTCCTTCACGAGCTTTGTCGCCTACGAATTCACCGGCTCGACCGACGCCAACCTGCACCGCAACGTGATCTTCCGCAACGCCAAGGTGCCCGATCAGCCGCCGAGCTGGGTCGAGATGGGCTCGGCCTACCGGCTGTGGAAAGAACTGCAGAAGGAGTGCGTCGACGGCATCCCCGGTTGTGATGTTCTCACCATTCCCCACAACTCGAACCTGAGCGGTCCGGGTATGATGTTCGAGACGGCGAAGCTCCGGAGCAACACCGACGCCGGTGCGGAGGTCACGGTCGAGGAGGCGCGGCTGCGCCAGCGCTGGGAGCCCCTCGCCGAGATCATGCAGCACAAGGGCGACTCCGAGTGCCTGCTCGGCGGTGACACCACCGACGAGGCCTGCGGCTTCGAGAAGCTTCCTTCGAGCACCTTCCAGGGTGTGGGTGCCTGGAAGCGGCCCGACGCTCCGGCGCCGGACGGGCGCGGCATGGTGCGCGACGCGCTCAAGAAAGGACTCGTGCTCGAGCGGGCGTTGGGCGTGAACCCGCTGAAGTACGGACTCATCGCCAGCACGGACACCCATCTCGGCACCCCCGGTCTCGTGCAGGAAGACGACGGGAAGGGTCACGGCGGCGCGGGCTCGCGCACGCTGCAGGGCCTGCCGGACGATCTCGAATTCAACCCCGGCGGCCTCGCCGTGCTCTGGGCCGAGGAAAACACCCGAGATTCGCTCTTCGCCGCCATGCAGCGCCGCGAGGTCTACGGCACCAGCGGCCCGCGTCCGGTCGTGCGCTTCTTCGGGGGTTGGGAGTACGCGGACGCTCTCTGCGCGGACCCCGCGTTCGTCGAGCGCGGCTACGCGGGCGGTGTCCCCATGGGCGGTGATTTGAGCAAGGCGCCGCCGGAGGGCGCGCCGCGCTTCGCCGTGCGTGCCGCCCGCGACCCGGGCACGCGCGCTGCGCCGGGGACCCCGCTCCAGCGGATCCAGATCGTGAAGGGCTGGCTCGAGGGCGGCAAGGCGCGCGAAAAGGTCTACGACGTGGCCGGGGGCGACAACGGCGCGAGCGTCGATACGGCGACCTGTAAGCGCAAGGGTGAGGGTGCGTCGCAGCTCTGCGCAGTGTGGCGCGATCCGGACTTCGACCGGAGCGAGAACGCCTTCTACTACGCCCGCGTGCTCGAGAACCCGAGCTGTCGCTGGAGCCAGCAACTCTGCGTCGAGGCCGGCGTCGACTGCACGGACCCGTCCAGCGTCGGGCCCGGCTACGAGGCCTGCTGCGCCGCCGAGCACCGCCCGGTGATCCGGGAGCGCGCCTGGACCTCGCCGATCTGGTACCGGCCCTAGCGCGGCCCGCGGGCGCCTTCAGGCGCCGGGATCCCGAAACAGTCGGGGTCGTGCGCGGACCGGGTCGAGCAGGCCCAGGTCCCCGGTCTCGAGCGGGTAGCCCTCCGGGTGCGGCGGTCGCGCCGCGAGGCCCAGCGCTTCGACGACTCTCGGGTCCTGGTAGTAGCCACAGTAGCCGTGAAAGACCAGGCTCTCGAGCAGGCCGGGCTGGCCGGCGGCGACCTCGTTCAGCAGCGCGACCCGTTCGTCGGCAGGCGCCGAGGCGAAGTCCGCCGCCCCCCGGTCCGCGGCCAGCTGGTCGAGCGCCTCGAGGCCCGAGGTGATCAACGGCAGTGCGTCCCCGAGTTTTTCCACGACGTAGCTCCCGATGCCCAGGGCACCGGCCCCGGGCAGCGCCGGGTCTTCGCGGGCGGGGAGGATCTCGTCGAGAACACAGTCGAGGAGGGTTCGGGTCACGGCGCTTCTCTCAGTCGAAGAGATTCGAGAGGTTGTTCTTGATCCGGTCGGCGGTGTGGAGCGCCAGCGCCTGGATCGTGTTGGTCGGGTTCACGCCACCCGCAGTGACGAAGACGCTGCCGTCGACGATGAAGAGGTTCTTCACATCGTGGCAACGTCCCCAGTCGTTCACCACCGACGTGGCCGCGTCCATTCCCATGCGGGCCGTTCCCATGAGATGCCAGCCCGCGGGCGGCAGCGGCGCCTCGGCGCGGGTCTCCTTGGCGCCCGCCGCCTCGAGCACCTCGGTGCCCCGGGCGACCGCGTGTTCGAGCATGCGCTGGCTGTTCTCGCTGAGGCGATAGGTGACCTTCGGAGCGGGGATACCGTCGGAATCGACGAGCTCCGGGTCGAGTGTCACCCGGTTGCACTCCTCGGGGAGGTCCTCGCAGATCACGACCATGCCGGCCGTGCGGTCCCAGATATCGGCGAAGGCCGCGTGGTGGCCGGCGCCCCAGGGAAGCCGGCCGGTCGACATTCCCCACAGCGCCGTGGAGATCGGGCCCATGCCGCGCAGCATCTCGAAGGAGTAGCCGCGCACGAAGCCGCGCGACGCGTCGGTCTCGTAGAACTCCTGGCAGATGATCGAGCAGCCGGTCGGGCCCTTGTAGCCCTCGAGCGGTTCTTCGAAGATGCCGGTGACGAGGGCGTAGGGATGGAACATGAGGTTGCGGCCCACGAGGCCGCTCGAGTTGGCGAGCCCGTCGGGAAAGCGCGGCGAGCGCGAGTTGAGCAACAGCCGGGGCGTACCCACGCCGTTGCAGGCGAGCACGACGATCTCGGCCTTCTGGTGCTGCTCCCGGCCGTCGGCGTCGACGTAGACGGCCCCGCTGGCCATGCCGTCGGGGCCCAGCGTGACCTCGCGAACGCGGCAGCGTGTTCTCAGTTCGACGCCGGCGCGGATCGCCGCGGGCCAGTAGGTGACGTCCGTGCTTCCCTTTGCGCCCTGGGCGCAGCCCATGATGCAGGGGCCCAGGTTGATGCAGGGGGCGCGCCCGGCGTGTTCTTCGGTTGCGATGGCGCTGTCCGACGGCCACCAGTGCCAGCCCAGGCGGTTGAAGCCGTGTGCCAGGGTCTCTCCGAGCTTTCCGAGCGGAACCGGGGGGAGTGTCGGCTCCTTCGGCGGGTAGGCCGGGTCCCCGGCGAGCCCGGCCACGCCCATCATCTGCGCGTTCAGGTCGTACCAGGGCTCGAGCGTTTTGTAATCGATGGGCCAGTCGTCGGCGACGCCGTCGAGGCTCCGGACCCGAAAGTCCGAGGGGTGCATGCGCGGAAAATGCGCGGCGTAGAGGATGGTGCTCCCGCCGACGGCGTTGAAGTTCGAGATCTTGATCGGCGATTCGTCGTCGTTGACCGGGTAGTCCTCGCGCCGCCCGCGCCCGTTGGGGCTCAAGCCGAAGGCGCCGAACCGGTCCATCTCCCAGTCGTTGCGCGTCGTCGGATAGTCCGCCGGGTCCATCCAGTCGCCCTGTTCCAGGCAGACGATCTGCATCCGCGTCTCGGCGAGGCTCCACGCGAGCGCGGCACCTGCCGCCCCGGCGCCGATGATGAGTACGTCAACGGTGTCTTCGCCCATCTCGCTCGCCCGAGTGTCGTTCAGGCGACGGGCGGAGTGCAAGCCGCGTCGGCGCGGACGACGAGCAGCACGTCGCCGGCGGCGAGCGGGCGGTCGGGGTCCGGCGGATGGAAGACGGCGCCCGTTGCCGCCTGCACGGCGAGCACTTCGGCGCCCTGCTGCCGGCGGAAATCGAGTTCGCGCAGCGAGCGGCCGACCTGTTCGTGGCGGACGGTAACGCGATCCACGGCCCGGGTGTCGGCCGCGGCGAGAGCGCCGACGAGGTGGACCACCTCGCTCGACGAGACGAGCGCGGCGTGCTCGCGGGCAAAACCGCTGCGCAGTGCCTCCATGCTCTGCTGCAGCGTCTTGAACACGGCCGTTCGACTCAGCATTCCCAGGTAGCGCCCGTCCGGACGGCGGCTCACCACGGGAAGTGCCTCCGCGCCGTGGGCCTGGAAGAGGTGGACGGCCTCGTAGAGCGAGTCGCGGGGCTCGAGGAGCGCCTTGGGCGGGACGGCCACGTCGGCGGAGAGGACGATGCTCGGAACCTCGGGCTCTTCGAGTGCGTGTTGGAGTTCGTCCATCGAGATCACGCCGACGAGGCGGTCCGCGTCGAGTACGGGAACGGTCGGCTGCGCGCCGTTGTCGAGCGAGCGGAGCACGGCGCCGAGCGGCGTGGCCGGGCGCGCTTCGGTGGGCCAGCGCCGGTCCATCACGTCGGCGACGTGGTGGCGTTCGAGCAGCGAGACGAGCGGGTCGCCAGCATGGGCCGGCGAGTCCGCCGACGACTGGGTCTGGGCGTCGATGAGTCCGAAGCGTGCCCCCACTCCGTAGGCCGTCATCGTGGTGAGCATGAGTGGCACGATCAGGCCGAAGCTATCCGTCATCTCCATCACCATCGCCATGGCGGCGATGGGTGTCCGCATCGCTGCCGCGAACACGCCGGCCATGCCCACTGGGATCAGCGCCTGGCGCAGGGGCTCTTCCACGGTTCCGGGGGTCACGGCGGAGATCGCCGCGCCGACGGCGGCTCCGACGTAGCCGCCGATCACGAGGCTCGGGCCCAGGACGCCGCCCGGTGCGCCGCTTCCGAGCGTGCTGCCCGTCGCCACGCACTTGGCGATCGCCATGAGCAGCAGCAAGCCCGCCCACGGAAGCCAGTCGGCCGGCGCCCCGGTTGCGCCGAAGAAGCTGCCGTCGAAGGTGCCCTGCACCACCCGGTACTCGCCGTCCATCACCTGGGGAAGCAGGCACGCGATGGCGCCGGTGGCGAGGCCGCCGAGCCCCGGGCGCAGCCCGCTCGGAACGAAGCGCAGGCGCGAGAAGAACTGCTCGCCTCCGCGCAGGCACACGGAGAAGAAGATCGCCATGAGCCCGCAGGCGACACCGAGAACGACGTAGAGCGGCAGCTCCTCCGCCCCGCCGAACTCGAGTCCGTCCGTGTGGTGCAGCACCCGGGCCGCTCGTCCGGAAATCTGCGAGAAGGTCGTGTAGCCGACGGCCGAAGCCACGAAGGCCGAGACCAGCGACGAGCCCTCGAACTCCGGACGCCGGTACAGCACGCTCGACGCGAACAGCGCGCCGCCGAGCGGGCAGCCGAAAATCGCGCCGACGGCGGCGGCGCACCCGGCGACGAGCAGCACCCGCCGTTCCCGGGGCGTGATTCCGACGAGGCCGCCCACGCTCGAGCCGATGGCGGCGCCGAGCGCGGCGGAGGGGCCCTCGGGTCCGGCCGAACCACCGCTCGCGATCGTGCCGATCGACGCGGCGGCCTTCACCCCGGCGCCGCGGAGACCGAGCCGACCGTCCTTCTTGTGGAAGGCGTGCACCATTGCATCGGTGCCCTGGCCGCCGACCCGGCCCACGAACAGGCGCACCGCGAGCCCCGCGACCACGGCGCCCGCCGCCGGCAGCAGGAGCAGCGCCCACGAAAAGCGCAGCGTCTCCGACCCGCCCAGGTCCGACACGCGGCCCACCATGAGCTGCGAGCCCTGGTGGAGGCCCCACGCCAGCGCGAACGCGGCGAGCCCCGCCACCACGCCGACGAGCACGGCGAGTGCTACCGCGCGGGCCCAGCGGGTCCCCGGCCGCTGGCTCGAGACGAGTGCTGCGGCGCGCGAGGTCAGCGGCCCCTGGTGAGCCGCCCCACTTCGATGAAGCGGCGGATCTTGCCCCGGCTCTTTAAGGGCGTTCCGACCCGGTTCCAGAACTCGATGCGATTTCCGGTTCCGGTCTGAACGTTTACGATCATGTCGCTGACGATGGTGAGGTCTCGTGCCTCCTCGACGCCCTGGGCCCGCGCGCTGCCGCCGGACGCGAGCAGAAGGGCGGTGGCGAGCAGGAAGGCGAAGCGCTTCATCCGGTCTCCGGGCTCAAGGGCAGGAGGCTACAGAGTAGCGCCTCCCCACGCTGCGCAGGGCACGCGCACCGGTGGTCACACCCGGGCGGTCTCCTCTGACAGCAGCGCGAGAAAGGCGTCTAGCTGCATCTCGTCGAGCTCGCCGCGATCGTGGCTGCGCGGGCTGACGGTGCCGCTCTCCGCCTCGCGCTCGCCGACGACGATCACGTAGGGGATCTTCTGCAAGCTCGCTTCGCGGATCTTGTAGCCCACCCGGTCGTCCTTGAGATTCACCTCTGAACGCAAGCCGGCGTCGAGCAGCTTTTCGTGAACGTCCCGGGCGTAGTCCACGAACTTTTCCGACACCGGAATCACGAGCACCTGTACCGGCGCGAGCCAGGTGGGGAAGCGGCCCCCGTAGTGCTCGATCAGGATGCCGAGGAAGCGCTCGACGCTTCCGTAGCAGGCGCGGTGGATCATGACGGGCGTGTGCTTCTGGCCGTCGGCGCCGACGTAGGTGCAGCCGAACCGTTCGGGCATCGAGAAATCCAGCTGGATCGTGCCGCACTGCCAGGACCGCTTGAGAACGTCCCGGATGTGGAAGTCGATCTTCGGGCCGTAGAAGGCGCCGTCCCCTTCGTTCACCTGGTACTCGATACCGTCGGCGTCGAGCGCCTCGCGAAGCGCACTTTCCGCCCGCTCCCAGATCTCTTCGCTGCCGATGCTCTTCTCGGGCCGCGTCGAAAGCTCGATGCGCACGTCTTCGAGGTCGAAGAGGCCGTAGACCTCCTTGAAGAACCCGATCAGCATCCCGATCTCGCCGCCGAGCTGCTCCGGCGTGCAGAAGTGGTGGGCATCGTCCTGGGTAAAGGCCTGCACGCGGAACAAGCCGTGGCGGACGCCCGAAAGCTCCCGGCGGTGCACCAGGCCCATTTCCGAGTAACGCAGCGGGAACTCGTTGTGGCTGTGGTTCCGGTGCTTGTAGACCAGCACGTGCCCGGGGCAGTTCATCGGCTTCACCGCCATGGGGCGTTGCTCTTCGACGTTGTCGTGGATCGACTCCGGATTTTCCGGGTCGCGAAGCTTGAGCTTCGTGAAGAACATGTTCTCCATGTAGTTGTCGTAGTGTCCCGAGACGTGCCAGAGCTTTTCCGAGAGCACCAGCGGCGTCTTGAGCTCGTGGTAGCCGCGGCGGCGCAGCAGCCCGCGCATGGTGTCGATGAGCAGGTTGAAAACCAGCGCGCCCTTCGCGTGGAAGAAGGGGAACCCCGGCGCCTCCTCCTCGAAGTGGAAGAGGTCGAGCTGCTCGCCGAGCACCCGGTGGTCGCGCTTTCGGGCCTCCTCGAGCAGCCGCAGGTGCTCCGCGAGCTCCTGCTTGCCGAAGAAGGCCGTGCCGTAGACGCGCACGAGTTGCTCCCGGTCCGCGTCGGCGCGCCAGTAGGAGCCCGAAACGGCGGTGAGCTTCAAGTGCTTGAGCCAGCCGGTGTTGGGAACGTGAGGCCCGCGGCACAGGTCGACGAAGTCGCCGTGGCGGTAGAGCGTGATGTCCTCGCCCCGCGCCTCGATTCCGTCGACGAGTTCCCTCTTGAACGGGTTGTCGCCGCCGTCGATGGCGCGGTAGCGCACGAAAGCCTCGTCTGCGTCCTTTTCGCGCACGGCGCAGCGCTCGAAGGCGTGCGCCTCCTTCGCCACGCGTTTCATTTCGGCTTCGAGCTTCGGGAAGTCCTCGGGCGTGATCGTTCCCTCGGGCATGTAGATGTCGTAGTAGAAGCCGTCTTCGACCACCGGGCCGATCGTGAGCTGCGCCTGGGGGAAGACGCGCAGGATCGCGTCGGCCATCAGGTGCGCCGCGGAGTGGCGCAGCACTTCGAGGGCCTCGGGGTCGCGTTTCGTCAGCAGACGCACCTGGGCGCCGTCTTCGAGCGGGTGCGCCAGGTCACGGACCGCGCCGTCCACGACTGCAGCGACGGACGCCTTGGCGAGACCGGGGCCGATCTGGGAGGCGAGGTCGGCGGCGCTGGCGTTTTCGTCCAGCTCGCGCGCGCTGCCATCGGGCAGGTGCACCTGGATCATGGCGTTCTCCTTCGCGGGACGGCTACCGCCCGTCCTCGCTCGCGGCGCGGCGGCTACTCCCGCCGGGCCTCGGGAAGCCAGTATGTCACGCCTCGAGTAGTGCTGCTCGCTTGCCGAACACCGGTGTTTCTTCTTCGATCAGTGCCGCGAAGCTCGGCCTCGCGTGCATTCGCTTCACGAAGGCGGCGAAGCGTGGCCAGCGCGCGGCATCTGGCGCGACACCGGCGTGGCGCAGGTTCACGAACGAGCTCGCCACTGCGATGTCTGCGATCGAGAAGCGGCCGTCGACGAAGAATTCGGCGCCGCCGAGCGTCTCCTCCAGGTAGTCGTAGAATTCCGGCAGCTCGCCGTCGATCACTTCCTGGGCCGCCGCCTCGTCGGGCTCGCTGCCGGTCATGAGTGGATTCAGGACCAGGTTCCGGAAGATGCGGGGCCCCGTGACGCGGGTGAAGCTGCCCATGTACGTCTCGAGCCACAGCGCCTGGGCCTCGAGTGCAGGGTCGGTGGGGATCAGGGTGGGCTTCGGGTGAAGGCGTTCGAGGTAGCGGCAGATCACGGTGGAGTCGTTCACGATCTGCTCGTCGTGCCGAAAGGCGGGGATCAGGCCGAGTGGGCTCACTTTCCGAAAGCCTTCCGGGGGAGCGAAGGGGTTCACGGGCTGGTGTTCGTAGTCGATTTCTTTTTCGATCAGGAACACCCGCACCTTGCGGACGAAGGGGGAGACGTTGCCGCCGAGAACCGTGTAGGCCATCTAGTGATCTTCCTCCTGGGTGCGCACGAGCAGGGTAGCCCGTGATAGCCTGCCGGATCGAGAGTGCCGTGCAGGAGGACCCCCCGATGAAGCTTGGAGCCATTTTCCCCACGCCCGAGATCGGCAGCGACCCGGTGGCCATTCGCGACTGGGCCCAGGCGGCCGAAGACCTCGGCTACGACCACATCATCACCTACGACCACGTGCTCGGTGCAGTCCACGAGGGACGCGACCCGGCGCTGATGGGTCCGTACACCGAGCGCGATCCCTTCCACGAGCCCTTCGTTTTGTTCGGGTACCTGGCGGGGCAGACCTCGCGCATCGAGCTCGCGACGGGCGTGCTGATCCTTACCCAGCGTCAGACGGCGCTCGTCGCCAAGCAGGCGGCGGAG
>Ga0310342_100002386_pt1 | contig 12038 bp, 14 predicted proteins | sample S15DNA20500_MG_FD_206155 | JGI IMG/M metagenome (GOLD analysis project Ga0310342, IMG submission 206155) | Marine microbial communities from station ALOHA, North Pacific Subtropical Gyre - S1503-DNA-20-500_MG | ecosystem: Environmental > Aquatic > Marine > Oceanic | place: Pacific Ocean: North... | reverse complement strand
GACACGGACACCGACACCGATACGGACGCCGATGCGGATGCGGACACCGCCTCCGGTGACCTGGATGAGGCGCTTAAGGGCACCTGTGGCTGCGCAGTGCTGTCTCCGGCCACCGGGGGAATGCCGTTTGCACTCCTGATGGGTCTGATTGGATGGCGGCGTCGAAGTGCCTGATCCATCGCTTGATCAGATACGGGCAAACCACTGATTTTCTTGCGGTGTGCGGGAATACTCTCGCCACCTGAGGACTCAATTTGTTGTAGGATGATCCCGAAGAGGCAGTTGTAGAGAAACGGATTGAATCATGACACGCCTGATGACCACTGTGATGGGTTTGGGTCTAGCGACTGGCGGGGTGTTTTTTGCGCAGGATTTGATCCGCCAGGCCGAAGGGGCTCGGGTGGATGCCCGCCTTCTGCATCGCCAGATGGAGCAAACTGAGGCCCGTCATCAGGAGTGGATGGAGCGACTCCGCAGCTATCGAGAAGATCTGCCTGCCGAATACGAGCGGCAGTACGTCTTTGGTCTGGCCGCCGCCGATACCGATCGCCATGTGCGGCTCGACCTATCCATGGGCCAGCTCAGTCTGGTGGAAGATGGCTATGTGGTGCGAGTCAGTTCAGTCGAGGTCGGTCCCAGCCTGGAGGCAACAGCGGATCATCCGGCGGTGTCCATTGAGCGAGGCATCCGCCAGATCGAAGAGAGGGTCCGCAGGGGGCGGTTTGAGATGCCGGCCTGGGCGGACCCACAAGGAGAGGCCTCAGACAAGCCGGTGAAGGGGCTCTACGGAGATCGAACCCTCGTCCTGGATGACGACACGGTGCTGTACAGCACGCCCAAGAAGGGGCCCTGGGCTTCAGATGATCAGGTGCGGCCCGGTGGTGTGGAGATGAGCTTTACGGACATGGCGTCCATCTTTGGTGCAGTCAGCACAGGGGCCCGAGTCTATGTCTACTGAACCCCGAAGCAGTCGCTGGTTGGTGGTCGTCCTGGGGGCGATCAGTCTGGGTGTCTGGGCCTACGCTGGCGGTGGCTACATGGCCCTCCAGGAGGCGCGGGCAGATCTCGAGGATGCGCAGGCGCAATGGGAGAACCTGGAGCGTCAGTGGGCCGCGGAGTCCGGCACACTGGTGGAAGAGATCAACGGCTTGAAGGTCGCCATCGCGGAGGTGGAAGACACCATCGAAATTGAGGACCTGAACCCTCGCGGCCGCTTTATTGCGGTCTCCTTGCACGAGCGCTGGCTCGAGCTGAGGGATGCCGACTCCGTCATCTGGACTGCGCCTGTCGCCATTGGCCGAGGCTTCCGTGACGAGGAACGTCAGGTGTTCTTCTCCACCCCACGTGGTCGGCGCGAGGTGCTGAGTATGACCAAGAACCCCGTATGGATCCCGCCGGCATGGCACTACCGAGAGGTCTCTTCCTCCAGCGGCGGCAGGACTGTCGACCTGAAGCGCGGTGGTGCTGTGAAGCTGTCGGATGGCAGCAAGGTGGTGGTCAAGGGGAACTCGGTCGGTCGGGTCTCCACAGACGGTAAATTCCAGGCCTATCGACCCGGAAAGGATGTCGTGGTGGACGGCAAGGTCATCATTCCCCCCTTCGGCACCGTTCAGCGGCGCAAGTCATTTGTGATGGGGACGAGGAAGCTGAGCCTGGGTACGGGCTACGCCATCCACGGAACCAACAAACCCTGGTCCATCGGACGCGCCGCCAGCCACGGGTGCCTGCGGATGATGAACAAGGACATCGAGGAGCTGTACACCATGGTCGAGGTGGGCACGCCGGTGTTCATCTACTGATCACCAGTAGTCCGCCGTTACGGTGACGCTCTCGGTCAGCGGCACCATACAGCTCAAGCGCAGCTCGTCCGGTACCCGGTTGGCCTTGCGTACCTTCAGCTCGCGGTCGGAAGGCGCTGGCAGGGATCCTGCCAGAAGCCGAAGCCCACACTTCCCGCAGACGCCATCCGCGCCACAGCTGCTGCCGACAGGCATGCCTGCTGCATCCGCTGCATCGAACAGGGTGGTCTGCGCGGTCACCTCGATCTGCGTACCGCTGGGATGGAACACCACCCGGATCATCCTGGATCTTCCATGGGCATGGTCGGCCAGTCCCCACCGGAGTGGAAGGCATCGAGTCGGTCGATGAACTGCGGTAGCTGAAGGCCGCGGTAGACGAGGCCTGTCCGTCGCTGGACCTCCATCAGCCTGCCTCTACTGCGCACATGAAGTCGAGCTGCCCCCTGGGCCTGCTGCACATGGGCCTTGAGGACACCTGCTGCAGCCTGAATCAGGCCCTGCAGAAGCTCACGGTAGATGTCGCCTCGTGGCACCTGGTGCCAGACGCCCTCCCAGGCCTCATGGGCCTCCCAGAGGTATCGGTGATCGAAGAGATCACATCCGAGCAGGTAGTCTACGTCCTCTGCCCACGGGCACTCCGGATTCCAGGTGCGAGTGGGTGGGGCGTGGGCCATGTGACCGTCTGGATGCTTCATCGGGTGCGGCTGGAGACCCGGGACAAAGCGGTAGGCCGGAAGGGGCATCGCTGGCAAGCGTCGGGGCGGTACGGGGTCCGGTGGGGGGATCTCCGGTGGTGGAGACTGGTGATCCCGGCTCATTCCTCCGACCTTCCAGGAAACTGGCGGATGAGGAAATAGCTCCTCAGGAAGACCAGGCCAATGCAGACCCAGGTCAGCCACTGGTAATCGGGCCAGGCCAACAGACCGACCGTGCTGTAGATGAGGATGCTCAACAGGCCGGCCATGGCGCGCATACGAGGGGAGAGCACTACGGCGCCCTCCGGTAGCCTTCTGCCCAGGCATGGTCACCAGGGGCGTGCGCGTCGATAAGGTCTGCGAGGTGTCTGTACAGGCCTGCAGTGTTGGTCAGATGCACGGCGGGCTGAGTGGCTGTCTGGATGACCTCCGTTTTCAGCGCCGGAACCTTGTTGGCCTTGAGGGCTGCACGGCCCGCGGCGGCGTCGACCCGCTCGGGAAGCGTGGGGGGCCCCCAGAAGATGGGCGTCGCGCTCAGATCCACATGCCCGGGAACAAAGGCGATGATCCGCCCGTCCTGGTCGCCATTGTTGGCCCGCTCGGCAGGGGTGGCCCCCACGTAGAGCACCGCACTCCCCACCTGGGCGACTCGCGCATCCGCCTTGCTGACCTCGACCACCACAATGGTTCCCTCGGTGATGGTGGGGCGCGCGGCTGTCCAGGTGTAGGTGTGCCCCTGTTCAAGCGAGAAGTTCTGGACATGGAGGAGCGCTGGCGGGGCGCCATACGCCATCGGGCCCAGGAGGAGAAACAGGAAGGTCCATACGTGTCGCATTGTCAGTACTCCAACACCAGATCGTCGATGCCGATGGCACCGATGGGCGAGCTCGAGCTTTCGCCGAACCGCAGGCGTACCGCGGAGATGTCCGTGAGGTCCAGGCCGGAACCGTCCGCCAGAAAGTCTGTGAGTCGGAGGCGAATCGTATTGAACTCGTTGGACCATCCGTACTCGCCGCCCGTGCTGCGGGGGTAGGGGTGGGTGACCTGTCCAATCTCTTTGTGGGGAATCGCCCGCGTGCGTCCGGCCTGGTCCACGACCTCGACGATCACAGACAGGCTGGTGGCCAAGCCCATGGTGAGCGGGTGCCGTGTGATCTGGGCGGCCCGGAATGAGAGGAAGGTGTACGGGCTGAAGTCCGCCATCGAGTCCGGAATCAGCCAGGTGATGCTTCCCTCAGTCTCGGGCTCCCAGTGCACCACAAGTCCCCGGTTGGTGTCACCGCTGTAGCCCGCCTGGGTCATGCCATTCATCAGGTCGGATGGGTTCCAATTGAGGGTGCCATCTCCGTCGGCCAGGATGTTCTCATAGGCCTCATCTGCATCGATGATCACGCTGTCCCCGGCCGCGCTGCGCTCCAGGTTGTGCTCGCTCTGGAAGTCATCGATCACCCGGAGCGCTGTGGACGGGTCCGGCCGGTAGGTATTGGCGATGACCACCGGGTCGGAAATGCCCTGCGGTCGGAAGACATCGGCTCGCCGGGACAGGTAGTCGAACATGCTCTTGTCCCCATCCGCATAGGCTCGGATGAGGGCCAGGTAGTAGCTCTTGGAGACCACCTGTGTCTCTGTGCGCCCGATGAGTGCAGGCCCGGTTGCATCCGCAAAGCCGCAGCAGTTGAACTCGTTGTGGCCCACCCCCTGCAGGTACGTCATCTGGCTCGACGAGTCTGCCGCGGAAAGAATGCGGAAGTACTGGACGTACTGGCTGGTGGGCGATCCATGCACGTCCCCGTCCGCCGCGCCAGCGAACAGATGGTAGGGCCGGTCGTGGGGGTCGCTCTGGTCCACACTGTAGAAGAGGGTGGGGGCGATGGAGCTGATGAGGACGATGTCATCGGCGGAATACTCCGCGGTTGCGTAGCCCTCATCCACGATGCGATCGTACGCCCTGACCACGCCCTCGCCACCACGGCTGTGACCAATCCAGACAATGCGGGATGCGTCGATATTGCCGCTGAGGGCGCCGCCTTCCGCCGTGTCCATCAGCTGCAGGAAGGCATCTGTGTTGGTCAGCGTGGTGGTGGACGCGGTCTCGATTCCCGGCCCGGTGTTGTTGGTGTGGGACATGACCACATAGCCCCAGGAGGCCAGGTGATAGCCGAGGTAGTCATACCAGGTGTAGTGGTGTCCGTTGCCGTGGCTGATGACCACGAGCGGGACGGGCCCAATCTCCGCCAGATCGATGGGGTAGTAGACGCGCTGGGTGGTCCACATTCCCGTACTCTGCCCAAACAACTGTACGGAGCTCGGGCCGGTCGCGGCCATGTCGCCCACTGCGGTCAGTCCCGGATCTGCATCTCCTGGACCGATGGCGATGTCCCCGGGGTCCAGGGTCAGGTTGTCATCGAAGTCAAACACGACATCGAACGTCCGAGTCAGCCCGGAAGGAATCGGGACGTCGGAGGTCCAGGCGTCCACCACATTGTCTGCCACGCTCGTGTCGGTGACGGTCGCTGTCTCGGCTGCACCGAGACTGATGTCGATCAGGCTCGGGTCGGCCGCCCATTCTTCCGGGCGCTTGTGGTCCACGATGTAGACCGTGTACGGCAGCCCATGACGATCCGCATGCCGGTAGGGATCGATGGCTGTGCGGATGACTTCGTTGGAATTGAAGACCTGTACGCGCTCGAAGTACGGGTAGTCTGTGAGGGGGTAGCCGGTGATCGGGGGCTGGGTGCCGCTCCAGAACTCCACCGTTTGTGTCGCACTGCTGCAGTCTCTGTAGCTGGCGCTGATGGAGGTCTCGGAGGGCGAGGTCGCCTCCACGAGAATCCGCTGTGGAAGATCCGCGGCTCGCACGGTGGTGGACGTCCCCAGGGGCTCGCCATCCGGACTCCACAGATTCATACCAGTGCCACTCAGCTCCAGGGTGACCTTGCCGGTGGTGAGCGCGGGGTCTGCTGTGATGCGTACGGGGCGCATGTGGAAGCGCTGCCAAGCAAAGGTGTCCGCGGTGGCGGGGGGACGAATCGGCACGAATGCCCGAACACCGGGCTGGGCATTGACCACAGTAAGGTCGATGGCGCAGTCGGTGCACCCGGTGCCATCGATACAGATGGTGCTGGCAGGATCACACCAGCGCTCCCGGCTGATGTCGCCCTTGGCGTCACAGGTGATGGCCACACCCTCCAGGCAGATCACCTCTCCGCTGTGCTCATCACATTCATCAGTGGCCGGGGTACCGGAGTCCTCGGTCTCTTCTTTGCCAGATACGGCAGACGGAGGTGTGCATCCAGTCACATACAGAAAGGCGAGCAGGCGAACCAGCATTAGACCTACAGCAGGGTGTCCTGGATCTTCAGTGTCAGATCCGAAAGGGCCTCGTGGGCTTCGTCCGGCACGGCCACGAGTGCCACAGCGATACTGTGGGTCTCCGCATCCGGTGATGCTGGCTCGAACACTCGAATCACGCGGCCAGTGAGGCGCCAGCGTGCCCCGGCCTCGCTGACAGCAAAGTCGATCAGGAGCAGGTCATTGGTCGCTACCGATCTGTCTGCGTCAAAGCGAAGTCCGCCCACAGAGAAGTTCATGAACGGATCGGGCCTGAACCAGTCACCGTCTTCCGCCTCCTCGCCGGCCAACCAGGCGGTCGCCGTGGCCGAGTCCGCCAGACGGTAGCGGATCGGGAGTCCAGCGAAGAGTCGCGGAAAGTCCCGCTGGTCTCGGTCCCGCTGATCCGTACACGTGACCTCGATGCGGCCGGCGCCGTCATCACCTGTTCCGATGGTCTGGATGGTGCCTGTCACGCGACGCTGGTCCGCGTCGGCAAAGGTGAGGACCACCCGGTCTCCGGGGCTGAGCTGCTCAGCGCTACCTGCAGGCTGTACCACAATGATGCCATCAGCCTCGCTGGAGACTTCGCCGTTGACCATTACCGGAACATCCCCGCTGGTGCAGAGCAGGCGTACGGACTGGGTAGTGGAAGTGGTAGGACTCACGGTAGACAGAGTGTAATCGATGTTGTGCTCGATTGGCGATCGAGACTCGTCAGGTTCCCGTTCGAAGTTCTTGGCAAGGCCCACATGTGCTGCCAGCGGCTTGCAGAAGGGTCGGATAGAGAGGGGCCATGAAACCCTCTCGTCGCGACATTCTTGCTGGCCTCTCCGCGCTCGCCGTGGCGCCAGGGTGCCGCAGCCCGGAGAAGGCCGGACCTGAGGATGAGGACACAGGGGGCGAAGGCCCCACACCCGCCCCGGAGCGACCGGAAGAGCCGGAGCCTTGGGCCCCGGATGCGGAATTGGATGAGGATGCTTTTCCCTCTGGCGTTCAAGTGGGGGATCCGCGCCCCGATGGTGTGGTGGTCAGCGTGTGGACCTCAGAGCCGGTGCTGGGACTCATGCTGGCTGAGGGCGTGGAGGGAGGCTGGGATGCTCCTGACCCTTCCCCGGCGCTCGACCTGGACGCGCTGGTGCCCGTGGATGGTCGGACACAATTCACCCTGGGCGGGCTGAAGCCGGACACAGTCTATTCCATCTGCTTCTCCAGCCAGGACCTCGACCGAAGGAGTCGAGTCACTCGCTTCCGCACTGCCCTGGGGGAGGATGGCTGGCGCGTCCTGACCCTGGCCGCGACCTCGTGCCTGGGCCGGCCTGGACAGCCCTGGCCGAGCATGACCTTCGCTGCGGCAGCAGATCCTGATGCGTTCTTGCTGCTCGGCGATATCGTCTATGCCACCTCAGCGGTGACCACCGAGGACTTCCTGGACCACTACCTGGACGGCTTTGCCCTGGAGGGGTTGGCTGCCGCCTGCAGCCACAGCGCGCTGGTGGCGACATGGGATGACCATGAGGTCGTGAACGAATTTGCCGGAGGAGTCACCGATCCCGCCCTCATGGCGGCGGGACTGGAGGCATTCCGTTTGGCGATTCCCCAGCGGATCGGGCCAGGGGGCACTGGAATCTGGCGAAAGCTGTCCTGGGGTCGGGTGGCGGACATCTTTGTCCTCGACTCACGGGGGGAGCGGGACGGCGTCGCCCAGTACCTCTCCCGGGATCAGATGGACTGGCTGAAGGATGGGCTCTCCGCGAGCTCGGCGAGGTTCAAGCTCATCCTGAACTCGGTTCCCATCACCGACTACTCGCCCATGATCGGTGACGTCCTGGATGAGGACCGATGGCAGGGCTACCCGGATCAGCGCCACGAGATTCTCTCCCACATCGAAGAAGAAGCGCTGGAGGGCATCCTCTGGATCACCGGCGACTTCCATATGGGCACCATCTCACGGGTCGATCCGCTGGAGGGGCTGGCCGCCGAGCGGTGGGAGGTGATGGTGGGCTCCGCAGGAAGCACGCCCAATATCCTGGCATCTCTCTATGACAATCCGGAGCAATTCCCTGTGATGTTCGATGACTGGAACAGCGCGCTCCTGCGCCTCGACCCGGGCCTGGGCGAGGTGCGCGTCACGTACCTGGGTGACGACGGGACGGTGCTGGCAGAGAAGACCCTGGTGCTGTGAGTCAGCGCTCGGCGGTGGGAGACCCAAGCCATCCGTCGGTCAACAAAGAGAATGTGCCGGAGGTGGCTGCCGCCGTCAGTACGCTGGCCAGGGTGAAGAAGGCGATGACCGCTGCCGCGATACCTCTCAGCCAGATGTTTCGTCCGCGATCCTCCAGGTCGTCTTCATCCACCAAACGTATGGGGGGAGGCAGATCACCCTGAACGGGCACAGGTCCAGGTCTGTGATTCAGGCGGAAGGGATCGTACGCGAAGCGGTTCATGGATAGAAGTGTACCGTGAAGATCCCCCAGACAGTCCTGGAGGCGGCGTTGGCTGCCCTTGAACCCCATGCTCAGCACCCGGGGACCGGCGCGCTACACGACCCGCTGTATGCGCTCCTGAAGGGCGATGACGGCGATGCTGTCGCGGAGTTTGCGCTGGCCCTGGTGTCCCAATCCGGCCATCCGGCAGCTGGGACTCTCCGGGAGATGCTGGGTTCGCATGTGGCCCTGCCTGCCCCCACCCTGGAGGCGATTCTGCGCCAATATGAGCCCCTGGCTGAGGGGGCGGATCCGCTGGTGCAGGCGGACCGAATGCTCTGGGAGGCAAAGGAGGCCCGTCGGGTGCTTTCCACCCGGGTGCTGGGTCTCGAGACCGAGGTCCGCAGTCTCTCCCGAACCGCGAATGCAATGGCCGCGGCGGGAGCTATTCTCGCCATTTTCGGTGCCATCGGCTGGCTCATTGCGATGGGGTGGCTGGAAATCCAGTGGCTGGACCCGGCCGTCCCCCAGAACCTGGATGATGCGGCGGCCGGTCGAGGACAGGCTGCTCCGGCGGAGAAACGCAGCCGATGAAGCCATTCTCTCTGGGCCGTGTCGCGGGTGTTCCGCTCCTCGTGGACTGGAGTGCAGGCTTTGTCATCGCCTTCATTGTGATGACCTCCAGCGGGCCAGGGGGGGAAGGGTTTGTTGGGGGCCTCATCTTTGCGCTGCTGATCATGGGGTCGATACTCGTTCACGAGTTGGGCCATGCGGTAGCTGGACGTCACTTCGGCCTGCGACCACGGGCCATTCTGCTCCACGGTTTTGGCGGCCTCTGTCAATATGAGCGGGCACCAAGGGGGCTGGTCGGTGTCTTTGTGAGTGCTGCAGGCCCGGTGGCTGGCCTTGCGCTGGGGGGTGTGGCGCTCCTGCTCGGATGGAAGGTGCTGGCCTGGGTGAACCTGTTCTGGAGTGTCTTCAACCTGCTGCCCATGTTCCCCATGGATGGCGGACACATCGTGCGCCATGCCATCGAGCCTCGATGGGGCGCGCGGCGAGCCGACAAGATCACCCGCGTGCTCAGCCTGGTCACTGCAGCCCTCGCGGGGGCCTGGGCCTGGAGCGAGAACGAAAAAGTGATCCTCATCATCATCGTGCTCGTGGCCTTCCAGAACCTCCCTCGTCGCTGACCCGGGGGCCCGCTACCGGCATCAAGGGACGACCACCGTGACGGATCCTGGCGTGTCGGGGCGTCCCGGCGCTCCGATGGCGATGTGGGTGGTGGAGCAGGCGATGGCAGTGCCGAGTCGACGGCCCTGATCGGTGCCGGTCCAGGTGCGGGAGGGGGTGCTCTCAGTCAGCGGGGCCTGGTATCGACTGGCCGTCCCTGCAGTGAGCTCGTCGCCAGGCGCTCCCACCAGCAGGTCATCCGCACCGCTGCCGTCCAGATCGCAGGCGGCCACGGAAGAACCAAACAGGGCCCGATCGCTGGAGATGGTGTGCAGGATGGCCATCGTGTCCGGGTCCACGACGTAGACAGCATTGGCCCCTGGCGCACCCAGGATCCACTCCAGTTGGCCGTCGCCATCCAGATCACCGGAAGTCAGGGAAAATCCAGCCTGATCCTGGGGCGATGGGCGCGCCAAGACCTGCCTCCCGACAATCAGGGCGACATCTCCCTGGGCCATGCCGATTCCGACCTGGGTACCCAGTGTGGCAATGCTGCTGGGGCGGCCGTCCGTAGGCGTCAACGGACCGTCTCCTTCGGTGTAGCCATCTCCGTGTGCCACCACCGCCGGCGGGCCGGCGGCCACAGCGATGCCGGTGCTGCCCGTCCCGTTCACCACGACGTCTCCGGACACGTCCACCACGGCTCCCTTGCCCTGCTTCCGCACGGGGGCGCCAATCCACAGTCCATCGGCAGTCATGGCCAGGCTGCTCCCCAATCTTCCAGACCCGGTGACCCGCTCCACGGCGACGCCATCCTTGATCTCATAGACACTGCCTTTGTCCCCATGGGGTGCGCCGACCCAGACCCGACTGCCCGCCACGAGCACGACCGATCCAAATCCGCTGTTGACGCTCGGCCCATAGACCTGAATGACGCTGGGCGTGGGTGCTGCCGTGTCATCTGTGGGCCTGGGCTCGATGATTGGCGCGCCAAACAGGGGCGAGCTTTGCCGGTCCTTGGGCTCGTTGCATGCCAAGGCGGCGCAGGTGATGAGCAAAGAGTGGCGCATGGTTCAGTGGTCAGTGTACCCGTGCTGCGCTACGGTGCCACCGAAGGAGATCTCAGATGCCAGCGATTCGCAGGCACGTCCACATTGCCTGTACTCCCCGTGCAGCGTGGCGAGCCCTTACCACCTCCGATGGTCTTGAGAAGTGGATGGCGGATAGCGCCCGCATCGATGGCCGTATGGGCGGTCGAGTGGTGCTCACCGGGACGGACTTCGATGAGGAAGAGGATGCTGTGGGCATCGTCCACACCTGGCGTCCCACCTCGAAGTTTGAGATCGCATGGGACAAGATCGGGCAGTTCGAGGCGCGCGGGAGTCAATTTGCCTTCCAGGTCGCCAAAGATGGAAATGAGACCCGGGTGAGCGTGGTTCACAGTGGTGGAGAAGCGCTCGACGATGAAGAGCGCAGGGAAAAGCTGGACGCTGCCTGGAAGCAGGCATTTTCCACCCTGCAGTCGTTGCTCGACGACGAATAGAATCGATCGCCCTCCATTTTCCTGGTGGATGTAGACGCTGAGTCCGCCGGTCTGATGCTATGTTGCCGGCACTCAGGGCATGGGTGAGGTGATCATGAGACGTATTCTTGTGTTGGGGCTAGGACTGGGTTCGGGCCCTGCGATGGGCTTTTGTGGCACCTATGTGGGTGGCGCCGGAACCAATCTCTACAATGGCGCGAGTCAGGTAGCGATCGTCCGACAAGGGAGCCGAACCGCGCTGACGATGGTCAACGATGTCTATGGCGCGGGTGCCATGGCGGATTTCGCGATGGTGATCCCGGTGCCCGAGGTGCTCACAGCGGACGATGTGGCCACTGTGGACCGAACCATCTTTGAGACGCTGGACGGCTATTCCTCTCCGCGTCTGGTGTCCTACAGCTGTGACGACTTCTGGCACGAAGATGAGGATTTCGATGGGCTGGCCGATACGGCGGCAGCTCCGGTCTCAGAAGGTGCTGAAGGCGTGACGGTCGAGGCCACCTTCACTGAGGGTGAGTATGAGATCGTAATCCTGTCGGCCGAGGAGTCCTCGGGACTCCTGACGTGGCTGGACACCAATGGCTACGATGGCCTGGACGCTTCGGCAGAAGGTCTGCTCACTGAGTACATCGAGTCCGGTTCGTACTTTATGGCGGCTCGGGTGAGCCTGGAGGCGCTCCCAGAGGATGCCGCCTACCTCAGTCCGCTGCGCATCTCCTACGAGAGCACCGCCTTTGGACTGCCCATTCGTCTGGGCACGGCCAATGCGCCGCCGGATGGTGTGCAGAACCTCTCTCTGTGCTTCCTGACCGAGAGCGATGACGGTCGAGTGGCCATCTCCAACACGACCTACCCGCAGCTGACCATCGAGGATGAGTGCATGTGGCGGGCGGATGAAGAGCCGGACTTCGGTGCCTTCTGGGCCAACCAGATTGAGGATGCCCGGATCGAGGCGGGTGGTGTCGGCTGGGTGGAGGAGTACGCCTGGTACACGGGCGGCTGTGATCCGTGCAGTGGTGAGCCACCCAATGACGATCAAGTCGCCCAGCTGGGCTGGGAAGGCGCGGCCTGGGAG
>Ga0310342_100002385_pt1 | contig 12039 bp, 4 predicted proteins | sample S15DNA20500_MG_FD_206155 | JGI IMG/M metagenome (GOLD analysis project Ga0310342, IMG submission 206155) | Marine microbial communities from station ALOHA, North Pacific Subtropical Gyre - S1503-DNA-20-500_MG | ecosystem: Environmental > Aquatic > Marine > Oceanic | place: Pacific Ocean: North... | reverse complement strand
TCAGCTATAAGGCAGTGCTTAGCGACCAGAAATCGGGGGTTTTATTCTGGCTCATGGCTTCGTCGAACATGGTACATCCGGAATGTGCCGTAATTTTTAGCCAACTGTAAGAGCCCAACATAATCACAGGTAATATCAGTAATATTATTGGCCACAATCAGCGAGGCGAAGTGCTCACTAGCATAAACTTGACCTGGTGGGGTAATCGGTTCGATTCGGGCGGCCCGACTAACGTGAGAGCCCGAAAAATTGAGTTGTTGAATCATCGGATCTGTAAACCGGTAGACGGGACCGGTATGAAGTGCAATCCGTAGATTAATATCGGGTGGCAGTCCCCGTGCGGCCCAATCGGTGTCACGGATCAGATCCCTCTGTGTTAATGCAAAGTGAGCCGCATCTTCTACTGAGGAAAACACAAAATAGAAGGCATCCCCCCATGTATTTCTGGTCAGCGGTTTGTAGGGGTATTTTTCCATCTCCTGAGCCAAATAGCCCACAAACTGTTGGATAAACTGGGCAACCTCTACTTCAGATAATTTGCTGTATCCGACCACGTCGGCAAAGAACATAACCCGGATTTCATGCGGAAAATGCGATGTGTTTTCTGAGATTGAGACACTTTCAGGCTGGATGGAAATATTCGCTGGCACATCTATAATCTCGACGTCTCGCTCCGTATTTTTCCATCGACTAATCATATCTGGGGTTTCCCCCAAATTGCCGTGCTCTTGACCATCCCAGACGGCCAGAGAAACCAATGGGGTATCGTACTCTTGCGCCCTCAAGATCGCTGTGCCATCTACAATTAGGCTGGTAAACTCTAAAAGGACGCGATTATCTTGAGCGGGATAGTCGTTGGCCATTATCACCCGGCCAGCCCGATTCAAAATCCGTTCAAATCGGTTCTTCCACTCTGAATTTCTGTCCACATCGACGCTAGTCTGAACAAAGTGTTCGACAGCATAAGGCAGGATGACATCAATTTCACCTCCCCGCTCTAGCATGGCCTCCAGGAACAGAATATCGGCCCCGGCAGCAGCAGAAGCAATGCCAATGTCCGCATCTAACTGATTCAGTTGATTAGCGATACGTACTTTGAGTTCGGTTTCTAGATGAACCGGGAAACGGCAATCTACCTCCCCCTCAGGTAGAAGCGGATGACCTGTAAAAACGATAATTTTAGGCAGTGCAAAGCAATCGTCCAACCAGTGAGGGTCTTCACCCAACGCGTCCAACAGCAGTCGCGCATTACGTCTGGTCGAGTTTAGGTTGGCAAAGTTACCTTTTCCCAGTTCACCGGCACGAGTGTAATGCTCTCTGGCTTGCTCTGGTTGGTTCAAAATCAGTAAAACCTCACCCAAAGTTGCTTGAGTCCAATAATCCGGCTCCATGCCTTTGGCCTCTTCCAGACTAATTTGATAGACATGCTGACCGATTCGATGAGCCGTCTCCAAATCACCTTTAATCAAGGCCAATGTGGCAGCGTTAATACCCGTGTAGCCACTGCCCGTATTTTGATAAGAGGTGTAGTAAGCATCAAATGCCTGTTCCAGTTGCGCTGCTTTTTCCTGTTCCTGGTTTTCTTTTTCCCACAAGTCTTTATGGGTTCGACCAAGTAAACCAAGTGTATCGTCGTCTTGATTCCCTTCGGCTTGCAACTCGCGTGCTATTTGGTTGGCTTTGTAAGGCGAACCACCTCTGGCCAGTGTCAGACCATTTAACTGTCTGAGTCGAAGGTCTGTGGTCCAGACTTCCAACCCTTCTGAAATGACGTCAAAGGCCAATAATGGTTCGCCAATGCCTAAAATTCGATGGCCGAGCGAACGATAAATCTCTGGTACTCGCCGCCAAATCTCGGGTGACCGTCCGCGCCAAATTTCGCTCAAGTTCCGGAGATCAAGGCTCTTATCTTCAAGGCGATCAAGGATGCGATGAACTTCGTCTTGCGCTCCCATTTGATCTTGTGTCGGTGGAATAATCCGATAACCCAGGTGCAGAATGGCTTTGATGGCTTCCATCGATGTATTTCGATCGTATTCCTTTTCTGACTCAGGAAGTTGGTCATAGAGTATCAAACAGGGGTGGGTCATAGCCTTATCATCGCGTTCTGGTCCGAGGGTCCAACCATCTTTCAGCCGTTGTTGGGCCCAGATTTCGTGCGTGTTTTCCGATAGCAATTCTGTTAAATTGGCCAATTCTTCTGGCAGTTGCACACTGGAGGTGTCAATAGGCTTAGGGGTGTAACTCATATCAGAATCCTTTTTGTTTCCTATCCATTTCAAAAACAGAGCGTTCGTCCGTATTATTTTGTTCTGTTGTAGGTAGTCCCTAATTTCGAAGCGTAAGGCTCGGTTAGCTATCTAACAAAAGTTATTGTAACACCTTACTAAGTTTGTGACAAAAATTATGAAGCTAGAGCAAAACAACTTGGGCATATCTATAACGACAAAAAATGACAAATTGTCTCAAAAATATCGACGGCTGAGCGAATCGCTCTTCAACCGATGCATTTACTGACAGATAAGGGCTTCTAGATCTGCGGGTTTTACTCACATATCGATGTTGAATCAGGTTGTCTTTTATCTACTATCTGGTTGTAAAATAACTTAAACGATTTCACATAAGATGATCTACTGTATTTGTCATTCTACTAACCAAAGTGATCGATGGTGAAAGATTAAACGGAGCGACCAGGTTTGACGCAAAACGGTCTTGAAGCGATCTTGACAGAGGTCAAAAATAACTGATATACTCATTAACTGCGTGACTTTACCCCCGTTTTTAGATTGGTCAAGTGTACGCACCTGAGGTGCAGGAATAGTAGGGGCAAGTTGGTGGAGGCATAATCTTACTAAACAGTGAATTTAAATTATGAAGCGGACGATTGAAGCCATCCAGGGCATGAAATCGGCAGGAGGGAAAATCGTGGCTTTAACCGCCTACGACTATCCGACTGCCCGGATTCTGAATCAGGCTGAGGTGGATATTATCCTCGTCGGCGATACATTGGGAATGGTCGTTCTCGGCTATGAATCGACAGTTTCGGTAACAATGGACGACATTGTCCACCACACACGAGCCGTTGCTCGTGGTAACCGAACCTGCTTATTAGTAGCAGATCTACCTTATCGCTCTTACACCTCTACTGATCTGGCAATCGCAAATGCGCAACGATTATTTGAGGTTGGAGCAGAAGCGGTTAAGTTTGAGGGCTGCCATCCAGAAATCACGCAAGCTTTAGTTGAACACAACTTGCCGGTGATGGGACACGTTGGATTGCTGCCACAGACCGCAGATAGGTTTCGCGTCCACGGCCGGCGTACCAAGGAGGCACAGGAGATTTTTGACCAAGCCGAAAGACTAGAAGAGGCTGGCTGTTTCGCCTTGGTTTTGGAGTCGATAATCCGGCCATTGGCTGCCGAAATTACGAATTCGCTAACGATTCCGACCATTGGCATCGGTGCTAGTATTGACTGCGACGGGCAGATCCTGGTCTTACACGACATGCTAGGCCTCTTCGATCGCTTCACGCCAACCTTTGTTAAGCGTTATGCAGATCTGGGCAAAGTTATCTCACGAGCGGTTACTGCCTACCGGTTAGAGGTTCAACAGGGGCTTTTCCCACATCCAGATCATACCTACAAATAACCAAATTAACGATTTAAGATAAACGGTGGATGGTAACTAAAGGCCGCTTCGCTAGCGAAGTGGGTACATCCGTCAGCAAGGGAAATCAGATGTTCAAAATTGGTCTTATTGGTGACGAAGTTTCACAGGACTTTCAAACAGTTGTCAACCTATCGACAGAATTTAACCTCGATTCAATCGAGATTCGTTCTGTTTGGGATAAACCGCCTCAAGAATTGACGTCCAAAGATGTTGAGGAGATGAAGCGTATTTTGGAGGGAACAGACCTGCAGATCATCGGTCTAGCTTCCCCCTTTTTCAAGTGTGATATCGACGATATGGAAGCACGAAAAGAGCATCTACAGATCCTGAGAGACTGTATTCGACTCGCACACCAATTCGAAGCCACGATTATCCGCACTTTCGCTTTCTGGAAATTCGACAATGTCGAGGATCGGTGGGATGAAATTGTTGCAGCCTACGATGAACCGGTTCAAATGGCTGAGGGCGAAGGTGTGATTTTAGGGATGGAAAACGAATATTCAACTTCGCTAGCGACAGCCTTATTAACGGAGAGATTTATCCGCGAGATCGATAGCTCGAGCGTTCGTGCTATCTGGGATCCAGCCAATGAAGCCCACGCGGAGGATGATGGAGAGACGCCATACCCGGATGCTTACAACCGCCTCAAGCCGCTGATGGTACACGCCCACTTAAAGGATGCAGACCGAAACCCAGAGACCGGCGAAATGGAGTCCGTGCCTGTTGGCGATGGTAAGATCGATTGGCTGGGACAACTGCAAGCTTTCATCGACGATGAGTACGATGGACACTTGACGCTGGAGACCCACTGGCGACCCACCCTTAAGTTAGCAGATGATATTGTTCACACTCCAGGCGGCAGCGAATTCTCTCAGGCGGGTGAACAAGCCTCACGCATCTGCCTTGAAAATCTATTTCGGATTATCGATAATCTGGATCGATAGCGAGACCAGAGAACTCAATCGTCAACAACCAGCTTTTAATTTTTACTCGATAGCGAAGCGGCGCTGATAGAGTTAGCTAGCAAGAGTTAAACTAGCTCGATCTTGAAACATTGATCCATGTCACAAGATGCGAAGTCAGAATTGGCAGAGTCGGCAAGTACGGACTTCATCGAAATCCGTGGAGCCGGTGAACATAACCTGCGAAACGTAGATCTCTGTTTACCCAAAAATCAACTGATCGTCTTTACGGGTGTGAGTGGCTCCGGTAAATCGTCGTTAGCGTTTGACACGATTTACGCTGAAGGTCAACGTCGCTATATCGAGTCGCTCTCGTCCTACGCGCGTCAGTTTTTGGGGCAAATCGAAAAACCACGGGTCGATTCTATTGCTGGCCTTTCGCCCGCCATCTCCATCGATCAAAAAACGGTCAGTAATAATCCTCGCTCGACGGTTGCCACCATCACCGATATTTACGACTATCTGCGGGTGCTGTATACCAACGTTGGCAAGCTCCACTGTCTTGAATGTAGGCAGCCACTAGGTGCGCAAACCGCCGACCAGATTATCAACCAGATCTTGACATTGCCTGATAAAACCCGTTTTCTAATCTTGGCCCCCATCGTTCGAAGCCGACGCGGTCGACATAAGCGAGAACTCGATGATGCCTTACGATTGGGATATACCCGTGCTAGAATTGATGGGCAGATTGTTCAGTTAGTCGACGATATCCCACTTGACACACGTCAGCGACACAACATCGAAATCGTGATTGACCGCTTGATTCAGAAACCGGGAATCCGACCACGATTAGCTGACGCTGTCGAAACGGCGCTACGAATGGGAGAGGGGAACCTGATTCTTAGTGTGGTCGCTGATAGCGATCAGGCTGAATATACAGAGGATCAGTTTTTTAGTAGAAACTTGACCTGTGGTAGCTGCCAAATCAATTTTGAGACACCAACGCCCAGTGATTTCTCTTTTAATAGCCCCTCTGGTATGTGTCCGGCCTGTCGCGGGTTGGGAACGGTTGAAATGGTAATGCCCGACCGGGTTGTTCCGGATGAATCGCTCTCCATTGCTGACGGCGCAGTGCTACCCTGGGGTAAACTGGAAGATCGGCAAGCCCTGTTCATCGCCCATAGCTTAACCGACCATTATCAGTTTAGTTTGGAACAACCCTGGTGCGAATTAGATTCGTTGCATCAGCGGGTTGTTTTGGAAGGGACCCAAGGGGATCAGATCCCGATGATCTACCGGTGGTACAGAAACCGACGACATAAAAGGCGACGGGCTTACGATGGAGTTTTAGCCGAACTGATGATCGAATTCGCTTATGCCCAGGAGATCCAGGACACTAAATGGCTGAAGTCGGCAAAGCATTACTTAGCACCACAAATCTGTCCGGAGTGTAACGGAAAGCGTATCAAAAAGTCAGTGCAGGCAGTGACCATTCAAAATCAATCGATCATCGATCTCACCGAGATGACGATCGACGATTGCCTCCAATTTTTTGAAAGTCTAGCTCTGCCTAAACGTGACCGGTTGATTGCCAGAGAACTGCTGAAAGAGATTCAAGGTCGCCTCAAGCTTTTAACCAATGTCGGATTAGGTTATTTATCCCTTAACCGAATGGCACCAACGCTATCAGGTGGAGAGTCGCAACGGATTCGGCTGGCCTCGCAGATTGGGGCCGGGTTGCAGAACGTCATCTACGTTTTGGACGAACCCAGTATCGGCCTACACACACGCGACAATAAACATCTGCTAACTACCTTGAAGCGTCTACGGAATCAAGGCAATACGGTGATTGTAGTAGAGCATGATGAAGATACAATGTGGTCGGCAGATCTGCTGGTCGATTTCGGGCCTGGGGCGGGGATTAATGGTGGCCAAGTCGTGTCGGTCGGCCCTCCCTGCGAGGTTGCAGAGAAGGCCGATTCGCTAACAGCCAAATATTTGCGCAAAGAGCTCGAAATTTCGATTCCCAAAGTCCGTCGAACAGCCAAGCTCACTGATCAAGGAGATCCTCTTTATCTCGAAATTCGAGGGGCCAAACACAATAATCTGAAAAATGTCGATGTCCAAATTCCTGTTGGTGTCTTCATCTGTATAACAGGGGTTAGTGGGTCTGGAAAAAGCTCACTGATAAACGATATTTTGCACAAAGCTCTGGATCGAGATTTAATGCGAGCCGGGACAATACCTGGCGAATATCGGGAAATTCGTGCTTTAGCCGGCAACCAAGTTGTTGACGATTTACGTCAGGTGATCGATAAAGTTATTGCCATCGATCAATCTCCGATCGGGCGAATTCCTCGTTCTAACCCCGCCACCTATACCAAACTCTTTGACCAGATTCGAAACTTTTATACCGAACTGCCCGAATCTAAGGTTCGAGGATATAAGCCTGGACGTTTCAGTTTCAACGTAAAAGGGGGGCGTTGCGAAGCCTGTGAAGGAAATGGAGCCAATAAGATCGAAATGCAGCTTTTGGCAGATGTTTGGGTAACCTGCAACGTCTGCAGTGGGTCTCGATACAATCAAGAAACCCTATCGGTAAAATATAAAGGTAAGTCGATAGCTGATATTTTGAACATGGACGTGCAGGAGGCACTCAGCCACTTCAGTGCGATCCCCAAAGTGGCTAAAATTCTGCAAACCTTACAAGACGTAGGGATGGAATATATGAAAGTTGGGCAACCATCGCCGACCCTGTCGGGAGGAGAAGCCCAACGAATTAAGCTGGCGAGAGAACTCTCTAAGCGGAGTACGGGTAAAACGCTGTACGTTTTAGATGAACCGACAACAGGTTTGCACTTCGACGATGTAAAAAAACTGTTGCGCTCGTTGCATCGATTTGTCAATTCTGGTAATACCGTGGTGGTGATCGAACACAATTTAGAAGTAATAAAAACGGCGGATTATATTGTAGATCTGGGACCTGAAGGCGGCGAGGCCGGCGGTCAGATTATCGCCGTCGGAACACCTGAAACCGCGGCGCAGATAGAAACTTCATATACCGGACAAGCACTAAAAGTCGTACTTTCTAACAAAGAGATCAAAAGTATCCCATCGCAATCAGTAGCCATTGAACAAGCGCGACGACCTCAGGTCGGCGCCTTCGATGGAAGTTCTGAGCCCAGAGCCCGTCCTGGGGAATTGTCACCTCTACCAACTAGGCTCCAAACCACAAAACCATCAGCGATCAGTGTTTTTGGCGCCAGCGAACATAACCTGAAAGGGTTGACTGTAGAAATCCCGCATGGAAAACTAACGACTTTCACCGGGGTGAGCGGGTCGGGTAAATCGTCGCTAGCGCTGGATACTATTTATGCTGAGGGACAACGGAGATATATCGAGTCTCTGTCGGCTTATGCACGTCAGTTTTTAGGCCAAATGGAGAAACCACAGGTGGATCGAATCGAGGGCTTATCTCCTGCCATTGCCCTCGAGCGCAAGGGTCAGAATAAAAACCCACGTTCAACTGTTGGTACTATTACGGAGATCTACGACTATCTTCGGGTGCTGTACGCCAGAATAGGGCAAGCTCATTGTCCAAACTGCGGGCAGTCGGTCCAAGCTCAGACAGAACAACAAATTATAACTGAAGTCCTCAACTTGCCGGACCGATCCCGGATCTATGTTTTGTCACCCTTAGATCTGCAGGTGGACTACGATGATGAACCGTTGGCTGAAATTCTGCAGCACCTGGTTCGAGAGGGATATGCACGCGTTGAAGTCAATAAGCGAATCTATCCGCTCGATCAAGTGCCAACTCACCTAATTCCAAAACCTTACTCACTAAACCTGGTCATCGACCGTTTGCTCATCTCCCAGGATAATTTAGAGAAAGGTCGGTTGGCAGAAGCCATTGAAGTCGCTTTGGCTAAAAGCGAAAGGATGGTAGTAATTCGGATTGAGCCAAACCAAGCAGAGAATAAGATTAAGCCGATTTATCAGGCCTTCACCACTCAGTTTGCCTGTGTTCCCTGTGATGAGATCTTTCCAGAATTAACGCCGCAACACTTCTCTTTTAACAGCCAAATAGGACGGTGTTCAACCTGTCAAGGGCTCGGTACACTCGGTAGAGATCCAACATCTTGTCCAGATTGTCAAGGCACGAGGCTTCAGCCTTTTCCACGTCGAGTGACCATACCTGCCCTCGATTGGCGTCTGAGCGAAAGTGTGTCCTCAACTCAACCTCTGGTTGGTCTGAACGGAGACGAGGATCGGGGGAATGAATTGACCTTAGCCGAAATTACGGCCTTGTCAATTAGTGACACTGCCCAATTTTTTCAACAGATTGACCTAAGCGACTACCAGTTGACGGTTGGGCAAGAGCTGCTGAATGAGATTCAAAACCGTCTTCAGTTTTTAGTGGATATTGGTTTACACTATTTGACTTTGAATAATATTGCACCAACTCTGTCAGGAGGTGAATTCCAACGGATTCAGTTAGCCAATCAACTCGGTAGTGGCTTGACAGGAGTCACTTATATTCTGGATGAACCGACGATTGGCTTACATCAGCGAGACAACCAGCGGCTGGTCGAGGCACTGAAAAAATTGCGGGATCTGGGGAACAGTGTATTGGTAATAGAACACGACGCATGTACCATTTCCGAATCCGATCATCTACTCGATTTTGGACCTGGAGCGGGGCAGTTTGGTGGACAAATTGTGGCCCAAGGCACACCAAACGAGGTTCGGGCTAATCCGGCCTCCTTGACAGGCCAGTATCTGTCTAGGACCCTGCTTGTCGACACTCCGACCAAACAACGGCTGGTTCATGCAGGTATGGGTGTGGATCAGACGCAAACATGCCTTAGACCTAACCTCTGGTTGGCCCAGTCGGGGATCTCCCAAATTGAGATTCTCGGTGCAAGTACCCATAACCTAAAAAATATCGATGTTACTATTCCAGTTGGGATGATAACCTGTGTGACAGGAGTTTCAGGATGTGGTAAAAGCTCGCTGGTAGAACACACTCTATTCCCGATTGTCTCGGCTAATTTGAATCGAGCTACAATTCCTGCGACTACCCGAGCGCGAGGGATTCGTGGACTAGAGCATACTAATACTGTCATTAACGTTGATCAGAATCCGATTGGTGAAAGCCCCCGATCCAATCTGGCCACTTATACCGATTTGTTTACGAAAATTCGAGGCCTGTTTGCGGCTCAGGATGCATCTCAAAAGCGCGGATACAACGCACTTCGTTTCAGTTTCAACATGGCAATCGGTCAGTGCGAAGCCTGTCAGGGGCTTGGGTACAATCGGATCGAGATGTACTTCTTGACCGATGTTTGGGTTAAGTGCGACACCTGTGACGGTACCGGCTACAACCGGGAAACGCTCGAAATTCGCTATCGAGGAAAGAACATCGCCGAGATTCTCCAAATGACAGTAGCGTCAGCAGCTGACTTTTTCCAGGATCAGACCAACATTCGCCGACCGCTACAGATGTTAAAGGATGTAGGCCTAGAGTATATGCAGTTGGGACAACCTGGAACGACCCTATCGGGGGGGGAGGCGCAACGGATTAAACTAGCTAGTGAACTGTCCCGTCGAGGGCGTGGTCGTACTCTTTACTTAATGGATGAACCGACGACCGGGTTACATGCCGCCGATGTCCACAAACTAATGAAAGTGATCAACCGCTTGGTTGACCAGGATAATACAGTGGTTATCATCGAACACAATTTGGACGTTATCAAATGCGCAGATTGGGTAATTGATCTGGGACCAGAAGGGGGCCATGAAGGTGGAGAACTGATTGCCTGTGGAACACCGGAACAAGTCGCCGAAGTCGAGGCGTCACACACTGGTCGATTTTTAAAACAGATTCTTGCAAACTAGCTATTATTCGCGATCAATCCCTCCTGAAGGAAAAGGATGTTGGTCTTTATTCTGTATCTACATCGTTGCTTTTCCCTTCACCATCTATTCTCAAAATATCGACCTAGATTTAGAGCCCAAAAAGACTATCATTAGTCGCATCGAGATTGTTGGAAATACAATCTTGAGCCGACGACAAATTAAGGATCTCTTGGTAATTGGAGTCGATCAGGAGTATGATCTAGACCAACTTGAGATCGGTTTAGATCAGATTCTCACTGCCTACCGACAAGAAGGCTACGGTTGGACACAAATCGCAGTAGATAACGAGTCCTTGGCCAATCAGCAGATCATTCTCAAACTTCAGGTCGAAGAGGTCAAAACAGTTCAATTAGGACATGTCGAGATTGTCGGTAACCAACGATTTACCAAAACAGAGATGTTAGAAGTACTTGAACTAGATAGCACTCTAACGCAGTCTGGATTACAAGACGGAATAGATCGGCTGTTGAAGATCTACAGCGACCACGGCTACCCCAAAGTCGAAATTAAACTGACTGCATTGGAATTCACCTCAAATCCCGCTAACCGAACTAATCGCCGTTTGAGTTGTCGGCTGGTGATTCGGGAAGGTCACCAGACAGAGATTGGTGTATTGCGGATTCACGGATTACAAAAGACAAAAGCGGATATTGTCCGGAGAGAACTACCAATTCAGACAGGTCAAGTATTCGATCAACGGAAGATCGACCAAGCAGTACACCGTCTGCGAAATTTGGGATATTTTTATCAAATCCAGCATCGGTTAGTAGACCGGGGTCAGATTGATTTTGAAGCTAATGTAGTCGAGGCGAAAACTGGTCGTTTAAGTGGCGTAATCGGTTATGCACCGACGGGAGAAGCGGACCTTCCGTCGGATCGACCGCGCTTGACAGGTATGTTAGAAGCCTCGGAAAGCAATCTGTTCGGAACGGGGCGAAAAATGAAACTTCTATGGAAGTCGGGCACAGCATCAATTTTTGAAGTCGGTTATGAAGAACCGTGGGTCTTTCAACAACCGATTTCTGTTGGTTTATCCTATGCCCAAATCAGTCGGTCTTCACTGGCCGGTTCTCCAGCCCTACATGCTTCTGGGTTCAATACCAGCTTCCCGGCCACAGGCGACAGTCAACCGAACCCACCCTTTTATGACACCCCGATCGATGAAAGGAGGGCCGATCTGTATTTGAAGACTCAGTTCCAACACTATTTTGAAAGTAAGTTGCAGCTCTCCTATAAACAGATTTTCACCCTAAATATGGATGGATTTGACGCTCGGCGGCAGAAATATGCGCTGGCAGTTAGCCTGTCCAGAGATAGTCGTGACTTTTATCTATCGCCTACGCAAGGACGACGAGAGCACCTTGCTTTTGAATGGTCAAAAGGAGATCTAAATCTCAACAAGGGATGGGTCGATTTAGATCTGTTTTTCACCTTGTGGGTAAAACAGGTATTAGCAATCGGCTTACACGGTGCGGCCGCTTGGGGGCGTGATCTGACAGATCTACAGACTCTTCCAACAGAGCGGTTTTTTCTGGGTGGGGCCAAT
>Ga0310342_100002383_pt1 | contig 12044 bp, 14 predicted proteins | sample S15DNA20500_MG_FD_206155 | JGI IMG/M metagenome (GOLD analysis project Ga0310342, IMG submission 206155) | Marine microbial communities from station ALOHA, North Pacific Subtropical Gyre - S1503-DNA-20-500_MG | ecosystem: Environmental > Aquatic > Marine > Oceanic | place: Pacific Ocean: North... | reverse complement strand
CTTCATACTGATGAACTTGCTCTGAGCCATCTCTGTCGTCTGTGAGTACGATTTTCAATCCTCTATTGAGGAATGCCATCTCTCTCAATCGATCGTTCAGAATGTCAAATTGATAGACAAGTTCCGTAAAAATCTCAGAGTCAGGATGAAAAACCACCTGGGTTCCACTGCCTTTTTCTTTGCCTATTACTTCCAGATCCTTTTGCTTGACTCCTCTTTCATAGCGCTGATGGAAACGCTGTCCATCACGAACAATCTCTACTTCAAGCCACTCAGAAAGAGCATTGACGACACTTACCCCAACACCATGAAGTCCGCCAGAGACTTTGTAAGAATCTTTGTCGAATTTTCCGCCAGCGTGCAGAGTGGTCATTGCCAATTCCACACCCGGAACACCTTCCTCAGGGTGAATATCAACTGGGATCCCTCTTCCGTCATCTATGACACGAACTGATCCATCCTTTAGCAAGGACACCCTTATTTCTTTACAAAATCCTGCCATAGCTTCATCGATCGAGTTGTCCACTACCTCATAGACCAGGTGATGCAATCCTCTAGTCGACGTCGAACCTATGTACATACCTGGCCTTTTCCGCACCGCATCTAAACCTTTCAGTACGGTAATCTGTCCAGCTGTATAGTCACTTTGCTTATCTTTTGCTTTCTTGGCCATCCACCACTCACTTGGTTTTTGAGGTCTCGTTATTGTTATCTTACACTAAAGTCAGACTTAAATCACTTTTCCATCAACCTAAAGATGATTCGTTCTAGTTTTGCCTCCTTAGGAAGGCCTTGGTTAATCTTAGCTAGTAATGTCTTCTTAATGAAACTTAGTTCGGTAAGCCATATACTACTCTGAACATCAACAAACAAGGTGGCTCCCTGCACTGCCTTAGCTTCCGTTACTTTGGCAATTTTTTTTCCTGCTACTGAATCCCAGCTGTCCAGAATATCAGTTCTGGAAATTTGGGTAGCAAGTCCACGTTTTTTTAGGATTATATCTAGAAAATCTCCAATCTTTTCAGGCTGAGCATTCTTCATGCGTATATTTTCCCGTCCCTGATTCCCCATTGGTAGAGATTCTCTCCATGGATTTGCACATCACTTTCTTTAGGTGCCGTCATAATTACCTGGCCAAATCGATCTTGATCCATCAATGAAAGGACTCTCTCTCTCCTACCATCATCTAGCTCTGCAAACGCATCATCCAAAAGAAGAATCGGCTGGACCCCCCTTGAACCCAGAATAGTATCTCCTTCAATCAGCCTTAATGCCAAAGCTGCTGTCCTACGTTGACCCCCTGACCCAATCTCCCTGATTTCCCCTAGGGTTCTTCCTTCCTGCAAAGTCAGTAATAACTCATCGAGATGAGGGCCCTGACTAGTATTCTTCCTGAAAATATCCCTCGACCAACTCTCCTCCAGTACTTGCAAGCATTTGGAATAAACTTGTTCCCTATTCCAATCCTCGATAGCGACTTTAGAGACATAGGACATTGAAGCAGAAATCTTACCACTGATCATCTCATAGTATCTGCGAAAATCTCCACTTCGTTCTTTAACCCAATCTGCTCTTGCTATCATAATCTCAGAAGCACTTCGAGCCAGAGAATCGTCCCACGCCCTCACTGCCATCATATCAACACTGGAGCGTAAAGAAGCATTCCTTTGTGCAAGAATATGTTTGTAAGTTTGTAAGGATCCTAGATAACCCTCCCGATTCAACGATAAGAGAACATCCAAATAACGACGGCGAGCACTGGGGCCAGCATCAATAATACCTACATCAGCAGGTGAAAAAACTACCGCCGCCAAGTGTCCAATCGCATCACCCACACGTGCAGGCTGATCTCCATTGATAGTTATTCTCCGTCGTCGACTAGACGTTTCATAAGCTGCAACTATCTGGGTCGCCAATTTCCCTCCTTCCCCTGATTCGATTGAACCTTCGACTCTAAAAACATCTTCTCCAAAGGCTACCAAGTTCTGTGGTTTCGATCCCCTAAAAGACCTAAAGATTTCAAGGTAGTAGATGGCTTCCAGAAGATTTGACTTCCCCTGAGCATTTGGACCGACAATGGCAACTCCCTCTTCTGGAAAAGAAAGCTCTTGGACCCCAAGGTTTCGGAAAAGCCGGAGTTTCAGTTCGCTTAGATGCAAAAGAAAGGGGATCCAAAGGACGTCGTATTAACACATGAAACTAACCCCAAAATAGCTGCATTGCTAGCCTTGAGCACTCCAACTACACTCCTTTGAATACTGGTTTTCGCTTCTCCAAAAATGCCCCCACACCCTCTTTCATATCTTCAGTCCCTGTAAGCTGACCAAAGAGGTCATTCTCCATAATAAAAGACTCTATAGCTCTAGAGTCCTGGGCAAAATAGAGAGACTGGATGGCCTTCTGGATCGCCTGGGGCGAGTGTCTAGTAATACTGCCTAAGAAGTCCTTAGATCGAGAAAGAAGCTCATCGGGCCCGAACACCGCACTGACCAAACCAAAATGCTCAGCCCTATCAGCAGTAATCATATTACCCGTCAAAATCATTTCTATAGCTCGACCAAACCCAACCACCCTGGAGAGTCTAACTGTTCCTCCAAATCCTGGAATTATTCCAAGACCAACCTCAGGGAATCCAAACTTAGCATTCTTACTTGCAACCCTCAGATGACAAGCCAAAGCCAACTCACATCCGCCCCCCAATGCATATCCATTTACTGCTGCAAGCACAGGTGTCCGGAAGTTCTCGATCAAAGTGAATACTCTCTGCCCTTCACCACTCTGACTTCTCCCTGATTGTCTATTTAAATCAGCCAGTTCCTCTATATCAGCACCAGCTACAAAAGATTTGTTGCCTCTACCGATGAGAATCACTCCTCGAAGGTTCTCGTCCTGGGACAGATCAGTAAAAACTCCCTCCAACTCTTGCAACATCTTGTAGTTCAGTGCATTGAGTTTACCCTGCCTATCGATTGCAACGATAGCAATTTCATTCTCTTTTTCCACACTAAGATATTCCAACTCAGTCATGACCCACCTAATAGCTGTCAACACACAATTATCAATGAAATTCCAGATGAAAATATCTCACTATACACCAAGGCGCCAGCCAGCCATGGCGCCTACTCCCAGCTGTAAGTAGTTTGAGGGCAAACAAGTGACAATCCCAACATTTTTCACCGATACTACATCCAAGGAGCAACACAGAATGAGCCGATCATTGAACAAGATTATGCTCATCGGGCACGTAGGAAATGACCCCGAAATCCGAGCTACTGCCAGCGGTAATCAAAATGTCAATTTTTCATTGGCAACCAGCCGAACCTGGAAAGATCGCGATGGACAACAGCAAGAAAAAACCGAATGGCATCGATGCACTGCATGGGGAAAGTTAGCTGAAATTATAGGGATGTACGTAAAAAAAGGTAAACAGATATACGTAGAGGGAAGTGTAGAGTACTCAGAAACCGAAAATGATGGCCAAAAGCGCTACTGGACCAACATTAACGTACGGGACATGCAGATGTTAGGATCTAAAGATGACAGCGTAGGTGACTCCGGAAGCTATAGCCCCAAACCTCCAGCCCCTCCTGAAAGCCCTAAACCGATATCTGACCCTGATGATGATCTTCCATTCTAAATCCTCAAGAACTGAGAAATCGTCCTCAGGGGTACCGCCCCTCTACTTCCAGAGGGCTAGGAATTTATCTTCAAACTTGCCCGTGTTTTCCTTGTATTCCTCTACCCATTCTTGAAATGAAGGTAAGGCCAGCCTTTTAGATATTCCTCCTTGGGCCAATCTAACTAAATCTTCGTATGAGGGCTCTCCCGTCATTCCGTCCGATAGGTGGGCTTCCCTGGCCAAAAGATAAATTTCATCAGGAGATAGTAAAAGAAGATGCTCCGCTATTTGAGCAGAACAATAATCTAAATACTTATCTTTGAGTTCTGATTCCTGAACATTTTCTTTTTCTTGATCAGAAGAACTGGACTGGATGTCACCCAATTGAAGCCTCCAAGTACTCTAACTAACACAAGCACAAAATCCCTCCTGGGAGTTCATGCTATGCATTTAAACCTTCTTAGGTTTATTTCGGCACTGGAGACACGTCAAGACCTTAGAAAACAGCTTGTGCCCCTGTACTTCCTTGCTGAGCAACCTCACTGTTCCCTTTCAAATGCTCATACAGCGTCCTCCTAGTGAGTCCGTACAGCACAATTTTGCTCATAAATTCGGGATCTGTTTTTTGAATGGCCTCAACTTTTTCTGCCAAATCAGCTGGTAATTCTACTTCGATCTGTACTGGACAAGTATCCCACATATAGACGTATTTCTCCCACTGTACAAGGTTCTGAACGAGAACTCAGTCAGCACGGCAGCTGACTGGCTTAAGATTTCATATTTTCAATTTTCAAGAGGCATTAATAGACTCTCAAGATGGACCACATTACACCTGATTTTTCTAGAAAGCAAGCTTATTACAAAAATTGTTGTACAAACAACGATTCCTTGTAAGTTGCTTCTGTGTAACACTTTACATAATACATACGCTACATATTAATTGATGACCTCAACGTTGTCCACCGTAATCCACTTGGATACCTAGGGGAATTTTTCACAGAACTATAGAAGGATACTGACTAAAATCGATTTACAATCACAAGGCCCGTTTGGGATACATTCTTGCAGAAATTTTGCAGTAAATGAAGGCTTGATTCGAATGAACTGACCTCAGGATGAAACTACTGGTATAGGCTACGAGTCCCATCCTATCGTCCGGCAGGCCAACTCTTCCAGAAACTATCCCCAACCTGAGGTCTAGTGGACAGTCATGACTGAAGTCTTATCGCTTTCTGCATCGTCCCCCGACAAGGTCACAAATCTAGAATTGCGGTCATCAAGTGGAATCTGAGAAAGCGTGTTTCTTCGACCGAATGTCGCCAAGTGATGCTCGATAACCTCGTGTCTCTTGGGTTCAAACATTTCTAGCAAGCACATCAATCCCATCCTAATGGTCAAGCATTCCAGTTGTACACCAGCTAAGTTTGAAGGTACAGCGAAGAGCACTTCATACTGGACAGTACCACTAGCATGTTGCACCCCCGTATATACTATGTCATTCTCTGGAAACGCCTTTAATAGGGCTTGTTCTAATTTTTCGTAGCGATCACTGGCAGGAACAGTAAAAATCAGAGAGCCCCGATTGTAATCCAAATTCACCCGAACAGTATCCAGGTTAGCACTCAGGACGATCCTCACCGAGGTGCCTTCGTGAAAATCCAGGTCTTGGCAAATATCTCTAAAGCCTATTCTAAGAATAGTAGGCCTTGTCAATGGTCCATACCCGACCCTGCTGAGAAGCTTAATAGCCAGGCGCAGAGAATAAGAAGTAAGTTTCTCCTCCTGGTCTGCTATCAGCCTGTTGATATATTCCAAAGTAGGCTGATGAACCCAATCCAGGACAACTAACTCAGAACTCAAGTCGAGCACCTTTAGCTTGCCACTTCCTAGATCCAAGACTTCCGACGTAGCAGCAAAACGACCCTCTACGACCAACCCCAAACCTATATCTTGAATGGAGCCTCCCGAGAAAACAGCCTCGTGAGATTCCCTATACTGGACTACGGCACGAGTTAGTGATAGATCACATACTCCAGGAACATCTGCCATAGCTTCTGGTCTAGACCGCGATTTGAGCGAGATAACACTTGTTTCCATGCCATCCTCCGATGTTGGACAAAAAACCCAGCTTTGCTGAGATCCAGGCTTCGTCTGCTACCTACTGCAGTTAGACAATCTCTGTGAAATTCTGGACCAAGACGATAACAAATCCATAGGCTAAAAGGCAAGGGATACCCGAATCCATCACTAATCCTCATTCCCTTTGAAAATAATGCTTGCATAGGATCTGACCTTCGCACATCTTCTATTCTAAGAAAATTAGCCCAAGAAACCCTGGCCAGTAACAGACCTAACCGACCACAAATTGATTGATCACCGGCGTGAACGCTCCCTTGGATTTCTAGAGTGGGACAATGAAACTTGGTCCTGCTTCCTGGTAAGCTTTATGGGAAAAGACCAGCATTGGTATGGACGAATCAAATTCCGTCCAAGAAAAAAACTGGATTTCGGAGACAGTGGTATAGTGGAAACAGCTAACATTTTTATTGAAATTTCCGAATCTGAAATAGATGTTAAGGCTAGGGGTCTTGGGAGACCCTTGCTTCGATCTCTACTCGCGTCCGCAGTACACAAGCAACAAGTCAGAGAAGAAAGAACTTTCAAGTTAAAACAATGGTTTGAGGCTAGTCTCAACAAAAAGTCCACAAGCATCAGTAACACCGCTAGTGAATACCTCAGAAATGCAGCCAAACCCCATCAATTTCAGCTCCAATCTCTATACTCCTCATACAAAATAGACCAAATCTCCCGATTCATTGCACTAGTAGATCACAAGACCTTTGAACGCACTGTCGATCACATCCTCGAAGGGCAAACAATTGATTTTAAGTCAGACGATCAACTTCAGCTTGCTTTAATAATCCTGGAATATATAGAGTGCCGACTTCCAATCCCAACCTATACAACTTGGAAGGAAGATTTCCTATCTAACCGTAGCGAGTACGTGGAGTGCACCCAAACACTCGCCGACAAACCAACACTTCCCTGATCAACCTTTCACCACTAACTTTGTCTTTCCTATTTTCAAACAAATTTTGAGGAGTGGTATCACTTTGCATGTAACTGTTCAAGACAACGAGAGCCTCGAACGTGCTCTTCGCAGATTCAAACGTAAGATCCAAAGATCGGGACTGTATTCCGAATTACGTAAGCGTCGATTTTACGAAAAGCCTAGTGCACAGAGAAAAAGGAAGCGCGAGGCAGCTATCCGTCGGGAAAGAAGGCGGCAACGTAGAACCCCAGTTCACCTTTAAGCCGACCCGACATTCCATTTTAAAAAAGCATCACAAATCCCTGGCTAATCTACCCGCACTTCACCGAGCAGGGATCACCAGCGTGGGAACACTCGGGCTGGCTCGTGTCTATTTCTTTTGCACTATGATTCTTCCGTAAGCTGGGTCTCCGTGACCCCTGCTGACAAAAATATACCTACCAGGCGGAGCGTCATTGAAATTTAACTCCAGGCAATCCCCTTGACTCATCAAAGGTGCAGGAAGGAACTGCTTAGCTTTGGACAAAAACAAGGCCATTTCTGGAGACAATGAGTCGGACACAAAAGATAAGCTATGCAACCTATGATCCAGAGAAATAAATTTGACAGATTCACCTTCATATATCTCAACCTGTGCAGGAAGTAGGTGTTCTTCGTCCCGGGCTCCACCCAACCTCATTACCCTGTAAGATTGGGCTCCACCCCTCTTTATTCCTTCAGAGCACTCCACGGTATTTATGCCTGGAGACCAATCGTCTGCCACGCACCCGAACAAAAAGAAAGTCCCCAAGGTGCAAAAATATGAAAGATTCTTTTGGATTAGCATCTTAAATTTCAACACGCTAATCCAGGTTACTCGATCAGAGACCTTATTTCGATACAGCGTAGGTGACTCCACATTTGCGACAGACATACTTATTGCCTACCCTATTCAGTAGTTGAACTAAGTGTCTGGGACACTGCAGTTCTTCGCCTCTCTCCATTCTTGTTTGAATATCTTTTTTTTCTACACGCTTCGCCTTTGGAATTTTCAATAGATAACGCAACGATGACGATCCACATTCTAGGAGGGCTACTCCTGACCCATCTTCTTCAGACTTCACTCGCAACATCTGAAAAAAGCCTCCTGCTGGCGATGGTAACCGAGCGTCCTCATAATAAGAATCTAATAGACGTCTCGTTTGAGAAGGAGACAATTTTAGTATCCCTTCGTCAACGCCTCCATCACTTCCTGATGTATTAACCATAACAGGCTTCCACTCGGTCATGCGTGACAAATACTGACAAATGCATTCGCAACATCATAGCTTAAACATTAGAGCACTCCCGTATCACTTAGGAGTAAGGGCCGACAACATACTGAATGGAGTGAGTACACGCCAGCGGTGAATCTCACTTGGTGCAGAATATAGCCCCACCATTCATGCGACTAGAGCTAAGCGATTCGGAGTCAGGACCTCTTCCGTAGACTCTCGAAGCACGAACAGATATTTTGAATTCGGTAAACAAATCAAGACAGATTGAAACTGAGGGCTTGTGGATTGACTACTGGTACCACTAAAGGCAAGGCAACTAAGTCTATCCACTGAGTAGATATCAATTGGGAGTGTCCATGACTGACCAGAGCAACCCAAAAGCTTTAAAACTTGAAATCTTTCGGCAATTGTTCACGGCACTCACTGAAGAAATGGGGGCTGCATTGAAACGGGCTGCATTTTCTCCCAATATCAAAGAGCGTAGAGATTATTCCTGTGCTCTATTTAATCCTAGTGGAGTAGCAGTAGCTCTTGGTGACCATATGCCAGTCCACCTAGGTGCAATGCCGTTGAGCGTCATAACAGCCCTCGATGAACTGGGGCCGCTTGCGGAAGGCGATGTGGTATGTCTTAACGACCCATACAGGGGTGGCACCCATTTGCCAGACATCACAATGATATCCCCCGTTTTTGAAGCAAACGGATGTAAGCCATTAGGCTATGTGGCCTCCCGAGCCCATCACTCTGATGTAGGAGGGATGACTCCAGGATCCATGCCATTAGCCCGTGAAATCTATCAGGAAGGAATAATAATTCCGCCAATAAGACTCTACCGATCAGGAAAACTCGATGAAGAAATTTGCTCTCTTATCTTAGCAAATGTGCGTACCCCAATTGAAAGGAAGGGAGACCTTGACGCTCAACTAGCTGCCCTCCACACTGGCACTAAACGGTTGCTGGAAATTGTTTCGAAACACGGAGCTGGAAGCACCCTCTACTTCATGGACTGTCTCATCGAGTATGCAGACCGATTAGTAGCTCTTGGTTTGAAGAAAATGCCAACTGGTAATTTTGAAGCCCAAGACTTGATGGACGACGATGGTTTCGGGAATATCGATGTACCAATTTGCGTCAAAATAGCCCGACATTCGAAGGGGCTCAATGTCGACTTCAGCGGTACCAGTCACCAGGTGACCGGCGGAATTAACGCAGTAGAAGCTATTACCTCATCTGCCACCAGGTATGTTGTCCGCTGTGTCGTCGAACATATCCTAGGGGAATCTCTTCCGGCCGGAGGAGGGTCTATGTCTTCCATCAATCTCATTCTTCCAGAAAATTCTATCGTGAATGCTAAGCCGCCAGCTAGCGTAGCCGCTGGAAATGTAGAGACCAGCCAACGTATCACTGACGTATTACTACAAGCTTTCGGGAAAGCTCTTCCTGATTTAATCCCAGCCCTCTCCCAGGGAACCATGAATAACCTGACCATTGGCGGTCAAGATCCCAGGTTTGATAAACCCTTTACTTACTATGAAACCGCGGGAGGTGGAATGGGAGCAGGGCCTAGTAGAGATGGTCTCTCGGGTGTTCACACCCATATGTCAAACTCGCTGAACACTCCCATCGAGGCACTAGAACATGCCTATCCTTTCCAAGTTGTACATTATTCAATTGTTCGAGGTAGTGGAGGAAAAGGACTATTTAATGGAGGAGATGGACTCCGAAGGGACATAAAACTACTGGCGGACGCAGAGGTAACACTCCTCACGGAAAGACGTAGACGCGGACCTCTAGGAGCCCAAGGAGGATCAGATGGACAGCCTGGAGAAAATATCCTCATCCGAGATAAGCGAGAAGAAACCTTACCAGCAAAAACAAGCTTCCCAGTCTACACTAACGATATAGTCAGCATCCGCTCCCCTGGTGGAGGCGGATGGGGTAAGCCTTAACATTTTGGAGAAAATCAGATGTACCTTCAACTCGCTGTTGTGTGTGATGAAGCCAGAGAAGTAGAGCATGGAAAGCTAGATATTAGTGGAATTTTCAATGACCTTTCTGCTCCTGGATTTCCAGCTAAGCACAACATGGTTTTAGTCATGGTCATCCAATGGGGTCACAAAGACGCAGGACGTTACGATTTCCAAGTGGACCTGGTTGGGCCAGGAGAAAGACCGTCGATTACAGTCCAAGGCCATACCGACGTAGACCATAGAGAACCTTAAAGAAGTCATTTTTCCAAAAAAAGGGGTCTACAGATTTCATATCCAAGTGAAAGGTCGCTCCCTTGATGGCCCAATTCTTTATCTGGTCGAATCAGAAAAACAGTGATCTAACACCTTCGCGAGGCTACGAAAGAACTTTTAGAAGAAGAAGAATGAAAACCAAGGAAGTTCCCAAAAAAGCTTCCCATTCTCTATTAGCCAAGTAGCGACGCAGTGAAAACCGCTCAGAAGACCTCCCTACAAATGGTGCCCGGTAGGCGGCAAACCTTGGAACCACCAAAGGAACAGAGTTCGCATAAGTACGATACCGATCTCCGAATTTCTTTTCTAATTCAATAGCTTCACGACGAGCTTTAGGTATGTACACAAGCCAGAAAAAAGCCAGGCAAACTAAAACAATTGATACCTGACCAGAAGCGACAGTGAAACTTAGACCTATTAGGAGACTTCCTAAGTAGAGTGGATTTCGAGTATGGGCATAGGGTCCAAGTGTCGCAAGTTCACTAAACTTGTTAATAAATCCAGCCGCCCAGAATCTGATCCCCAAACCCACCAATCCGACACCAATTCCACAGAAAAGAGAGAAGAAAGAAGGTGTAGATAAATACAATAAAACTGGTAGCAACAACCAAACGATCTTCAGTCGAACAGTATCTAAAGAAATATCGACAATCATTGCTTTAAGGTTTGCAAACTAGTTCTTTTTTTCGGTTTTATCACCGCTATGGATTTGAACGCCCTCCGAGATACTTTCTAGATGTAAAGTCACCGAGCCCACAATCGGAAGCTTAGAACGCAAATATACAAGGTGTCTAGCCTTATCATCCGTCAAATAAAGCTCCGCTTCTCCCCCCTCACTAAAAAGCCCACGAGTCTTTACGGTAGGCCGGACTACTATGGTATTAAATGTTCCGGCCGGTACTTCTACAACCTTTCTCCCTTCCACCTTGATGACTACAGGGTTGCCTTCTCTCTTGAAGTATCGAGGCAGTGTATAAGTTTGACCGACCTCCAACGGCAAAGTTCTTACAAAATATAGGAAGGAAATATCATCCAAAGGCAAAGCAGAGGCCAACCTTCCAGTCTCCCCACTCTCAGTCTCTTCCCAAGACATTTCTTCTGGATAAAATTCGAACTTACGGTAGCGACTATACGTAAGTTGATTGACATCACTGATATACCTATGGCTGGATACGGATCTGGTTCCCAGCCATGATTGGTAATGATCATTAACTCGGACTGCACCAAACAACAGGCTTCCACGAAGTGACATCTCTAAATGATAGCTAGGTTCTTCCCTTATGGAGTCGATGCCTAAAATTTCCATATGTGCAGTGCCAGAGTCCACAACGCCTATCTTGACTTTGTAGGTGAGCCTCTCTCCAGGACCAAATGGGACGACCGCTGCCAACGGGTCCACCATGTGTGTAGAGGGTGTTTGACTTTTTGTACATTCCCCCTCAACTACGCAATCATTAGCCACCTGAGCTGATAGGCCAGTAATGCCCAAAAATCCTATCGCCATCAGAACCCGGAAAAATAGCAAATTCTCTCCTCTTTAGTTTTCCCAAACGACCTCTTGTCTTACCCTAAGAATACCCCTGAAAGTTCCAATTGGTCTAAACTTGATCGGGCGAGACATAGACCTATAGCTAGATTCAACAGATATCTCCGAAACCTTACGGGCATAAGGCACCAATGCTCCAAGTAGCTCTAGATTGGCCAACCAACCCTTGGAAGCGACTAATGACCTTTTCTTGGAAGCATCAAAAGCTTTCTTTAGCACTATCAGCCTATAGGCTCTAAGCCCGGAAAAAGGATCAGATACAGGTGCTTCATGATAAGCTTTTCCGAGGAGGGTTTCTGCCAGGAAACGAGAGGATTTGCCCAGAAAA
>Ga0310342_100002381_pt1 | contig 12044 bp, 11 predicted proteins | sample S15DNA20500_MG_FD_206155 | JGI IMG/M metagenome (GOLD analysis project Ga0310342, IMG submission 206155) | Marine microbial communities from station ALOHA, North Pacific Subtropical Gyre - S1503-DNA-20-500_MG | ecosystem: Environmental > Aquatic > Marine > Oceanic | place: Pacific Ocean: North... | reverse complement strand
GAAAGGTTCTTGATCAAGCGCCCTCTCCTACAAGCTATTGATAAAGACCGGGACAGACCAGCTGTTTTATTGATAGATGAACTAGATCGAGCAGATGAAGAGTTCGAAGGTTTCCTTTTGGAACTATTGAGTGATTTTCAAATTACTATTCCAGAAATTGGTACTTACACCGCCAAACACCCACCCATAGTGTTAATTACATCTAACCGTACTCGGGAAATTCACGATGCATTAAAACGTAGGTGTTTGTATCACTGGGTAGATTATCCAGATTATCAGAAAGAACTACAGATCGTTACCACTCGCTTGCCAGACGCACCGAGACGTTTAGCTGAGCAAGTAACGGGATTTATCCAAGAACTACGTGAAACTGAGCTTTTCAAAATACCCGGAGTTTCTGAAACTATAGACTGGGCAACGGCTCTAATGGCTCTCAATCAAACCGCCTTGGAACCTCAGGTGATTGAAGATACCCTTGGAATTATGCTCAAATATGAAGAAGATATAGCCCTAATACGAGGAGAGCCGATTCGTTCCTTATTAGAACGTTCACAAAATCGCGGGCCAAGGCGACGAGGCAGAGCAAGTTAAAAATGACACAGTCTAAGTCTATACAAACCTGTGATGTAGCAGTAATCGGAGCCGGAATAATTGGAGCATCAATTGGATACCATCTAGCCGAACGTGGAGCAAAGGTAACAGTCATAGATTCCAACAGCCCAGGTTCCGGGGCTTCGAGCCATTCTTTTGCGTGGATAAATGCTGGGTTTAAGAGTCCTTATAGTTATCATGAGTTCAGCCGCAAATCCATGAACATGTGGGATCATCTAGCTCGAAAACTTGATATGGAAATCGGGCTTCGTTGGGGGGGTAAGATCAGTTGGGAATCCACCGACTATGGAGCAGAACGTCTCAAACATAAAATAACCCAAGCTAAACAATGGGGATATCCCAGTCGACTGATTACAAAACCTGAATTACAAGAGTTGGCTCCCGAGCTATCATTCGGAAATGTGACAGCGGCAGAATTTACTCCGGTTGACGGTCAGGTAGAACCACAACTAGTAATTAACGCCTGTCTTAAACGATCCAAAGAATACGCAGCCACCCTAATTACAAACGCAGAGGTGGTAGCGTATAACGATCGACAAGACGGCGACAAAGTAACCACTTTAACCACAGCTTCCAATACCTTTTCTTTTGATTACCTAGTGATTGCGGCAGGGGTGGATACTACATCTTTAGCCGCCAAAGCTGGTGTTTACATTCCACAGGAAGTTAGCCCGGGCGTCGTAATTAGAACAGACTCTCAGCCACCATTACTGTCATCTATACCAATAATCTACGCTCCAGGGCTAGATATAGACCATCCGGAAATACACATCAGACAGTGTCATGACGGCACTTTAATGATCGGTGAAGGCGATCAAGAAAGCATCAAAGAAGACGATACACAGGATCATGCAGATGATTTGTTAAATCGCGCTATTAGATATTTACCATCTTTAAAGAACGCCCGTGCCATACCCGTTCCGGTAGGATTCCGTCCAATGCCTTTAGACGGGTACCCCATATTAGGATTTTCCAGTAATGCTCCAAATGTGTACATAGCGCTAACCCATAGCGGAGTGACTTTAGCACCGTTAATAGGCGAACTTGCTACAATAGAGATTTTAGATGATGTGCAGATTGAAAGTGTTGCGCCTTACCGGCCGGAGCGGTTCCTATGATAGAAAATAGGCCCGCTGACATCGTAGCTGACGATAAAGAACCGATTTTGGTAAATCTAATGCTGTTTGGTGAATTATTGCATCGAATAGGCCTTAAATTTGGCGCAGGCAACCTTATAGACCTAGTACGTTCTACTGAAGATATTCCCATAAGCTCCAAACAAGATTTCAAAAACGCCGCCAGATCATTGTTAGTCCATAACAAATCTCATTTCCCTTTGTTCGACGAAGCTTTTCAAGTTTTTTGGAGGAAACCTTCTGCAGGTCAAACTACTAGAGATATCCGTTCAATGGGGGAACAACGGAGATATAGACCTCCCCAAATGTCGCCATCGACCAACGGGGGTGACCCAGAGGCATATAGCACAGACCATATCGGCGACGATGTCCCACCAACCATAGAAATTAGCAGAACTTTCAGTCCCAATGATGTTTTGAGAAATAAGGATTTCGCGAACTATACGACATCCGAAATATCCCAAGCAAAAAGCATGATTACCGCTTTAGCATGGAATCCTGGTCAAAAACTTAGCCGAAGAAAAACCGCTGGTCAGGGCTTGACGATCGATTTCCGAAAAACATTACGCTCAAACCTCAGTAATGGTGGAGAACTATTAACCATTGCCCACCGTAAGAATAAACTTAAACCGAGGCCTCTGATACTAATATGTGACGTTAGCGGGTCTATGGAACGTTATACTCGTATGTTACTTCACTTCACCCATAGCATTGCTGGAGAAGTAAAACATTTAGAGGCTTTCCTTTTTGCCACTCGGCTTACTCGTATTACCCGTAAATTGAATTTCCGTAGCGTAGATCAAGCAGTGGATGAAGTTTCCAAATCAGTTTTAGACTGGTCGGGCGGTACGAGAATCGGGGAAACACTACGTAGTTTCAACCTGAAGTGGTCAAGAAGAATGTCCATAGACAGCGCTGTCGTAATGATCATATCCGATGGTTGGGACAGGGGAGAACCTGATCTCCTATCTACTGAGATGGCTAGACTTCAGAGGAGTTGTTATAGGTTAATATGGCTTAATCCTCTTCTCGGAGCGCCAGATTTTGAACCTCTAACCCAAGGTCTCAAGGCCGCCCTTCCATACGTCGACGATTTTCTTCCAATCCACAATTTGGATAGCCTAGAGACCCTCGCGCACCATTTGAGCCAAATTAATCCACGCAAAACATCAACTCCATATAGACCAAGGGAAGACCGACAGAACGATGACGACAGCACGAACTTAGATATCACTACCAGAATAAAACAAAATATAAATCCAGCGTTGGCCTCAAGTTTCCGGCATCCACTGTGGGGAAGACAGAGTTCTTAAATATTTACTAGGATAGCAATGGGAAGTACAAATATATTTTCAGCAACATTTACTGTACCAAGATAAGATCCTGATTAGAGAGATATCCAGGTTTTCATGACAACGAACTAAGATAATGCGATCGTAGTCACAATTTCGGATCACTCAAACATTATTCCTAGTAGGACACTATGCCACATTGTACCTATTGTAAAACGGAATTCCTGCCTGACCACAATTTCTGCAGCGCTTGTGGCAATGATCTCCTATCTGCCATCAATGGGGTGAACGTGACAAGACAAAGGGCGCACACCCCGCCTAATTACATATCACCAACAAAGATCATTTCGATGGCATTTTTAACAAATGGTCTCTATCTATTTTATTGGTTTTATATAACCTGGAAGCACTATCAAGATACGACAGGAGAGTCGGTTTATCCTGTTTGGCATGCCCTGAGCTTGATAGTCCCCATTTATAATTTATTTAGGATCTATAAACACGTCCAAACCTTTAAGACGTTAATGTCCGATCAAAACTTACCTAATTCGCTACACCCATCTTGGACCATAATATTATTCATCATATTATCATTATTGGATTGGTTTAGTTTTCAAACTGCTATAAACGATATTACTAGTAGAACTATCGTAACTGCTTCATTTTTGAATTTGTTGTCAGCTGTTACTTTGGCTGGCATGCTAATTCAATTACAAAGAAATTTTAACGATTACTGGGACAATCTCCCCGAGCCGGTATCCGGACAATCTAACCTTACAGCAATGAAAATCACCATGCCAGAGATAATCCTTATAGGTATAGGTCTATTAACATGGCTTGAACCTCTAATGTTAATTTTTAATCCATCCTAAAAAGACCATTTAGCGAACCAGTCTTTACCAATAATGCCTCTCTCTGTTGGCTGCAGTCCTTTTGAGCATGTTTTTAACTGACCGATGAAAAATCTCCAGACAGAAAGAAACTGCTACCAACAAGGTCCCCAACGCTGCATCAAGTAAGAAATGATTCCCGGTAACTAGAATTATATATAAAGTCAGGACGGGATAAATAACTGTTACCGCCCGGTAAAATCCTTTTACTCTCTGAAAAAATATGATCCCGAAAATCAACGTCCAACTGAAATGCAAACTGGGCAAAGCTGCCATGGTATTGTATATAAAACTCATTTCAGGTCCACCATAAAATATCGGACCTAGGATTTGTATTGAATCTATTATGTTAGGTAGAGACCTGAACGGGGGAGCTACAGGGATTAAAACAAAAATCACCAAGGCCATGCAAAGGTTAATCAAGATAATGTTGCGACAATGGTAGTAACTTTTACGATCTCTTAGATACAAGACAAGGCTTATCCCGAAAATGACCGGCCAGTACGTAATGATGTATAGCCAATTGCATATGGTTAATAAAAAAGGGCTGGCATCAAGGAGCCAACCCTGTAATGATGGCTCTATCAAAATTCCCAAACTCCGTTCAATATCGATAATTAAGCGAGAGTTCTGCAACGCGGTAGATTGATCAAAAAACAAATCTTTAGTCAGTAAATAAACAACATAACAAATAACAAAAAGGGTTATCTCTTTAACATGAGATAACCCTGGCATGCCTTCTTTACTACCATCAAGGCCTTTAAACTCAACCAATTTACAAAACTTCAAAACACCTTATAAGGTTTACAGCAAATCAATTGATACTACTGTCAGCAAATCTCTTGCTGTTCAGATGTGGTTTACTCGTCGCCGAACCGGCGACGGTGAACTCGAAGAGTTCAATCATCCATTACAACCGGGATACCAGCCTGCTCGGCTTTTGCAGCTGATTCATGGTCTATAACACCATCTTGCATCCAGATATACTTAGCGTTGATTTCTATTGCCTGATCCACAACAGGGGCAACCAACTCTGAACGTCGAAATATATCCACCATATCTACCGGTTCAGGTACGGCATTCAGGTCCGGATAACTTTTTTCTCCAAGAACTTCATCCAGCATAGGATTAACTGGGATAATCTTATAACCTTGTTCTTGCAAATATTTCGCCACCCGGTAGCTAAATCTTTCAGGGTTGTCGGACAATCCTACTACAGCAATTGTCTGGCTGTTCCGTAACTGTTCTTCCACTAAATCCATCATCTGCCTCCTTACGTTGTGTGAACCTTTCTCCTCAAAAGAAAGTCGCCACTAATTCGGAAGTTCAACTATTATTCACACGGGTTGTTAGGGAAACCAATCCAGGTTAAGGACACGTTATAGTGATGTGTGACATGTATGAATCTGCCTTTGCACCGTGCCAGTGATTTTCCCCTGCCTTAACGTGTACCACATCCCCAACATTAATTTCATGCTCTTCGGTCTCAGTTGCAACTATCCCAGACCCCAATGTGATCACTAAAATCTGATCACTCGTGTGTTTATGGAACCCCGTAGTAGCACCTTTTTTAAAATTTACCACGCTGGAATTGAAATTTTCGCTACTTCCTTCAGGAATCAATGTTTGCCGGGTCCGCACAACTTGGCCACCAGTCCATCCCGGTATAGGAGTGGCAGTATCCACGGGTTCTTCATCAAGTTCACTTATTCTGATTACTCTCATCTTTTTCCTCCTTAATATTCTTCGGCTGGGATTTATAAAAACGCCAACAACTTTCGCTCGTGACGGTTCCGTAAACCCAAGATAATACATCTTAGCCCAGCGCGCAATCGACTATCCAACCATTCAAGCAATATTTCATATCCAAGTTGAGTTTTACAGTATTAAGTCGTGTATAACAACTTAATGCTTACTCGGAACTGGTAATCCCGGGATTTTGCACTGAACGCTACATAAAGAATTCCTAGTAGTAAAAAATAACGTTTTCCAATCATTTCCGCCAAAAGCCAGGTTGGTAGTAGCTGTAGCTCCATGTGCTATAGTACCTAAATGCTCTCCTTTTGGATCTAGTATCCACAATCCTCCTGAGCCACCGCAATAAACATTACCTTCAACATCTACTTTCATTCCATCAGGCACACCCGGCTTGTCTCCTGTCACCTCACAAAATATTCGATCGCTAGCCCTAGCGACTGTCCCATCTTCTTGCATATCAAATATGCGAATATGCCCCCGCCGCGAATCGTTCACAAAAAGCTGTTGTTCATCGGGGCTGAAGGCCAAGCCATTTGGCACGATGAAGTCTTTAAGAAGTAAGGTTAATGTCCCTAAATCTGGCGATAATCTGTAAACTCCGGAAAAATCCAACTCCCATTGCTCAGCAGGTCTCCTGTGGGTCCAAGGATCAGTGAAATAGATGCTACCATCAGATTTCACGATTACGTCATTTGGCCTATTAAGTTGTCTTCCTTGAAAACTATTAGCCAAAACACTAACGCTGCCATCGGCTTCTAGCCTGGTCACGCGTCGGGAATCATGTTCGCAAGCAACCAGACGTCCCTCTAAATCACGAGTTAACCCGTTCGACCGGTTAGTAGGCTCATGGAAAGTCGTGATACCGTGGCCAGAATCCCACTTCATTCTTCTATTATTATGGATATCACTAAAAATCAGAAACTCATTTTCAGCCCACCACAATGGACCTTCCGCAGGCCCTTCTTCACCGCCATAACCAGTTCCCAGTTCTTGGATTACCTCACTTTCAGACACTATGAGATCCAGACCAGCAGATAATTTTTCTATCGGCAAAATCATTCTCCTAAACCCGAATTTTCTAAGTATATTGTAGTTGGATTATAACTCCTGATATTGAACCGGAACAGCTCAGCACCGTAACTACCATTGGTAGCTTTTTTAAAATTGGCTAAAAATAGGTCTTAGTCCCCTTGAACAATGAATCAGAGATAGGTTTAAATATCCTTTAAAGCCTAAACCAAATTACACATGTATAAATACAGTTCTTATTATATTAGGATAGGTTGAACTATCGAGCCAACTAGTCAAAGTTCAACGACAAAATTCTATCCTTTCGAATATTCAGTGATTGGCTACATAATGATATTAAGTGCGATTAGCCACGCCTCAAATTACCAAGTAATTAAGTATAGACACTGCGGCACAGAATGTGGACCAATTAGCATAATCTGACAACCCTTGGCGATAGCCTTTAATTAAGGAGTATTAGCATGGCAGAAGATGTAGATTCTCATCTAGAAGAACGATTACGTAAAGCAGAAGAGGCAGAATATGAAGTCAACCGCCTAGAATCCCTAGCTGCGGAAGCACCTAAGTTGAGACTTGAGCTAGCGCGAACTCAACGTCGTCAAGAACGAGATGGAACTAAAAAAACCGCTCTCGACCAAGCGCGTAAAGAGATACAAGCTGCACAAGAAAGACAAACTGACGTTCCATTGACATTAGAAATGGTTTGCGAACTCGTATCTTCCTTATATGCGTTACTAAAAGACGTCGACTCCCACCGTAAAGAGGCTACGCGGTTAATGGGTATAGTAGATCGCATGGACTACGAAGAAGAACTAGAAACCAGCGAAGAAGAGCAGACCGAACTGGGTAGAGACCCTCAAGGACTAGAATATCTAATAGCTTCCAGACACGGTCAACCACGCATTAAACAATTGATCGATGAGCTAGAGCCCGACTTTGGGTTCCTGCAGAACTGCGACATAGAGGAGCCTTTAAAACGAGATGTAGCCAACTTTATCTTATCTCATGTCATTTCATCCGATCGTTTAAACCAAGAGAAGACTGCTGCGACTGATGCGGTTTCACAAGACCGGAACGTACCTGCCGAGCCACAGGAAGCAAATCTGATCCCAAAAGAAAAGGTCCTCCAAAATAATTAAACCCCTACAAACCAATAGATGATACGGAAAGGTGCTCTAGGACAGGGCGCCTTTTTTATATTCCTTCCTGTTGGAACTCCTGTCGCAAAATTAACTAGGCTATCCCCCTATATGATATTATGCGACCAAAATATTAATTGGAGGGTCCATTATGCCTTTTGGAGGCAATGATTGGCTTGCGTTAAACCAGGAACCTACACTAGAACCCGATTTACCAATTTGTGATCCTCACCACCACTTTTGGGACCTTAGACCCCAGAGAATTCCATATCAACGATACTTACTTCACGAACTGGCAGCAGATATAAATAGCGGCCACAATGTTGCTTCTACAGTGTTTATAGAGGCGAGATCAATGTACCGATCTGATGGGCCAGAAGAAATGAAACCTGTAGGGGAAGTAGAATTTGTACAGGGTCTTGCTGCTGCGAGCGGAAGCGGTCTATACGGATCCGGCAGAGCAGCAGCGGCAATAGTGGGTCACGCTAACTTAAACCTCGGTGATAAGGTCAAACCAGTCCTAGAAGCTTTACTAGATGCTAGTCCGAATAGATTCCGGGGTATTCGTCACTCTGTAACGTGGGATCCACACCCTGAACTTGAGAATACCGCCGCACACAACTGGCAAGGACAGCTATCTACCAATGATTTCCGTGCTGGTGCTAAGATATTGTCCAGAATGGGGCTAACTCTCGAAGGTTGGTTGTACGCCCCACAATTACCAGAATTGGCTGATCTTGCCAAATCTATCCCAGACCTAACTATCATTCTAAACCATATAGGTGGTTTGTGTAGGGTCGGTCCGTATGCAAACAGAGATGATGAAGTCATAGCTAATTGGAAGAACGGAATATCACAAGTAGCCCAGTGCCCCAATGTAATGGTGAAACTAGGAGGAGTTGGTATGCCTCGAACAGGGTTTGATTGGCATGAACGCGAAATCCCTATAGGATCAGAAGAACTAGCTGAGGCAATGGCGCCATTTATACATTACTGCATAGATCAGTTTGGGCCGAATCGTTGTATGTTTGAAAGTAATTTTCCTGTAGATAAGGTGTCATATTCATACAACATAATGTACAACGCATTTAAGCGATTGTCACAAGGATATACTCCAACTGAACGAGCAGCCATGCTACATGACACCGCAACTCAGGTTTACCGGATCACGGCGCTGTAATTCGGATCTAAATTGATCAATGGTCCATATAAAAAGGAGATTGTTAACATCATGCCCAATCCAACTATAGAAGGAGTGATAGTACCTATATTGACTCCTCTTAATTCAGATGAAACCGTAGATGTCTCTTCTCTTAGAAGGCTAGTTAACTATTTAGTAGATAACGGTGTACACGGTATATGGGTTTCTGGAACTACGGGAGAATTTGCTTGTCTTGCGGATGCCCAAAGACTCATCAGTATGGAGGCCGTAACGAACGAAGTTGCCGGACGGGTAACGGTCATCGGTAATATTTCTGGACCAAGCACCCAGATCTCTTTACAAATGGCTCTAGATGTACAAGAAATTGGAATGGATGGAATCGCGGTTACACCACCTTATTATTATTCTCACGCTCAGGATGAACTGCTAAATCACTACCGGTATATTAGTGATAGATCAGGATTACCACTCTGGGTATACAACATACCCCAGACGGTTAAAACAGCCGTCGCTCCCAGTACGATCGCTACATTGGCGAGTGAGGGAGCTGTAGTTGGAGTGAAAGACAGTTCCGGAGCCGGAGAACTACTTGCTGAGCTCAATGTCCTATGTCAACAAAGTGACATCCCATTACTCAGATTCCTAGGCACCGCGTACCGGGTTACTACATCTAAATCGGTCGGTGTCCAAGGCGTTATACCTGCAATAGCCAACTTAGTTCCAAAGGCCGCCTCCACAGGGTGGGAAGCGGGAGAATCAGGAGATTTAGAAACCGCTAAACAATGCGATAGAATTTTAATGGCAGTCAGTAAAATTTCACAACTAGCTCAAGGTGGTGGAGCAAACGCTGCCAGTTTTTCGGGTATGAAATCCGCTTTAAAGTTGATGGGCATTTTAGACAATGATGCAGTCAGCCAGCCTTTGAGAGCATTAACCCACCAGGAAAAACAAGGGATTCCTGCGATATTAGAAGAACTGGGCCTTTCCACTTAAGAGACTGGTACAGGTTAACCCCGCGAGATGACCTCTTTTAAAGCGTTATCCAGAATCTCGGCCGCCAGATCCATTTGGACGGGTGTAGTAGTGAACGGGGGAACAAATCTAATAACCGACCCACCCCTTCTAAGACTAAATATTAAGCCGTTCTCTAAACACCTACGTCCAATTTCATGTCCTTCTACATAAGCCGGCTCTTTTGTAACTCGATCTTTCACTAGTTCGATACCTTGCAGCAGACCTCTACCCCTTATGTCACCAATTAAATCATACCGATCGTATAAGGTATTCAAGTGGCCTCGCCAATATTCTCCTATTTGTTTGGATACCTCTACCAAGTTCTGTTCCAATATGATGTCAATACTGGCTATCGCAGCATTGCTGGTAAGTGGGTCATTTGAATGAGAATGAGCTACTACGAACTCTGTTTCGGAAACCCGAGATTCTATCTCATCTGTCGTCATAACGGCACTGACCGCAACACCACCACCAAAATGTTTGGAAATGGTGCATATGTCGGGAATGACATCTTCTTGATCAGAGGCCCACATGCTACCTAGTTTAGCCAACCCTGTTTGAGCTTCATCTAGGATTAATAGCATACCTCGATTTCTACAGCATTTTTTTAGTTCTTGAAGCCATCCCTGAGGAAGATCAATGACCCCACCGGCACTAAATAACGGTTCCGTTATCACTCCTGCCATCTGCCCGTCGGCTTGAGCATCAAGTAAGTCAAAGCTAGTATTGAGACATGAATAGTCGCAATCCGGCTTAGATTTGCAAAAACTGCACCGATAACGATAAGGGGCTATCATAGGGTAATTCCCGGGGGAATATGGACCATAACCTTGTCGCCAGCCTGTAAAAGTAACAGCCCTAGCGGCCTCGCTTTGACCATGGAAACTTACCGCCGGACTGGCTATCTCATAGCCTCCGGTATACCTCTTAGCTATCGCAATCGCAGCCTCATTTGCATCGCTGCCTGAAGTGAGAAACAAACTTCTTGTGAGCCCTTCTGGCGCTATCCCTGCCAGTCGAGCAGCTAATATCACTTCCCGATCGTTGAGGATACTCATATGACTATGTATTAAAGATTCGCCGCTCTCCTTCAACGCTTCGACTATCCTTGGATGGTTGTGACCTAAAGCGGCACACATCTGTCCAGAGTTGAAATCCAAGTATTCTTTGCCATTAACATCTTTTACAACGGATCCTCTGCCCCAAACCAAAATAGGTCCCGATATTGCGTTCGTATCCATACGGCTGCGAAAACTAAATTTCCGGGCTAGCTCTAAGAGTTCTGCTTCACTCAAGTCAGGTGGCAAAGTATCTCTCCACTTTCGAATATACCGAAAAACCTAATCTAGATTAATTCAGGATCACAGTCTTCCCATAAAATCAGATATTTTTTCCGCCGCTTTTTCCACCTGATCGGCGGGAGAACGCATCAAAGCTATACGGAAGTGCGATTCTCCACAATCCCCGAACCCGCCGCCAGGAGTAACTACAACACCTTCTTGTTCAACCAATAAGGTTGCAAGTTCAACGGAAGAATATTGTCCACTGAATCTCGGAAACACGAAAGTAGCTCCTTCAGGCAATGGACAATAAATCCCTTCAGCTTCATTCAATATGCTAGTAACCTTTTGGCGGAGAATCTCGCAATCAGTTTGCCAAACTTCTAGATGAGCTTGGGAACCAGTTAAAGCTTCGACTCCTGCCATTTGTATGAAGGGAGCCACGAAACTCGAGGTATGTTCATGAACCTTGAGTAACGGCTCCAAAAGTGTCCCCTGAGCAACTATGCATCCAAGCCGCCATCCAGACATAGAATATGACTTAGTAAAGGTATAACTGGTCAAAGTACGCTCCCACATACCTGGTAGAGTCGCAAAGGTTATATGATGCTTATCGTCATATAGAAAATATTCATACGTCTCATCACAAAGTACTAAGAGATCATACTCCTCAGCTAACGATGCCAAATCTTCCAACTCGTTTATTGAATAGACCCTACCGGTAGGGTTGTT
>Ga0310342_100002378_pt1 | contig 12050 bp, 17 predicted proteins | sample S15DNA20500_MG_FD_206155 | JGI IMG/M metagenome (GOLD analysis project Ga0310342, IMG submission 206155) | Marine microbial communities from station ALOHA, North Pacific Subtropical Gyre - S1503-DNA-20-500_MG | ecosystem: Environmental > Aquatic > Marine > Oceanic | place: Pacific Ocean: North... | reverse complement strand
TTAAAATTATTATATGAAGATGCGTTACAACGAGCATTAACAGAGGACGGTTCGAGAACCAGTGCTTATATTACTCCACAAGCTTACTATCCAACGGTGTCCTAATGGGAACATGGGCAACAGGTAAATATGCATTAAGAATTTCTGATCGATCAGGAATGGCATTTCCTTATCGTGAAATGGTACAAGAATGGAATGGCTTTTGGGTTCATACTTCTGAATTTGAATCTAAACAACCTCAGCTTTTAACGTATTATCATCAAGCTGATGCGGTGTCCTTACAATATCCTAAACCTCAAAAGAAATCAGGTATTGTAGTGAACCTCGGAGCTCAGTATTGGCCAGGACAATTTTTATCCAAACAAAATATAGGAGGACCAATTAGTCCCACGTCAGGTCTTGAACAAACAACTTATTCAATGGAACCGGATCCTATTACTCCGAACGATGTATGGAATTCTAGACTACTAACAACAGCGCTTGGAAAAATAACAGTGAGTACAACCTAATGGCTATAACTTACACAACTTTAATTGCTAAAATTAGAAACTATACTGAAGTGGATAGTACGGTTTTAACTGATGCTATCTGTGATGAATTTATTTTAGATACGGAAACAAAAATTTCTAAAGCAGTTGATTGTAATTCTGATCGAAAACAATCAACCTCTACTTTTGTAAAAGATAATCGTTATGTCCTTTTACCCAATGACATTTTGATTGTAAGATCGGTCCAACATATTGCTTCAGGGACAAGAACATTTTTACAAGAAAGAGATTTAAGCTTCATAAGTGAGTACAATCCAGGTGACTCTAGTGGTACCCCTAAATATTGGGCCCATTGGCATAGAACTAATCAAGATCAATATGTGCTTGTAGCTCCAGCTCCCAGCGCAGCCGATGAATGTCAGGTGAATTATATTCGTATTCCTGAGCATTTATATAGTTCGGACGACACCGGCTCTATCCCACAAAAAAGTACGAAAACTTATTTAAGTACTCGAGCTACAGATTTACTGTTTTATGGATGTATGGTTGAAGTCTATGGATTTTTAAAAGGTCCTTTGGATATGTACAAGCTGTATGAAGACAAGTATAATAGAGAATTACAAGCCTTTGTTTTAGAGCAAATGGGGCGAAGAAGACGTGGTGAATACACAAGTGGAGTTCCTAGAATTCCAGTTCCTTCTCCCTCTCCAGAGCAATGGCGTAATATGAAATAAAAATTATTTAAGGAGAAGAATTATGGCAATTACACAAGCAGTTTGCGCTTCGTTTAAAACACAAGTTTTAAGTGGTATCCACGATTTAGAAAGTGGTGGCGATACATTTTATATGTCCCTCTATACATCTGCAGCAACACTTAACGGTGTGGTTACAGCATCCTATACAACGGCTAGTCAAGTTTCAGACTCTGGTCAGTATGTAGCGGGTGGTGGAGTTTTGGCTGGACAACAGGTCTCACTATCGGTAACTACAGCAATTGTAGATTTTGCAGATCGTTCATGGACCGGTGTTACAATCACCGCTCGGGGCGCGCTAATCTACAATACTACGGAAGCAAAGAAAGCAGTGTGTGTCTTAGATTTTGGCGCTGATAAAACAGCGACATCAGGCACTTTTACTGTACAGTTTCCTGCGTTTTCGTCTACTGCTGCGATATTGAGGATATCGTAGGAGTGATTTTAAGTGGCACAAGGATGGGGTAAAGATACATGGGGCTTAGGTCGATATGGCGAACTTAGTAACGTCTATCTCGATGTCTCATCCCAAGCCACACTTTCAACTAATTTAGGTTCCCTTACTATTACAACCGAAATCAATGCCGGTTGGAGTCGTTCTACTTGGGGCAGCGATGCCTGGGGAATTGCAGGAGATGTTCTTCTCACAGGTCAAGCATTAACCACAGATATAGGAACTGTTAATACTACTGCCTCTGTAACTGAGGGCTGGAGCCGACAAGCATGGGGTGCGGGCGCTTGGGGTATGCCAGGCATAGTTGTTACTGCAACGGGTTTTGGATTAACAACAAGTTTAGGAACACACACTGTTACTGGAGATGCCGTTGTAACTCCAACGGGTATTGGTCTTACTGCAAACTTAGGAGCAGAAGCTTTACGTGGAGATGCTCTTGTTACTCCTACTGGACAATCACTAGCAACAAGCACGGGCACCGCTCAAATGTTTTTAGGTGTTCCGGTCACTGGACAATCTTTAACTACAGAAATTGGTCAAGGCTGGGGTAAGTTAGCGTGGGGATCAGGTTTATGGGGTGGTGTTTCTCTTACCGTTACTATTGAGCAAACATTAATCGCAACCGGCACTCAAATTAATACAGCTCTCGGAACTGAAACGATGACTGGAGACGCAGTTGTAACTCCAACAGGAGTAACAGCATTAAGCTTCAGCATTGGAAGTCCAACTTATAAAATTGATGCAACCGCTTCACCAACAGGCGTCGGACTTACTGCAAACTTAGGAACAGAAACTGTTGATGCTCAAGTTAGACACGGTTGGGGACGTCTAGGTTGGGGCCAAGGAGGTTGGGGCCAACCAGCTGATGGAACGTACGGTGTTACGGGCGTTAGTATGGCAACAGCCATCGCTGATGTAGAAGTTATTTCACATGTTGAATTAACTGGAATTGCTTTAGCACTTAATCTAGGTAATGAAGCTTCACAAGCTGATGCGGTTGTTACACCAACAGGTACCAGTTTAACTGGCACAACAGCTACCGTTACCACAGAATCTAGATACTCTGTAACGGGTATTGCGATGACACTGGGCTTAGGAGACGAATTAGCTGGAATTAGTATTGAAGCTCCTGTCACTGGTCAAGTCATGTCTACATCTACAGGCACTCTTGCAGCACACATATGGACTGAAATTAATCCAAACGTTAGCATGGTATGGACAGAGATAGCAGCGTAGCGTAAAATACGAATATAGGAACAAAATTTAATAGGGAATTAACATGGCTTATTCAACAGATATTAAACTAGATTTAATGACTACAGGATCCAATTCGGGTACCTGGGGTGATAAAACTAATACGAATTTACAATTAATCGAAGAAGCAGTATGTGGTTATATTTCTAAAGATATAGCCGGTGGTGCAGGTACAACAGCACTGACGATGACGGATGGAGCGTCGTCTGATGCTAGAAATATGGTGATATCATTCACGGGAACGATTTCAGGAAACCGAATCGTTACTATTCCTAATGGTATCGAAAAAGTTTACATTTTTAAAAACGGAACGTCAGGCACTTATACGGTTCAAGTTAAAGGCGCTTCAGACTCAGGTTCCGGATATACATTTAGTACAACAAACAAAGGCACAAGAATCCTGTATATGACAGGAAGTGATATTGTTGATACTGGATTTAGTTCAACAGCAATTGATAATGTTGAAGAAGATACTTCTCCAACATTAGGGGGAAATTTAGATGTATCTACACATACACTTATTTCATCTTCTAACAGAGCAATCAACTTCGTTCCAAACGGAACTGGAGTCGTTCAAGCAGCTGGTTCAGCTATTCGTGTAGCAGGAGTCCAAGATATGTGGGTTCCGGCTCAAGCGATGAAAGAAACAAACACTTCAGGATGTGGAGCAATTGAAACAGTAGGCACAGCGGCCGGAAAACCTGACATGAATGTTTTACCTTTTGATCCTACTGCAGTTGAATTTGCACAATTTAACGTGGCGTTTCCAAAATCTTGGAATGAAGGTACAGTCACATGGCAACCTTATTGGTCCATGAGCGGAACGTCTGCTTCAAATGTTGTATGGTCATTACAAGGCGTTTGTTTTGGAGATAGCGATAATTTAAGTGTCGCATTTGGAACATCAACATCTAGCACCGATGCCGGCGCCGGAACGGCCGAAGATATTTCTATCGGTCCAGCTGGAGCTGCAATGACTATTGCTTCGGCAGGTGAAGGCGAATGGACAGTATTTAGATTGGGAAGAGTTGCAACAGCAACAGCTGATACAGCAACAGAAGATGCAAGACTTTTAGGAGTTAAAATTTCCTTTTCAACTAATGCTAAAAACGATGCATAAGGAGCATAGATGTCTGATTATTTTGGTTACGGAGTTTTAGGTTTCGGAGCTGGCGGCGGGGTAGTCCCCATAACAGCTACAGGTGGAGATACAGTTGCCGATTATGTTGGCAGCGATGGCTTCACTTATCGTTATCATCAATTTACCAATACAGGAAATTTTGTTGTCGTTTCATTAGGAAGTGATGAAACTTGGGGCAATAAAATTGATTATTTAGTTCAAGCTGGCGGCGCTGGTGGTGGAAACCACGTTGGCGGCGGCGGTGGAGCAGGCGGCGGTTTAACAGCTTCAGCAGTTGTTGTAACCCCTTCAACTTATGCAATCACAATTGGAACAGGCGGCGGCTCTCAAAGTGGAGGGGGCGCTACACCAGCTTTTAGTGTAACAGCTCAAGGTGGCGGTAATGGCGGCTCAGGATACGGCGGCGGCGCAGCAGGCGGTTGTGGTGGCGGAGCAGGTCACGGACCTGCATCAGGTGGCTCAGGTCAACAAGGTTACGGAGGAGGCGCTACACCAGGCGGCGGCGGAGTTACCGGCGGAGCAGGTGGTGGATCTGAATATGAAGCCGGTGGAAACCGAGCACAAGGCACAGGACAAGGCGGCCCAGGCGCAGATGGATTTCAAAGTGACATTACAGGAACCAATGATTATTATGGCGGTGGCGGCGGCGGATCGCAATCCAGCCCAGGAAATGGCCAAGGCCAAGATATTGGCGGAGGCGGCTATGGTGGAGGACACCCTGGCGGTGGCGGTGCAGCCGGACAAAAAGGTATGGTAATTGCGAGATATAGGATTGCATAATGGCAACGTTTGCAAAAATAGGAGCTAACAATTTAGTTATTGATATATGTTCCGTTAACGATAAAGATACTTCAGATGAGAACGGAGTTGAAGTTGAAAGCATTGGAGTAGCGTATCTAACAGAATTAACAGGACACGCTAATTGGAAAAAAACATCTGTAAATACTTACAAAGGGGAACACTCCGAAGGAGGTACTCCTTTGAGAATAAATTATGCTAATATTGGTGGCACTTATGACGAGGGTAGAGACGCTTTTATACCAGTCCATACTTATCCATCGTGGATTTTAAATGAAACTACTTGTTCTTATGAACCCCCAACGGCTCATCCGGAAGATGACAAGGTTTATCAATGGAATGAAAATACAAAAACTTGGGATGAGCTCACGGCTAATCCTCCAAGCTCGTTAGATCCTGAGGGAACCCCTTTAACAGAGCCTAAGACTACCGGCAAACCTTATTAAAGATTTACTATTCTTATTTTTGTTGGTATAGCTACGCTATGCCACGTTCTATCACTAAAACCCTCTTGGCACTGCCACACGAGCGATTTTTATGGGGACCTTACCTGGCCAAATTTAAAGTTTCTTCTAGTTGGTGTAAACAATTTTTAGACCTCGGCCAATCCCTTAGAAAAAATGAAAAAAATCGTAAAGCAGCTCGTAAGATCTTAGCAGGACAAATTAAAGAGGAATATCTTTTTGATCTAGATAAACATTTTTGGATAAAAGAAGACATTGCTCCTTATGTTCATAGTTGGATAACTGGTTATAAAAGTATCTCAAACGATACAATGGGTGAAAACCCTAATGCATCTAAAGAAATTAAATTGGTCTCTTGTTGGATTAATTATATGAAAGCTGGCGAATATAATCCATCTCATATTCATTGGGGAGCCACTCTTTCTTTTGTTTTATATTTAAAAAATCCTCCTCATTTTCCTGAAACCCATGACACTAACACTAGCACTCCAGGAACTATAACTTTTTGTTATGGAGAAAGTATGAAATTTGTTATTAGTGAAAGAGCTTTTTTACCTGAAGAAAATGCGTTGTTTGTGTTTCCTTATCATTTACGACATTCAGTATTACATTTTAATGGACCGGGAGAACGCATTTCAGTTTCAGGAAATATAGTGGTATCATGAAAATACAAAAAGAAGTTATTATCGTAGGAGCTGGACTTACCGGAGCTCTAACTGCTTCTTACATTAAAGCACGCTTTCCTCATTATCGAATTAAAATAATTCATACTTCCACACTTCCTCCTTATCAAGGAGCACAGGGAGTTACCCCTGAGCTTTATCACTATTTATATCATTTATATAGAACTCATATTGGACGAGCGACAAGAATAGAAAATCTTTTAAATCATAGCCAAGGAACTTTTCGTGTTGGAACTATGTATAAGGAATGGGCTCATGCTCCCTATCTTCATACGGTTCTTTCTCCTTATAAAGAACATTATGCTGAACTGATTTCTAAACGTCATTTTCCGCAAGACTTTACTCCTAGTGTTTTATGGCAGAATCAAATTCCTATACAATGGTTTAAGGAGTTAGGAAATAGATTATGGAAAAGTTTTCATTTACGCACATCCACTTTAATTGAGTTATTTCTTAGCGATCTTCCTTTTTATCAAATTCAAATTATTGATGATAAAATTGTGGATTGTAAAAAAAATACTAAAGGAGAGATCACTCATCTTATGGGAGAAGATAAAATTTATAAAGGAGATATTTTCTTGGACTGTAGTGGAGAGCATCGTGTCTTGATTGATCAACTTGACAATAGTTATTTTCATTCATGGGAAGATGAGTTAATTAATAATCAAACCATTACCTTTACAACGTCTCCAACTTTTAATTTATGGACCTTAGCTGAACGAATTCCGGAAGGCTATCATTTCACCGTTCCTTTACGAGACCAGGATGAGCATACTTATGTTTTTTCAGATCAATTTTCAGGTGAGATAACTTCAAAAGCTAAAGCCAAGTATGGTATTAGCTCTACTTTTAGACAAGGGTATATGGCCGGTAGTTGGAATAAAAATTGTATTGCATTGGGGGGAGCAGCTTTTTGTGTAGAATCTTTAGACTCTTCCTTCATAGGAACTTTATTAAATCAACTGGATCTCCTGGCACGCTTTTTACCTTCAGGAGATCGTGTGACTTATGAGCAGCATTATGGGTGTCTAATGCATAATGTACTTGCTTTTATTACCGCTTCTTATCAAACACAAAAAGATGACAGTCCCTATTGGAAGCATGTGGAAAATATTAAACCTAATTATATGTTGCAATCTTTATTAGATATTGCGCAACTACGTCTTCTTTCACCTTTAGATTTTCCTTCATCTTGTCAGATGTTTGGACCTGAAGATTTTATTATGAAATTTTATGCTTTAGATCTCTTTAATCATGAAAATATTAAAAAAGAATATGCGGGTATTGTGCCCTGGAAACAATGGGATGCGACTGCTTTATTAACCCGTCATTATCATCGTCAAAAATCATTACCTTCGATGTCTCATGAAGAACTTTTAAAAGGAATAAAAGATAAATGATTCGAAGCCCCTACTGGTTTTTTGAAAATACTTTAACTTCTCAAGAAATTGTTGTTCTTCATCAACTCATCAAGGACAATCCAACTGATGAGAAAGATAGTGCAGCTAATGTTAAAAAAACAGCCCAGGTAAAAATTGTAAACTGGAAAGATTTTAAATCTCAATTTGCAAAATTAGAAGAAAATATTAGAATTGCCAATCGTCTAAATTTTGGTTTTCAGTTATATCCTTTTGATGATGCTTTTAGCCTGAATGTTAATACGTATGCTGCTAAGAATAAAGCAGAGTATGCATGGCATAATGATATGGGGGGAGACGCTCAAGGATCTGATCAAAAACTAACGGCAATTGTTAACATTTCACAAGAGTCTTATATAGGAGGAGAATTATTCTTGGCTGATAGCGCACCTTTAGAAGTTCCTCAGTTGAATAAACCCGGAACTATGGTAGTCTTTCCGTGTTATACGACTCATAAAGTAATGCCGGTAACAGAAGGGAACAGAACCACTTTAAGTTTTTGGGTATTGGGGCCTAACTTTGTATGAGTTTTAAAATTTTTCCTTTATTTCATACTCCGCTTTATGTTAGTAAAATTGATCTTACTGACACTGAAATACAAAATTTAATTAATCAACAATATGAAGATATTCGACCTCGTAATGGAAGAATGTCAAAAACTAAATATGTCCTTAATGAGGCAAGATTCAGACCACTACTAAAAAAACTAAATAAACATGTGGATATTTATACCCGCGACGTTTTGAAAGTTAAACATGAAATAACTTTTTCCTTAAAGAATTCCTGGTGTATGCAGCACGATCCGGGCCATTGGGCTCAAAAGCATTATCACCAAAACTCTATTATTAGTGGTGTATTATATATTAAAACTTCATCTACTTCAGGTAATATTTTTTTTCACAACAAACTCATCCAAAACAATTTGTTCAGTCCTATACTTCAAATTCCATTTGAAGAAGAAAATATTCATAATTCAGATACTTATTGGATCCATCCTGAAGATGGTACCCTTGTCATGTTTCCGTCTTTTTTAGAGCACAGTGTGAACACAAACAAATCTAATGACGCACGCTATTGCTTACCTTTTAATTATGCTATCAAAGGAGTCTTAGGAGCCGGTACTGAAACAATGTGGTCCTTAGGAAAAGAATATGAATCAGATTAATGTTGTTCCTTTATTTGCTACGCCAGTAGCGATGTTCACGTTAGAACTAGATAACGTCAAAATGCTAGAGAGTTTTACAAAGCTATCTTATAAATTAATAAAAGAAGAAGATGAGTTTCTTAATAAGCATGCTTACATTGGTACTGATTATACTATTATTAATAAATTTCCTGAATTAAAAGCCTCACTTGAAGAATCTCTCGATTATTATATTAAACACATTTTACAATTTAAAGCAGAAGGACAGCTTATTAAATCATGGGCCACTAAGACAGGTCCTGGAGGATATTCTAATACTCATCGTCATGCCAATTCATGGTTAACAGGTTGTTATTATCCTTTACCTGAAGAGAATACGCAAATCGAGTTTCTAAGAGAAACACCTTTTGAATATGATACCGACCGTATAACTAATAATCTTTGGAATTCTTATCGATATCGAATCACGGCTATTCCCAACCAACTCTTAATATGGCCTTCGTATTTGCTTCATCGCATTCGAACCAATACCGGCAAACAAAATCGTTATTCTATGGCTTTTAGTATTCTACCTAAAGGACCCTTTGGACAGATGGATTCATTGATTAATTTTAGCCCTCACAATAGGTGAAATCTTATCTTGAAGTTTTAGCTATGGTATAATCTACCTTTAAATACTATGGCATTACGTAAAATACAATTAAAGCCCGGTTTTAACAAACAGGATACTCCGACGCAAGCTGAGGGTCAGTGGACCGATGGGGATAATGTTCGTTTTAGATACGGGTCTCCTGAAAAAATTGGAGGATGGTCTCAATTAACAACAGGTACTTTAAAAGGTATTGGAAGAGGTCAACATACTTGGTCCGATGTAGATGGCACCAAATACTCTGTTGTTGGAACGAATAAAATACTAGGCCTATATACGGGAGGAAAATTTTACGACATTTCTCCTTTAGCAAGTACAGTAGCCACTTGTACTATTACTTCTACTAACGGTTCCAGTACCGTTACCATTAATAAAAGCACCCATGGCCTAGAAACAGGAGCGTTGCTTATATTTGATAATGTTACTATTCCAGCCGGATGTAGTTTTACAACGGGAGATTTTACAACGAATACTTTTGAAGTTCAGGTCGCTGCCACTAATAGTTTTAATGTAGTGATGACTTCTGTAGAAACTGGAGGAGGCGCTAGTGCTGGAGCAGGATGTGATGTAGAACCTTATGAAGTTATAGGACCTGAAGGACAAGCTCTTCAATATGGATGGGGCGTTGGTAAATACGGAGCTGAAGAATGGGGCAATGCACGAAGTGCTTCCGAAGTAACTTTGGATCCCGGCTCATGGTCCTTAGATAATTTTGGAGAGAAACTTATTGCAACAATTCATAATGGAAAAACCTTTAGCTGGAATCCTTCAGCAGGAACGCCGTTAACTACACGAGCCACGGTTGCTACAGATAATCCAACTAAATCAGTAATGAGTGTGGTCTCTGATAGAGATCGGCATTTAATTCAATTAGGGACAGAAACCACAATTGGAAACACAGCGACTCAAGATAAAATGTTTTTACGCTTTTCTGATCAAGAAGATTTTGAGGACTATGTTCCTTTATCTACTAATACAGCAGGGACTATGCGTCTTGACCAAGGTAACAAAATTGTAGGAGCAGTCAGTGGTAAAGATTACACTCTCATTGTCACTGATAAAGCAGCTTATATTATGACCTTTGTAGGACCTCCTTTTACTTTTAACTTAAGACAAGTAGGTTCTAACTGTGGAGCTATAGGACAACACGCAATTGTCTATGCCAATGGTTTAGTCTATTGGATGAGTCATGCAGGAGGCTTCTTTCAATTTGATGGAACCGTTAAGTCTCTTCCTTGTTTAGTGGAAGACTTTATATTTTCTACCGATGGTAATAATCTAGGTATTAATCTCGACACTGGAAGTGAATTAGTTTATGGAGGCCACAATGGATTATTTAGTGAGGTCTCTTGGTACTATCCGGATGCTAACGCAGATCAAATTAATAGAATAGTTACCTACAACTATGACGAGAATGTATGGACGACGGGTACCTTAGCTCGAACAACGTATGCTAATGCCGATGTTTTCAATCTACCTTATGCCACTGAATATAATGCGAGTGAGCTGTCTACCTTTCCAACCATTAATGGAAACACAGCGGGATCTTCAATATTATATGAACACGAAACAGGGACTAATCAAATCCGTCAATATACTACGGGTCCAGTTACCAGTGCTATTGCCTCTAGTATTAGATCAGGAGATTTTGATTTAGATATAGATGGGGATGGAGAATTTTATATGAGTGTGAGACGCTTTATACCTGATTTTAAAGTTTTAAACACTACATGCGATATAACAATTTATTTAAGAAGATTTCCTAATGACACAGCAACGAGCTCTTCTTTAGGACCTTTTAATATTTCAAATGCTACACAACAAATTTGGACTAGAGCACGTAGTCGCCAAGCCGCTTTTCAATTAAATGCTACAGGAGCAAATAGTAATTGGCGTTATGGTTTATTTAGATTTGATTCTAGACCGGATGGGAGAAGATAATGGCTAAAATAATTGCAGAAATAACTGATCCAACACCTGAATACGATCCGTCTAATATTAGACAAGCAGCAGGCGCGGTTCGGGCAATTCGCGATCAACTTAATACGAGTTATCAAACTGAATTAAAAAATGAACAGGATGCTTTAACCTTTTTCTTATCATGACCGTACAATATAAAAACCAATCTTATGCTTTAAGTGCCACAACTTTAACAACTGTGTTAACTATTGATTCGTCTTCGCGTGCTATTCTTAAAAGTATTCAAACGACCAATGTTTCAACAGGAGCTATCTCGGTAACAATGAAATTCTATGATAGCTCGGGGGGTAGTAATACCATCATTAATCGAAGTAATGTGACCACGGTTACAAATCTGATTCAAGGAAATGCCCTAGTTTTAGAAGAGAGTGATGCCTTGAAAATATCAGCGGCAACTGCTAGTGTAATCTCAGGAGTTATTTCTTATGCCTTGATAAATAGAAGCAACGAAAATGGCTAGGAAAAAACAATTACAGTATGGATACACCCATGTTAAACGCACTCCACGAAAAAGGGCTGGACGCCATGCTAAAAAATATAGTAAAAGGATCCCTAAGAGATCCAAAAATAGAGGACAAGGAGTATGACAGAGTATAGAATAATAGATGGCAAGAAGGTACCTGTATTACCAGCTAAAGCTAAAGAAATAGTGAAGCATAAGAAAACAGGCCAGGTTTATGAATCTAAAGAAGCCTTCGATAAAGACGTGGCAGATCCTAATACAGACACTACAAATGCAGATTTTCAACAGGACGTTGAAATAACAGTTGCATCTTTGAATGTATTTGGTAAAACCCAATAATGCAACCTTATGGAGGAACCGAA
>Ga0310342_100002375_pt1 | contig 12075 bp, 9 predicted proteins | sample S15DNA20500_MG_FD_206155 | JGI IMG/M metagenome (GOLD analysis project Ga0310342, IMG submission 206155) | Marine microbial communities from station ALOHA, North Pacific Subtropical Gyre - S1503-DNA-20-500_MG | ecosystem: Environmental > Aquatic > Marine > Oceanic | place: Pacific Ocean: North... | reverse complement strand
CGATGAGGTCCAGACCGACCTCGACTCGCTCGACCGCGAAGGCGTCGAGGGTGCGGAACAGCGCGGCTGGCGCCGCCAGCACTGCCGCGGTGAAGGCCGCCACGGCGACAGCGAGGCGCGCTCCGGTCAAGGGTCGTCTTTCCGTGTCGGCGGAACGAGCTTCGGGTCTTCCCAGACGCTGCCGAAACCCTGCCTCTCGAGGGGGCGCACGTGTACCCGGCCGCGTCGCGTCGTCCGCAAGAGCAGTCGGACGCGGCTTCCCGCCCACTCCGAGAGGTTCGCGCGCAACTCCTGGGCGAAGGCGCGTCTTCGAACATCGATTCCCTGCGGCTCGACCTCGAATTGCTTGCGCGCCATCAGCGTCTTCCGGTCGTGTCCGATCACGAGGATCTCTGCGGTCAGCGTCGTACCGGGTGCGACCGTCGAGGGGGCTCGATAGCCGACGCGGATACTCAGATCGGCGCCTTCGGGAGGTACGTCGACCTGGCAAAGAGTCTCGATGGTCGCGGCCGCCATCTCGTTGCCGGTTCCGGGATCGTGATAGAGCGCCGGGAAGAGCAGGTGCTCGCGAATCTCCTGGTACCCCGGGCTGATGTCGCAGAAGGGCAGGATGCTCGTCTCTTGCGGCAGGGCGATCGGTTGACTTCGGCGCACCAGGTGGATGAAATCCTCACGGCCCATCGTGTATTTCATTTCGAAGTGGGTCCGGAGATAGGCGGAGAGCGTCGGCGCGTACTCTCTCAGCCCGATCCGATCCGAAAAGAAATCGTTGAAGCGCGTGACGGCGAGCCGTACGCCGGAGCGCTCGCTGCCCTGGACCACTGCGGCTCCCTGGTCGTGCGCGATGTGGTGCTCGTACTGGTTGTAGAAGGCGCTCGGCAAGGGGCGGTCGGTGAGGAAGTTCAGCATCGAGAGGTCGGGAACCGTGAGCAGAGCTTCGCCCGGCGCGGTCTCTGCCTGGATGGTTCTTACCTGGTAGTCGATGCGCTCGGCCTGCTCGGGGCGCGCGAGGACGCCCGCCCGCGGCGTCGTCACCTTCGTGTCGAGGTGCTCGATCAACGCGACGTACCAGTAGGCGGCCACCACTGCATAGGCGGCTGCGCCGAAGAGCGCGAAGCCCGCGAGTAGCTTCGCCATCGGCGAGCGCGTGCCCTTGCGGGGCAGAAGGAGGCGGTGGGTGACGACGACACCCGCGAGCACGATGGGCTGGTAGACGTTTGCGAGGTGGTTGAAGTCGGCACGCGGGAAGACGCCGAGGAATACTCCTCCCGCAACAGCAACGAGTGAGAAGAGCCCGGCATCGATCACCCTCTCGCGGTCGGGCCGGTAGCTGAGCGCGGCACCGATGAGGAGGACGACCGGAGGCGCCCAGTAGTAGAGAACGTGCATGCGCTCGACGATTCCGGTCTGGTAGAGCCAGCCCGACATCGGCGGCACCCGGTAGATCGGTTGCGCCGCGTACGTGAGCATCTCGCCGCCGTGCTTGAGGAAGTCGGCACGGGCCAGGGCACCGAGGGACAGGTAGGGGATGTCGTGGCGGCCACTGAACTCGAAAGGGTGCAGGACGAGGCTCTGCCAGGCGGCAGACAGTGCGCCCTCGACGCCCAGGTAGGCGACGAAAGGAAGGCCGGCTGCCGCCGTGCCGGCTGCCAGCCAGCGGGCGTCTGTTGCGATGGAGCGAAGCCAAGCGCCGCCCGAGAGACCCTGCTCGGCGCGGATCGCCATGGTGCCGGCCGCGAGTCCCACGAGCGCGAGCACCCCGTAGTTCTGCTTGAAGACGATCGAGAGACCGACCAGTGCGCCGCACCAGGCGAGGTCCCGGACGCGTTCGGTATCGCGCCAGGCCAACAGACGATCGAGGGCGAGCAAGGCGAACAGCACCGAGAACGGCGAGTAGAACGCGAAGGTCCAGCCCGGGAAGGCCCACACCGTGCCGACCAGCAGCCCCACCAGCGCCAACGCTGCGTAGCCGGGCCCCGCGAGGCGCGAGGTGATGCGGTAGCCCGTCCCGTAGAGCGCGATCAGTGCGATCAATGCCGGAACCCGGGAGGCGATGACACTCGGACCGAGCAGCTTGAAGGTTCCGGCCAGCAGCAGCCAGATGCCGGGGGTCACGAATGCGTCCATCTCGCGATAGAGGATCTTGCCGTTCAGCAGGTCCCAGGACTGCATCAGGATGTAGCCCTCGTCCGCCAGCACGATCGAGCGACGGCACAGGGGGACCGCGAACGCGACGAGGGCGAGGGCTACGCCGGCTCGGATCAGCCAGGCGCGGCGGGCGGCGGTCGACGAGTCAGCTTCGGGCATGTCGCGGTAGCCGGGTTCTCCCCAGGGGATCCGGCGACAGGATACGGAACACGCCGCGAATCGAGTAGCTTTGCCCGATGGTCCCGCGACGCGTGCCGCCGGCGCTCGGTGCGACGCTTCTATTCGCGCTGGTCTTGGCGGCCCTGTTTTCGCCGGTGCTCGCGGGCCGAGCGACCTTCGTCCAGGGCGATGCCCTCTCGGTCAGCCTGCCGCTTCAGCATGTGCTCGCCGACGCGCTCTCGCGCGGCGAGCTTCCGCTGTGGTCGAACGAGATCTACGGGGGACATCCCATCTTTGCCGAAGGTCAGGGCGGCTTCGCGCACCCACTGAACTGGCTGCTCTTCGGCACGCTGCCGACCGTCTACGCGCACGGGCTCCTGCACCTCCTGTGTCTCTGGATCGCGGCGCTCGGCACCTTCGCGCTTTGCCGCGCGCTGGGCCTGGGAGCGATGGCCTCGACGTTCGCGGGGCTCGCTCTTGCATTCTCGCAGGACTGGCTGGCGCTCACCGGTAACTCGGCGATCGCGCTGGCCAGCGCCTTCGTGCCAGGCGTGCTCTGGGCCGCCGAGCGGTGGTGGCGCCGCCCCGACGTCGGCCGCTCGGGGGTTCTCGCCATCGCGATTGCCGCTGTCGTGCTCGCGGGTTATCCCCAGGCTCTGCACGCGGCCACGTTGCTGGTGCTCGTGACCTTCCTGGTCCGAGCAGATCGCGCCTGGTGGCGCGCGCCCTGGCGCCACCTGGGAGCGGGCGTCCTGGCGGTGGGCGTTGCGTTGGGCCTGTCCGCAATCCAACTGTTGCCAACCTTCGAGCTGATCGGTGAGTCGGTGCGTGCAGAGGGCGTCGGTCTCGTTACTTCGGTCGATCCGCTGCTGGCTCTGCGCGGGCTCTTCTTCACGATTGGCCGACGGGCAGCGCTGGAGCCCGGGCTCGGGAGCCTGCTCGTCCTCGGGCTCGCTCTGCTCGGCCTGTCGCGGGGCCGGACGGTGGTCGCCTGGGCGCTGGGGAGTCTCTTCCTGCTGCAACTCAGCCTCGGCGATACCTCCCCGCTCTATCGCCTGCTCCACCACACGCTGCCGGGTCTAGAGAGCTTCCGGATCACGCACCTGTACGAGACGATCGCCCTCGTCGGCGTCGTGGTGCTGGCAGCGCACGGCGTCGAGCGGCTCGCGAAGAGCGCACACCCCGGCAAGCGATGGCTCGCCTGGGTGGGGTCACTGAGCGTGCTGCTCGGGGTGGCGTGCTTCGCGCTTCACGACAGCGAGGTGCGGGTCGTCGGGTACGCGTTCCCGGTGATCGCCCTGGCGCTGGTCGTCGTTCTGCGCGGGCGCGGCCTGGCCCACGCGGTGCCGGTTTCGCTCGTGGGTTTGCTCCTGCTCGAGATACTCGTGATGCGGATGCCGCTGCATCGCTTCGTCGACGCCAACATCGTCCGCGAGCCGCCGCCGATCGTCCGCTTCCTGCTCGAGCGGCATCCAGAGCGGCGCGACTTCAAGGTTGCGAGCGTCCCCCACTTCTTCTCGCAGATCGGCTTCATGTCGGCGAGCACCCGGGGGCTCGCGCGACTCGCGGGGCTCTGCCTGTCGTCGATGGACGCTGGATCGAACCTCTTGTGGGGGATTCCATCGCTGAACGCGAACCTCGCACTTTCGCTGGCGCGCCGGGTCGCAGTCTCCGATTTGATCGTTGCCGACGTGCGCGGTGACTCGCTGCGCGCCCCTGGATGGCGCTTCCTGGATGTGACGAATGTCCGCTACGTCGTGGCCCACAACCAGCATCGCGAGGCGCCCCACAGCGAGTTCCTCGACGAAGTCTTCTATGACGACGACTACCGCTTCTTCGCCCGCGAGAATCGCTTCTCGCGCGGCCGGCTGCAGCTCTACACCCCCGCCGAGGTCCGCTGGGTGGCGGACGCGGACGCTGCGGTCGCCGAATTCTCGCGGGCGGGAGAATCGCTGGTGCTGGAGGGCGACCCGGCGGCTGCGGGTAGCGGCGTCGGTGAGGTGCCCGCCACCATCGTGGTGGCCGACAGTCAGGCCGAGCGAACCAGCGTTGTTCTCGAAGCCGCCGATCCGACGTGGTTGGTGGTGGCGGATGCTCCCTACCCGGGGTGGCACGCCACTGTGGATGCCGAGCCCGTGCCCATCTATGCCGCGAACGTCCTCGGCAAGGCGGTGGCGGTCCCCGCCGGCACCCATCGGGTGGAAATGTTGTTCAGGCCTGCGTCCTTCGCGCGGGGCCGTGTGATCTCGCTGGCGACGGTCCTGGTCGTCGCGCTCGGCCTGGGAGCGGCGTTCGCGAGAGCCCGCCGGAGAGCGGGGGCGTGAGGGCGCGGTTCCTCGCGGCGGCGGTCGACCCGCGGGCTGGCATCGTGGCCCGCGAGGCGGTCGCGTCGGAGCTTGCGCGTTAAGGTCTGCCCGTGTCGTCCCGGAACCAAAGCCACCCCTCGAGGTCGCCGGTCACGTGGGGCCTCGCATTGGTGTTGCTCTTCTCGATCGATGCGGCGATCACGCGCACGGACGTGCTCTGGGGGCCCACCGCGTTCGAGAACAGTGGCGGGCTGCGGCTCGTCTTCCCTCAGACCTACCAGGTGGCGCGCAAGATCTACGCACCCGTGCGAGACGCGGACGTCCGCATCGCACTGCTGGGGAACTCGCGCGTCGTCCTCGCGCTTCGAGAGCATCGGCTCGAGCGAGCCCTGGCGCGGGTCGCGCCAGAAGTGGACGCGGTCGTCTCGAACCTCGGCATCTTCGGCTCGTTCATGGGCGAGACCGAAATGCTCGCTCGCCACCTCGAGCCCCTCGACCCCTCGGTCGTAGTGCTGGCGGTCGGCGCGCCCGATCTGGCTCGGCGACCGACCCACGCTGCGGGGGAGGGGCCCATGGACCTGCTTCGAATCGGGTGGCGCGACGGGCCGATCCCCGCTGCAGATTTTTACGAGCGTGTCGATCGCTGGCTGCGCAGCGCCTGGCCCCTCTACCGATTCCGCGAGTTTGCTCGCGAGGCGATCCTCGACCGTTTGCTGGGGCGCCCCGACCCCGGGCCGCCGCCGCAGGACTTCGCGACGCGCGCAGACCTGTTCGCGCACCTCTACAGCGATCGAGTGGAGGCCGTTCAGGCCGCCTATCGAGTCTGGGAGCGTGATGGCGGGCTCGATGCGTACGCGAGCTATCTCGAGATCGCTGGGCCAGGGCATCTCGCGCGCCGGAAGCAGCGGGCCCGGAGTCGCGAGCCCCTGACACAGGAGACGCCCGCGGTCGTCGTATTCGACGCCCTGCTCGCGAGACTCGCGCGGGCGGGTCGTCCGACCCTAGTCCTGTTGATGCCCGAGAACCCGATTCTCGTTGACGACGCCACGGGTGTCTTCCACCGGCCTGGCCTCGCCGACGCCGGCGCGCGCCTCGCGCAGCAACTCGCGGCCGCGCGCGGCATCCCGGTCGTAGACGCTCGCGGCTGGCTCACGACCGATCGCTTCCTCGACTTCGACCACCCGATCTTCGAGTTGGAAGATCTCGAGCAGCGCCTCGCCCAGGAGATTCTCGATGCCCTCGAACGTTGACCGCGCCATCAAGATCGGACTCTACGCGTTGCTGTATGCGGGAGCCGTGGCGCTGCTGGTGATCTTCGCACCCGGCGAACCCCAGGTTTTCATCTACCAGGAGTTCTGATCGGCCGCGGCTCAGCTTGTCGCGCGCGGCCGGCGGCACACGGCGAGCAGGTCGATGTCTCCCGGAGTTGCCGGTCCGATCGGAAAGTCGTCCACGGTCGCGTCCGGGATGCCGTCGTCTTCGTCGATCCCGCGCCTCACCAGCACGGCGAAGCGCGCGAACAGCCAATCGAGGAGGCTCTGCGGAAGCATCTTGTGCAGGCCCAGGGGATCGATTCGCATGATTCGCCGAATCCTCTCGAGCCGGGCGTCGAAGTAGTCGACGACGGCCGGGCCGATCCCCACGCCGAGCATTTCCACCTCGTCGAAGTGCGTCGAGAGAGTGCGCCGAAGCTCTTCAGCCTCGTACTCGTGGACGTGCCAGGGGTTCACGCCGTCGGAGGTGAGCCTGTTGGGCGTCGTGAGGTAGGCGCTGCCCTCGGGTTCGAGGAGCCGCGCGATCGCGGCCAGGTACGGGCCGGGATCTTCCAGGTGCTCGATCACCTGGAAGCTCGCGATCGTCGAGAAGGATGCATCCGCGAGCGGGATGCCAGCGAGGTCGGCGCGCACGAAATTCGTGTTCTCCCGACGCGACGAGTTCGACGGCGGCACCCGGTCCAGGCCGAAGATCGCGATCTTCGACCCGACCGAATCGGCGAGTTCGGCTGTGCCGTAGCCAGTGCCGCAGCCGAGGTCGAGCAGTCGAGTTCCGCGGGCGTTGCGGTTCGCGTACACGTAGGCGGCCCGGTGACGCGCGAGATCCACGCCGAAGAGTTGGCTGCCGGGTTGAAGGCGTTCGCCCGTGAGGAGGATGTCGCTCACGGGGTTCTTCCCGCCGCGTCGTCGGTTCTTTCCCGCGCAGCGACGAAGGCCTCGCGCGTGAATTCCCGCGCGAAGAGGAGCCCCATGCCGGCACGCAGGATGATCAGGCCTGCCGAGAAGGCCAGGCTGCAGGCCAGCAGGGTTTCTTCGTTGCCGTAGCGGGAAAAAATGCTCACGAATGCGATCTGTCCCGTCCCCAGGCCCGCGACCGACGGGATCATCGCAACCACGATCAGGAGGGGGACGGCCGCGAGCAGGAACGTCCAGGGGACTTCGATGCCGAAGGCGCTGCAGCAGACGCCGATCAACGAGACGAAGACCAGTGCGAACAGGAGGCGAAGCGAGCCGAGGAGAAGGAGTTTTGCGGCCGGCGTCGTGCGCGCTGCATCGAAGACGGAGAGTTCTCGGATGCGATCGAGGGGGCCGAGCGAGGTTCGCGTACGCAGGGCGAGAAAGCCCAGCACGATCGCAGCCATGAGCCCGATGGCGACCCCGCCGCGCATCGCCGGAGCCGAGGTTCCCAGTGCCGTGACTCCGATGGCGAGCATCATCAGCTGAATTCCGATGTCGAAGAGCGAGATCAGCCCCACGATGCCTGCCGCGTCCGCGACGCTCCGGCCGGTTCGCCGGCTGAGCAGCACGGCGAGCGTCCCGGCACCGATCGCATAGTGGACGAGGGCGAGGGGGTAGCTCGCGGCCTTGATGCGTGCGGCGGTTCCGCGGTCGAGCGCCTCGCGGGTTGCAGGGAGCAGTTGCGACAGGCACTCGGCTTCGAGGAAGAGTGCGACGATTCCGAAGACGAGCAATGTCGGGACCAGGATGCCGAAGGCGCCAGGAGTGATCTGTTCAGCGACGATCTGGAAGTCGACGCGCTGGAACACCCACGCCAACGCAGCCAGCGTGATCGCGAACGGTGCCGCCCATCTGACGACCTTTCCCACCTGGCTCAAGCGGCCTCCGGGGTCCCCGGAAGCGGGGTCCACTGCAGCCCGGGCGTCACGCCCGGAGGGGTGAGGTTCCAGAGGCCGATTCCGTACGTGAAAGCGAGGCACACACCCACGAGCAGTGCGCCGAGCACGATCCACACCAGGGCCGCCACGACGCCTCCCCTCGATATCCAGCCCGCGAGGGCGTCACTGGCGAAATACGCGAAGGGAACACCGATGCCGAGCAGATAGCCCGCCTTCACAGTGGCGAACATCGGGTTGGCCCAGGTGAACCCGACGTAGCCCAGCAGCGTGAGGCCCGTCAGGAGCAGGAGGGCCGCGTCCGGTCCCCGCGGCTCGCGCCAGGCTCGGCGCACGGCGCGTTTCGCGCCGACCCCGAAGGCCACTGTCGGCAGCAGCGCGAGGAGCAGCAGCGTGGTGCCGATACGCTTCACGCGTGGCTCGTGCTTGGGCAGGAAGTGGCCGTGCCCCTCGTACCAGGCGCTCAGGTACGTGGTTCCCCACACGGACCGCAGCAGATCCGGATGCAGCACCTGTGGATCCGTGAACGTCGCGAGCGGAACCCGCAGGTAGTCGGTCACGTGTCGCTCGCCGGGGGGCATGCTGAACATCACCGAGTGTGTCGACAGATCCTGTGGATAGATGTAGCCGTAGAGAGCGAGGTTGCGAACGTAGAACCAACCTCCCACGACGCCGGCGACGATTGCAACCACGGCCGCTCGCCGAGCCGCCGCCGTAAGCTTCCCCTCTCGCGCACCCGCCCACAAGTACGCGAGGGCTGTTGCTGCGATGACCAAGGCCCCGGTGAGCTTTGCGAGGAGCGCGAGGCCAGCTACGACACCGATCCCCACGTCCCTCGCCCAGGTGGACGTGCCGGAATTCTGTCGCGACAGCGCGACACAGGCAGCCACGATTGCAATCGAGGTGAGCCCCGCCGCGAGGATCTCCTCGTTGAACATCGCGCTCATGTAGAGGTGCACGGGCAGGAAGAGGAGAAGGCCGGCTGCGAGCAGAGCGCGCACGGGCTCCCGGGGGTGGTTTCGCCGTACGAGCCTGAAGGCGAGCCAAGCCATTGCGAGCCCCGCCAGGCTTCCCAGCAGGCGCGTCGGTGTGATCACGCCGAGCGAGTCGCTTACGCCGGAGAGTCTCCCCAACGCGGCGGACAGGTAGTAGAAGAGAGGCGGGTGCGCGGTCGACCAATCCGTGTCGGGTGCCGGCAAGGCGAAGCTCCCCAGCAGACGCTCGACGTAACGCTCGTTGAACATCGCGTCGAAGCCCCAACGAGGCGGATAGCGAAAGGCGTTGTTGATGCGGATCGCGATTGCCGCGACCGCGAGGAGCACGCCGCCGAGGACCAGCGCCTTTTCGCCGCGTGTCGAGCCGGCGGGGGATTCGCTCAAGAGCCCCTCCGCGTTTCTTCGAGGGCTTCCGCCATCTCGGTGGCCGCGGTGTCCCAGTGGAAGCGCTTCGACCACGCGAGCGCTTCGCGAGACATGCGCGTCGCCAGATCGTCGTTGGAGAGCAGCTCGCCGATGCGGTCCGCGAAGGCCTCGACGGAACGGGTGTCCGCGAGGAAGCCGGTTTCGCCGTGGCGTACCGAGTCTCGCAGGCCGGGTGCGTCGGTCGCAACGACGGGCGTTCCAGTCGCATTGGCCTCGATCACCGTCAGCCCCCAACCCTCCTTTTCAGACGGACATACGCAGACCCGGGTCTGCAGCAGCAGCTGGTTGCGTTCGGCGTCCGTGATGAAGCCCGTGAAGCGAGTGCGGTCGGCGATGCCGAGTTCCTTCGTGAGGGCCTCGAGCGCCTCGCGAGCCGAACCCCGCCCGATCACGAGAATCTCGGTGTCGGGGAATCGATCGCCCAGGCGTGCCATCGCGCGCAGCATCACGTCGATGTTCTTGTAGGGCTCGAGTCGCCCGAGGTATGCGACCCGGGGAGGCCGCGGCGAGTCGGTATCGACGTCGAGGTTCGGATGGTCGATGCCGCAGTGGCTTACCCGTACCCGCTGCGGCGCGAGGCCTCGGGCCACCAGGTCGTCTCGGGATGACTCGGAGATCGAGACCACCTGGCACTTCCGGTAGAGGGGCGGGATCAGCTGCTCGGCGCCCCACACCGCGCTGGCGATCGGCCAGGCGACCTGGTGGAAGGCGACTTCGCCGAAGAGGTGATGACAGATCGCGAGCACGGGGACCGACGAATAGAGCGGTGAATAGAACGGAACCTTGTTGAGGCACTCGACGACGACGTCGTAGCGTTCCGCGCGGGTTTCGCGCGCGCAGGTCCACGCGACGCGCGGGTAGTAGGATCGCAGCCGCCCGAGGCGTCGGATCTCGATACCGTCGAGTGTGTCCTGCTCGGGGGTACCGCGGCCCTGGGAGACCAACTGCGTCACTCGATAGCCCTGCGCGGCCAGGCGACGGAAGATCTCGTGAACGTGCAGTTCCGCACCGCCTGCGTTCGGGTGCATCGGATCGCGTTCGTTCAGAATCAGGACACGAAGGGGATCACTCACTGCACTCGTTCCGCCGGGCGGAAGGATCCATGCAGCTCGCTGCGAGGTTCCACGAGGGCGCTCATCGATGATCCGGGCTAGAGCCGGCCCAGCCAATCCGCGATCCGCAACCACCAGCAGATCCACAGCCCTTCGAGCGCGATGCCGAGATGCAGCTTCGAGGTGCCGCGGGTCCGGTCTACGAAGAAGAAGGGGATCTCCTTGATGCGGGCGTGGTGCTTGACGAAGCGGTAGTTCAGCTCGATCTGGAATGCGTAACCGTCGGAGTGGATTCGCTCGAAGCCGACCTTCTCGAGAAGCTCGCGTCGGACGCAGCGAAGACCGCCGGTGGTGTCGGTGATTGGAAGCCGGGTGATGGCACGCGAGTAGACGTTCGCGAAGTAGCTGATGAGGATGCGCTCGATGGGCCAGTTCACGACGGTGATGCCGTTCAGGTAGCGCGATCCCAGCACGAGGTCATGGCTCTCCAGCTGGCGAAGCATTTCGGGGAGGACGCTCGGGGGATGAGAGAAGTCGCAGTCCATCTGGACGATGACGTCGGCGTCCAACTCCACCGCGCGCGCGAGGCCCGCCCGGTAGGCGGCGCCGAGGCCCTGCTTCTGGCTGCGATGCAGCACGTGCACGCGCGGATCATCGGCCGCGAACTCGTCGGCAAGCTTGCCGGTGCCGTCCGGAGAGTTGTCGTCCACGACGAGGATCTCGAGCCGATCGTCCTGAGCGAGGACCTCGGGAATCAGCAGCGGGAGGTTCTCTGCCTCGTTGTAGGTAGGAATAACGACGATGCCGCGCTTCATTCGTTCAGACTCTAGTGCCTCGCGGCTCGGGCGTCCCCTTGCCGGTTAGTTGCCGCTCGCGGATCAGCGCCGCGGAAGGTGAGACCGCGGCGGCCGGTAGAGAGCGAGCGAAGCGGTGTCGTCGGAGAGGACGAGCATGAATCGCTGGCCGGCGCCGTTGTCATAGAGGTAGCCGTTGCCGACGCCGTAGGGGAAGCCGCGGGGCGCCGCGGCCTGGGTCTCGGCGGCGTGCCTGCGGGCTTCGACGGCTTGCGGTTCGCGACCCTGCCGGGCGAGGATGACCGCGAGGTTCATCCAGGCGGGAGGCAGCGCCGGATCGATATCCAGGGCGGCGCGCATGTCCGCGGCCGCAGCGGGGAGGTCTCCGCGGCGTGCCGAGAGTGCGCCGCGATTCACGAGCGCCTCCTGGAGGTCGGGTTTTTCGCCGAGCGCCTCGTCGAAGTGCCTCCAGGCCCGGTCGCGCGCCCCGGCCAGCGCCGCGGCGACCCCGCGTCGGTTCTCGAAGTAGACGCGTTGGCTCGGGTCGCGCAGCGGCATCGCTGCCGCTCGGGCGTAGAAGCGACTCGCCGCTCCGGCTTGGCCGTCGAAGAGTTCGACGGCAGCGCGTGCCTCGACGTCGCTCCGTTGGAAGGCATCCAGCCGATAGACGTTCCGCGTCGGAGCGAAGTTCCCGAACTGGGCCATCACGGAAACCATCTGCTCGCTGTCGAAGTCTCGGCGAATGATGAGGCCGGAAGAGAAGGCCAGCACGACGGCGATGGCGGCAAGGCCGACGCTCGCGCCGGGCAACACGCCCAGCGGTGCGTTTCGGGAGGCCAGGGCCTGGGCTCCGCGAGCCGTGAAGAACGCGAACGGGAGCGACAGGTTCAGCAGGTAGGAGGCTTTCAATGCCGCCCAGGTTGGGACGAGGGCGGCGAAGAGTACGAAGGCCGAGACGGTTCCCACCGCCAGCAGGAGCATGCCCAGATCGAGGCAGTTGGCCGGATCCCGAAGCGCGCGCCTGGCCGAGAGCCCTGCCCCGTAGAGGGCGACGAGGGTCGGGACGAG
>Ga0310342_100002374_pt1 | contig 12079 bp, 6 predicted proteins | sample S15DNA20500_MG_FD_206155 | JGI IMG/M metagenome (GOLD analysis project Ga0310342, IMG submission 206155) | Marine microbial communities from station ALOHA, North Pacific Subtropical Gyre - S1503-DNA-20-500_MG | ecosystem: Environmental > Aquatic > Marine > Oceanic | place: Pacific Ocean: North... | reverse complement strand
GACTTCATCTCCGTTGAACGGATTACTTCGGTTTAGCTTGTACAAACCAAATCAAGGGCGATTAATCCGTCAGACGACGTTTGCAGCAATCGTACTTTTTGTTGTCTTGGGTGCTCGGAGCATGTGGAACACTTGGGGAGCTCAAGGCGGTAATGATTCTACGTTATACAGTTACGCTGTTCCCGGCAGCGTTTTAGTTGTGGGACTCTGGATCGGACATCGCCTGTTGAACATGCCTCGTTTTGCTGATTTTTTAATCGCCGTTGAAGCAGAAATGAATAAGGTTACTTGGCCTACTCGAACTGAGCTGTTCCGCAGTTCGATGGTGGTCATCCTGGTCATTGGCTCCCTAGCCATTATTTTGTTCGGTTATGACATCGTGTGGCGAACACTGTTCGAATCCCTCGGTGTGTTACAGACATCCTAGACTATCAAGTATCCCGTTTAGAGGGGGAATGTGGTGAGTGACGACCTCAATAAGGCGAGCGGAGTGCCCCAGCCTGACTCGGCGGAAAATGAGCTCGGTATCGCGCACACTCAGTCCGACTCACCAGACTTCGACGTGGAATCTGAAACTCCGGACGATGAAACAAATGCCGAAGAAATCGCCACGAGCGAAGTTTCTGACGACGACCTCGAGGAGGACGAGTTCTTGGGGGACGTTGCGCCAATTGAAGAGATCGATACGTCCGACGAAGACTTCACCACGAATTGGTACATCCTGAAGGTACAGAGCAATCGCGAGGAATCCATTGCCGAAGGCCTGAAGCGTCGGGTTGCAGTGGAAGGCTTGGAACGCTATTTCGGAGACATCATCGTACCTGTTGAAGACGTCGCAGAATTTAAAAACGGCAAGAAACGGATCACCAAACGAAAACTTTATCCTGGTTATATCGTTGTCAACATGGCGATCAATGATGACACTTGGTTTCTGGTCAGGGAAACGCCTGGAATCGGCGATTTCACCGGGTCGGCCGGAAAACCGACACCGATGAACACCAATGAAGTCGAGCGAATCGTACAGGCCTCCAAGACTGAAGACGAGGGTGGTGAACCAATCAAAACGTTGATTCCATTTAAGGTTGGGGATCGAGCGAGAATCAAGGACGGCACCTTTGAGAATTTTGACGGTGATATCGAAAGTATCGACGAAGCCAACGGTCGAGTGACCGTGATAATCAATATTTTTGGACGTTCTACGCCGGTTGAACTAGAACACTGGCAGATCGAAGCGGTGTAGGAAATGGCAAAACAATTAGTTGGATCAACCAAGTTCCAGGTACCAGGTGGACAAGCAACACCTGCACCACCGGTGGGAACCTCACTCGGAAGATTTGGCATCAACCTGGGTCAATTTGTTCAACAGTTCAACGATCGCACCAAGGAATACAACGGCACCCCAATCCCAGTTGTGGTAAACGTCTACAATGACCGCTCCTTTGACTTTGTAACTAAAAGCCCGCCCGCAGCGGCCTTGTTAAAACAGGCTGCTGGAATCGTCAAAGGTTCAGGAGAACCTAATCGCGAAAAGGTTGGCCGGGTAACGAGTGATCAGGTCCAGGAAATCTGTAAACAAAAGATGGAAGATCTCAACGCTCGCGACCTGCAACATGCCCAACGGATCATTGAGGGTACGGCTCGTAGTATGGGAATCGAAGTCGACTCGTAATAATCAAAATCCGACTCACAACAGATTCAGACTAAAATGGCGAAACAATCAAAACGATATCGTGGCCTTTCGGAAAAACAGGACAAAAACCCCCTGCCATTGGCCAAAGCTGTCGAAATACTCAAGTCTTTTGAGGGTATCAAATTCGACCAATCGGTGGAAATTGCGATGCGGTTGGGAATCGATCCCAAACAGGCCGACCAAATCGTGCGAGGATCTTTGGTGTTGCCACACGGCATCGGACGAACTCAACGCGTGGTCGTCTTTGCCAAGGGAGATTTGGCTGACGCTGCGAAGGAGGCAGGAGCTGACGAAGTCGGACAAGAAGATCTTGCGAAACGTATTAAGGATGGTTGGCTTGAGTTTGACACGTGCATTGCCAGTCCGGACATGATGGGGCTTGTCGGACCCTTGGGACGTGTACTGGGACCACGTGGCCTGATGCCTTCTCCACGAGCCGGCACGGTCACTCCCGACGTGGCTAAAGTGGTTCAAGAGTATAAGGCGGGAAAGGTAGAGTTTCGTAATGACTCCGGAGGTAACGTCCACGCCGTAACGGGCAAACTGAGTTTCGATGCACCCAAACTGGTCGAAAACATTCAGGTGTTTATCGATCATATTCTCGCCCTGAAACCCAACAGCATCAAAGGAACATACATGAAGGGGGTCTCGATCAGTGCAACGATGAGCCCCGGTATCACGATCGCTGTCTGAGCGCTACCTCGAAATACCCCGTAATGAATTTCAAAAAAACATCATGAGCAAATACGTTAAGAATCTCGTTTCACAACATTTGGCTTCCAGGCTGGATGGCGTTGAAGAGGCCCTGTTGGTGAATGTCATCGGTTTAGATGCAAACAAGTCGGTGGTACTTCGCAAGCAATTGCGAGAGAAAAACATTCAGTTGATGGTGGTCAAAAACAGTATGGCCAAGCGAGCTACGGAAGGGACACCGTTGGCAGGAGCATTTGCTAGTACTGAAGGCACCTTGGCTGTGATTTGGGGTGGCGAAGATTTGATTTCGCTGGCCAAGGAAGTCGCGCGTTTACAGAGCGATCAGGAATATGAAGCGTTTGAGGCCCGCGGTGGTGTCATGGACGGCGAAACGCTCAGTCCCGAGCGGGTCAAGGAGATCAGTAAATGGCCCAATCGTGCCGAGCAGCTCAGTATTTTGTCTGGTCAGATTCTCGGTCCCGGGGCCCATCTCTCTAGTCAGATATTAGGACCAGGTTGTGCTCTGGGGAGCCAAGTAAAAGAGGTAACAAACAGAGCTGAATCAACGTAACAAGGTGGACATTCAACGTCGATCAATGTGACAGTTTTTAGAAAGGATCATTTTTGATATGTCAGACGAAACGGCAACCATTGACGAAACGGCAACCATTGAGGTACCCGAGGAGATCAAATCACTCGGGGATCAAATCGCCGATCTCACGCTTAAGCAAGCCAAGGGGTTGAGCGATTACCTGAAGGACGCTCACGGTATTGAACCCGCAGCAGGTGGCGCCGTAATGGTAGCCGCCGGAGGTGCCGGTGCCGGTGCCGCTGAGGAGGAAGCCGAGCAAACAGCCTTCGACGTGATTTTGACCAGTTTTGGAGACAAAAAAATTGGCGTGATCAAAGAGGTACGCGCTGCGACTGCACTGGGCCTCAAAGAAGCCAAAGAGTTGGTCGAAGGAGTCCCCGGCAAGGTCAAGGAGGGAGTTTCCAAGGACGAAGCCGAGGAACTCAAGAAGAAACTGGAAGAGGCTGGTGCCTCGGTCGAAATCAAATAGTAACCCCTTCCATTTACGTAGCGCCATGATCGGACTCGTGCCGTTCTGGCGCGCAGGTAGAGAACGCTTGACCAAAACCGGCATTCCAAGATGGTCTACTACTCGAAGCGCCCCATCTTGGTATGTGCGCAAGCGGAAATGCTATGATCCCACCTATTTACCGTTTCCACATTGTTAGTAATTACGTCCGCCATTGATTGGTTTCCCAACCGTTATTCAATTCGGATATTGCCCCAGATTTTCCCTGTTCATTAGCAGCCCAGGTCTCCAGGAGTATGTAACCGTATGGCTACTTCAGCAAAACGGCGTCTTGAGCCCACCGAAGTCCGGCAATTTGGAAGTGGGCGAGCCCACTTCCAACCCCCCGATCTGACTACTATTCAAACCGCCAGCTATAAGTCTTTTTTGCAGCACGACATACCCTCAGATCGTCGTAAAAATCATGGCCTCGAGGGCGTTTTATCCGAAATCTTCCCAATCGAAAGCTACGACAAACAGGTCAAGTTAGAGTATTTGCGTTACGAACTGGGAAAGCCCCGCTACACCCCTGCAGAATGTCGACAGTTGCGACTGACCTATGGTCGGCCATTTCGAGTCTGGCTGCGACTGAGCAAGGATGAGCCTATCGACGAAGAAGTCTATTTGGGTGACATCCCAATCATGCTGGGTGGTGGTGAGTTCATTATCAATGGTGCCGAACGTGTTGTGGTCAGCCAATTACACCGCAGTCCGGGTGTAGATTTTGTAGCTGATTTGGAAACTGGCACTGACAAAAAATTGCACAGTTGTCGCATCATTCCGGAACGTGGCAGTTGGATCGAACTGAACGTCACTAAAAAAGAGAGTCTGACGGTTCGCATCGACCAAAGTGGAAAGTTTTCCGCGATGACCTTACTGCGGGCCATGGACTCTAAATTTAGCTTGGACTCCGACCTAATTCGCGCCTTTTATGAAACCACCACCGAATCGATTCACGATGGTCGAAGCGTGGTTAAAATTGAGGGGCACATCGCCATCGATGATGTAGTGTATCCTTCCAAGAGTGAACGCGCCGGTGAAATCATTGTCGAGGCAGGACAAAAAATCAGTAAAAATGTAGCAGAGACCATTTGTACCTGTGGTGTCAAGAAGGTTGAAGTGATGCCGCCTTCTCGATCTCCACTGATCTTTACGGCATTGGCTGACGACGCGACTTCCAGCCATGAGGAAGCCCTGTTGAGAATCTACCAGCGGCTGCGTCCTGGCAATCCACCTCAACTGGAAAAAGCAAGAGTTCTGTTTCAGGAGAAGTTTTCTGATGTTAATCGCTATCGCTTGGGTCGAGTCGGTCGATTCCGAATCAATCGCAAGTTGGGACTCGATGTGCCTGAAAAGGAAATGACGCTGCGACCAGACGACTTAGTCGCATCCATTCAGTACATACTTGACTTGGTCGAATCAGGGGAAGAAGCTGAAGTTGATGATATTGACCACTTGGGCAATCGTCGTTTGCGGACGATTGACGAATTGGCCAGTGATGAAATGCGTAAGGGTTTCCTGAAACTTCGCCGCACGGTTCAAGAGCGGATGAGCCTCAAAGATGTCGAAGATATGACGCCGCGCACCTTGATCAATCCCAAGAGTATCTCAGCGGCAGTCGAATACTTCTTTGGCAGGAGTGAACTTTCACAGGTCGTCGACCAGACCAATCCCTTGTCGATGTTAACTCATGAACGACGACTTTCAGCCCTTGGCCCGGGTGGCTTGAACCGCAAACGGGCCGGCTTTGAAGTCCGAGACGTTCATATTTCCCATTACGGGCGGATTTGTCCGATCGAAACTCCAGAAGGAACCAACATTGGTTTGATTTCCAGCCTTGCTATTTATGCCGGAGTCGACGATTACGGATTCCTTGTCACACCTTATCGCATCGTGAAAAAAGGCCGTCTCACCGAAGACGTGGTTTGGCTACGTGCCGACGAAGAATCCGAGGCGTACGTAGCTCCTGCTGACGCGCCCACCGCGGATGGACGGCTGCAAGGTAATAGCATCGTAGCCCGTTTTCGTTCGGACTTTGAGTTAATCGCCCCCGATGACATCCAATATATCGATGTTGCGCCAAGCCAAATGGTAGGTGTTTCAGCCGCACTGGTGCCGTTTCTGGAACACGATGACGCCAACCGGGCTCTTATGGGCTCCAACATGCAACGTCAGGCTGTGCCTCTCTTAATAGCCGAACCCCCGATTGTAGCTACCGGCATGGAAAAAGAAGTTGCTCGCAACTCAAGTATGGTAGTGCGAGCTCATCGTGCTGGAAAAGTGAATTATGTCGACGCCAAACGAATTGATATCGGCAGTGATCGATATGATTTGAAAAAATTCGTCGGACTCAACGAACGTACCTGTATCAACCAGAAACCGCTAATAAAAACAGGTGATCGGGTCGAACGAGGCCAAGTTATTGCCGACGGTGCAGCAACATTTCAAGGTGAATTGGCGCTGGGCCGCAATGTGCTCGTTGGGTTCATGTCGTTCGACGGCTTCAATTATGAAGACGCGATCGTTATCAGTGAAGAATTGGTCAAAGAGGATGTCTACACGTCAATTCACATTGAGGAATTTGACGTCGAAATCCGCGAAACAAAGTTGGGACGTGAAGAATTCACTCGTGATATTCCCAACGTCAGTGACAAAGCGCTCCGAAACTTAGACGACAGCGGGATTGTCCAAGTAGGCACGTACGTACGACCTGGTGACATTCTGGTCGGTAAGGTATCGCCCAAGAGCAAAACAGAATTAACACCTGAAGAAAAACTGCTGCATGCAATCTTCGGTCGTGCGGGTGAGGATGTCCGTAACGACTCGTTGGAAGTTTCTTCTGGCGTGGAAGGTATCGTAATCGATGCCCAGAAGTTTTCCCGACGTATGAGCTTGTCTGAAGAAGAACGCAAGTTGTTTGAGAAAACGCTCAAAACCGTCGAAACAGATGGCAATCATCGAATCGCTGATCAGTTCGGCAACATGATCAATGAGATAGAAACTGCCTTGGGTAAGGTTTTGACAGATGAAGACGGCATACCGGTTACGCGAGACCAAGATACTAAAACGATCGCTGAACGTGCCCAAACCTTCAGTCTGGATTCGATTATTGGCGGCATGCGAAGTGAAGATCGCATAGCTGAAGTGGAGGCAATTTACAAAAACTACTGGCCTGATGTAGAAACGGCCATCGATGCCCGCGAACGAACGCTCAACAGCATGAAACGGGGCGATGAATTGCGCAGTGGTGTGCTGCAGATGGTCAAGGTCTACATCGCCACCAAACGCGTGATCTCGGTTGGTGACAAAATGGCGGGGCGACATGGCAACAAGGGTGTTATCGCCAAAATTCTACCCGTCGAAGACATGCCATTCCTGGCCGACGGTACGCCAATCCAGATCATGCTCAATCCATTGGGTGTTCCCAGTCGAATGAACGTGGGACAGATCCTCGAAACCCACCTTGGTTGGGCTGGTGCTATCGCTGGATTCCAAGCGGTAACACCTGTCTTTGACGGTGCCTCGGAAGCGGACATCAATAAGGCGCTAACGGAAGCTGGCCTCCCTGCTCACGGCAAGACCCGTTTATTCGACGGTCGCACTGGCGATCCGTTTGATCAAGAAACGACGGTTGGCCACATTTACATGATGAAGTTGCACCACCTCGTCGACGATAAAGTCCACGCCCGTAGTACGGGGCCTTATTCGTTGATTACGCAGCAACCCTTGGGTGGCAAGGCACGTTTCGGTGGACAACGTTTTGGAGAAATGGAAGTCTGGGCGCTCGAAGCTTACGGTGCTGCGTACGTTCTTCAAGAACTGTTAACAGTAAAGAGCGACGATGTGGAAGGCCGTACAAAAATCTATGAATCGATGGTCAAAGGTGAAAACAGTCTTGAAGCAGGCACTCCAGCCAGTTTTGATGTTTTGACCAACGAGATTCGTGGACTTGGGCTCAACATGCAGTTGGAAAAACGCCGCGTGTGACAAATGGTGAATCAAAAACAAGCCTCCCCCAGACCCGACAACCGACTACAGATTATAAACCTAAGGAGAACAGGCATATGAGTATCGGCGAAACGTCATATGATCGCATCAACGATTACGCGTCGGTCAAGATCAGCCTGGCGCGACCGCACGACATTCGCAGCTGGTCCTTTGGTGAAGTCAAGAAGCCGGAAACTATCAATTACCGCACCTACCGGCCTGAAAAAGACGGTTTGTTCTGTGAACGAATTTTTGGTCCTGAAAAGGACTGGGAATGCTCCTGCGGAAAATACCGCGGGATGAAGTACAAGGGAATGATCTGTGATCGGTGCGGCGTGAAGGTGACTCACAGTCGTGTACGCCGGAAGCGGATGGGCCATATCGAACTGGCGGCCCCCACCGTTCACATTTGGTTTTTTAAGGCAATGCCAAGTCGTTTGGGCAATTTGCTGAACATGAAAACCACGAGTCTTGAAAAGGTTATCTATTTCCAGGACTACGTCGTTGTCGATCCAGGGGCCACCGAACTCGAAAGACAACAGTTGCTCACCGAAGAAGAATTTCGCGCAGCACGCGAACAGTACGGAGATGGATCGTTTGAAGCTGATATGGGCGCCGAAGCAATTCGCAAATTGCTGGCTGGACTGGACCTGGTAACATTATCCGCACAACTGCGCAAGGAAATGACCGAAACCGGTTCGAAACAAAAACGCAAGGATTTGACCAGCCGTTTGAAAATTGTTGAATCGATTCGTGATAGCGACAATAAGCCTGAATGGATGATTCTCGACGTGATACCTGTGATTCCACCCGATCTACGGCCGTTGGTCTTATTGGATTCGGGCAACTTCGCCACCAGCGATCTGAACGATCTCTACCGACGTATTATCAATCGTAATAACCGCCTGCGAAAGTTGGTCGATTTGAATGCGCCGGAAGTGATCATCCGAAATGAAAAACGGATGTTGCAGCAATCGGTGGACGCATTGTTTGACAATAACCGCTGCAAACGTCCCGTTTTGGGAAGCAGCAATCGTCCACTGAAATCTTTGACTGACATGATCAAGGGCAAGCAGGGCCGTTTCCGGGAAAACTTGCTGGGAAAACGCGTGGATTATTCGGCGCGAAGTGTGATTGTCGTAGGACCCTACCTAAAACTTCATCAATGTGGCTTGCCTAAAAAGATTGCATTGGAACTCTATCAGCCGTTCATCATTCGCAAGCTTAAGGAGTTGGGCCATGCCGACACTATCAAAAGCGCAAAAAAAATGTTGGAGCGCAAGGATGAAGAGGTATGGGACATTTTGGAATTAGTGATTCAAAATCATCCTGTGCTACTCAACCGGGCCCCCACATTGCATCGTATGGGAATTCAAGGGTTCGAACCTATATTGGTGGAAGGAAATGCCATTCACCTCCACCCCTTGGCGTGTAAGGGTTTCAACGCTGACTTTGACGGTGACCAAATGGCGGTGCACCTGCCATTGTCGATCGAGGCACAAGTTGAAGCTCACACGCTGCTTTTAGCAACAAACAACATCTTCAGTCCGGCCAATGGTGCTCCCATCATGAGTCCTTCGCAAGACGTTGTGATGGGGTGCTATTACATCAGCATGTCGCTGCCTGATCGCCGCGGTGACGGCATGTTTTTTTCATCATTGGAAGAGTGCAATTTGGCCTACTCGCAGGGTGTCATCGACCTGCACGCGCAGATCAACGTTCGGTTGCCTGAAAATCAAGCGATCAAAATGGAAGACGGTGTCGGCAAATCAGGAGACCGCATTGAAACAACATTCGGTCGCGTATTATTCAATATGATGCTGCCCAACGGCATGGACTATTACAATTCACCTCTCCGTACAGGCGAATTGGCAATGGTAATTTCTGATTGTTATCAGCGGCTCGGCCGCGGAGCAACCATTCAACTTTTGGACGACATGAATCAATTGGGCTTTCAGGAAAGTACCAGTAGTGGCTTATCATTTGCCACCGACGATCTTGTCACTCCAGATAACAAAAAGAAAATTCTAAGTGAAGCTGAAAAAGTTATCGTTAAATTTAAGAAATTGTATGAACGTGGTGTGATTACTGACGTCGAGCGATACAACCAAGTACTGGATGCTTGGACACACGCACGAGAACAAATCACCTCCGAAATGATGACTGCGATGGAACACGACTATCGCGGTGACGGTTACATCAACCCTGTTTACTTGATGGCACATTCGGGTGCTCGTGGTGGTAAAGAACAAATTCGGCAACTGGCCGGCATGCGTGGCTTGATGGCTAAGCCATCAGGTCAAATCATTGAGACACCCATTAAGGCAAACTTCCGGGAAGGTCTTTCTGTGTTGGAATATTTCAGTTCCACGCACGGTGCCCGAAAAGGTTTGGCCGACACTGCTTTGAAAACGGCCGATTCGGGTTACTTGACTCGCAAATTGGCCGATGTTGCTCAAAATGTGGTTGTCACAATGGAGGACTGCCAAACCACCCAGGGCATTACCAAAGGGGTTGTGTATCGCGGTGAGCGGGTGGAAGTCCGGCTAGCTGATGCAGTTCGTGGTCGAGTAAGCCGTCAAAATATCGTCAATCCGATTACTGACGATATCATCGTTCGTGAACACGACCTCATCACACCCACCATTGCACGCCAAATTGAAGAACTTGGCTTGGAGAAAATTCAGGTTCGCAGTCCACTGACCTGCGATGCCCCATTGGGAGTCTGTCGGCTTTGTTACGGGATGGACCTCTCTACTGGCACGATGGTGGAAGAAGGTATGGCCGTGGGTATTATCGGCGCTCAAAGTATTGGTGAACCGGGAACCCAATTGACGATGCGGACTTTCCACATAGGCGGTGTCGATACGCGAAGTGTGGAAGAACACGAAACCAAAACCAAAAAGGCTGGAATCGTTAAATTCACACGGATGCGAGTGGTAACCAATAGCGAAGGTGAGAAAATCGTACTCACCCGCAATAGCGAGGTCTCCATCCTCGATGGCAAAGGTCGGGAACTTGAAAAACACGATGTGCCCACAGGTGCAAAATTATTAGTCGATGAAAACGAAGAGGTCAAAGAAGGTACGATTATCGTCCAGTGGGATCCACACAGTATTCCGATGCACGCTGAGGTTTCCGGGAAAATCCGCTATGAGGACGTAGTGGAAGGTGAAACGATGCGAATGGAAAAAGACGCTGGAGGTACCACACGACGATTGATCATTGATCACAAAGGAGAACTGCATCCGCAAATCGTCCTTGAGGATAGCGATGGCAAGCCATTGGATGTCTACTATCTTCCAGAAAAAGCACATATTGAAGTCGATGAGGGAGAAGCGGTGTCAGCCGGAACGGTCGTCGCTAAAACACCTCGTGAGGCCGCGGGAATCAAAGATATCACCGGCGGCTTACCTCGTGTAACGGAAATCTTTGAAGCCAGAAAACCGAAAGATCCGGCTGTCATTGCTGAAGTTGATGGGGAAGTTTCCATTCTGGGTGAAAAGAAGCGTGGTAAGCGCACAATTATCGTTAAAAGCGAAAGCGGGATTGAACGGGAGCATCTCGTACCACATGGAAAACGATTCCTCGTTCATAGTGGTGACTACGTCAAAGCTGGACAATCTCTTGTCGACGGCCCCTTGGTACCCCACGATATTCTGAGAATTTCTGGGGAAGAGGCCGTTCAGCAATACCTTGTCCATGAAATTCAAAACGTGTATCGAAGTCAGCGGGTTGAAATCAATGATAAACACATCGAGATCATCGTTGCTCGTATGCTGCGGAAGGTACGCATCGAAAACCCCGGAGACACTACCTTACTACCGGGTTTGGTAACCGATCGTTTTGAATTTCGTCAGGTAAACGAGGAATTGACAAAATGCATCACGATTACTGATAAGGGGGATAGTGACTTTGAAGCTGGAACGATCGTTCCCAAAGAAACGTTGGACGAAGTGAACGCCCAAATTGAAGCGCTCGGTGGAGCTGTTGCCAAGGGGACGCGCCCTAAACCAGCCACAGCAAGTACCCAGTTATTGGGAATCACGAAGGCCTCGGTACAAAGTTCAAGTTTCATTTCGGCTGCCAGTTTCCAGGAAACGACCAAAGTGCTGACCGAAGCGGCTCTTTCTGGAAAAATTGACTATCTGGAGGGATTGAAGGAGAACGTCATTCTCGGCCATCTTATCCCAGCCGGTACTGGTTTCCACACCTTCCAGCAATCTGAGGTCCGCATTCGTCCTGAGGCATTGGAAGCTCTGGCAGCAGCTCGTGAACGAACCCTCGTGACAAGCTTCCCGTTACTGGAATCAGCAAACGAAAGAGAGGGCAATGGCGAACCGGATAGACACACAATTGAGCAGCAAACCGTTGATTTAACGAAAATAGCCCAAGAAATCGATGCTGAACGGTCGGGAATCGGAGGACTTGAGGCCTTGCTAGGTGAAAGTAACCCGCTAGGTGAAAGTAACCCGCTAGGTGAAAGTAACCCGCCAGGTGAAAGTAACCCGCTAGGTGAAAGTAACCCGCTAGGTGAAAGTAACCCGCTAGGTGAAAGTAACCCGCCAGGTGAAAGTAACCCGCGAGGTGAAAGTAACCCGCCAGGTGAAAGTAACCCGCCAGGTGAAAG
>Ga0310342_100002373_pt1 | contig 12079 bp, 6 predicted proteins | sample S15DNA20500_MG_FD_206155 | JGI IMG/M metagenome (GOLD analysis project Ga0310342, IMG submission 206155) | Marine microbial communities from station ALOHA, North Pacific Subtropical Gyre - S1503-DNA-20-500_MG | ecosystem: Environmental > Aquatic > Marine > Oceanic | place: Pacific Ocean: North... | reverse complement strand
GGCCACGCCCGCCTCTCCATCGACCGGCTGGTGGAGCGGGCCGCGGAGGCGGAGGCCCTGGGCATCCCGGGGGTGGCTCTCTTTCCCGTGCTCCCCGATGAGTTCAAGGACCCCCGCGCCAGCGCCAGTACGAAACCCGACGGCTTGATGCAACGCGCCATTCGCGCGCTCAAGGAGTCACTTCCTTCGCTGCTGGTGATCACCGACGTCGCCCTTGACCCCTATTCGAGTGACGGGCACGACGGGCTCCTCGTCCAGGGGCGCATCGACAACGACGAGACGCTCCCCATCCTGGCCGCCATGGCGGTCGCCCAGGCCCAGGCAGGCGCCGACCTGGTGGCCCCCTCGGACATGATGGACGGCCGCGTGGCCAGTATCCGCGAGGCGCTGGACGCGGCCGATTTCACGGAGGTCGGAATCGGCAGCTACTGCACGAAGTACGCCTCGGCATTCTACGGCCCGTTCCGTGACGCGCTGGACTCGGCCCCCCGAGAAGGCGACAAGGCCACCTACCAGATGGATCCCGCCAATAGCCGAGAAGCCCTGCGTGAGGTGGAACTCGACGAGGCGGAAGGGGCCGACTGGCTGATGGTGAAGCCCGGTCTCGTCTACGCGGACATCATCCGACTGGTGCGCGATCACAGCGCGTTGCCCGTGGCCGCTTACCACGTGAGCGGCGAGTACGCGATGCTGCACGCGGCCGCGGAACGGGGCTGGCTCGACTATGAGGCTTGTCTGCTCGAGAGCCTGGTCTCCTTGAAGCGCGCAGGGGCCGACGTGATCTTCAGCTACGGGGCGCTGGACGCGGCCCGGCTGCTGGCCCGAGAAGCCTGAGCGACGAGCCCCTTCGATCCTGGCGACGCCCCGCGAGCATGCCGCTAGCCGGGCGGCGCAGGTGCCGCCGTCACTGCCTCATCGGGCGGGAAGGGGTTGGAGAGTTCACGCCGCAATGCGCGCGCCAGTGCCTGGCTCCGTGCATCCTCCACCTCGGCTCGCACCGCCACCAGGAGGGTGGACTTCCGTTCATTGACGCCTCGGGCCCGGAACAGCAGGCCCAGGACCGGGATGGAGCGCAGATAAGGCACACCGGTCTCGATTTCCTGCACGAAGGGCTGCACCGCGAAGCCGATCACCGCCAGCGCGCCGCTTGGGATTTGGATGGTGGTCTCGACCACCCGCTCGACGAAGCTCGGGCCCAGCAACTCCTCGACTGCTTCCGCGGTTCTGAGCGTGCGGCTCGACTCGACATAGAGATCCAGCTTGACACTTCCTTCGCGGCCCACGCTGGGACTCACCCGAAGCGTCGTTCCCACGTCATGACGTTCGACGGTGGTCCTGGTTTCCAGCATTCCCAAGGAGTTCACGGCGCCCTCGGCCCCCCCCTCGGCCACCGGAACCGGCACGTTGTCCCCGACAACGAGAGTCTGCTCATCCCCGCTCGCGACCAGCAGGCTGGTATTCTGCAGCACGCGCGCCTCGCTGCGCGACTCCGAGGCGCTGAGTTGAAAGATCTCCCGCGGGATTGCCACGTCGACGACGGCACCCGCAGCGTCGGTGATGGGCACCACCAACGGGCTCCGAGTCATCCGCGCGACGAAGCCCGCTCCTCCGCCACCCGCCAGCAGATTGCTCAAGCTGCCCGACTGCGGCGTGGAGGCCAGGGCCCCGGCGGTCCCTCCGGATGATTCGAGATTCCCGAAGGGAACGAGGGAATCGAAGCCGACGGATAATTTGCCGTCGGTGAGGACCTCCACGAGCGTCACGTCCACCCACACTCTCGGCGGCGGAACGTCGATCTCCGCCAGCAGGTCGCCGATAACCCGAGCAGTCTCGGGGTCCGCACGGACGATCAACGAGCTGGTGGGCTCGTGGAGCGCCACTTTGAAGGCGCGCCCGGCCAACGACGCCTGGCCCGTCGCGTCGGTGAGCTGGAGATCGATCAACTGCTCGGCGAGGCGCTCCGGGTCCGCGTATTGAACTCGGAAGACGTGCAACCCGCCATCCAGCTCCAACTTCCGATCCAGGCGCTCGATGAGGCTCCTTACGGTCCCCACATGTTCCTCACGCACGCGCAAGAGCAGCCTGTTCGTCCTCGAGTCGCTCTGCGCGCTCAGGATCATATCCTCGTCGAGGATGCGCTCGAGGATTTCGGCAATCTCGTCCGAGCTACGGTTCACGAGCCGGATCGCCAGGAACTCCTCCTCGGGGACCTCATCGAGAACGCGCGCAATGTGCACGAGGCGCGCCACGCGGGCGCCCGAACCGGCCAGCAGGATGCTGTTGGTGGCGTCGTGGGCAACGCCCAGCGTCAAACTCCCCAGCATGGGCTGAAGAACGCGAATCATGGCCGCGCTGTCGACGTTTTCGAGCCTCACTAGCGTAACGAGCGGGGAGTCGTCCGGTTCCTCCGGCAGTTCCGGGACCCATGGAAAGGGCCCGGTCACACCGCTCAAGATCTTGCGACCGCCCCCCGGCATGGGGACCGCGATCCGATTCTTCATCAGCAAGGCCGTGTCCAGCAGCGCCGTAAGCTCTCCGGGGCCCACCCAGCGGGGGCCCAGCACGGAGATCCGCTGGTTGATCTCTCCGGGGACCAGCAGCGTCTCGCCGTTTGCCGCTGCCACGTTCCGGATCAACTGCGACATCGAAATCGACCGGAAGCTGGGGACGTAGCCCGTGCGCGGATCCTGCGACTCGAGGCTCGCAAAGACCGCGGAGAAGCCTGACGGGGCAGACTCGATGGCGGGCCGATGCAGCGGCGCATGTTCAATTCGAATGCGTAGCAAGGGGCCGCGCTCATCCGCCGCCGGGGTCGCCGTGACCACGCGGACCACCTTGGAGTCCTTCGGCACGACTCGCTCCGTCACGCCCGGCGCCAAGATCGCGCCACGAAGCCCGAGGGACAACGTGTCGTCGTCCAGTTCCCGAACCTCGATCTCCGCTTCCCCGTCGCTGCGGACGTGGAGGACCTCTGCGCCCTCGACGAGTTCGAAGTCGATCCCGGTGACGCGAAGGGGATCCGCGTTGACCGGCAGCGCGAACAGGGCGAGCGCAGCCCATCTCCAGCAAGTGAGCCCCGACGCGTTACGCATGGAGATCTTGCAGGGCCCTCACAGAATGCACCCGGGCACTGTCACGCGGATCACCCTCCCACGAAGTCGGGCCCGCAGAGGATACCCCCCCGCGCGCGGTTCGGCGATGAAGCGCGCCGCACGCCTACGCCACGGAGGCAGGCACCACCCGCCGCTCAGTCGAGATCGGCGACCACCGGCGCGTGGTCCGAGGGAGTCAGATCGTCCCGCTTTTTCCGGTAGTCGCGGTCAATTTCGACGCTGCGCAGGCGATCGACGATCGGCCGGTTCCCCAGCAGAAAATCGATGCGCAGGCCGTGCCCCTTGTGAAAGCCACCATGGCGATAGTCCCACCACGAGTAGTCTCGGGCCTCGGGGTGAAGCACCCGAAAGAGGTCCGTGAAGCCCCGGTCCAAAAGCGCCTGGAGGCGCGCACGCTCCTCCTCGGTATGGAAGATCGCACCGTCTCCCGCCTCTGCGTGCCAGCTATCGAGCGCCCCGGGACAGACATTGAAGTCGCCGCACAGAACCTCTCCGACATCCGGATCCCCGCCGGGGGAAAGGTGATCGGAGAGCGCTTCGAACCAGGCCAGCTTGCGTCCAAAGTCCTCGTGCTCGAGGGTCTTCCCGTTGGGGCAGTAGACCGTGGTGAAGCAGAGGCCACCGACCCGCGTCGTGATCAAGCGCGCGCCCAGGTCTTCCTGCCCGGGCAGCCCCCGCTGCAGGGTCTCCCCCGGCTCCCTGGAGAGCACCGCCACCCCGTTCCAGGCCTTCTGGCCGTGCACCGTCGCGTGGTAACCCGCCTCGGACAGCGCCTCGTGGGGGAACTTGTCGTCGCTGGCCTTCAACTCCTGGAGCCCAACGACATCGGGCTGCCGCTCCCGCAGCCAGTGCAGGACGAAATCGAGCCGGGCCCGCAGCCCATTGACGTTCCAGGTTGCAATACGCACTAGACCCTCCCCGGCCCCCAGGCCTCCGCGGGCGAAGCCGAGGCGACGCCTTCGAGCACCCCATGCTCGCGAATGCGGCGCGCGAAACGCGGCTTGCAGTACCCGTTTTCCACGAACCACTCGACCGCGCGCGCGAGCGTCACACGCATCGGGCGCCAGTTGTACCCCAGCTCCCGCACGGCCTTGCTGGAGTCCACGGGACGGTTGCGAAGGGCGTGGAGCGTCGACTCCCGATCCACCAAAGGCGTCCGGTGGGTCACGTGGTCGGCAAGCCACTCGCCGACACGGCCCGCTACCCCCAGCAAGCCCGCGGGAATCGCAACACGCGGCGCAGCGATGCCGGTGAGTTCGGAAAGGAGGCCGGCGACCTCCCCGAGGCCCGAGTTCTCCCCACCCAGGATGTAGCGCTCGCCCAATTCGCCGCGCTCGAGCGCGAGCACGTGCCCACGCGCCACATCATCCACGTCCACCAGGTTGAGCGCGGTGTCCGCGTAGACCTTCATGCGGCCATTGATGAAGTGCAGCACGATGCCACCGCTGGGAGTGGGGCGGCGATCGCCGGGCCCGATCACGGCGGTGGGGTGCACGATCATCCCCGGGAGCCCCCGGGCCATTTCCCGCAGCACCGCGATCTCGGCCAGCATCTTGGAGCACTTGTAGTGCCCGTGGAAGCGCCGGAGATCGAGCAGGCCCTCCTCGCTCTCCAGTTCCCGATCCAGCGACGGCGTGAGCGTCGCGGTGCTGCTGGTGTAGACGATTCGCCGATAACCATGATCCCGGGCTGCATCCAGTACGTGCCGGGTGCCGCGAACGTTCACCCGATAGATGTACTGGGCATCGGGTTCCCAGAAGCTGTAGCAGGCGGCGTTGTGGACGAGCAGTTCGCCGCCGTCGAGCGCCTTGTGGACGCTCCCCGGATCCAGCAGATCCAGGTCGCGGCGCTCGACATCCACTCCCTCGAGATTCCCCGAATCGAGGTCGGCGCCCACCAGCGCCACGACTTCGTACCCATGCTCCTGCAGCGCCCGCACGATACGCGAGCCCAGGAAGCCGTTTCCCCCCGTGACGCAGACGCGAGCCAACCTAGCGCCCTCCTCTCGTCCGCAGCGCCGCCCCCGCCAGGTGTTTACCGAGGTCCCAAATCGCTCCACCGACGTTCTCCGTGTCGGCTACCACCGTGTCCACCGCCTCGACGACTCGTTTGCGGTCCGCGTCGTCGATGCAGAGCGGCGGCAGGAACTTCACGACCGCAAGATCGTGGGAAGCCGTCTGCGAGAGAATCTGGTGCTGCTTGAAGAGCGGGACCGTAACCAACTGCGAAAAAAGACCTTTTTGTGCAGCGTCCAGGAGCTTCCAGGCCGCCCGGTGACGCAGCCCGCCAGGAGGAGCGAACTCGATGGCCTGCATCATGCCGAGGCCGCGCACCTCGTGCATGAACGAGTAGCGTTCCACGAGGCCACGCAGGTCCGCGAGCATGCCCTCCCCCACCTTTTCGGCGTTGGCCACCAGGCCCTCGTCCTCGATCACGTCGAGGGTGGCGAGCCCGGCCGCCATGGCGAGGTCGTTCTTCGAAAACGTGGAACCGTGCACCGGGGCCCGCACCATGTTGGAGAAGAGCGCATCGAAGACCGGCTTCCGGAGCATGATGGCCCCCACCGGCACGAAACCGCCGGAGAGCGCCTTGGCGGAAAGCACCATGTCGGGCTCTACCCCCCAGTGCTCGAAGGCCCACATGCGGCCTGTCCGGCCGAGGCCCGTCTGGATCTCGTCTACCACCAGGAGCGCGCCGTGCTTGCGGCACAAGCGGGCTGCCTCGGGCAGGTATTGGTCCGAGGGAACATGCACACCGTGCCCCAGCACCGGCTCCACGAAGAAGGCCGCGATCTCCTGCTCCTCGAGCACTCGCTCGAGGGCGGCCAGGTCGTCGTAGGGAATCCGGTGCGTCCCGGGCAGCAATGGCCCGAAACCCTCGCGAAACATCTCGTCTCCATTGAGCGAAAGCGAGCCGAGACTGAGGCCGTGGTAGCCGCGTTCACAGTAGACGAGGCCCTCGCGTCGGGTCGCGTAGCGCGCGAACTTGATGGCGCCCTCCGCGGCCTCCGTCCCGGAATTGCAGAAGAAGACCTTGTCGAGAGAATCCGGCAGCGTGGCCAGCAGGCGTTCGGCGAGCATGCCGGCCAGCAGCGAAACATCCATCTGTACCATGCCGGCAAGGCGAGCCTCGAGCACCTCGCGCAGGGCCGCGATCACCCGGGGATGGTTTCGACCGACCGCGAACACCCCGAAACCGCTGAGCAGATCGAGGGTACGCGATCCACTTTCATCGATCAGGTAGGCGCCCTCGGCTCCCACGTAGTGCCGGTCGAAGCCCAGCGTCTTCAGCACGCCCACCATCTGCTCATTGAGGAAACGCGCGTTCAGGTCGAACTTTTCGTCCGCACGCTCACTCATGAGATCCGCGAGATTTTTCGTCATGAAAAACTCCGAGCGTGCACCTTGCAACTCCCTGGGCGAACGGGGCCCCCGGGGAAGCGCGCACTTTAGCAGTTCGCGGAAGCGGAGGGTCCCGCGCCCGGCAGGGTCTCCGACCGTGAGCGCACCGAGCTTGCGATATGCTCTGCTCCGAAGACGCTGCGGGGCAAGCATGGGCGCGGAAGCAGGCGAGAACCCACAGGGCGCACCGCGCGTCCGGCCGCCCAAGCGCTGGCAGTTCTGGATCGATCGAGGCGGCACCTTCACGGATGTCGTGGCCCGGAGCCCTGAGGGTGTGCTGCACACGCGCAAACTCCTTTCCGAAGATCCACAGCGCTATTCCGACGCCGCCCTGCAGGGCATCCGAAGCCTGCTGGAGCTGTCCGAAGGCGCCGAGATTCCCCGCGACCGCATCGACGCTGTGAAGATGGGGACCACCGTGGCCACCAACGCCCTGCTCGAGCGGCGCGGCGAACGCAGCCTGCTCGTGATCACTCGCGGCTTCGGCGATGCGCTGCGCATCGGGTACCAGGACCGCCCGGATCTCTTTGCCCGCCACATCGTGCTGCCACCCCTGCTTCACGAGGAGGTCATCGAAGCCGATGAACGGATCGGCGCCGAGGGCAGCGTGATCCGCACCCTCGAGCCGCAGAAGCTACGAGAAGATCTACAAGCGGCCTTCGACCGGGGATTTCGCGCCGTCGCCATCGTCTTCATGCACGCCTACCGCCATCCGGAACACGAGCGCATCGCCGCCCGGCTTGCCCGGGAAGTGGGCTTCACCCAGGTTTCCGCAAGCCACGAGGTGAGCCCGCTCCAGAAACTGGTCGGCCGCGGTGACACCACGGTGGTAGACGCCTACCTCTCTCCCATCCTGCGGCGCCACGTCGAGGAGATCTCCCGCGCGGTCGGGGGCAGCCGGTTGATGTTCATGCAATCCAGTGGCGGCCTCACCGAAGCCCGGTTCTTCAAGGGCAAAGATTCGATCCTCTCCGGCCCGGCGGGCGGAATCGTGGGCGCGGTCCGCACCGCCGCCCGTGCGGGCTTCAGCAAGCTCATCAGCTTCGACATGGGAGGCACCTCCACGGACGTCGCCCACTACGATGGCGAGTTCGAACGCAGCTTCGAGACCCGTATAGCGGGTGTGCGAATGCGCGCACCCATGTTGCAGATCCACACGGTGGCCGCCGGAGGGGGTTCGATCCTTCGCTTCGACGGATCGCGTTACCGGGTGGGGCCCCGCTCAGCCGGCGCCCACCCGGGCCCCACCTCGTACCGACGCGGCGGGCCCCTCACGGTGACCGACTGCAACCTCATGCTGGGCCGCATCTCGGCCGCGCACTTTCCGCGGGTCTTCGGTCCCGATGGCGACCAACCCCTTGACCTGAACAGCGTCGAGGCGCGCTTCGAGGCAATGGCCCAGGAGATCGAAAACGCCACCGGCGACACCCGCAGCCCCGCTCAGGTCGCCGAGGGCTTCCGGCGCATCGCGGTGGAAAACATGGCCAACGCCATCGTGAAGATCTCCACTCAGCGCGGCTACGACGTCACCGAATACACGCTCTGCTGTTTCGGCGGCGCGGGGGGACAACACGCCTGCGACATCGCCGACACCCTGGGCATGGAGCGAATCTTCCTGCACCCGCTTGCGGGCGTGCTCTCCGCCTACGGAATGGGGCTTGCCGACAGTTCCGCGTTGCGCGAACGGCAAATCGGCCAGCCACTCGGGGACGACCTCACGTCCATGCTCGACGAGGTCATCGGGGAACTCGAGGAGGCGACCCGCACCGATCTGGCCGACCAGGGGATCACGGACACGCGCACGAGCTTTCATCCCAGGCTTCTGCTGCGATACGAGGGAAGTGACTCGAGCCTGCCCGTGGCATACGCGTCTCCACGGGCCATGCGAGAGGCCTTCGAGGCGGAGCACCGGAAGCGCTTCGGCTTCGCGACCCCCGAACGCAGCGTGGTCGCGGAGGCACTCTCGGTCGAGGCCGTCGGGGGCAGCGAAAGCGCGCAGGAGGCAACACTTCACACGGCGCCCATGCAGCCCGCCGAAGCGATGGATCACGTGCGCTTCCACGGCCCGGACGGTTGGTGCGAGGCGCCCATCTACGAGCGTGGAGCGCTGGCGGTCGCACAGACAATCGACGGACCCGCGGTGCTCGTCGAACCCACCGGGACCACGGTGATCGAGAGCGGCTGGCGGGGCGAACTCATGCCGGAAGGCCAATTGTTGCTCACCCGCTGCAGCCCGCGGCCGCGCGGAGAATCGGTGGGCACCCACGCCGACCCGGTCATGCTCGAGGTGATGAACAACCTCTTCATGTCCGTGGCGGAGCAGATGGGAGTCACGCTGGCACAGACCGCCTACTCGGTGAACATCAAGGAACGTCTCGACTTCTCGTGCGCGATCTTCGACCCCGCGGGCAACCTGGTGGCCAACGCCCCGCATCTCCCCGTGCACCTGGGCTCCATGGGAGAATCGGTCAAGGCGGTAATCCGGGGCAACACCGGGCAGATGCGACCCGGCGATGTCCACGTCACCAACGACCCGTACAACGGCGGCACCCACCTGCCCGACGTCACCGTGATCACGCCGGTCTTCGACCGCCAGGAGCGTGACATCCTCTTCTATGTCGGCGCCCGCGGTCACCACGCGGACATCGGAGGACGCACCCCGGGCTCCTCACCTCCGGACAGCGTGAACATCTACGAGGAAGGCGTCGTGATCGACGACTTCCTCCTCGTCGAGGACGGTCAACTCCGCGAAGCGGAGATCCGAGCGCTACTCGGCGCCGGCCCCTACCCCTGCCGCAACCCGGACCAGAACATCGCAGATCTACGAGCGCAGATCGCCGCCAACGAGACGGGGGTTCGCGAGGTCTGGCGCATGCTCGACCACTTCGGCATCGAGACCGTCCAGGCCTACATGAGACACGTGCAGCACAACGCCGAGGAACGAGTGCGCGCACTCATCGGCGCGCTCGAGGATGGAGAGTTCAACTACCCCCTCGACAACGGCGGCCGGATTCGAGTCGCGATCCGAGTCGACCGGAAGCGGCGCGAGGCCGAAGTCGATTTCCGGGGCAGCTCCGAGCAAATGGATGGAAATTTCAATGCCCCCCATGCCGTCTGCAAGGCCGCCGTCCTCTACGTCTTTCGGACCCTGCTCGACGACGAAATCCCCCTCAACGAGGGTTGCCTCCGGCCCCTGAAACTGATCGTGCCGGAGCGCTCGATCCTCGACCCGGAACCTCCCGCGGCGGTGATCGCGGGCAACACCGAGATTTCCCAGGGCATCACCGACGCCCTCTACTCGGCGCTCGGAGTAATGGCCGCCTCCCAGGGCACCATGAACAACTTCGTCTATGGCAATGAAGAGTTCCAGAACTACGAGACGCTCTGCGGGGGCACCGGGGCCGGGCCGGACCACCCTGGCGCCAGCGCGGTCCACAGCCACATGACGAATACGCGGATGACCGACCCCGAGGTGCTCGAAGAGCGATTCCCGGTGCGGGTGGAGGAGTTCTCGATCCGCCAAGGTTCCGGGGGTCGCGGGCGGATGCCCGGCGGCAACGGCGCTCGCAGGCGCTTGCGCTTCCTCGAAGCGATGCTTGCGACGGTCCTCTCCTCGCGCCGCACGCTCGCCCCCCATGGACTGGCGGGCGGCGAGGCCGGCCTGCCGGGGCGCAACTACGTAGAACGCGCCAATGGATGGGTCGAGGAACTCGACGGCTGCGCGCAGATCCAACTGGAAGCGGGGGACGTCTTCGTGATCGAGACGCCGGGCGGCGGGGGCTTCGGAGCGGCCGACTGAGGCACCGACTGTCCTTTGCTCGCTTCGAGGAAGGCGACTCGCTTTCAGGCAACGGCCGGGCGCGGAGAACGGGGGCCCATGGCGTCGCGCCGGGTCGGCGCCTCCAATCGGGTCATGCGACGCCATCCCCACAGGCGCTCGAAGACATAGATGGCGTGGATCCCGAAGCCGAGGACCGCGAGCTTGGGGCGCGACCAAGCGAGACAACGGGCCATGTGCCGCATGACGCGAAGCGAAACGTCGCGGTAGGTGCGAACCTCCACCCGCGCGTAGTGCCCGAGCATGTCCTGCACCCGTGCACGGTGCCCCTGCTCGCAGAAGCGCAGCAACTCCTCGTGTGTGTAGGCAAGGTGGTTGACCTCGTCATCGGCGATCATCCGGATCGCGCGACCGATGTCCGGATCGTCCCCGAAAATACGCCTCTGAAGCTCGACCTCCTCCGACGCGCGCTGCTCGGTTACTCGTGAATGCACGAGATAGGTGATGATCTCTTCATCAGAGAGAAAGCGATCCTCCTCGAGCCGCGCGTGAGATAGCCCGATGCCCTGCCCCTCGAGCAACATCGTGTAGTTGACCTCGGGCGGAACATCGATTCCCTCGAGTTCGCGCTTGCGTAGCAACGCAGCGAACAAACGCCCGTGTTTATGCTCATCTTCGCCGTGACGGCGCACCTTCTGGCTCAACTCCTCATCGCGCGTGAGCTCGGCGATGCGCACGTTTTCCCAGCCACCCTGCTCTTCCCCGGCAGCGGCGACGCTGATGAAGAGTTGGAAGGTCCGGTCATCCTCGCGGATCTCCCGGTAGATTGCTCGCGCGGAAAGCATCACCCCTCCTTGACGGCGGGCTGGTATTCTATCATCGCGGCCATACACCGCAAAAGCACCGCCGTGTCTCGGCGTGCAATGGGAGGCGGCGACCGCGGGTCGCGGGCCTTCCCCGAAAGCAGCCGGTGAAAAGCAGCGAACGGTTCGCCCATTGATCTCGACTCTCGACGAAGTCATCGGGCGCCACATCGGGGCTTGGGTGAGGCACGCCACCCGGTACGCACGGACCACGGCCGTCGGCCTGCTCTTCCTCTGCGCGCTGCTGCTCCTCTACTCGCTGGACCGACTGGGGGTCAACACCGACGAGAACGACCTCTTCTCCGACGACCTGCCCTTCTACACGCTCCGGGAGGACTTCAACCGCGCCTTCCCTTCCACCGTGGATCCGCTGCTCATCGTGGTCGACGGGGCCAGCGTGGACCTCGCCCACGAGGCGGCACGCACGCTGGCGCGCCGTCTCGAAGAGCAGCCCGCCCACTTCCAGCGCGTCGAGCAGCCCGACAGCGGACCCTTCTTCGACCGCCACGCCTTTCTCTACCTCGAACTCGACGAACTCGACGACCTGGTCGACAACCTCTTCAGCGTCCAGCCCTACCTCGCCGAACTCTCCCGCGACACCAGCTTGCGCGGCTTCCTCCGCATGCTCTCCCAAGCAGTAGATGCCAGCGTGGAAGGCGATCTCGCGGGAGTCAACCTCGAAGACGTCATCGATCGGTTGGGGGATGTCGCCCATTCCCACCTCGATGGCGAGGGCTACCCACTCTCCTGGGCGGACGTGATCACAGGCCGCGACTCCACACCACGCGACCGCAGGCGATTCCTTCTCGTCGAACCGGTCGTGGACTTTTCCCAGCTGTCTCCTGCCGAGCAGAGCCTCCTCGCGCTACGGGCCACCATCGACGAACTGGGATTCGACGGCGGTGATGGAGTGCTGGTGCGGGC
>Ga0310342_100002372_pt1 | contig 12080 bp, 7 predicted proteins | sample S15DNA20500_MG_FD_206155 | JGI IMG/M metagenome (GOLD analysis project Ga0310342, IMG submission 206155) | Marine microbial communities from station ALOHA, North Pacific Subtropical Gyre - S1503-DNA-20-500_MG | ecosystem: Environmental > Aquatic > Marine > Oceanic | place: Pacific Ocean: North... | reverse complement strand
CGTGATCTTGAACTGCCCCGTGCTGTCGGTGAACTCGTGCAATTCTGACTTCGCGGATGGCACACTCCCGGTTGTCGGCGCGCTCCCGGGAACACCGCCCTCGACCTTGCCAACCAGCGCATCGACCGCCTTGTCCATCGCATCGCCGCGAACATTCTTGTAGCGGATGATACCCTTGTCATCCAGAACATAGATCGTCGGCCAGCTACTCACGCCCCAGGCTGTCGAAATCGGCCCTCTGAGACCCCCGCCATTCCAGAAACTGCGCCAGGTGATATTCTCTTTCTTCATCGCCTGCTTGAGCGTGACCTTGTCCCTGTCACTATTGACGCCGATCAGGGCAAAGGGTTCGTCTTTCATCCTTGCTACGAGCGACCGCTCGTGTGGGTACATGGCCCGGCAGGGGGGTCACCAATGGCCCCAGAAATCCAGTACCACGACCTTGCCCCGGTAGTCACTCAGCTTGAACTTCACACCGTCGAGATCCTCACCCTGGATTTCCGGTGCCTGGTTCCCGATCTCGAATCCGACTTTGGCGTCCTGGGCCGCAAGCTGCGGCGATAGAGCTCCCAGAACCATGCTGACCAGGGCCAGGCATGCCAATCCTGTGACCATCCACCGGGACTTCTTGAACAAGTTCATTCTCTATCTCGCTATCTATTTGAGTTCAGCTGACACCTTTAAGGGTACCAAGACTTCATTTTTGTTTCAAATCCAAACATGAATTACGGTCGTTTCTGGCCACCAGAGTGGCATTTTTAGCCATTTCCTGCCATATCCTTGATCGGCATATTCAGCCAACGACATCAGGCGGTGTGGAGGCTAGGTCTCTACAAGCAGGATTAGCTCGACAGGCGAGCTTGATGGTATTCTTCCAGCGACCTGTTGGCCTCCATCATCGTCACCAGCTTTTCACGGACCTGGTGGAGCTTCGAGCCGGCAATCACAAAGTAAAACTCATCGTCTTCCAGCTCGGTATAGACCCGGTTGCCAATGCACCCGAGGTTCGTTGCTGTGGATTGGGACTCGATCACCGCGGGAATGGCCGCGCACGTGGGCCGGCCCACCATCGAACCATCGCTGGCAACACCGGCAGCCGTCGCGGCCTCGGCAAGCAGCATGATCTGCCGGGCAGTACCGCTCACCAGGACCACATCGGGATCGAACTCCGCCTCGGCCAGCGGTGCATAGAGAGCCACACCAAAGGTCCCTGCCAACTGGGGAATCCGGGGGATCTCCTCCATCGCCACATATTCCAGCTCGACCATTGTCCCGATCACCCCCTCGAGCTCCCCGGCAACCTGCTCGGGAAGGTCAATGCCGTGCGTGTGACTACCAACAGGGCATCCATAATGGTCGGCTGCCTCGGTATAGAAGCTCTCCCCCTCGGCAGCAAGTTTCCAGTAGCGGCAGCCGGCAACTTGCGTCTCGCTAATTCGTGGCATCCCTTCGGGAGGTGTCTCCTGGAAGCGGATTGCCACGGCCCTCTGCCTGAGGCCAAGTAACTCGTGAATCTGTCTGGTGGCGTCCATCGGGTCTCTCTAAGGGAACTCGGGGAAGAAGGAAAGCAGGTATTCTAGCTGTCACACGGGCCAGGACAACTCAATGGAACTCCCCCGATTGTAGCCGCCGGTGTGGCTCGCTGGCAGACTACTGGCAAAGCATGGCATAATGACATCCCACGTCTTTTCTTCCATGAGGAGAATCGGATGACCAATCTGCTGCTGCCTTTTTGGGGGGTGTGCCGTGGCTAAATGCTCTGTCACTTTTGACTACCTGTGTCCAAACGAATGGTCCGAGCTGTCTCCAACTGACGGACCACACCGATTTTGTGAGGAGTGTCAAATGATTGTTTATTGGTGCTCTACACAAGAAGAAGCTGATGCGCATGCCAGAGCGGGACATTGCATAAGCATTTCAGCGCAGGATCAGCTTGAGTCTCCAATGAGACGGTTACTGGGAATGCCACCACCTCCGGACGATGACGAAGAAGAGATTTTGCCATGACCGACGAATCCCAACCTGACGGTGTCGAGGATCCCAGGCTGGACCAGGATGAGCAGTCACTGGCCGGAACCGGGAACGAGGAGCAGGATGACCTCGATACGGCCCGCGAGCTGGAGACGATCGTCCCCACCGCGCCGGAGGACCTGGACTCGGCCACGATTCCAGGAGCCGGCCCGTCGCCTGACAAAATCGTGCTGGAAGGAGACGCCGTTCCGGGTTATGACCTTTTAGGAGAACTGGGCCGTGGCGGGATGGGCGTGGTCTACAAGGCCCGCGATCAGAAGCTCAAACGGATCGTGGCCCTGAAGATGATCCTCTCTGGCATGCATGCCTCGGAGGAGGACATGCAGCGGTTCCAGACCGAGGCCGAGGCGGTCGCACGGCTCCAGCACCCCAACATCGTGCAGATCTTTGAGGTCTCCGAGCACGAGGGCCGGCCGTATATCGCCCTGGAATTCGCCGATGGCGGCAGCCTCGATCAAAAAATCGCCGGCACGCCACAGAACGCTGCCGAATCAGCCGAGCTGATTGAGACGCTGGCCCGGGCCATGCAGCAGGCCCATGACAACGAGATCATTCACCGGGATCTCAAGCCCGCCAATATCCTTTTAACCGCCGATGGCGAGCCGCGGATCACCGACTTCGGCCTGGCCAAGCGGATGGATGAGGATAGCAGCCAGACCAAGAGCGGCGCGGTAATGGGCACACCCAGCTACATGGCCCCGGAGCAGGCGGCCAGTACCAGCGCGACTCTGAGTCCGGCAGCCGATACGTATGCGCTCGGCGCGATCCTTTATCACATGCTCACCGGCCGACCGCCGTTCCAAGCCGAGACGCAACTGGACACGATCATGCAGGTGATTGGTGAAGAGCCGGTTTCTCCCAGGAAGCTCAATAGCTCCCTGCCGGTGGACCTGGAGACGATCTGTCTCAAGTGCCTGGAGAAGGACGTTCACCGGCGATATGAGAGCGCCGAGGCACTGGCCGAGGACCTCAGGCGTTTTCAGGCTGGCGAACCGATTCAGGCTCGGCCTGTCTCAGTGATCACGCGGGGGCTGAAATGGGCCCGGCGTCGTCCGGCGGTGGCCGGCATGATCGGCATTAGCGCCGCGGCTCTGGTAGCCCTGGTCGCCGGCGGCCTCTGGTATAACGCCCAGCTTCAGGACTCTCTTGTCGTGGCGGAGAACCGACGGAAGGAAGCCCAGCAGCAGAGGGAATTAGCTGAAGAGCAGCGGCAGGTTGCGGAAAAGAATTTCGAGCTGGCACGAGAAGCGGTTGATAAATACATGACCGACGTCAGCCAGAGTGAGCTGCTCAATGCACCGAACATGGGAGATCTTCGCCGCAAGCTCCTGCAGGGTGCTATGGATTTCTATGAACGATTTGCTGAACAGGACGATGAGAATTTAGCTATTCAGGGGATGCTCGCCGAATCGTATTTCGCCGCGGCTCATGCCCAGAGTGCCGTCGGAGAAACCAAGGAGGCGAAACGGCTGTTTGAAGCGGCGCTAGGAATTTACCGCACCTTACAGGCGGATCCATCAGTTCGGAATAAGGAAAGTTTGATGTGGGAGATTGGAGCATGTTGTCAGCTCCTGGCCATGCTTGAGATGGACGGTACAGGGGCTGACGTCTCTGCATTTCATATGCAGGCAATTGAATCTTACGAGGTGGTCGTTAAGGCCAATCCTGACAATGTTGATTTCAAAAGCCAGCTCTGTGTTGCGCGTCAGAATCTAGCGGCGGATTACATTCGTCACGGAAAACTGGAACAAGCGTTAGGAGTCTATCAAGCAAATCGAGTAGTTCTTGAAGAGCTCCTAGGGAGAGACGCAGAGAACTATACGGCAAGGTTCGCGTTGGGCCAGTATTTCATTGGATCCGGACTGGCATATCGCGAAATGAAGCAACCTGAAAGAGCGTTACAGAACTTCAATGAAGGTCTTGCGATTCTCGACGAGCTGCTGGAAGAAGATCCAAAGGATCAACAGGTCAGGGTAACTATTGGTGAAACCTTGAATTCCATCTGGAATTTGCAGTTCGACAAAGGCGATTCCGTTGCGGCTATTGCAAACGCCAAGCGGAACATTGAGTTGTTGGGATCTCTGGCTAGAGATTTTCCGGACAATGTCGCGTATCTCGACAAGTATAAAGACGCGAACGTCAATATCGCAAACAGCCTATGGAATCTGAAAAAACGGGAAGATGCGATTTCCTCGATGACGGAGGCCTATCGATTAAGGATGCGGCTGTACGACATTCTGGATAGTCCGCATTATTTACAGATGGCGGGTGAGACGCTTTTTGCAATAGCCTTTTGGGAAAAAACTCGGCTCACAGAAGAATCCGGGACGCCGTCCGAGGAGGAGGCCAATAAGGCAATAGCCGCATGCCAAGCTGCAATCAACTTCTGCGACTCAAGAATTTCAGAGGAATCCGACATTACTCACTATGTTCTCAAGAAAGCGGTGGCCATTTCGCACTTGGCGAATATCTTGGTTACGGCCGAGGAGAATGATCGGGCACTGGAAATGTTCGACCGTGCGATCGATACACTGGCGACGGAACAAAAATGGGAAGAAGGGATTCCCAAGGGAGCTGTAGTAAACTGGCACCTTGCGTGCATGGATATTCTGGATGCTTCCCATCGGCACTTCGAATCGCTCGTCCACGTGTTACGAGCACAGGATCTGAATGAGGCACCTTTTCAAAGGCTCAGGTTGGTTGTCAAAGAAACGGCAGTCCGCGATCGCCTTGCCGGTGATTTGAAGGGTTACTCAGGCGGCCTGCTTCTCGTCGACAAGTACACGGCCCGGGAGGACTCCTCGGGACGGACCTGGTTTGACGCCGCCCGCATTTACACCGTTGCAAGCCGTGTTGTGACAAGAGACGAGAGCCTTAACGAAGAGCAACAGGCGGAAAAAATATCCGAATATGCCGGCAAGGCCATGGCCTTCCTGGCCGGGGCACGCGAACGGGAGTTCTTTACAGACAAGACGAACCTGTCGGCCTTGAAAACGGACAAGTATCTTACTTCCCTCCGCGACCGTGACGACTTCAAGCAGCTGATCAAGGAGCTGGAAGAAGACTCCCCATGACCGACGAATCCCAAGCTGACGGTGTCGAGAACCCGAAACCGGAGCAACTCGCTGAACAGCTCGAGACGCGAGGGCAGGCCCAGGACGATTTAGAAACAGTCCAGATCCCCACCATCGCCGAGCTCGAGGCCATGGTTCGTGAAGAGGACAGTGCCGCCACCATGCTACGGCCGGACGTGCCAGATGTTCCAGCAGTGCCAGTCAATCTGCAGATCTCGGGATACGACCTCTTCACGGAACTGGGTCGCGGTGGGATGGGCGTGGTCTACAAGGCCCGCGACCAAAAGCTCAAGCGGATCGTGGCCCTGAAGATGATCCTCAGTGGCACGCATGCCGCCGAGGAGGACATGCAGCGATTCCAGACCGAGGCCGAGGCGGTCGCCAGGCTGCAGCATCCGAACATCGTGCAGATCTTTGAGGTCGGCGAGTACGAGGGCCGACCCTTTATCGCCCTGGAGTTTGTCGACGGTGGCAGCCTCGATCAAAGAATCGCCAGCACACCGCAGAACACGACCGAATCGGCCGGGCTGGTCGACACGCTGGCCCGCGCTATCCAGTACGCTCACGACAATGACATTATCCACCGGGACCTCAAGCCCGCCAATATCCTCCTCACCACCGATGGCGAGCCGCGGATCACCGATTTCGGCCTCGCCAAGCGAATGGACGAGGATAGCAGTAATACCAAGAGTGGATCGATCCTTGGAACGCCCAGCTACATGGCCCCGGAACAGGCCGGCAGTAGTAGCGCCATGCTGGGCCCAACAGCCGATGTCTATGCTCTCGGTGCGATTCTTTACCACATGCTCACCGGCCGCCCGCCTTTCCAGGCCGAAACACAACTCGACACGATCATGCAGGTCATCGGCGAGGAGCCGGTTGCACCACGACGACTCAACAGCGGTATTCCACTGGACCTGGATACCATTGCACTGAAATGTCTCGAAAAAGATCCTCGCCGACGCTATCCGAGTGCCGCCGACCTGTCGGAGGATCTGCGTCGCTGGCTGGACGGTCGTCCGATCATGTCACGACCTGTCAACTGGCTGGAACACAGCTGGCGGTGGTGTAAACGCAAACCCGTTGTTGCTGCCCTCAGCATGGCAGTTATTTCACTCCTGATGATTGGCACCATCATCTCAAGTTACTTTGGGATCATGGCGTCGCGTGAAGCACAACTGGCCGATGCCGCTCGACTCCAAGCGGAGGAAAGAGAAAAGAGAGCCCATCGATACGCCTACGACGCTGACATGTTCCTCACGCAAGTGGACTGGGGGAATGCCAATACGGAACGAATGGTTGAGACATTAAGCAGGTACAACGACGACCCGATACGGGATTTCGAATGGTACTACTGGAATCGTCTGTGCGGTGACGACCAGGACACCTTCACCATGCGCGAACACTTTTTCTCGGTCAATGCGGTGGCCTTTAATTCGGATGCCACAGAAATAGCCACCGCGAGTAGGTATCTTGACTCATCGATCATTATCTGGAATGCGGCAAAGCGGGAGAAAAGAATCCGCATCGACGACATAGAGGACGAGGACGGTGTTGGCAGTATCGCCTTCAGCCCGGATGACGCGCTGATCATTGTGGGCTTGATGAAGGGTGACGTGAGGATCTGGCGGACGGACGACGGCACACTCCTGCGGTCTTTGGATTTACACGAGGGTGAGGTCACAGGCATCTGCCTTCATCCGGACGGAACCCTGGTGGCATCATGCAGTGATGATGGCACGGTCAAGATCTGGGAACTGTCATCAGGACATGTGAGGACAACGATAACCTCGAATTTCGGATTCAATTCAGTTGATTTTCACCCGGATGGAACTCACCTCCTGACGTCCGGCAACGGCGCCGCGGCCCACGTATGGGATGTGGAAAGCGGTAGAGAAGAATTGTTACTGGACCACGAAGGCCCAGTTTATGGGGCAGCATTCAGTCCGTCGGGGGACAGAATTGTGACCGGGTGCGGGAACCTGGTTCGCCTCTGGAATGCGGAGGACGGTGAGATCATTCACGAAATGCCGGGACATAGATTTCTTGTGGGTGCTGTCGCTTTTAGTCCGGATGGCACAACGGTCGCGTCAGGAGGACACGATAATTCCGTGCGGCTATGGGAGGCTGCGACCGGTGTGGAAAAAAGACTCCTCAAGGGGCACACGAAAGCCATTCAGGATCTTCGTTTTTCAGCCACTGGAAAGGCATTGGTCTCTGCGAGTGACGATGGAACCGCCCGCGTTCACGATCTGACAACCAGTCGTGAGTCGGTTCGTCCTGAACCAGGCAAGGCACCGGCAGAGGCCCTGGCCGTTAGCCCGGATGGAACACGACTGCTGACGCAGCACGATATCCCCTTCTCTGGCACGAAGATCCAGTTATCGAGCCTGGCGACGGGCAAGGTGGTTTGGACAAGGACCCCCAAAGACGAGTCCTTTGGCGCATTAAGCTTCGGTGGAGAACCCCATCGGCTGGGATTCAGTCCGGATGGCAGCCTGGTCGTGTACCTGCAGGGAAAGCATGTGGTGATTGCCGATTCGCGAACGGGCAAAAGTACCTCGGTCCTGAAAGGACACCGGGGTGCGGTGATGTCGGTTGTGTTTGACCGACTGGGCCAGCTGATTGCGACTGTATCGTCATTTGGGGAAGCAAAAATATGGTCCGTGCATCAGGGTCGAGAGTTATTTGATCTGGGCAGTGAAGTCAAGGACGTCGAAGGACTACATTTTCTTGGAGATGGAAAGCATGTTCTTGTCTCTACTCGATTGATGATGGATTCGGGAGTATTTAATGCAACGACCGGTGAAAAAAAGAGAGCCCTCGACCTTGACGGCCCTTGCCTCGCGGCCAGCACCGACACGATGCAGATAGCCATCGGGACCATGCAGAATACGATTGCGATCTGGAATGCAAAGACCGGGAAAAAGACAACATTGCTGAGCGGCCACGTCGATACCGTGAGACAGGTGGCATTTGGCCCGGGTGGCTCACGACTCTTGTCGACGAGCGACGATGGTACCGTGCGCCTTTGGGACCTGGCCACCGGCAGAGAGGTCCTGACCTTTGAGCCGAATATCGGAGCTATTCAGTTGGCCGATTTTAGTCGCAACGGAAATGTCATCGTCGTCGTGGGGGGGGCTGGCGAGATCGTAGCCTGGGATTGTGGCTCTCGTACGGCGAAGCGGCGGACAGATGTCCCGGCCAGGTACAAAGTATTCATAACTCAGCCCGACTGAGAAAAGGGAACCGAACCTGTCCGCCTTGAAAACGGACTGGCTTCTTCCTGGCTCCTGTCATGGCAGGGGATTAAAAACTGGCGGATCCCCGCCGTTCTCTTCCATCATCTCGTCCATGAACTTCTGTTTCGCGTCGGGGTCCGAAAAATCGATTTCCACTCCCGGACCCCCGTCGTCCTCCAACCAATCAATCGGTTTCAGCGGTGACTTCATTTGCTGCTCAAACCAGCCCTGAAGATGTTTTGCGATTTCCGGATCGTCCCAGCTAGACATTTTGTCGAAGAAATCTACGTTCGATGATGTACCTTCCTTCAGCTTCACCTTGAGCCTCTGCTGCGTTTCCTCATCCGGTTTTTCTATTTCCCGTCCCCGTTCGTAGATCGCACGCATTTCTACATCGAGTCTTTCCAGGTCCTCCACGGCGTTCTTCGCGTCCTCTGCGGTGTCGATCCCTTCGATCACCTCGGACGCTTCTTTCATAACTCCAATCATGTCATCCACGATCTTGTCGTGCGTGTCCCCGCCACCGGACAGCAGGGAAATCACCAGCCAGACGACCGCGCCCAGTACGGCGACTCCACCCACACCCACGGCCACCTTGATCGCGGTTTTCCCGCCCTTCCCCCCTCCACCGGCCGCTGCCGATGGCTGCTGGGCCAGGTTCATAGGAGCCAGGGGCTGCTGAGCAGCCACACCCTGCTGCATCGGCGGCAAGGCCCCCATTAACGGATCGGCCGGTTGTTGCACGGGCGGCAAAGACCCCATTAACGGGTCCACCGGCTGCGTGGGAGCCGGTGCTTGCGCCGGCGCGGTTGCCTGTGGGGTTGCGGCTCCCGCCTCGGGAACACGGATCACCGAACCACATCCACAGCGGGCTTTCTTGCCCGCCAGTTTGTCATCCACGTTAAAAGGCTTGTCACAATCAGGGCACTGGAAAGAAATTGGCATCTATTTCACCAGGGATCAGAAAGAAAAAACAGGGCTTGGTAACAGGAATGGCCGGCCGCATGACGGCCGGCCACCCAAGCGGAGAGGACAGGATTCGAACCTGCGGTCCAGTTGCCCGGACACGGATTTAGCAAACCCGCGCTTTCGACCACTCAGCCACCTCTCCGGTCGTGTCAAACGATTTTGCATGATCATGCCCGAACCTGCAAGGCGTCACAGACACCCCGCCCCTGGAGTACAATCCAGGCATCATGAGCGATGCCCCCCCCTCCAGGATCCGCCGCCAGATCGCCTGGCAAGCCGCGAGGCTGATCCACGACGAAGAGGTCCGAGAGTACTACCCGGCCAAGATGAAAGCCGCTCGCCGCGTCTGCCAGGGATGGGTCAGGCCCTGGGACCTGCCTACCAATGGAGAGATCCGTGAGCAACTGCTCTCCTTCTCGCGACCGCTGGACCGCCCACAGCCGGGCGACCAACTCCTGGTGATGCGGCTTGCCGCCCTGGCCCTGATGCAGAGGCTCAGTGGCTTTCGGCCCCGCCTGGTGGGCAGCGTGCTGGCCGGACAGGTGCACGCCGGCTCGGATATTAACCTGCACCTTTTCGCCGCCAGCCTCGAGGCGATCACCTCGATCCTGGACGAGGACCTCCTCCAGTACGACGTGCAGAAAAGAACTGTCCACAAGGAGGGCCAGCGGCGGCATTACGTCCAGGTCCAGGTCCGCGCCGCCTTCCCTATGGAGATCACCATCTACCCGCATAATGTTGCCAATCTCACGCTCAAGAGCACCATCAGCGGCAGGGCGATGGAGCGGGCCAGTATTGCCGAGCTGGAACAACTACTGGAAAAAGAATACCCGCAACTAGACCTGGAAGAGGAACTGGCCACCCTGCAAGAGAGCCCCGACCGCTTCGCCCTCTACCTGGCCCTGCTACTGCCGCTGGAGAATGTACAACAGAATCCCAACCAGCATCCCGAGGGAGATACGCTTTACCACAGCCTGCAGGTTTTCGAGCTCGCCTGCCAGCAGCGGCCCTATGACGAGGAGTTCCTGACCGCCGCCCTGCTTCACGATCTTGGCAAGGCGATTGATCCGGAAGACCCGGTGACCGTTACCCTGGAGGCACTGGAGGGGTTTATCACCGAGCGGACCGCCTGGCTGATTGAGAACCTTGCAGATGCGCACCGCCTGTCCGACGGGACGATCGGCAGCCGGCATCGAAAACGGCTGGCCAGCCATGAAAGCTACGAGGAACTGGTACTGCTGGCCGACTGTGATCGCCGCGGGCGCCGGATCGGTGCGGAGGTTCCCCTTCCGGAAGAGGCGGTCGAACAGTTAAGGTCGCTGGACGAACAGTCCTAGACGGCCGTGGCCACGCGGTCCAGCACGCCCGAGAGCGTCTGCCGAAGCACGTTGCCGCTATTTCGAATGCCCTGCACTTCTTTTGGCCAGAGGTCGATCTCCAGCCGGTCCACCACCCCGCTACGGCCCATCACCGTGGGGACCGAGAGCGAGACGTCGCGAATTCCATAACAACCGTCCTGCACGCTTGAAACGGGCAGTACCTGCTGCTTGTCCAGGGCGATCGATTCGATCACGTCACGGATGGCGATCCCGACGGCAAACCCCGCTCCCCCCTTCTTGCTAATCACCTCGGAACCGCTACCCCGCGTGCGGGCAAAAAGATCATTCGCCAGGTTGGGGGTCCATCGCGGATGCTGTTCGAGAGGCAAGCCGGCAAAGGTGGCACTGGACCAGATCGGCACCATGCTCTCGCCATGCTCACCGAGGATCAGGGCCGAAAGCTGCGTGGGAGGAATCTCCAGGTGCTGGGCAATCAGGCTGCGAAAACGGATCGTATCGAGCTGCGTCCCCAAGCCGATCACCTGCGTGGCAGGCAAATCGAGTCGATCCTTGGCCAGGTAGGTCAGGATATCGACCGGGTTGGAGACCACGAACACGATCGCCGAGGACTTCGGCTGTCCCGCCTGCACCTGGTCCAGGATGGAAACAAACAGGTCGGTGTTCCGGTTGATCAGGTCCAGCCGGCTTTCATCGGGCTTGCGCCGCAGGCCGGCGGTAATGCAGATCACGTCACTGTCGGCAATGTGCTCATAACCTCCAGCCACGATCCTCTGGTCCGCCGTGCTGGGACCACCGTGAAGCAGGTCCAGGGCATGTCCCTCTGCGGTCTCCAGGTTCAGGTCCAATAGCGCGATCTCTCCGACCACGCCGCCACACTGCAGGGCAAACCCGGCACTTGATCCAACCAGTCCACCACCACCGATAATACTTACCTTGAACATCTTTTCTCCTCGTTCTCTTTTCAGTTCACACTCTATTCCAGTTATGCCACACCCTTGCTGTTTAAAGCCTGCATCACGCGGTCGGTAATCACACGTACCAGGTTCTCCTCGCTACCGGTTTCTTCCCCGGCAGCCGGGCTGGTCGGGCAACTGCCCCCCTGGCTCATTGCCGGCGGGGGTTCGAAGGCCCGCTGCTCCACGCCCGACTTGTCCCAGGTATCCCGGAAAATCGAGTTGGCACAGACATCACACTCCTTGTACTCGCCGGTATTACGCGGATCCCCGAACCCCCACTGCTGCTTCAGATCCAGCAACTCGCGTTCCTTCTTTTCGCTGAAGTAGTGCACCTTGCCAAGGCTCTTGGCAAGCATCAGGATCCGGCAGTAGGCGTCCAGGATCTCGGTCCACCAGAAAGCCCGCTCGACCGATTCGCCGTAGCTGACCGTGCCGTGGTTGGCCAGGATGATCACGTTGGTGTCCTTG
>Ga0310342_100002371_pt1 | contig 12080 bp, 11 predicted proteins | sample S15DNA20500_MG_FD_206155 | JGI IMG/M metagenome (GOLD analysis project Ga0310342, IMG submission 206155) | Marine microbial communities from station ALOHA, North Pacific Subtropical Gyre - S1503-DNA-20-500_MG | ecosystem: Environmental > Aquatic > Marine > Oceanic | place: Pacific Ocean: North... | reverse complement strand
ATTGTGAGCTTTTGTAAATCCATGCGAAATATCAATGGCTCACTGGCTGTTGCGTTACTTCAGCCTTTGTTGGTATTCACTCATTTCCAGAACCTCTGGGTTGACGATTTGTTCCGGCGGGTTGCCTTGCAACATGATCACGGCATTTTTGGCCGCTAGCAGGGACATTTGTTCGCGAGTGTCCGTCGAAGCACTTCCGATGTGGGGCAGCATCACGACGTTTTCCAATTCTGTAAGACCTGCCGTCAATGTGGGCTCCCGTTCGAAAACATCAAGTCCTGCAGCAGCAATCTGGCCTTCGCGAAGTGCTGTAACCAGAGCGACCTCGTCGACCACAGGACCTCGGGAGGCGTTCACCAGAATAGCCGTTGGTTTCATCAGTTCCAGTTCTCGTTGGCTGATGAGATGACGCGTTTGGTCGGTCAGCGGACAATGCAAAGTTACAAAATCACTTTCTTTCAATAGATCATCCAGTTCGCAATGCTCGACACCTTCGGTATTTTCAATGATTGGTTTCATGGGTGGATCGTAGGCGCGGACGATCATTTCAAACCCTTGACTTCGTCGCATGACGCCCTGACCGATTCTGCCAAATCCGATGATGCCCAGAACTTTAGGGCGATTGGAACCTCCGGGGCCAATATCCAGTCCCATAAATTCCTTGCCGCCATAGCCTTGCCAATGGCCATCAACAACGTATTGGTGAGCCTGGGGAATTTGCCGTGCTGCGGCCATCAGCAGAACCCAGGTCAAATCAGCCGTTGTGTCGGTCAGAACACCAGGCGTGTTACTCACGGGGATGCCCAATTGGGTTGCTGTTACGACGTCGATGTTATTGAATCCGACTCCGTTATTGGCAACTCCCCTTAAATGAGGATTTGCAGTTAAAACTTCTGCGGGGATAGGGACTCCTCCACACGATAATACGACGTCGGCATCCCGCGTTTGGTCGACGATTTCCTGCGTTTCAGGCAGCTCACCGTTAGGGCCGTGGAGCATGACGATTTCCGCCCCTGATTGGTCCAGGTGTCGCTTGCCAATATCCAGTATTTTCCATGGAACTAAGATTCTTTTTGCCATAATCACTTTCCGTTTGAGGGGATAGACAAGAGGGATCGTGTTCGGGGCAGTATGGGTGCTTTCAAACCTTCCCGCGCGAACAAGTATAGGTAACACGAACACCTTCAGTCAAACGGCCCACAGGAAGTCTCGCTGGTAGTGGTGGTGCGATCCGCCTAGAATGGAGGGCAGGAGGCGATCCATGTACTCGTCAATCGCTGTAATGACGATGGTTTTGGTACTTCAATCCGAACCTGATCAGCAAACATCCCCGAATCTGGAAGTTGCCGTCAGGCGATTGGTTCGCCAGTTGGATCATGATAACGGTGCTCAGCGCGAACTGGCGGAACGCGCTCTCATGGATCTGGGGCCAGGCATCCTTGTGCTACTTCCTGATCACAATCAGCGGAATTCGGGCGAGGTTGGTCAGCGGTTACAGCGAGTGAGGAAACATCTGGAAAAAATTTCCGTTGCAGTGGCCACGCATGCCACCCAGGTCACACTATCCGGGGAAATGTCGCTGTTGGAAGCGTTGGCGGGCATTGAGAAGCAAACAGGTAATCGCATTGTTGACTATCGAAAACGGTTTGGCCAACAGGTCCGGGAAATAAGGGTCGAAATCGATTTCCAACGGGTTTCTTTCTGGCATGCACTGGATCGTGTTCTCGATCAAGCAGGGATGACTCTTTACAACTATGCCGGGGTGCCCGGAGCGATTGCCGTTGTCAGCCGTGATGTTGGCCAAAGTTACAATACCCAGCGAGTGGTCTACAACGAAATTTTCCGCCTCGAAGCAACACGTGTTGAAGCTGTGCGTAACCTGAGGAATCCGGACCATCATTCGCTGCGCTTGGGTCTGGAGGTTATCTGGGAACCCCGGATTGTCCCCATCGGATTTCACCAGCGGTTGGACAAACTCAAGGCGGTTGATCCTCAGGGCAATCCCCTGACTGTTGACAGCCGCCAAGGACAAATCGAAGTCCCGATCCAAAAAAATGTTTCGGCTCTGGAAATGGAGATACCCCTGCAGTTGCCAGATCGAAGTGTGCGAAAAATTGATTCACTAAGAGGTAATTTTGTTGCCATGGTTCCTGGACCAGTGGAGCCGTTCTCGTTTGTGAATTTAAGTTCGGCACGTGACGTAGAAAAACGAAAAGCGCGAGTGACCGTGGTGCTGATTGGCGTACGAAAAAACACCGACCTTCACGAGGTTCGAATTCTGGTACGGTTTGAAAAGACGGATGGAGCTTTGGATTCCCATTACAGTTGGATTTACGACAACGGAGCGTTTCTTATCGATGGTGATGGTAAAAAAAAGAATCATGATGGATTGGCGGCGTCACGGCGAGGACCGGATGAATTTGGATTTTCATACAAGTTCGTGTTGGACAGGAAACTTGACGAATATTCGTTCGTCTACGAGACCCCCGTCGACATTGTTCAACTGCCCGTTGATTATGTTTTTTCCGATATTGAACTTCCGTAATAGGCGCCATGGATTATCGAAATAGATTATCACGGGTTGCCCGATTCAACCGTGTTGTGGTCATGGGTGCGATGGTTTGTCCTTTGTTGGCGGTTGCAAACATGGTTGCCTCAGACCGTCAGAATCCAAAAACGAGTCAAACAGTTGCCCCAGGTGGTACGGTTGTGGCTCGCGTGGACAGTGAACCGATTTATAAAACCGAAGTACGGCGTCTTGCCGACACCGTTCTGCCAGATTCCGAATTGGATGAAGAAGAACGCAAGCGGCGTGACGCCATGTCCTTGGAGCACTTGATTGATCGGTGGCTCGTTTTGAGCTACCTCCAACACAAGCAAATGGTAGTGAGCGAACAAGAAATAGACTTGGAAGTTGAAAAACATCGGCGTCGTTTGAATCGTCAAAACATGACGTTGGAAGACCACCTTCAGGGACGCGAATTGAGTATTACCGGGTACCGGAGAGAGCTGCTCTGGAAATTGAGTTGGCAGAATTATATCGGTCGGCAGGTGACGGATGAGCGATTAGAGAAGTTTTTTCAGAAGTATCGTCGGAACTACGATGGAACGGAAATCGAGGTGGCACACATTCTTTTCCGTAGTGATGTGACTGGCGAAAACGAAACCATCGAGCAAGCCAAGCAACGTGCTGCAAAGTTGGCGGATCGCATTCGTGCGGGCGAACTGACATTTGACGACGCGGCCCAGACGTTCTCTGACGCTCCTAGCGGGAAAGCAGGCGGGCGAATCGGTAAGATCAGGCGTCATGGACCTATGTCGGAAGGGTTTTCAGTAACGGCCTTTGCCTTGGAAGAAGGAGAGGTGAGTTCGCCGACGGTGTCCCGTTATGGTGTTCACCTAATCAAATGCTTGGCAGTTCATCCGGGTGCGAAAACGTCGAGTGATGTGCGCATGGAACTGATATCAGATGCATCGACCTACATTTTTCGACGCCTTGCCGATCGTGCACGCCAACAAGTGAAAATTACTTATACTGGAACGATGCCTTATTACCCGCACGGTTCAGAGGAGTTGGTAGAAACTCAATGACGGGGCGGAAACGGAAACGTGCCATGCCTGTTCGAAGTATGAAAAGTGCTGCATGGAGGCAGAGTTTTCGGCGCCGGTTATTGAATTGGTTCAGCCGCCAGGCACGTGATCTTCCCTGGCGCCGTACGCACGACCCTTACGCTATTTGGGTCAGCGAAATCATGTTGCAACAGACCCAGGTTGCCACCGTCGAGCCTTATTATCAAAGATTTCTGGAACGATTTCCAACGCTACAAGCTCTTGCTGCAGCACCCCAGCAGCAGATTTTACGACTTTGGGAAGGGCTGGGATATTATCGCCGCGCTCGATCATTACATGCCGCTGCGAAAGAAATTGTTCAGCATCACGATGGTCGTTTTCCCGAAGATCCGGAGCTTGTGAAATCGTTGCCAGGGATTGGTCGGTACACTGCCGGTGCGATCTTGTCGATTGCTTTGGACCAGCGACAACCGATTCTTGAGGGTAATACCATTCGCCTGTTGAGTCGGTTGGCAGGGTATACGGACGACGTGACAAGTGGGAGTGGACAAAAGCAATTGTGGGCCATTTCCGAACTGCTGCTTCCGCGGAAACGAGTGGGGATGTTCAATCAGGCCCTGATGGAATTGGGGGCGTTGGTTTGTACACCCCGGCATCCGGCGTGCGAATCCTGTCCCGTCATGAGTTTGTGCGAGGCGTATCGCAAGAACCAACAGGATAAGATTCCCCATATCGGAAAATCGGTGAAATACGAGGGGCGGGAGGAGGCAGCAGTCGTGATTGAACGGCGACGACGAATCCTGTTACGTCACTGTGACGTTGGTGAGCGGTGGGCTGGACTTTGGGACTTTCCACGATGCCAGGTCGAATCCATGCAACCGGCCCAGCAAAAACGCGAATTATATGAGAAAATTCGCCAAACGACCGGATTGGAGATTGAGCTCGGACCACTGCTGACCAAAATAAAGCACAGCGTTACTCGCTATCGAATCAATTTAACTTGCTATCGGGCCAGTTGTCGGCCAGGGGCGCGGTTGTCCACACGCAGTGCTCGATTGCGCTGGATACCACTTCGCGAGCTTAACAGCTATCCTTTATCAACGACGGGACGTAAAATTGAAAAGTTGTTGGAACCAGTCGCTTGAGCCAGAAAGCACTTGCTGAAGCGGTGTCTTTTAAACGCCAATCAAGGCGTTTGGGAGAATCATGGACGGGCAGGCAGGTTCTTGTCCAGGTATTCCTGAATTGACTGAGTGGTTCATTCAACAAAGGTTGAGTTTCGTAAACTGCTAACGGTTTATCCATCAGGAAGCGGGAATATCGTCATGATTATGGGGATGTGGAATTACGCGATCAAAGCACCTGATATTGCGGAGACGACCCATTTTTATGTGGCGCACATGGGAGCGGAACTGCGCTTAAGTGGAGTTGTTTTTGGTTGCCATTACAACTTGATTCGGATGGGTGAAACAAGAGTACTCATTTTTGACAAGGCTCCTTACGAAGAACAGTATGGCTGGGATTTGCCGCCCGGTTTTTTGCATGTCGTCTACGAGGTGGATAATCATGAGGAGCATGTGGCTAAATTACGGGAAACAGGGGTTCGGTTTCTGATGGAACCCCAGGAAATCGAGACAGCGCTTGGTCGGCGAAAGATTGCCTTCTTTGAATCGCCCAATGGCATTCGCACCGAAGTGATGGAGATCATTGAAGATTGGGAAGACGAAGTCGCCGGGAAGGTGAAATAGCATTGAAATATCAGGTTGTTGAGTCGAATCGTTTCGTTTTTGATCGTATTTCGTGGCTGTCAAAGGTTGGGGGCCAGATCTTCGGCAGACGAAATCCACGGATCATCGGCGCAAGGTGGTTTTGGAGAACTGTAAAATGCAAGTAACTGGCATCCACCACGTTACACTGATTGTTGACGATACAGAACGGGCTGCCTGGTTTTACGGTGAGGTGCTCGGGTTGGAGGAAAAAGGCCGTCCTTCCTTTGACTTTCCCGGCCTCTTTTACTATGCCGATAGTGAGCATCGTCAAGAGGTTCATCTGATCGTGGCCTCACGAAAGTTGTCGCACGACGACGTCTATATTCGTCGTGGCAACGGAAGTGAGTTGACCGTGCGCCATGTTCGCCGTCACGCAGCATTACGCGTATTGGATCTGGCCAGTTTTGAAAAGCGGCTAAAAGAGCACGATGTGAAAATCCTGTTCAATGAATCGCTTGCTGATGAAGATGATGAACTGGCACAAAATATGATGGCAGGATGGCGTGTTGTTTACGATGGAATCCCGCTTTTTTGTGAAGACCCTTTCGGGAATTTAATTGAATTAGTCCCTCTAAATTAAGTGGTTGCAGTAATCCACTATCTTTTCAAATATTGGAATATTTATGAAACATAGAATTTTGGGTTCCAGTGGGCTAACCGTTTCGCCGATCTGTCTCGGTACAATGACGTTTGGGGCGCCGGTGAGCGAAGCGGATTCGATCAAGCTTGTACATGAAGCAATTGATTTGGGAATTAATTTCATCGACACAGCCAATGTGTACGAAGGTTACAATCGAACCTTAGGTAGTGCAGGGGGTGTGAGTGAAGAAATTGTTGGTAAGGCATTGAAAGACCGGCGCGATCAGATGGTGCTGGCGACCAAGGTAAGTGCACCCATTGGTCCTGGTCCACAAGATCGCGGCCTTTCGGCGACTCACATTTTACGAGAACTCGATAAGAGTCTTGCACGGTTACAGACCGATTATATTGACCTGTACATTATTCATTGGCCTGACCAGCACACGCCTCTGCAAACGACACTGGCGGCTCTGGATCAGGTCGTACGAGAGGGAAAAGTTCGTTATCTCGGGGTTTCTAACCACAGTGCGGCTCAACTTTGTGAAATGCTCTGGATCGCGGACAAGCATGATTGGGCACCGATTGTCTCTTCGCAGATTCCGTTTAGCCTGTTACGTAGGGAATTTCAACAGGACCTTGTCTTTTGTCAGGAACATGGAATTGGTGTGACTCCTTATCAACCGTTACAGGGCGGTTTGCTTACCGGTAAGTATTCACGTGGACAAACTCCACCGGCGAACTCTCGGGCTGCTGAAAAACCGGAATGGTTGTGGGAATTGGACGATGCATTGTTCGATCGACTCGAAGTGATTGAGTCCCTCGCCAGGGAACTTGACGTTTCCACGGCGCGATATGCCCTGGCCTGGACACTGGCTCAACCTGGGATGAGTTCACTTGTCGTTGGTGCCAAGCAAATTCGGCAGGCGCAAGAGGCTATGGATGCCGTCGAGGTGAAAATCCCATCGGAGCATTTCCAGAGACTCGACGAGATCTGTCCGCCACCTTGGAAACAGATCGATCCCATTCGGGAATGATCCTGGTTGGCAGGTGTTCAGAGGCGACGAGGTTTCAAGAATCGTACGAGTGAATGATTTCTCGTGTGGAAGTTAAACGGCCCTTGACGTTGGCTGCTAAACCAAGAAGATAACAAACAACCGTTTGTTTTCCTAGTTTCCGCCGACGCGCGACCTTTTCCGAAATCGGGAAAGGAAGCATTTTAGTAGGGGGTATGGCTGTGCGATTATGTCGATTTCGCCATAGCGGCAAAGTCCAGATTGGTATTTATGATGAATCATTTGTGATCCCCATGTCGGCCCTGGCTGCCGCAGGTCAGGAGCTTGCTGGTTCAACCGGTTTTCCGGAAACGGATTGCTTGCTCACGTATTTGCCCCATGGTTCGGCCCACGCAGCGGCTGCCAAGCTGGCTGATTGGGCTGCGGGGGCAGGAGCCAGTGCAGTAAGTCAGGCAAAGCTTGCCACCGAAGAGGTTGAATTGCTCGTGCCGATTCCACGTCCCAATAAGTTGTTCCTGTTGGCAGGTAACTACGCCAAGCATATTGAGGAAGGTGGAGAAATGGCTCGCGAACGGGCCGAGACATTCCCCTACGTCTTCATGAAACCACCCTCCACGACATTGACTGATCCGGCGAAGGCGATCCGGATTCCTTCAATTTCCCCCAATCACATTGACTGGGAGTTGGAATTGGCGATCGTGATCGGACGTGAAGCCAAAGGAGTTTCAGAAAGTGACGCATTGGACTATGTTGCCGGATTCACGATCGTAAATGACATCTCCAATCGAAAGTTCAAACCCAATCCCCAGCGAATTGAACGTCCCAAAGATGGTTTTTTTGATTGGCTGCATGGCAAATGGCATGACAGTTTTTGTGCGTGTGGTCCGTGTGTTACGTCAGCCGATGCGATTGCCGATCCCCAATCACTGGACATGAAGTTGGCTGTGAATGATCAGATCAAGCAAGATGCTTCAACGGCGCAACAGATCTTTCCTGTCGCAGCGGTCATCGAATTTGTATCCAGTTTTGTTACCCTGGAACCGGGCGACATCATATCGACTGGAACGCCATCGGGAGTAGGTAATACCACGGGGGATTATCTCAAAGCGGGTGATTTTATCCGGGCATCTATCGATTTAATCGGGACGCTCGAAACTTCTGTGGATGCTGAGTAAGAATGGGGGGGCGTTCGCGGTGATACTTCCCACGATCAGCTATTTGACAGACATTTATTTTGGCGTTGGCCAATTGCAAGTGCTGCCGGAATTACTGCAACGATCGGATGTTAGGCGTCCGTTGGTTGTCACGGACAGGGGGTTGCAGAATCTGGGGTTTGTCGACCGCTTGGGCATTCCAGACGTTGCGGTGTTTTGTGACGTGAACACGAATCCCACTGAGGCAAATGTGCTTGCGGGGTGGCAGGCCTTTCGGGAGCAGGAATGTGATGCAATCGTCGCACTTGGTGGAGGTTCGCCGATGGATTGTGCCAAGTGTATTTCTTTGCTGTCAACTCATCCGGAACCGTTAGAACAATATGCTCTGATTCGTGGTGGGGTCGCCAGGATTTCGGCAAATAAGCCACCCGTGGTGGCTGTGGCAACAACGGCGGGAACGGGTAGTGAGGTAGGACGCGCTGCGCTTGTCACTACGGGTAGTGGTGAGAAACTGGGAGTGATCAGTAAATTCATGATTCCCACTGCCGCGATTTGTGATCCCGAGTTGACGAAAGGAATGCCAGCTCAGTTGACGGCGTCGACTGGCATGGATGCGATCTCACACTGCATCGAAACGTTCTGCAGTCCCAAGTACAATCCCGTAGCCGATGCGATTGCCCTGGATGGCCTGCGGCGCGGGTGGCAGAACTTGAAGTTGGTCGTGGAACAGCCGGATAACGTAACGCTGCGGAGCGAGATGATGATGGCGTCGCTGCAGGGAGCTTTATCGTTCCAAAAAGGACTTGGTTTGATTCATAGTCTGAGCCATCCTCTCGGCGCTTTGAAGGATAAACAATTGCACCACGGAACGCTCAATTCTGTTTTTTTACCACACGTGCTCCGTTTCAATGCCACGGCTTGTCCTGACAAGATGGAGAGCATGGCCCAAGCAATGGGTATCGGGGGAGGTGCCGACGCACTGGCTGACGCGTTTGAACGCTTTAGCGCTGACTTGGGATTGCCGCAAAGTTTGGGTGCAATGGGAGTCGTCGAACAAGACTTGCCGGGTGTCCCGGCAGCCGCGGTTGCCGATCACTCGACGCCTTCGAATCCACGGCCGATCACGAGGGAGGATTGTCTGGCAATTCTCACTGAGGCCTTGTAACCAACACGATCTTCGTGATGAGTGCGCTGTTGGAATGGCTGTTTTGCTCGAAAAGTGAAATTGATTAAGCCCGTTCCCACGGAAAGGAAACCACCTGGTCGATTCGGGTGCAACCGGTAGCCAGCATCACGATCCGGTCCCAACCCAGGGCGACGCCCGTGCAGGGTGGTAAGTTGTCCTGCATGGCGGCCAACAATTTTGTGGCTCCAGGTAATGATTGTTTTTGATCCGCAACACGTTGGCGGTTGGCCAATTCCATGCGACGTTTAAGTTCGTCGGCATCCCGTAATTCTTCGTATCCGTTGGCCAATTCCATTCCATCGATGAAAAGCTCGAATCGTCGAGCAACACGTCGATCGAGTTCACAAACATTGGCCAATGCGGCTTGAGAAGCAGGGAAGTTGTAAAGAATTACAGGAGTCTGTTGACCCAAGTGAGGCTGTACAACCTCTGTCAGCAGCAGTTCAAGCCAATCATCTAATTCACCATCCAGCTGAGCTGGAATCGTGACCCCCAGCTTGGCACACTGAGCCTGTAGTTGCTCGACATTGGTTTTTAAAGGATCAATATTTGCATATTTCAGGAAGGCGGCCTGATACGACAGTTTTTCAGCTGGGCCACGGTTAAGTAATGTGTCAGCCAGCCTCGAGAGAAATTCAATACCATCGTCCATCCGATCATCACGACGGTACCATTCGACGAGCGTGAACTCAGGATTATGCAGGTTCCCCCGTTCACGAAGCCGAAATGCCTTGCACACTTGATAAATCGCTGTCCCACCACTGGTCAGCAGGCGTTTCATCGCTGATTCAGGAGAGGTTTGCAGCCAAAGCCGGGGTCTTGAGACGGTTGGTGATCTAAATTCATCTTCGCTGCAGATCTCAATCGGGTCCAAATGCCGGTCGACAATGGTATCGGTCGAAATGAGAGGTGTTTCAACTTCCAGAAAGCCGTGTTGATCAAAGAAAGATCGTAGCTGACGGAGGAGTTCGGCACGTCGTACCAGGATGTCCCACGTCGCTGTAGGACGGAATTCGCTGGTACGCGAAGTTTTGTCACTGTGTTGGTTCAATGGCAGATGGTTGATGGGAGGACAGAACCGTTCACGTTCTCACGCGTTCGACGTATTCGCCAGTCCGGGTGTCAATTTTGACCACGTTCCCGATATCGATGAACGCAGGACAAAGAAACTCAGCCCCCGTTTCTACTTTAACCGGCTTGGTGACATTGGTGGCAGTATTGCCTTTGGCTCCGGGTTCACAATATTCGACCGCCAGTTCGACTTGATTCGGTGGAGTCATGGTGATGGGCAAATTGTTGTAAAGCATCATTTGGCATGGCATCTCTTCTTTTAAATATTTCCATGCTTCATCAACTTGTTCATTGCTGAGTTCGTATTGTTCATAAGTGTTATTGTCCATGAATACCCAGACGTCTGCCTGTCGGTAAAGAAACTGCGTTTGAATTTCTTCAACATCTGCGGATTCCAGCGAATCACCACCTTTGTAAGTCCTGTCAATCACTCCGCCTCGAATAAGATTTCTCAACTTGCACTTGTAAAAAGCATTTCCTTTGCCGGGTTTGACAAAATTCATTTCAATCATCAAGTACGGTTCACCGTCCAGTTGAACTTTAAGACCTTTTCGAAAGTCACTCGTATTGTAAGTTGCCACGGTCTTTCCCTTCTTTTACCTTGCTTTTAGGGCCAGGACGTATGATTGTAGCCACGACCCGCAGCGGCTTTTAATCGATTCCCAAGCAAGCTATTAAAAACAATGTCAAAGTGGTTTTGCGATCATCATCAGTGAGTTATGTTACGATGAAACCCGGCATGTTGAAACACCCCGTCTTCATCAGTCGGTTCAACACTTTTCAACAAGGAATTCGATGGCCACCATTGTAACGCCTGATTCCATGTCTGTCCCGCCCGATTTGTCAGACGAGAAGGCCTGGCAGCACGCTTTAAGAACCGCTGTGCGCGAACCTGTCCAGTTGTGCCGGATGCTCGACTTGCCAACGGATTGGGCGAGTACGACAGCGGCTGAAGAATTTCCACTATTTGCACCTCGCGGATATATTGCCCGCATGCGAAAAGGTGATCCGGCTGATCCACTATTACGCCAGGTGTTGCCGTTGAGCGACGAGGAAGTCTCACAACCGGGCTTTACACTTGACGCGGTAGGTGACGTTGAATCAACGGTCGCTCCGGGGCTTTTGCAAAAATACCAGGGACGGGCGCTGCTGGTTGTTTCTGCAGCGTGTGCCGTTCATTGCCGTTATTGTTTTCGACGACACTTTCCCTACAGCGATGTACCCCACTCAATGAATGCATGGGACGAATCGTTGGAGCAGATCCGGGAGGATGCTTCCATTCACGAGGTTTTGCTTAGCGGAGGGGATCCCTGGATGTTGGTTGATCACCAGTTGTCGGAGCTGCTTGAAAGACTTGACACGATTGGCCATCTTCGTCGACTGCGGGTTCACACGCGATTGCCAATCATGATTCCACAACGGGTGACCGATGAACTGGTTGATAAACTATGTGATTTACGGTTGACTCCAATTGTCGTCGTCCATGCCAACCACATGGCTGAATTGAACGATGAAGTGGGCCATGCGTTGGGACGAATGATTGATGCAGGTATCCCGGTCTTAAACCAAGCCGTTTTGTTACGTGGTGTCAATGACAATTGCCAGTCGCTGGTTGAGCTTTGCGAACGGCTCATCGATCTTCGCGTGATACCCTATTATCTTCACCAGTTAGATCGTGTAGCGGGCGCGGCTCATTTTGAAGTGCCCGTTCGTGTGGGTCTAAAAATAATGGATGAAG
>Ga0310342_100002370_pt1 | contig 12080 bp, 21 predicted proteins | sample S15DNA20500_MG_FD_206155 | JGI IMG/M metagenome (GOLD analysis project Ga0310342, IMG submission 206155) | Marine microbial communities from station ALOHA, North Pacific Subtropical Gyre - S1503-DNA-20-500_MG | ecosystem: Environmental > Aquatic > Marine > Oceanic | place: Pacific Ocean: North... | reverse complement strand
GGAAAAATAAAAGCAATGGGATTAGATCTTAAAAGATCAGATACTCCGGCATATATGCAAGACTTTCTTAGTGAATTATTATTAATGACATTAACAGAAGCAACAGAAGAAAGTATTATAGAAAAGATACAAGAGTTTCGTACCGACTTTAGAAACAAACCAAATTGGGAAAAAGGCACACCCAAACGTGTTAACAATTTAACAAGGCATACTAAAGTATATGAGAAAACTGGGCGATGTGGTATAGGACATGCTATGGCTGCCATTAATTGGAACAAGTTACGTAAAATGAATTCAGACAATTATTGTTTAGAAATTGTAGATGGTATGAAAACTATTGTTTGTAAGTTACGCAATAATCCAATGAATATGACTAGTGTGGCATATCCTATAGATGAGTTACGTATACCAAGTTGGTATAAAGAACTTCCGTTCGATGATATTGCAATGGAAAATTCAATTGTAGACAAAAAAATAGACAATTTGTTGGGTGTATTAAAGTGGGATTTACGTAAAAGTAAAACCAACGAAACATTTGATAAATTATTTGACTGGGCGTAGAATAGGTGTTATAATATACATTATGGAGATTAAGATGAAAGATGTTGTTTTAGATGTTGTCAAACATACAGCAGGACTGGGGTTTATTGAAAGTGTTAAAGTTACAGGCACTGACGAAGAAACGCGAATAGACGCAATGGATACTGATAGAACAGTTATTCTTAATGCAAAATTACATACACAAGTACCCGACTTAATGGGTGAATTTGGTATGGGTAATTTAAGTTTTCTTAATGGTATATCTCATTTACCAAATTATAAAGAAGATAATGCAACTATAAAAGTAGTTAGGCGTGATCGCAATGGAGAGGAACAACCCGAAAATCTATTGTTTGAAGATACAAATGGTAATACAGACACATATCGTTTTATGAGTAAACAAATAGTAGAACAACAATTAAAAACAGCAGTATTTAAAGGTGCAAATTGGAATGTTACTTTTCAACCTACAAAACAAAAAGTTAGTGAGTTGACAATGGTGGCATCTATATATGCAACAATAGATCCTACGTTTAAAGTTAAAACAGAAGGAACTGATTTAGTTATTCTTATTGGTGCAGGTGCTGGTGCAAGTCACACAGGACGCAGAGTGTTTGCCAATAACATAGAAGGTAAATTAACTGAAGGCTGGAGTTGGCCTCTTAATCAAGTTTTAAGTATTCTTAAATTAGGCATGAGTGGTATTTGTGTTGTACAAATTTCCGATCAAGGAGCACTACAAATCATAATTGATAGTGGTATTGGTGCTTATAACTATATCTTACCTGCATTAGCAAGATAAATGCAAACAATAAATCTTAGTAAAAGAAATAGAGATTACGCTATTTTTTTACCGAGCATCTCTGGTTTTTATAATACCTTTATTTCAAAACAACGACAAGGGGAATACGTTCCACATGACCGTATACCTGCTGACTTTGAACACGGAATAGAAGGTTGTAATTTTTTAAACAAAGAAAAGGGTTACTTTACATATGACCATGCGTTATATTCTGCAGGTCATGCACAACTAGATATTGACAAAAGTGCTATACAAGAATCTATGGTGCAAGAACGAGATAGGAAAAACACATGGATACTTGGAGACAGTGGTGGGTTTCAAATTGGTAAAGGCGTAATAAATTTTGATTGGCCGCATTTCTGGGAGAAAGAAGGAGACCCAAATTATATAGGTAAAGCTGATAAAGTACGATTAGCAATTCTTAATTGGTTAGAGTACACAGCAGATTATTCAATGATATTGGATATTCCTGCATGGGCGGCAGATCCTGTAAACAGAGATCGCACAGGACTTACTAGTTTTAAAGATTGTTTAGAAGGTACAATACACAACTGTAACTTTTTCTTAAAGCATAGATTAGGTGCAACTAAATTCCTTAATGTATTACAAGGTGGTAATAATACTGAAGCAGACATTTGGTATGATGCTGTAAAACATTATCCGTTCGAAGGCTGGGCAATGGGCGGCAATAACATGCGTGATGTTGATCTTGTTCTTCGACGATTAATTAAATTACGAGATGACAAATTATTAGAGCCTGGTAGAGATGTTATTCATTACTTGGGTACAAGCAAATTAGAATGGGCCGTAATTTTAACCTCAATCCAACGAAATTTACGAGAAACAGTAAATAAAGATATAAAGGTTACATTTGATTGTGCATCCCCGTTTATTGCAACAGCACATGGACAGGTATACACACAGCACGTACATAGAAATGACAGATTTAGTTATATTATGGATAAAGCTGTAGATTCAAAAACATTAGCAGGCAGTGACATACCGTTTCCGTGGACTTCTCCTATAGCAGAGAGAATGACAATGGGAGACATTTGTTATTATAAGCCAGGCGATCTTAATAAATTAGGTAAGGAAGGAAAAACATCTTGGGATAGTTTTTCATATTTCTTATATATGGCACACAATGTTTATCAACACATGGAGAGTGTACAACGAGCAAATGCGTTAGCAGATGCGGCATGTGTTATGCATAAACCAAATATCAACGAGTGGCGCAAAATTAAAAATAAAAGTGCAGAAGGACAATTTGATGTTTGGACCCCACGTGATGTCATATATATGGTAGAGTTAATTAACAATGTATTTAAATCAGAAACGCCTTTTGACTTGTTGGATAAAGCAGAAGGTCTTTTAGCAAATTTTAATGAAAAGAAAACACTTAAGACAAGTGCAAGTACATTTAACAGTTTATTTGATTTAGATGAAGTAACCCATAGTAGTGATTCAGAAACTTTTGATGGTATACATGAAGGAGAAGATCGCGCAATGGATAAAGCATTAGAAAAATTAGAGGAAAATATAAATGGAACGTGAAACAACCGCGTTGTTAGATATTTTAGAGAATAATTATAATCAGTTAATAAAAACACATAGAAACCTTGACAAAGAAATAAAAAACATGTATAATATACATAGTAATGAAGACGATATAAAATTACAAAAAATTAAAAAACTTCATCTTAAAGATGAAATCACACACATTAAAGATAGACTAGCAATTTTAGTAAAACGATAAGAAGTGAAACGAGAGTATATAACCGGTACTTCTGATATAGAAGATATCATGTTTGTGGGTGTAGAAGTAGAACATACGCCGGCACATGGTATGACAACATTGTTTGTTGCTGGTAAGCATGACATACAAAATATAATAGATTTAGCAAATATAAACAACTGTACACATATATATCTCGGAGCAAATCAAAGTTTTACATATAAGGACGAAGCAGATATAACAGAATGGGAATATTTAGTAATAGGTTTACTAAAAGAAGAATTCCATGTAACACTCGACGTCGATATTAAATTTTACCAGCATATTTTAGATACGTTATCATTATTTAAAGACGAAAACGATTTTATATTAATGCTATCTGTTAAAATACCATATATGGAAGAATGTCTTAATTACAATGCATGCCTTAAATTAGATGATACAGATTTTAATGCAACAAACCCCGGTGTATGGGTACATAGAATACACGAACTAAAGTCATTAGACAAATTTACAAACTGGGAACAGTATAAAAGCGATAAACCTATATAGGAGAATAACGATGGTCAAAAAAATAAATCTAACAGACACATCATCTACGCCCCCACCAATGGAACAATCTAACGGAGCAGATCCTGAAATAACAACTTCTATGCTTAATTTATTAAGTCAAATGGATTGGAAATTGTGGGAAATATACAAAACTGCAAAACGATTTGAAAAAATGTTTGAAGCAGATCAAATTACATTAGACGAATAACATGGATACAAAAAGATTAATATGGGTTACCTTTCAAAAGGAAGGTATTCATAAATATCCAGCGGCATTAGATGATCCAAATCTAGCAACTGGTGACGAATACGATGTATCCTTTTTAGGATATCCACATCGTCATACATTCCATTTTAAAGTTACCATACAAGTATTCCATGATGACAGAGATATTGAGTTTATCCAATTCAAACGTTGGATGGAAAACTTATATTCTGGCACATTACAACTAGACTATAAGTCTTGTGAAATGATAGCCGACGAACTTTATGAGGAAATATCAATCAGATATCCTGATAGAGAAATTTGGATAGATGTAGGTGAAGATGGCGAAAATGGTAGCCATTGTATCTATCCAGTAACCCCCAACTTCTAAATAATAAAATGAAACCCATTGGCTTACAAAATATAAAATATGATCTTATTAAGATCTCCGAACCTTATGATGGTCTTCTTTGGGAAGATAATACAGCGGAAATAGTTAATAGATTAATGCGTTCATATTTGAGTGATTTAGTAAAAGATAGATTTATTGTTAAGTATGATGTCGAATATACACGAAATGAAAATGTATCTTATACATTTGATGTTGGTATACAATTAGAACCAAATAGAACAAGTAAAAAAATAAAAGTCCATGTGGGCATTTATAAAAGTAACTGGCCGTTTAAAAGGAAAAGGAAACATAAAGCAAGAGAATTTGCATGACCGTTTATATTGTAGATATAGAAGCAGTAGACACTCGTTATACTGCACAGTGGAAAAAACATTTACCCAAACAATTAAGATATGCTCTAGGAGGTGACTTTCAACAGCATGTCGATGTTAGGGTTATATCGGGGGGCGATGTCCCCCAAACCACTGACCCTGGTGCATTTTTAAATTTTGCTGGAACAAACTCTTATAAGAGTCAGCAAATGCAGGAAATCGCATATTTGTTTTCTCTCGGCTCTATAAAAAATGGCGACTACTTTTTATATACTGATGCATGGAATCCTACTGTATTGCAATTAAAATACATGGCTGACTTATTAGGTATTAAAATTAACATAGGCGGAATGTGGCATGCTGGCTCATATGATCCTGCAGACTTTTTGGGACGTTTAGTAGGAGATGCTAAATGGGTTAGAACAGCAGAAAGAAGTATGTTCGAAACATATGATCATAATTATTTTGCTACACAGTTCCATATAGATATGTTTAATAGAAATTTATTAAAAGCAGAAGAATGGCAAGTGGATAGAAATTTATTAAATAAAAAAGTTATACGTACAGGATGGCCGATGGAGTATATGGAACCTATACTAGAACCATTTAAGGATATGGAAAAACATAACCTAATACTTTTTCCACATCGCATTGCACCTGAAAAGCAAATAAATATTTTTCGAGACTTAGCCGAAGTACTACCTTTTAAATGTATTGTGTGTCAAGATTCAGAATTAACTAAAGAAGAATACCATGAACTACTAGGTACTGCAAAAATGGTTTTCTCTGCTAATTTACAAGAAACATTAGGTATATCTTGTTATGAAGGAGCATTAGTAAATACCATACCTTTAGTGCCAGACAGATTAAGTTATTCAGAAATGTATAATGAAATATACAAATATCCTTCAGACTGGACAAGAAGTTTTGAACACTACACAATACATAAAAAGGAATTAGTTTCTGTTATAACAGACATAATGGACAATTATCCTGTATACTTGGACAGTTTACCCGATTTAACAGATGAATTGCTACAGTTTTTTCATGGTGAAAAACTTTACAATACCATCTCTTCTAGTGTATAATATATATTATGGCAAAGGCAATAGAAAATATTATAAGAAAAAGAATAGCCAAAGATGGTGGCAAATTCTTTTGTAACGACAACATTTCTAAATATATTCAAAGCGAAGCGGAAATATATTGGATAGAACGTGATGTAGAAATGAAAGTGGAGGAACTTTTACAATGTCTTATCATTGATACAGAAAACGATCATAACACACAAGAAACTGCCAAACGTATGGCAAAGATGTTTATACATGAAATATTTCGTGGCAGATATAGAGAGCAACCAAAAATAACAACATTTCCTAATGCTACAAATTATGATCAATTATATATAACTGGTCCTGTTTCTATTAGGAGTACTTGTGCTCATCATTTCCAAAACATTGTAGGCAAAGCATACGTAGGAGTATTTCCGGGCAAAGAAGTAATAGGGTTAAGTAAGTTCAATCGTCTTATAAATTGGATTGCAGAGCGTCCACAAATACAAGAAGAAATGACAATGCAAATAGCAGATGCTGTAGAAGAAGTAACAGGAGCAGACGGTGTTGCTATTGTAATAAGAGCAGAACACATGTGTATGACACATCGAGGAGTTAAAGAACACGAATCTGATATGACAACATCTGTGATGCGTGGGTCGTTCAGGAATGATCCCGAACTTAAGAAAGAATTTTTAACGTTAATGCAAGAGATGAGATAATGGCAAGATTAGCGTATATGAGTTTTAAGAAATTACTTGCACATACACATGATGTATGTAGGCAAATTAATATAGACAACTGGCGGCCCGACTATATAGTAGGAATTACCAGAGGAGGATTAACACCTGCCAAATTAATTAGTCATTATTATAATCTTCCAATGTATACTTTAGATATTAGATTAAGACAAGATTTAAGCGGCATTGGTACTGAATCAAATGTACGAATGGCACGAGATGCATGGGGTGGGCCTATAGGCGGGCGCGACCGCCTACTGCACAAAGATGTAACAAATATTCTTATTGTAGATGATATAAATGATAGTGGCGCAACATTTCTTCATTTACAAAACGATTGGCAAAATAATTGTATACCAGAAGATGAACGATGGAATTATGTATGGGGAAACAATGTAAGATTTGCTGTTATTGTAGAAAATACATCAAGTGAATTTAAAGGTGTAACATATTATAGTAAAGAAATAAACAAACTAGAGGAAGATGTATGGATTGTATTTCCTTGGGAAGAATGGTGGACTTTATAATTGGGCAAGTTTATTCGAACACGGAAGATGATGCATGATATATACGGAGAAGATGCCGTTAAAGAAGCATTTGGTGGAATTTTACCTCAACCAATTGAAGTATTTGAATATGTAAATAAATGGTTGCCGGGTAAGGGAGAATTAGTATTAAAAGCAAAAAATGGTAGAGATGGATTTAAAACATTTAAAAAGTTTGAAAAGTGGGCCAAGCAAAACGAAATATCCCCGTTACATTATAAATGCATGGCATATGATCCCTGTACAATACAATTTCATAGTAGCGAAGATTTAATTTATGCAAAGTTGTATTGGAGTTAATTGACAAATTACAAAAATACTGTATAATATAATAATGACAGAAGAAAAAGAATTTGAAGAGTATTTTACATCAACGAAAAGTTATTGGAACTTTCCGTGTGCTCATAGACAATACAGACATGATGGTAATTGTCATTTAATACACGGATACAGTAGAAGTTTTCATTTTGTATTTGGTATTAAAACATTTAGCAAGGAAGGGTTTGCAGTAGATTACGGAGATTTAGATGAGTTAAAAGCACATTTAGATTATATGTATGATCATACATTAGTTCTTGATGAAGAAGATCCATATATGGAAAACTTTAAAGTATTAGAAAAAGCGGGTGTATGTATGATAAGAACACACCCAATGGGACCAGGTATGGAAGGTACAGCACATTATCTGGTAGAATGGACAGACGAATTTATACGTAACAGAACAAATGGTAGGGCATGGGTTATTAGTGTAGAAGCACGTGAAAACGATAAAAATAGTTCGATATATGTAAATCCTGAAGCAGGATTTAAGGGATGGAAAAGATGAAAGATAAAAAAGTAGAAAAAGATATTAATAAAGTTATAAAACTCACAGAAGAAGTTAACGATATTTGTAAAGAATTAAAAAAAGAAAATGTAACTATTAGATTTGAAATAAATCATAGTATGAGTGACGAACATACTATATCGGTTGCTAATGCTACTCAAAGAGTTGATTATAATTATATGTCAGATGAACCCAAAACACGTTCTTTTCTCTCAGGGAAATCATCCGACGATTAATGAAATTTCGTTATACGGAAATTTTTTATAGTGTACAAGGAGAAGGTAAATTTGTTGGAGTACCTTCTGTATTCTTACGAATGTTTGGTTGTAACTTTACATGTCAAGGCTTTGGCATGCCGAAGGGAGAATTAAGTACAGAATATTTAAATGTTAACCCAAATGATTATCATGACTTAGAAGAACTACCATTAGTTAAAACAGGTTGTGATAGTTATGCAAGTTGGGATGCACGATTTAAAAATTTTACAACATCAATAGAAACAGAAGAAGTAGTAGGAAGATTATTATCATACACACCAAACAAAAGATGGATAGAGCCAAACGGTCAAGATATACATTTGGTTATTACCGGAGGCGAACCATTATTACCAGGACAACAACGCAGATGGCCAGAATTATTTAGGCTTCCTGGTATGGAGAATATAAAGAATGTTACATTTGAAACAAATTGTACACAATTACTTGGAGATGATTTCGTTAATTTTCTCGCAACTGAAGCAAGATTCGAAACAACTTTCTCCTGTAGTCCGAAACTTTCCGTATCGGGCGAGTCTTGGGATATTGCTATCAATCCTGAAGTTGCTATGGATTACCTTTCTATTCCTAGTAGCAGTATGTACTTCAAGTTTGTTGTCGCTGATGAATTTGATATCGCCGAAGTTGATAAAGCGGTTCGAGAATTCCAACATAAAGGCGTTAGTGCGCCTACGTATTGCATGCCAGTTGGCGGGTGCGAAGCTGAGTATATGGAAAATAGAACGAAAGTTGCAGAAGCATGCCTCAGAAAAGGTTACCGTTACTCGCCGAGATTACATGTAGACTTGTTTGGAAATAATTGGGGAACATAATGAGTATTAAATCTTGGATACAAAAGAAAGTAATTGCAAATACTTTAAAAGGTACAGACAAAGAAAAAGCATTAGCAAATGTTGATAATGAACCTTGGGTTAAGGTTTTAAATGTAGATGTTAATGAAGAAAATGTTAGCCAAGGATTTTTTGAATTAGATTGGAATGAACAGTTTGTAGAAATGTTAGTAGAAAATGGTTACACAGGTAACAGTTCCGAAGAAACAGTTAATGCTTGGTTTACGGATGTTTGCAGAGGCATTATTAGAGAAGAATCCGCTATAGACGATTTTGTTGTTGATGAAGATGTAATTAAAACAAGTGATTTAAACAAGCAAGAACTTAAAAAAACAAAAGATGATTAATTACATCATTGTCGATACTGCCAATATGTTTTTTAGGGCAAAGCATGTTGTTAGAGGAGATTCTCTAGACACTAAAATAGGTATGTGCTGGCATATAATGTTTTCCTCTATTAATAAAGCATGGAAACAGTTTCACGGTAATCATGTTGTATTTTGTTTAGAAGGACGCAGTTGGCGCCGTTCAGTATATGATCCTTATAAGCGAAATAGAGATGCAGTTAGAGATGCATTAACTCCTAAAGAACAAGAAGAAGACGAAGTATTTTGGAATGCATTTATAGACTTTCAAACGTTTCTAAGAGAAAAAACAAATTGTACTGTACTACAAGATGGTCAATGTGAAGCAGATGATTTTATAGCACAGTGGATATTTAATCATCCCAAAGATAGACATGTTATTGTTAGTTCAGACAGTGACTTCTATCAATTAATAAGCGACAACGTAAGACAATACAACGGTATTATGAAACACATAATAACCATCGATGGCTATTATGATGATTCTAATAAAGAACTAATAGATAAAAAAACAGGTGAGCATAGAAAATTAGCAGAGCCAGAATGGTTATTGTTTGAAAAATGTATGCGTGGCGACACTTCTGATAATATCTTTAGTGCTTATCCGGGTGTTCGTAAAAAAGGATCCAAAAACAAAGTAGGATTAATAGAAGCATTTGCGGACAGACATAACAAGGGGTTTGACTGGAACAATCTTATGTTACAAAGATGGGTAGACCATGAAGGCAATGAACATAGAGTATTAGAAGACTATGAAAGGAATCGTATGCTCGTAGATTTAACACAACAACCTGATGAAATAAAACAAGCCTTAAACGAAACTATAGATACTGTAGTTAATAAAGACCCTATACAAAACGTTGGATTACATTTTATGCGTTTTTGTGGGGTGTGGGATTTACAACGGATTAGTACATCTGTACCAGAACATGCAGAATACTTAAATGCAAAGTATGTCAATTAGAGCAAAAATATTAGTAGAAAAGAAATTTTGGATAATTTTAGACAACGGTATAAAAACAGGAACATTAAGATTTATTAATGAAGATGCTTACGAATATGTTTCAAATGGAGATTCTGAATTACTAACTGAAGAGTCATTGTATAGAACATTTGGGAAAAATATATTTCAAGAAATAAAGATAGCCGTTGCAACTTCAGATAAAGAAGACTGTTTTGATTATCCTACAGACTTTGAAGTTATACATAATAAAGAAAAAGTAGGATATACAGACCCAGCAGTTTTACTCTGTTGTTGTTTTACTAAAACAAAAACCAGTACCATTAAGTATTGTGCAGGATATTTTGGTTTACGATTTGCACACAAATGGGTTAAAAGTTTTTGTCCTAAACTAGAAACAGTATTTAAATACGACTTCATAGGTCCATATAAATCAGAAGATGATTTACTTATAGCAATGAGACACCAAGAACAATGCGAACAGCATCCAGAAAGAGTTTAGAAGATTTTCTAGATCGAATTAATAACGTGGCAAGAACAAAAACCAGAATGGTTAACGTACCTTTAGAAAATGCTATTGCAGTTAGTACTGCGATTACAGAATTATTAGCAGAATTACATGAAGAAAAAAATAAACAAGTAAATATAGTAAGTACAGATTTAGATGGAGGAAATTTTTAATGAGTAGAAAAGAATTCTTTATACCACTATGTTTGTTAGTACTATTAGTATTAACATCAAGAGCATTTGCCGAAACGTTAGTTCCACCAACACAAACGACAACCATGGCAGAGCAAGCAATAGGTCAACCAATAAGCAGGCCTTTAATGTGTGGACCAATGGAACAACTCGTCTCAACTCTTCAAGAAAGGGGCGAAGTAGCAGTTTGGAGAGGAACACTGTATGTTCCTAGTGCAAGTGGAAATCCATTAAATGGTTTACACGAAGTTTGGATGTGGGTTAATCCTGAAACAGGAACTTGGACTATAATAGAAATACACGTAATGGAAGATGAATCGGTACTAGGTTGTATATATGCATTTGGTCTATTACCTTCGCATATGCCAGAAACCGAGTCAACAACAGAGCCACCGCAAGGTCCAGTTATTAACAAAATGGAATAAATTCCGTATTATACTACCTTTTAATGGTAAATAGTAATACGGAGAGTATTTCATGGCTAGACCTAAACCTAAAATCTTATTAGATCACACTAACAAAGAAACATATAAAAGCGAACAGGTTCTGGAAGCAGACGCCATATACGCGGTATATTATAAAAATGTTCCTATAAATTTGCGAGCACTAAACTCTCTTGTTAACTATCCTGGACCAAAGTACAAAAAAGTTAGTTTTTCTAATTCAGGTCATGCATTCAATTTAGCAGAAAGATTGAACAAACTTTTCAGATGTAAAGACTTCACAGTTGTAAAATTACGAGATGGCGAAACGATCACAGAAAGTGACATTGACTTTAACTGATCCTATAGATATAATTAATGAAGTTGAACAAAAAATTAGATCTTTAGATTTGTCATATAACTGTGATCTGATAGATCCTCACAAATTTTTCATGAACTACAGACAAGTAATGCCCTTTGGTAATCCTGCCGGACTTAAATCTAACAAAGGCGTACGATTAACATCTGCCGGCTGGGGATTTATGAAAAGATTCTATGAATATAAACGAATAGAATTACGGACTAATAAAATAACCCCCGATCATTTGCTGAATTTAGACCGATTTTTAACAGGCCCATATCATATGTATAAGTCAAAAACCCTGAAATTATTGTATGTATTCAACGATATGGACCAGCAAGAATTCACACTTTTTGACGGGGATTTGAACGTATGGTGCAAGGCAATGAAAGAATAATTAGAGAATCCTAATAAATCAATGACTTAAAAACCTAGCAAAATCAAGCA